>ENA-ORSO01000249-ORSO01000249.1-human-gut-metagenome-genome-assembly--contig:-NODE-249-length-49056-cov-4.403747_pt1 | contig 49056 bp, 27 predicted proteins | sample MGYA00241902_ERZ509168 | MGnify/ENA primary metagenome ERZ509168 (study PRJEB26280, sample SAMEA2338806) | human gut metagenome | biome: human gut; feature: human-associated habitat; material: faeces... | reverse complement strand
GCCATTTTGTCCACTCTCCTTATCCTCTTGATTATATCTCAAATCCTTGAGAATGAGGTGTCAACTTTTTTTATACCACATCAATAATTATAGGATTCTATGAAGATTTCTCTATGTCAAATTTGGTTGAATATTATGGTGAAACTCAAAAAGCAATTTTTGATATGATTGTAGAAAGACTTCAGAAGGGTGGCGTTTATTCGTCTGCAAAAGAAGCGGTACAAGACTTAAAGAATGAACTTAGAAAAGCCTTGGGGGCAGATGAGTTTATCCGTATTTTTGCAAAAGCGTTAGAAGATTACGAGCAGAATGAAAGCAAAAATGACAGGGAAGATTGGTATTGGGAAACAAATTTTCCTTCCTGCAAAGCAATTCTCTATCCGTTAGAATCCAAACAGGCAAATGTGCTTAGAAAGATGGGACTTTTTAGATCGGTTGCAGGGAGACAACTGAAATCTTTAGAAGAATGCCGCCGGTATATTGATGAGAATTTAGGCCTACGAGATGACTACGCTGACTATATGGCAAGATGTGCTTGGGAAGCATGCAATCCACTGACAAATGGAAAGTGGAGAATACTTAATCTTTATCAGTTAGATCTGGATTATTCCGTTAAAAATCACTTGGAAAAAGCGGGATTGAAAACACTTGGCGATATATGTAATTTACAGTATGAACGTCTGGCTAGGATTCCTGGTGTCGGTATTGAAAATGCTGATAAGATAAAAAAAGAATTAGAGGAAATGGGACTTAACCTTAAATAAGTTCCGAGAAGAAACAGTCTGTTGGAAGAGATTCTGGCAGGCTGTTTTCTTCGTTTGGTGCACATAAAATCGGGTTTTGTTGCATTATGATCGTTATAAGGTTGCAATATGTAAACATACAAAGAAACTAAGTGATACACGACAGAAAATCTTTAACTTCGCGAAGATAGGATTTACAGAAAAAAGTTAATGTGATATAATTTGACTATTATGGGCTTTTTGTGCCCATTTGTTGCAAAAATTGTGTTCACATATAAAAGTACGAGGTGTCCCATGGCAGTATCTTACAACGGCTTATGGAAATTATTGATCGACAAGGAAATGAAAAAAGGTGACCTCCAGGAGAAGGTGGGAATCAGTAGCAGCACTTTAGCAAAAATGGCAAAAGGCGAAGCTGTATCCATGAATGTTCTGGAGCGTATCTGCGAAGAACTTAACTGTGACTTTGGCGATTTGATCAGCTACTCACGAAAGGATAAATGATGATGGAGTATAGTGCAGCAGGCGTTAAATATCTGCTTTGGTATGTTGAAACCAAAGAGACAGCGAAGCTGATGCAGACGCAGAGTTGGGAAGAAATCCATCAGCTTGCAATTGAAGAAAATATATATCAGCAAAAGGCGACTGCACGTGCTCAGAGTGAGTTTGGTTGTATAAAAAAGCGTCTGGAAGCTTTGCCGGAAGATCTTATTCAAAAAATGATTACGGCGGATATTCAGACTGCGAAGATCATAACGTTCATCTCATGCATGATGGCAGATAGACTGCTTTTTGAAATGATGCATGAGGTATACCGTAACAAGATTCATTATGGAGAAACCAATATCTCAGATGCAGATCTGAACATTTTTATTCAGAACAAAAGAGAGCAGAGTGAAAAAGTGGAGAGCTTTTCGGATGCAACCGTAAAGAAATTGAAGCAGGTATATACAAAGTACATGCTGGAGGTTGGCCTGATCAGTGGCAAGCCATCTGAGAGAATTATTGCACATCCTTATATTGATACTGATGTGCGCATGATTTTGATCAACAATCACATGGAACAATATTTATATGCATTGACAGGAGAGGCGTAATGGAATTTCAGGAAAGATTAGACAGCATATGGAATCGAATATCTGATGAAGAGTTCCGCGCGAATAAAGGCGTAGGCGGTGAAGTGCGTTATTACGTTTTTGACTATGATGCATGTAATGAACTGATTGTCAGAGATAAGATTCAGTTTTTAAAGAAACAGAATAATCCGGATGCTGACGGTTTCCGGATCGTTGAATTTGATATATATCAGATGGTTCTGGATCTTCTTGAAGAAAAAGGCTACACGGAGAAATGCATTAAGTTTGAGCAGACGAAAGGTCGTGATTATCTCTATACAGCGATTTCAAAAATGCTCAGATTGACTTCGGATAATAATCTGATTGTCAACCGTATTGTGCAAGAGACTCCAAAAGATGCCGTAGTATTTCTGACTGGAGTGGGAAAAGTTTTTCCATTTGTCAGATCTCATAATATTTTGAATAACTTGCATCAGGTGCTAGATAAGGTGCCGGTCGTTATGTTTTATCCCGGAGTATGGAACGGTGAGTCTTTGAGCTTGTTTGGAACAATTCATGACGGAAATTATTACAGAGCATTTCCGCTGATTGTGTAATGGAGGACGTTTACGATGAAAATCAAAGATATGTTTTATAAAGAGATCGACCGTGACATTAAGGGCGTAATCAAGGTTGGTCAGGCTGATGACGAAAATGTATATCAGGAATTGGAAGAGTATGTAGTAACTACTGAACTGGAAAGCTACATGACCAGATTTTTTAATGCATATGGGAAGAGTCTTGAGGGAAAGACAGACAAGATGGGTGTTTGGATCTCTGGTTTCTTCGGTAGTGGTAAATCTCACTTCTTGAAAATTCTTTCTTACATCCTCGGTAATAAGAGAGTATATGACGAAAACGGAGATATGCTGACCGCTTCCAGTTTTTTTACGGAAGGAATTAAGGTTGGAAGTCCACAGTTAAGAGAGCGAATTGAGCAGATTTCAGAGCAGAGTAATGATACAGATGTCATTCTGTTTAATGTAGATTCAAAGAGCGAAAGTGATTCCAAGATGAATAAGGAATCTATTCGTGATGTTTTCATGAAAGTATTCAATGATTATCTTGGGTACTGTGGTTCCATTCCATTCCTCGCTGAGTTTGAGCGTAAGCTGGACAGTGATGGAGTATATGGAGATTTTAAGGAGAAATTCGAAGAAATTAATGGTTCTTCTTGGGAAGATGCAAGAGAAGATTATTATTTCATTCAGGATGAGATTATTCAGGCAGTAACAGAACTGGGTATCATGTCTGAAAAAGAAGCAAATAACTGGGCAGAGAATGCTCAGAATACATATAGTCTGTCTGTGGAAAAATTTGCAGATTGTGTTCGCAGATATTGTGATAGCAAGGGCAAACATCATCATGTGATTTTTCTGGTGGATGAGATCGGTCAGTATATTGCAGATGATAGCCAGCTGATGGTGAACCTTCAGACTGTTGCAGAAGATCTGGGTACAGCATGTAAGGGTAGAGCTTGGATCGTTGTAACCAGCCAGCAGGACATTGACTCTATCACAAAAACCATGGGAAATGATTTCTCAAAGATTCAGGGTAGATTTGATACCAGAATTGCTCTGTCATCAGCAAATGTCGATGAGGTTATTAGAAAGAGAATTCTTTATAAGACAGACATGGCAGCAGCAATCCTTCGTGATCTGTATGGAGAGTATGAGTCTGTTATTAAGAATATTATCACCTTCAGTGAGGGAACTCCTGAGATGCCTCTTTATAAAGATGCAGATGATTTCGCAGAGGTGTATCCATTTATTCCATATCAGTTTAAGCTTCTTGGAAGTGTACTGACATCTGTAAGACAGTATAGCTCCAGTGGAAAACATCTGGCTGACGGTGAACGTTCTATGCTTGCGCTGTTCAAGGAAGCAGCACAGAAATTTGAGAATGAGAGAGAAGGAGTCCTTGTACCTTTCAATGCTTTCTACAGTGCACTGGATGACTTTATTGATCATACCCATAGAATTGTTATTTCAAGTGCAGCAAGAAATAGCAGACTTAGTTCATTTGACGTTGATGTTCTGAAAGTTCTTTTCATGATCAAGCATGTAAATAGCTTTAAGGGCAATGTCGAGAACGTGACTGCACTTATGGTTTCTAGCGTATCAGAAGATACTTTGGAACTGCGCAAGAAAGTTGAGGCATCTTTCCGTCTTCTGGCTAACGAGGGTGTGGTACAGAAGAACGGTGATGAATATGTATTCCTGACCAACGAAGAGCAGGAAGCAGAGAATCTTATTCGTACTATTACAGTTGATTCCAAAGATGTAGTGAATTATGTGGCACAGGTTGCTTTTGAAGAAGCAATCGCACTGCCGAATAGTAAGTATAAATATAGCAACAGATATCAGTTTGGTTTTAACCAGCAGATTGATGATCGCTTTATCCGCAGCAATCAGGCAAATCATATTACCCTGCATTTGTTGACTGCATATTGTGGTAAGGACGATGAGATCAGTCTCAGTATGATGTCTTCTACAGAGAAGAGTGTCATTGTTCGTTTATCAGATGACTTTGCATACCTGACAGAGACTGAAAACATGAAGCGTATTGAAGCGTTCCTCGGAAGACCGGACCTTGCTACGCTGACAAATTACGAAGTGATTCGTATTAACAAGCAGAAAGAGAGAAATGACCGTGTAAAGAGAATCAGTGATTATGTGCGTATGGCACTGGAATCTGCTGATATCTATGTAAATGGTGAGAAGGTAAATACTAAGGCAAAGGACGTTGTAAGCAAGATCAATGAAGCATTTGCAAAGTTGATTGCAAGTGAATACAGCAAGCTTGGTGATATGGAAACTGCGCCAGAGTCTTCGGATATTATGGATGTATTGAAGAAAACAAAGACACAGATGACGTTGAACCTTCCGGGAATGAAAGAGCCGAATGCAGATGCTCTCCGTGAAATGCTTACATTGATCCAAACTGAAAACAAGCTTGGAAAGACAGTATCAATCAAGACGCTTTTAGACGATTTCTCTGATGCACCTTATGGCTATACAGAAACTGACATTCAGTTCCTGATTGCGACGCTGTATAAGAAGGGACAGATCTCGCTGAAAATGAACAGTGTCATCTATACCCCTGCGAGCACCAATCCAGACGATGCATTTAAATATATTACAAAGAAGGAATTCAGAGAAAAAGTATTGCTGGAGATCAAGGCTGTTCCGAAGCCTCAGTGGGTGAAAGCAGTAAAAGATGTTATTCATGATTTCTTTGAAAAAACCGTTATCAGCGATGATGTGGATGCATTGATGCGCGATTTCCGCAACTATGGAGAGAATAAGAAAACACAGACCCATAACACTCTGAAGGATGAGTATCAGAAAGGATCACAGCTCCCTGGTAAGGCAGTTCTGGAGAAAACGGTCCGACTTCTGGATGAAGTATGTACCATCAATGATCCGATGACCTTCTATAAGAGAATAGATGAACTTTATGATGACTTTATGGAACTGGTTGATGATCTGCATGACTTGAATGCGTTTCTGGGCGGTGTTCAGAAGGATAAATTCAATAAAGCCTGCAAAACGTACGACATTTATCAGAAGAGTGCAAGTTATATTTCTGATTCGCAGATTATTGGCTATGCAGAGCAAGTAAAAAAGATTATTGGACTTGCAAAACCATATAGCTTCATCAATAAACTGGAACAGTTCTCGGAGAAACTGGGTAGTGCTATTGTTGAACTTTTGGAAAAGGATGCAGAACGAATCGAGCCGGATGTACGTACAGATGAAAAGCTGGCGTTAGATGCAATTCCGGCGGACAGGCCTTATGCAGAAATTCTGAAAAAGAGGTTTAGCGAAAGATTCGCAGTATTGATTAAGAAACTAAGTGAGACAAATGAGCTTGCAGCACTTAACGGTATTCCGGCTGAAAGCAATGCGGTTCTTCAGAACTGTCTGAATGACATTCAGAAAGAGGAAACGGCATACCAGATTTCTATCACTCCGGTTGATCCACCTGCAGGAGAAGGAAAAGATTCAGCACCGGTAACGCCTCCTCCGGTAAAAGTAATTAAAACAGTGCCGATGACAATGAGAACACTGACAAACGGTAAAACATATACGATTAAAAATGCGGCTGACGTTGATAAATTCCTTGCTGATTTAAAATCAGAACTCCTTTCGAAGATCGGGGATGACAAGGTAATCAAGTTAAGCTAACAGGGATGGTGTGAAGTATGGATAAAGGAGCAATTAAAACCTTTGCAATAGAAGCACGAAAAATATTAATGAAATCTGCGGAAACACAGGCTGGTTTTTATGGTGTAACCAAAGATGGCTGTGCAGATCCGATTCAGAAAGGTGCGGGGTTTGAAGTATACCGTACAATTGCCGGTACTGAAAATCGTATCTATGGCAATGATATCAATAGAAGAAGAAAACTGAAAGAAGCGGTAGAAAATCAAGGATTTGATCAGGTTATCGAAGAGACAGCATATACCTGGTTTAACCGTCTGATTGCTATTCGCTTCATGGAAGTAAACGGATACCTTCCGACAAGAACCAGAGTACTGTCTTCTGAAACTGGCAGCAATACGCCAGACCTTGTAGCACAGTATATGGATGTTGATCTCGGCATGGCTGATGAAGAAATTGAAAAAGTTGCTAGAGCTATCAAAGACAATCGTTATGATGATGCATTCGCTTTGCTTTTTATTAAGCAGTGTAATGCACTGAATGAACTGCTTCCAAAATTGTTTGAAAAAACAGATGATTATATGGAATTGCTCCTGAAGCTGTCTTATACCAGTGACGGTGTGGTTCGCTTGCTTTTAACAAGTATACCAGAAACGATATTCAGTGTTGAATCTGACGGAAAGATAGAAATTATTGGATGGCTCTATCAATACTATATTTCAGAAAAACATAATCAAGTTCTCAATGCTATTGGTAAGAAGGCAATTGGGAAAGAAGACTTACCAGCAGCAACACAGATATTTACACCTGATTGGGTTGTGAATTATATGGTTGATAATTCCTTAGGTAAATATATTGCAGAACATAGAATGGACTTCGATATTGACGAAGTGAAGTATTTAACGGATAAAAATACAGTATTTATTGAAAATCGAGAACTAACTGATATAAAGTTTTTTGATCCGTGTATGGGAAGTGGGCATATTTTGTTATATGCCTTTGATTTGTTAATTCGTGCATATAGACAAGCTGGTTATCGGGATAGGGAAGCTGTAGAACAGATTTTAACACATAACCTCTATGGATTGGATATTGATAGAAGAGCTTTTCAGCTGGCTTATTTTTCGTTAATGATGAAAGCTCGTTCTTATGACCGGGGTTTTTTCAGACATCCAGTTGATCCACATGTTTTTGAAATAGTTGAAAGCAATAGTTTAAGTAATAGACATATAAAAATTCTTACATCTGGGACCACAGATGAAGTTAGGGAATCATTGGTTGATTTGGTAAAAGAATCGCGTGATGCGAAAGATATAGGTTCTTTGATTTCACCAAAGTTTAACTTGGCAAATGTAAATCAGTTTTTAAATGAATATGATTTATCAGGACAGATATCAATTGAGACATATGGTTTGGATAGAACAATTGCTCACCTGAAAAGCATAGTGAATTATATGGAGCTTCTATTTACAAAATATGAAGTTGTTGTCACAAATCCCCCATATCATAACAAATATGATGATGTATTAAAGCAATTTATATTCGAACGATATAAGGATTATTCGGGTGATCTGTTTTCAGTATTCATGATAAGGAATTTTGGTTTCTTATCAAAGGATGGATATGCCGGTTTTATGACTCCGAATGTATGGATGTTTATTCGTACATATGAAAAACTTAGAGAGTTCATTATTGACAATAAAGGTATATGTAGTTTGATTCAGTTTTCAAAGGGTGCATTTTTTAAAGAAGCAACAGTTGATATCTGTTCGTTTGTATTGACGAATGCGAATATGGATATTGGAAATTATTATCGCCTGGAAAACTTTAAAGGAGATATGGAGGTTCAACGTCTATACTTTGAAAAAGCTTTATATGATAGAACTAGTTATCATTATATTGCAAATAAGGAAGAGTTTAAAAAAATAGAGAGCTGGCCGATTTCGTATTGGCTATCAACGGATACACGATCGATTTTTTGTGAGTGTATGCAGTTAAAAGAAGCTACAAATATAAAAAATGGAATTCAAACAGGTTGTAACGATAAGTTCTTGAGATATTGGTACGAAGTTAGTCAAAGCGATATTGGATTCGAACTTACATGTGCAGAAGATATTATTACCAGTGGAAAAAAATGGTTTCCATATAACAAAGGTGGAGAATTTAGAAGATGGTATGGCAATAATTACTTTGTTGTTTACATGAAAGATGCTGGTAAAGAAATAAAAGAATATAGTTCTAATTATAGATTACGTGATCCGAACTTATATTTTAAAAAATCGATAACTTGGTCAGATATTACAAGCGGAGGATTCTCTGGTCGCTTTAGTGAAGGTGGTTTTTTATTTGATGTACAAGGATCTAGCGCATTCCCGAATGAAGAGATTTTGTTGTATATTCTTGGCTTTTTGAATTCCAATATCTCGCAAGAATTATTACAAGTTTTGAATCCTACTTTACACACCCAGATTGGAGATTTGGGTAGGTTACCGATTTTGATTGATAAAGAGAAAAAGTCTGTAATCGATGATATAGTACGAAGCTGTATTTTACTTGCTAAAGATAATTGGAATGACAAAGAGATTAGTTGGTCATACACTGGTTGTCCGTTATTGAAAGCAAACATATATTCTGCATCCTTGGCTCAAACTGTCAGAAATTACATGAAGTTGCAGCAAGAGAGAAAAGAAAAACTGGATCTCTTGGAAAGTCAAATTGATAAGGAATTTTTACAAGTGTATAAATTGGCTGTCGAAAACATATCGGCAATTGATAATACAAATTTGTTTATTGATCAGGAAGAAATGATTGTTAAACAGTTATTATCTTATTTAGTCGGTGTATTAATGGGGCGATTTAATTGCGAAATGTGTAATGATATGAAACGTAAAAAAATTGTGGTTATTAGAGACGAGGCAAATGTGTCTCAAATAACCAATGACCTTGTTGATATGCTGGAAAGAATCTTTGGAAAAGATCAGCTAGATGAGAATTTGGAATATATTGCGAAAGTTTTTAATCTAAAGAATAAAAGCGGTCGTGAAGCAATTAATAATTACTTCTTAACTAAGTTCTATACGGATCATTTGAAAATGTATCAAAAAAAGCCTATTTATTGGTTGTTTGATTCTGGTAAGCAAAATGGGTTTAAATGTTTAATGTATATGCACAAATACAATAAAGATACTGTTGGACGTGTTCGATCAGATTATTTGCGAGAAGTACAGGATGCACTAGAAAGCGCTTTGAAGAACGTAGATTATACGATTGCAAATTCTACAAGTGCTGTTGATAAGGCAGCAGCAACTAAGAAGCGCGAAAAATACATTAAGCAACTGAACGAGACAAGAACATATTTCCAGGCGTTGTCTCATGTGGCATTACAGCGTATCGAAATTGATCTGGACGACGGAGTAAAGACAAACTATGCCAAATTCCAGGGAATTGAGATAGTTGATGAAAATGGAAAGAAACAGAAGATAGATCTTCTGGCAAAAATTTAGTTAGTAGGAGGTGTTTTCCTTGGCAATTACCAATGCTGAACTGCTTGAATGGTTAGAGGAGCAGGCTACTTGGATAAAGGATGCAGCCGTAGTTTATTACAACAAAGGACAGTTTTCTCAGTCTGACATAGAGAGATTTGCAGATGAATGTATGTCAGATATAGCAAAAATGTCTCCGGCTATTGATGTTTCGGGGCTTGATTTGCTTGGAAGAGATGAAAGCCAGAACTACTCTTTGCTGTCAGTAGGCAATATCGTTGGGGTAAATGCATTGGCACCGGATCGAAAGCTGTCTTTTGCAGAATCGGGCGTGACAGTAGTATATGGTGAAAATGGCTCTGGAAAATCAGGATACATTCGAGTGCTAAAAAAAGTATGTGGGGCTAGATATGATGAGGAACTGCAGCCAAACGTGTATGCTGCCCGGAAAACACCGAAACAAGAGTGCGAGATTGAAATAAGTGGTCCGGAAGGAACTGTTAAGAAAACCATTACTCTTAATAAGAGAACTACAGATTTACAGTTAAGGGATATCGATATTTTTGATACAAAGCTTTCAAAAGCATATGTTGAATCTGCAAAAGAAGCTGCATATGAACCATGGGTATTCGGATTATTTAGAAGTCTTGCTGATGCCTCTGGTCAGGTTAAAGCAGCTATTGAACAGAGAGAGCGTGCTCATAGAACGGCTGCCATTGTAATTCCAGATGAATTAAAAGGCACAACGATTGACGATTATGTTAAAGGCTTAAATAGAAAATCAAAGATTGAGAGATCGGTTTTTGCTTGGAGTAAAGAGAGCGCAAAAGAACTTGAAACTCTAAAGAAGAGTAGCAATCGCGTGGCTCTGGTGGCAGAGGTTAAGAAGCTTCAATCAGAGTTGAGAAGCCGTAAGAATCTTCAGCGATATGTAGAGACCTTTAAATCTTTTTATTCTCCATTAAATCTTCAGGAATGGGAGGCTGCGCTTGATGAGATTAACGGTGCGGCTGATGAAGAACGTGCAGCAAGAATCCTTTTTAAAGAGCATGCAGATGATATTGACGATGATCGTACAATAAACAATACTGCATGGCGATTTATGTGGAGATATGCGAAAGACTACTATGAAAGATGTTTACAAACTAAAGGATATGCATCATATACCGAAGAAGGTGGAATCTGTCCTTTATGTCATCAGAAATTGTCTAAGCATTCTGCAGATAGAATGAAGCACGTCGAAGAATATATTAATGGGCGTGTGAGGACAAAGAGTACTGGTGGACAAAAGAGACTGGAAGTGATAACGGATCAGCTTCCTGAAGTATGGAGTGATCTACAATTTGATACTGTTCTGGAGTCTTCTGAACTGGATGATGTTTTAGTTAAAGAATTGCGATATCTGCAGAAGGTTTTTTCTGAAACCAAACGAGCTTTAAAAATAGGTAAAAATATTCCGGCTCAGAATATACGAAAAAGAATTATCTCTGTGATAGATGAATTATCGGATTTAATTGACGAAGATACAGATCTGATGAATAAAAAAAATGCACTTCTGGATTCTGATCAGGAGAAAGAACTTCAGAAGAAGATTATCGAGTTGGAGAGTCGTAAATATGCAGCCTCTATTAAGGATACGGTAAAGGCAAAGATAGCTGCATTAGAGGCATTAGAACTATTAGAAAAAGCGGAAAAACTTACTGCCTCTAATAAAATAACAACGATGAGTAAAAAGCTTGCGACAGAGCTGATTACAAACGAGTATATTCAGCATTTCAATGATGAATTGTTACTGATGACGAGAGGGTCTATCCATGTAGAACTCCAGCAGCAAAGAGCTGGAAAGGGAAGAATTCCATTCAAAGTTCAGTTGGTAGATACATATGGAGATAAGGTTTCTCCAGTAGAAGTATTGAGTGAAGGTGAAAACAGAATTGTATCATTGGCTGCTTTCTTTGCGGAAGCATCAGGAAGGGAAGCAAAAACACCATTGATTGTAGATGATCCGATATCTTCCTTGGATTACAACTTTGAAACTGCGGTTATTAAACGACTTGTTAAAGCTGCTCAACATCGGCAAGTTATAGTGTTTACGCATAGAATTTCTATGGTTGTAGGACTGAAGGAACAATGTGATGCTATGAATGTTTCCTTCCAGGAAAATCGTATATCTGGTCGTGCCCAGATGAAGGGTGTGCCGATTGAATCTGCGTGCTACGGAGGAAAGTGTGAACAGCAGGTGAATCGTCTGAAGAATGAGAATATAGCAAAGCTTAGAAAAATCGATCCTTATGATGAAGATTATGCTGTACATCTGAATAATCTTTGCCAACAGATTAGGATCGTGGTTGAGAAAAGTGTTGAAGATGTTCTACTTAATGGTGTGGTAGTTCGTTTTAGAAGAGATATCAAAACACTGAATAAGATCGATAGTCTTGCTAATATTTCACAGGAAGACTGTGCAATCATCAATAAAATGATGACAAAGTATTCGTACTATGATCACTCACATTCCGATGAAACACCATTGATTGATTTTACGTTGGATGATATTGAGAAGGATTTGGCTGATTTCTTGGATTGGATTAAAAGCAAGAAAAAGGCCACGAATAGAAAGTAACGGAGACTGTATATGGAATTACATGATATTGAAAATAAACTGAATATGCTCCTTGCAGGATCCGGACGAAAAATCGTTTTCTGGTATGACGACGATGCTGAATATGAAGAGGATATTGAGAATCTTCAGCTAGCCGCAGGGAATAAAAAATGGATTTTAACACAGAACAACTGGTTTGAGACAAAGCTCATGCTGGAGGTCCGAGATAAAGAGTCGAATTATCTGATCTATGCGCCATTTGCTAGACCAGACGATAAAGAGAACTTACTGTCTGATACCTTCTATTATTCGGAGCATTTTTATTCGGACAAGATGATTCAGCTGTGTGGTGATCTGGGAATACCGGTTGATTGTCAGGACGAAGTAAAGAAATACAAGAAGTTCTGGTCTGCAGCCAATACTGCTAAATTTCAGAAGCTTCAGATTGATGGATATACGGTGGCATCTATAGATCTTGGTATGCTTTGCGTTCTTGCCGGACTTAAGACCAGTAACTATGAAGAACTGATGCGCAAGATTCTGCTTGAAGGAGTAGAAGATAATAGCATTTTGAAACGTATTACAAACCAGAAGATGGATACAATTTTCTGGCAGATGTGTGAAAAGCAGTATGGCTATAAGGATTCAGATCCTACGCTGAAGAAATTTATGGTTACTATGCTGGTGACATACACAGATACGATGGCAGAAGGAACACTGCCGAAGGTATGGAAGACATTCCTTTCTGGAAAGCAGAATGATGTCATTGTATTTGTAAAGAATCTGATGAACAACGAAGAGAGTAAGGCATTCTATGATGAAATGGCTGATGAAATCGCTGCTCAGATGGAATTGAAGAATAAGATTGCGCAGATTCCAATGGAGAATATCGTTGTTTCAGATACTTTTGAGGAATTTGATAAGGCAATTATTCGCTGGATCATTGAAAAAATTGAAAATGGAATGCTGGATGAGAAGATTGCCGGTATGACCATTCCAGAGATTTGTGAGAGCAGAAGAAAGAACTGTTATCACTTCTCTGCAAAATATGAAGATTATTATCAGATGTTGCAGAATGCATACTTGATGCTGAAAGAGATTTCAATCTATACATATCAGGCCAAAATTGCAGATGTGATAAAAGAATATACAACTAAGACCTATCTGATCGATACCTGGTACAGAAAATTCTATTACTACATGGATAAGATCGGATTGAGGGAGAACTTCGAAAAGATCAGAGACTTGGTTGAGAATAATTACACCAATAAGTATCTTGGAGATTTTGCTTATAGATGGAATCAGAGTTTGACTGAGGATATTTATCAGACATACGGTGGTTCAAGGCAGGAAGAATTCTATGCCAGATATGTCCGTCCGTTTATGCGGGAGAGTGGAAGAGATGGTCGAGTTATTGTCATTATTTCCGATGCATTTCGCTATGAATGCGCAAAGGAATTACAGGCAAACCTTGATCTGGATGAAAAATGTGATGCAAAGATCAGTCATATGCTGAGTGTGCTTCCATCTGAAACAACATTGGGAATGGCTTCCTTACTGCCGCATAGAGAAATCCAGGTGAACGAGAGTCTGGACGTAGTTGTTGATGGTATGAAGTGCGGAAACAGCATGGATGACCGCAGAAAAATACTACAGGCTACAAATCCGAGATCAGATTGCTTTGATTTTGATGTGATTATGAATGCGAAACAGGCAGATATTCGTGCCATGCTGCAGGATAAAGACGTTGTGTATATCTATCAGAATCAGATTGATGATCGTGGCGAAAGTAAGAAATCGGAGAACGAAGTGTTTAATGCCTGCGCAGAAGCCATTGAACAGATTCAGATGCTGATTCGTAGACTTACCGGTTATGTATCGGCTACCAGATTTTTGATTACGGCAGATCATGGTTTTATCTATAAGAGAGATAAGCTACAGGAAAGCGATAAGATTTCACTGGATAAGAGCAGTGTTTCATTTGTGAATAAAAGATTCCTGTTATCAGAGCAGCCTATTGTAAATGATGCAATGGTAAGCAGAGCAATGGCATACCTTAGCAAGATGAACAACCTGTATGTAACGACTCCGATGGGAGCTGACATTATTAAATCTCAGGGCGGAGGCCAGAACTATGTTCATGGCGGATCGTCACTTCAGGAGATGATTGTTCCGGTTATCAAGGTAGTGACTTATAAGGGCAGACAGGAAACAAGTATGGTTAATGTTGAACTGTCCTATAGCTCAAATCGTATTACTGACATTATGGTTTATCTGGACTTTATGCAGATGGAAGCAGTCACAGATACAGTTAAGCCTAGAAAATTGATGGCATTTTTTATGGACACCAATGGAAATAAAATATCATATGATGTCCCGATTATCGCCAATAGTACGAATACAGATCCAAGGCATCGCCTGATGCGTGAGAAGTTTATATTGAAGAGTGGCAATTACACTAGAGGCCAGGACTATTATCTTGTTCTGGTAGATATGGAAGGTGAAACGAAAGAACATCACAGGTATAAGTTTGAGATTGATATAGCTGGAATCCTGTGATGTAAGGGAGGAACGCCTGATGAATGACTCATATATCATAAGCAAGATGAATGAGTATATGTTCCAGTTGAATGAAAGGCTGGGGAAGTGGCTGAATAAGCGACTTCCTCAGATTACAGCTAACTGGTGGGATGAGTTGGTCCTGAATAATCTCAGTACCCTTCAGAAGGAAAAGGTCCTAAACAGTAATGTACAGGAATTAAGTGGACTTGATCTGGCATCTCTTTTGCGAGTATTTGATCGTAACTGGTTTGTGATCACTAGCTCATTCTTTGTAAATAATAAAGAGCGCAGAAACATACATAAAATGCAGGATGTGAGAAATTCCTGGGCTCATATTACTCCAAAGGAAATAACGAAAAAGAAAGTCATCGAAGATGTTGAAACCATCATTGCCTTGATGCAGGCATTCGATGCAACGATGAAAGATACCCGTGATATGGAGAATTTCATTTTTGACATCGAAGATGATAAAGACATACAGATAGAACCGGCAAAAAAACCGGAGAAAAAGACAGATACCAAGCCTGCCGGAGAGATTGGAATCGGAAGCCTGGTTACTTTGGTAAGTGATAGCTCTGCGATTGGAGCTGTTATCGGAAAAGACGGAAAACGCTATACCGTTTTAATTAACGGAAAAGTAGAGAATTTCTATGAGGAACAAATTAGAATTGCTGGAGCAAAAACAGGTAGTTCTCATGTTTCTCTTCAGCGTGTGAGAACAGCACTGACTGCATATCAGATCAGTAATCCAGGATCAAGTAATCTTTATTCGCTGAATTCTGCAAGAATCGACTTTGTGCCATATCAGTTCAGACCAGCTCTGAAAATGATCAAATCTGACAGCCCAAGACTTTTAGTAGCCGATGATGTCGGTGTAGGTAAAACCATTGAGGCTGGTCTTATCTTAAAAGAATTAGAAGTAAGAGACAGTATAAATTCTGTTCTTATTATATGCCCAAGACCCCTTGTCGCAGAGCGTAAGTGGGAGTTGGAAATGAAACGCTTTGATGAAAACTTTACCCAGATGGATGGTAGAGCTTTTGCCGAGGCTATTTCAGAGACCCATAGAGATGGCGCATGGCCGGAACGTCATAATAAAACAATTATTCCATATTCTCTTTTCGGAGAGGATAGCATCATGGGAACACAGTCTACTTCGTCCAGAAGAAAGAAAAATCTGGGATTGGCAGAATTGGATCCAGTACCACACTTTGACCTTGTTATTGTGGATGAGGCACATAACATCCGTAATGCTAATACATGGATGTATCGTGGTGTTGAGATTTTCTGCCGTAATGCAGACGCTGTAGTATTCCTTACAGCTACTCCTTTGCAGAATAGTAATGATGATTTATACACGCTGCTGAATCTGCTGCGTCCTGACGTTGTAATCGATAAAGATACATTCCGGACTATGGCTGAACCGAATGCGTATATCAACAATCTGCTTCGAATTATTAGAAATCAGGAAGAGGGATGGCAGGAAGCAGGAAAAGAAGAAATCAGCCATATCCTGAATACAACTTGGGGACGAAGTGTAATCCAGCATAATCCGGATTTTGGTCAGATATATGACTTCCTGGAGAAAGAATCCGTAACCCGTGATGAAAAGGTTGAGATGATCAGCAAGGTGGAAGCGCTTCATTCCTTCCATGCGATTATCAATCGAACCAGAAGAAAAGATATTGAAGATTTCTGTATTAGAAGAAATCTGACGGTAAAAGTTCCTTATACATCTGTTCAACGAAATCTTTATGATGCACTGATGGAATTTGAGGCAACTTCCCTTGGCATGCTGCATGGCAGTCAGAGTGTGCGTTTCATGATGTGCACGATTATGCGCCAGGCTGCAAGCTGTATTTATGGATTACAACCGTTTATGAAGGATATCATCGCCAGAAGAATGGCGCAGATCCAGAATGACGGAGAATTATACGAGTATGATGTGGAGTTGAACAGTGGTGAAGAGAATGCACTGTTTGAACTGCAGGATGAAATTGCGATGCTCACGGAAAAACTTCCGGAAGAAGATCCGAAGTTTGAAAAGATGTATGAAATTATCTGTGAGAAGCAGAAAGAAGATAATAATCGTGTCATTATCTTCAGTTCCTTCCGCCATACCTTGGCATATGTGCGTAGAAAGCTGGAGAAGAGAGGCATCCGTGTAGCACAGGTGGATGGTTCTGTTCCGGATGCAGAAAGATATGCACTCAGACAGAGATTTATGGTCAGCAGAGATACAGAAGATGCTATAGATGTTCTTCTGTTTAGTGAGGTTGGCTGTGAAGGTCTCGATTATCAGTTCTGTGATACCATGATCAACTATGATTTGCCATGGAATCCTATGCGTATTGAGCAGAGAATCGGTCGTATTGATAGACGCGGACAGAAGTCTGATACGGTACGGATTTATAACATGATCACAAAGGATACCATTGATGCAACTATCTATGATAGATGTCTGAATAAGATTGGTGTATTTGAGTCAAGTATTGGTGATTGCTCTGAAATTCTTGGTGATATCAGTGATCAGATTCTTAAGATTATGTTTGACCCGACTCTTACAGAGGAGGAACGTAACCTGAAAATAGAACAGATGGCTGATAATGAAGTCATGAAGGTTCAGGAAATGCATCGCCTGGAACAGGATGAAAAGTCATTGTATGGTTTTGATCTGTCCAATTATATCCAGAATAAAGATGTACAGGATGCAGAAAACATGTGGATATCCCCTCAGAGCATCCAGGAAATGGTGGAAATCTTCCTGACAGATCTTTTGGGAGAAGGAGAATATATCCGAGGAAAAGGAGAATTGAAGAATCTCCGTCTGGCAAGCGATAAGAGAAGTCAGATGCTGGCAAATCTTTCTACAGTGAGGATAGCAAACAGTAATAATGCTTCCAAGCTGTGGAATGCATATCTGAAATCCAACAAACCGACACTGCCAATTACATTTGATAGTGTATGTGCAAAGGACAATCGTCAGGCTGCATTTTTAACACAGATGCATCCATTAGTTATCCAGGCCGCTGCTTATGAGAGTAATGAGCTGCCTTGTGAGGTTGGTGTCTCTATCAGTACAGATGAGCTGCCTGCAGGAGATTATGAATTTCTGATTTATGTATGGAAGTATGTAGGACTCAGACCAGATATCCGCTTGGTAGCGGTCAGTGAGAACCCAATCGTTCAGAAGAATATCCTGAGCTACATTCAGTACAGCTCTGAGTATGAATATGATGACGCTGGACATGAAACTGTATGGGATGCGATGGACAGACTCCATTATGGAAAATGGCAGGCTGAGAAGGCTGTATATACAGAGGATGTTCGTAATGAATGCGAATATCGTTTGGAGAGATTAAGACATTCTTTCAATCAGAGAGAGGCTATCTTCCGTAATATGATAAAAAATGCTGAGGATGAAAGAATCATCCGAATGAGACAGTCGCAGTTAGATAAATTAACTGCCGATTTTGAAGCACAGCAGAGAAAAATAGATGAAACAGTAAAACGTGTGGATATACATACGAATCTGCAGGTGAAAGGTATCCTGCATGTTGAAGGGTAAGGCGTAATACGATGGGGAAGATCAATTATCGTAGTATATATGAGAAAAATCAGGATGAATGGAAAGCTTTGACCAGAGAGCCTCAAAAATATGAGGCACTTTTGGCAGGTCATTATTCTGAGAGCAATCATTTCGTTTATGAGCTATTACAGAATGCTGAAGACGAAAGAGCAGATCGTGTTGTAATTGAATATTATGAGGATAAATTGGTCTTCTACCATAACGGTGATCCTTTTGATGAAGGTGATGTCCGTGGCGTATCGTCTATGCTCATGGGTACGAAGGATCGAAACTCTGCACAGACAATTGGTCGATTTGGCATGGGATTCAAATCTGTTTTTAAGTACACTTATCAGCCGGAAATCTATTCTGATGATGAGGCATTTCAGATTCAGAATTACCTGTTACCAGTAGAAATTTCAGATCAGTGGAATTTTAAAAAGGAAAAAGAAGCACTCTCCTATAAAACAACAGGTGGAAAGTATCTGCCGTTTGCCAGAGAAGATCATCTTACCAAGATTATTATTCCATTTTTAAAGAGAAATGATGATGGAACATTAAAGAAAGTATCCGGTAAAGAAGTACTGCAGAAACTAGAGCAGCTGACTGGCGAGATCCTTCTGTTCCTGAACCATATTAAGAAGCTTTATTGGGTAAATAAAGGGAATGGCAAATTCGCCATGATTAGTCTGGACGAAGACCAGACGGATAAAAACCTGGTATCTTGCCGCATAGAAGGCTCTGCCTATGGTGGGAAAGAGGAAATTACCAGGTATCTGAAGTTCAAGCAGGTTTTTGATCATCCGGAGATGAAATCTGCCAAAGTCAGTGTTGCATACAAAGTAAATAATAGAGCGAATAACGTAAACGAACTCACGGGTGCTGTTCCGGTCTGGGTTTATTTTCCGACCCGAGATATGACAAAGCTGCCGTTTTATATTCATGGTTCTTTTGAAACTGCAGTATCTCGAGAGAAGCTTATGACTCCATCTGATTTTAACAGCTATCTTTTTGATCAGTTGGGAGATCTGATCAAAGATTCGCTTCTTGAATTAAAAAAGAGAAATCTTATTACACAGGTATTTATTCGTCGTGTATTACTGGCTGCTTTTCGTGATGAGGCAGATAATGACACAATTCCAGGTCTGAGAGAAAAAGTGACCTCTGCGTTTAGACAAGACGCATTATTACCGGATCGTAATGGAAATTATAGAACAATTGGTGAATTATCTGTTCCAGTACCATTTGGAATTCATGAGTTTGCGGATAATAGTCTGTTGCGAGCAACTCTTGCAGATGCAGGTGAATTTGTGGCGTTTAACAACGAAAGAGAAGCGAATTTTAATGAATATTTTGGATGGCTTACGGATAGTCTACATGTAAAGGTATTTACTATGTCAGACTGGGCTGTCGGTCTACAGAAACATGTTATGCCTGACTGGGGATCAAGTCGAACTGGATTTGATAACCTTGAAAAATTCTATGATTTTCTGTCAGATAACAGAGCGAGTTTATACACAACAGGACTTTCATATAGTCGTAGTGGTCGTTATGAGCAGAAAATCAGAGAGTCTATCAGTGGCGCATGGGAGAAACTTCGCCAAGCACCTATCGTGTTGAATGCTGCAGGACAATTTGTTCCAGCCTATAAAGGAAAAGAATGTGTCTTGTATTTGAGCGGATCCAATGATTATCAGACCTTGATGCAGTCTGCGGTTGTAGATGCAAAAATTGCTGATAAGTTTGGTCAGCTTATGAGAGACGGTTTCCAACTTAGCAATTTTGATAACTTCCAGTATGTAAAGGAAAAAGTCATCCGTAAGTATGTGGAAGGGGACAAAATCAATTTTGAGACAGATGATACTGTCAATGAATATGTAGAGGATATCAATCAGATTATCGCACTTTTGGATTCTAATCAGAATGTCTCAGGTGTGATGAGTCTGTTATCACGTGCTTGTATCATTCGGGTAAAGTCCGATGATGCTAAAACAACGTATGCACTTCCGACGGAGTGTTATCTGAGCAAATCCACAGAAGGCATGGATCTTTCTGTGTATTTCGCTATGCCATCAAAGGGTGAACTTGAGTCTGATGATGACGATGATTATTACTATGAGGTTGATGAACCGGATGTTTATCCGGTAGATGAGGAGTTTTATAGTCAGCAAGGCATTTCATTAAAGAAACTCCAGCAATTTGGTTTGATTACAACACCTGTGGATGAGGGTAGACGTTCGGATCCGGGTGGACCAGGACAGGAATCCTGGAGGGCATTGGGAGAGTACTGTCCTAGAATCAGTGTGAATTACATAGATGAGAATCTGAGATTTATACAGTATCATTCCAGACTTCCGTTAGCAAAAAAGAAGTCGGCAGAAATACTGAAGCTTATGTTTATTATCAATGAGAAGCTTTCAGGTACTATGCGTAAGCGTAAGTCTAATCCATATGAAGTACAGGAAGAAAGCTACTTATTGACAAAGATCAGGCGCTATCATAGCTGGCTCTATGATAAAAATGGTAAGGTTCATAGTACAAGTGATATGTCTAAGTTTGAATTGGATGAAGATTTGTATGGACCGTTACAGAAAGATAAAGCAATCTATGTGCGTCTGGGATTTAAGGAAACTGCAGAAGACGATACAGCAGAGGCTTTCGATCAGGTCGATAAGTTAAATAAGAAAGATAAAGCCATTTTACTCCGGCAGTTAGCAAGAGAATTGGGTATGAAGATATCTGATTCACAGGATGATGACGATGATGATGTGTTCACTGGTGAAGAGGAAGATGACGGCGTATTTGATGGAGAATCATGGGTATCCGACCCATTCCCGATTTCCAGGGTGCGCAATATGGAAAGCTTGATTGAACATGTTCGTCAGCAGTTCTTCTGTGCAGATCCGGTGAAATACCAGAAAGTATTGAGGCAGATCAGAACCAGTAAGTCAGCAAGAACTGTCAGAGCATATGTTACCGGAATGTATGTGAATGATAGTAACATGAAAGTTTGCCAGATGTGCAAACGGCCGGTGCAGCAGATTGATGCAACCGAGATTGCGAATTTCGGTATTGAACTTCCACAGCTTAATCTGTGTTTGTGTCGAGAGTGTTCCGGCACTTATAAGGGCATGCGAGATGCAAATAAAGAGGCATTCAAGGAAGCTATTAAACAGGCAATTTTAGGATTGAATCTTGAAGAAAAATCAGAAGAATACGAGGTTCAGTTTAATTCAGATACATCTCTTCATTTCACAGAGACTCATGTGGCAGAGGTACAAACTATTTTCGGTTTGATATCAGAATTTGGTATTCCTGGTGCGCAGAATGACACTGAGGAAGACGAAACAGAAGAAGAGGAGCTGATGTTTACAGTGTCTGATTCTGATGAAAGTGAGACAGATACTACGATTGAAATTGTCGAAGCATTAGAAGAGAACGATACGATTATCAGCGCAGAAAGCATGGAGGCAGAAGGTGATTCAGATATAGAGATCATAGCCTCCGATGAAACGGATGAAACACTAACATCCTCTGAAGCTCATATAGAGCAGATAGAAGAGAAAAAAGAAGAACAGAAACCGGCACTTGATTTTGATTTCATGCCGAATACGCAGCCAATCAAAGACGGTGATCTGGTTTCTTATAAGAAGATGAATACTCTTGAAATTGTAGATGCAGTAATGGATTCAGGAAAGTATCCATTACATAAGAGTTTTATCGGAAAGAAAATCGGAGATTTGGTTGTTGCAAACGGAAAGAGATTTCTGATTGTAAGTATTCTCTAAAGATAATTCCAGGGGGTAAGGAATGATTTTATACACAATGTCATGTCCGGTACACCATTCGGATATGGTAACGGATGACAAGAGTTTGATTACAGTAAATTATCAAAGTTCTGGGAAAAAGGATATGCCGCTTTTTCACTGTCCTACTTGTAAGAGATACTATCTGTATTCTGCGGTAAAAGGTGCAAACCCGAGGGACTCAAAGCAGCAGTATAAGGGTTTCCCTGTCTATTTTACCAGTAATAAATATACGCTTTCCAAAGCTGGCGAGCCTAAGAAAAAAACAGGTTATAATACTGGCGGAAGTATTTGGAAACAGGATAAGCCTGTAAATAAGGCTGGGCAAAAAGGAAAGACCACTACAAGTGGAGCCGGTGCTAAAAATGTGGATGATAACGGAGAAAAGGTAATACGTATTCACAAACTGAAGCCGGATGATATTGATGGAAAACTGAAAACTAATTTCAATAGCGTTAGAACAGCATATCCCCAGCTGGCAACAGAGCAGATGTCAATCAATGACCTGATTACAAAGGTGTTCCCTGGCAATATGAAGCAGACGATCGTTGTGCGCAATGAAACATTTATGGGAAATCAGGGCAACCCGATCCGACGCGTTGAGATTTATAACAAGAATAGTTCTTATTTGAAGCATAGACTGCCTGCAGGAGTTTATTTATCTTTTGGTGGTCGTGTAACAAACGGAGAATTTTATGTTACAGAGATCAGATTATGGGAAAATCCTATTCTTAAAGAGGATGATACCGAAGCAGATGCTATTTTCTTGTACGATGGACCAAACCACACAAACTGGCTGTACGATGTGACCGCAAAGGTTGCTGAGCATGCCGAGCAGTTGGAAGGAGAGCTAGCCGATTGGAACGATTATCTTGACTGGAAAAGACAGCTGGCCGAGCTTCGCATTCGCGGTATGAAATATATTGGCTTCCGTCTGGATGTTGAAGAACGAGAAGTAACATTTCTTGTTGTTACAGAAGGAAAACCTGCATTTGATGAATTCAGGAAATATCTGAGAAGAAATGAAGTTTCTGTATTCTCAAACAACTATTCCAACAATAGATGGTATTTCGAATTTAATCGAGAATACCAAGACTTTGGAAATAGCGATAGTGGTGTGCCGCTGACTTTTGCTCGTTTTGGGAATACCTATGATATCCGTGATATTGATAATTACTCTTGGGATACAGTCCGTTCTAATGCAAAAAAATATGGTAGAGAGGACGAGGGATCTTCAACCAGGTTCCTGGTTAGTGGCATTAGCCGTAATTATGCGGAACCTTATGTCGCAGAGTTGGTATTTGAGTTCAGTTTAAATGCAATGACCACAATCAATCGTCAGATTAGAAGATTTGGTGCAGTTGTCGAGGATATTGAAGAAACTTTAGCTGAAGAGTTCTATGGAGATGGATATATTGCCACATCTCAGATTGGTGACTTTGCACTGCTTAAGAGATTAAAGCAGGCTGTTCATGATTTGGCAAACGGAAAAGCAGCCTCTCATGGTTTGGATCAGTGGCTGTTTGATATTAAAAAGGCAAGGGAGCAGGAGACAACTGAACATATACTCCAGTGGCAGAATACGAGCATTAATGAGCGACAGAAACAGGCTGTTGAAAAAATTCTGTCTGTTCCTGATGTATGTCTGATTCAGGGACCTCCTGGAACCGGTAAAACTACGGTTATTGCAGAAGCAATATATCAGTTGGTTATCCGCGACAAGCGTGTTCTGGTTGCATCACAGGCTAATCTTGCAGTTGACAATGCACTGGAAAGATTGATTTCCAATCCAAAGATTCGCGCTATTAGACTTGGAAGTGCAAAGAAGATTGACTCTTCTGTAAGTAATATTACAGAAGGAAATGTATTAGAGACCTTCTATGCGTCTATTCTTCAGTACATTAAGGATCAGTATGTTGGTAAGTGGGATCGTGTGGATGCCATTAAGTCTGCTGGTGAATTTGACTTTAAGAGATATCTGAATGCTGTGAGTGCAAAACAGAGTATTGCATTACAGATTCAGAGTAAGCAGGGTGAACTGGATCAATTAACAGCTTCATGGGATAGCAATGCGGAGTATGAAGCTCAGAATACGCTCCGACTTGAGAAGGTAAATCTAATTTTATTGCAGTCTTACTGTCAGGGCAATACGGACGACTTGGAGCTCATGCTTCATAAGGATGGAATTCTTGCTATCTGGGCAGCTATGGAGCCAGTACTCCTGGCTATGAAATCTCAGGGACTCTATTTAACTAAGGTAGGTGTAGATACAAGTGATCTTGACAAGCCTCAGAGAATTAATAGGGCAAATGAGATTATTAAGTATGCCTTGAAAAATGCAAAACTGGCATCGAAGTTGATTGTGAAACTGAATAGTACGGAACAGTTCGGTGGCGATTCACGTGAACTGGAAGAACTGAAAATTCAGGAGGCAATTCTGAAGGAGAAGGTTCTGAAGGAAATGAAGCCGGAAGACGTGGTTCAGTGGCAGGCAATCAATAAAAAGATTGCTGAGTATAGTGAATCTGGCATGGGACTTACGGCAATGGAGCAGCAGTTGTTTGATGAGACAGCTGTTCTTAAGGATACTGAAGAAGCCAAACAGTATATGCTGAATGTTCTGAATACGGTAATGCCATTAATTCAGATGCTCTTACAGGATGTGCAGAATGCAGTTACAGGGCAGCTGACTGCAATTGCAGAGCAGCAGAAAGCATTTGATGACAGAAGTGAAGAGAGTAAACAGAAAAAAGAAGCACTGAAAAAGGCGATTGAGGAATTAAATCTCGAAATACAGAAGAATAATCGTTTGGCCGAGGCAATTCTCAGAAAATACAAAGCAACTCCGGAAACTCTTAGAGTTGTGATTGATGAATATAGCAAAAAAGTTGAACGTGATACTCAGGTTGCGGTAGATCGAGGAGAATGGGAAGACATTTTCCGTGGCCTTGAAAAATGGGTGGATGACATTCCTGATTATTCTCAGGAAAAGGAAGTCTATCTGAAGGATTTCATCAACGGTTGCAATGTTGTTGGTGTTTCTTGTACAGAAAATGCTCGTACTCTTACAGAGAACGGTTTCGATGACTTTGATGTTGTTATTATCGATGAGGTAAGTAAGGCAACTCCACCGGAGTTGTTGATTCCTATGCTGCGAGGCAGAAAAATTGTATTGGTTGGAGACCACCGACAGTTGCCGCCTCTTTTCAACGAGCATGAAAAGACATACCAGGAAGTTGCAGAGCAGCAGGAAGGTATGGACGATATGATCGTTCCGCTTACAATGTCTGATTTCAACAAATACAAGGACATGGTTACAGCGTCCCTGTTTGAGAGATACTTTGAAAGTGCTGGAACAAAAATTAAAGAAACTTTGACATACCAGTATCGTATGCATTTTGACATCATGGATATTATCAATATTTTCTATGATCAGTACCTGAAAGATGGTAATGAGGATAATTATACATATGATACCAAGGCACATTATCTGAACATTCGCAGTACTGCAGGAACAGAGATGATTCTGCCGGATCGACATGCATACTGGTTTGATTCATCAGAATTGGCTGGACAGAAGATCTATGAGCAGAGAAAGCCAGGCAGTACTTCTGCTGAAAACCTTGTTGAAGCAGAGATGATCATGGAGCTCCTTAAAAAGATGGAGCGTCAATATGCGAATAGAACAGATCGTACTACACCGGTTACGATTGGTGTTATCAGCTTCTACTATGATCAGGTAGCACTGATTCGCCAGATGCTGAGAAATGAATCATTCCACGCAATTGATGTGGAAGTAAATACAGTTGACCGTTTTCAGGGTAAAGAGAAAGAAATTATCTTTGTCAGTCTGGTTCGTAACGTACGCAGAGCATCTCATAATGTGGATTCTCATATTGCTGCATTCCAGCGTATAAACGTTGCATTTTCACGTGCGCAGAATCTGCTGATTATTGTCGGTGCAAAAGATATGTATGCAGATCAGCCGGTTAAGATTACAGATATGAACAATGGTGAAGAGAAGATTATTATGGCTTATCGAGATATTATTGAAATGCTCGATCATAAGGGTACCTATTTCACCAGTGATGAGGTTCTGACGGATATTAAAGCTGAAGAGATCATTCAGAGAATAAAACAGAACCAGGGAGGATTTGAGGCATGATACTTTCTGAAAACCAGATAAAAGTACCAGGTAAGATGTATAAGGTACGCGTAAAGTGTGTCTCAACCCAGCGACTTACCACTATAGAATGGCTGATTTTAAGCTGTACAAAGAAATTTGAACACCAGTCTTCCATGTCCGGAAGAACATTGAAGTATGCGTTTGAAGAGGTATTCCAGTTCCAGAATAGTGAACTGCTTATTAAACCTTGTTTGAAGCATCTGAGAAGGCTGGAGGTTATTAATATCGCAGGAGGAGATACTTTCAATTATGACAGTCTCCGATTTGCTGATATTGAACTAACAGAACTTGGTGACATCATGTTAAAGGATGGTCTTCTCCCTGGTGAGCCACGTGAGATTGGTCTGGATGTATATTATAACCCACTGACAGGAAAGTTAAGCGGCTATGATAATTCACCGACGAATGTCAAAGAGTGCATGGATTTCGGAACGGACTCTGATTATGATCAGAATTTTCCGGAGCAGCATGTTATTGATGAACTTCAGGCAGGATCTGTTGGCGGAGGCCGTTTCATAGCATCCAAGTTTAGAATTGAAGAAATTGAAAGTTTAACGTCAACTGACTGGGAATGTGTTATCACTATGGCTGTTGATGTAAATGAAAAAGGCGAAATCAAGACAACTCCGGAAATTGTTGAGCCTAATGTTAATAGATTGATACCAAGCCTTTTTATGACAAAGGAGATAACAAAGCAGCTTACAGATAATTTGCCAGAGATTGGTAGTCTTGAAGTTCGTCATGTGATCGGATCCAGTAAAAACATTAAAGAAGCCATTCTTGATGTGTGTAAAAATGGTAAGTTTGTTTTTATCGATGCAAAGATCTATCAGCTATACAAGCGAAATACTGCTTCTTTCAAGGATACAACAGTCGTGCTTTTCAACAGTGAGGATGGTTTATCTATTGAGAATGAGAAGGGTATGTTTATCCATATTCCAGATGCATTTCCTATTCCGGGCTGTGTAGTCGTGAATGAAAAAGGTGAACATGTCAGTCTTTGCAAGAGCACCTATTCATACGGCGAAGAACAAATTACTGCACCGCTTGCTATAGAGGATAAGCGATTAGGCGGAAAGAATAAAGTTGCTATCAAGTGGCTTGAAGATACAATCAGGACCCATTATCAGGAAGATATCAGATATGCAGGACTAATTACGCTTCCACCGCTTGCGGGTAATCTGAAGGGATGGCGTGATAATCTTTATACAAGATGGATTGGCATGGAACTGGAGGCCATTGTTCAGGAGATTAATAAAATACATGTTACTTGTCTTCAGCTGAAGAGAGATATGTTTGATATCAGTCTTTTTGCAGATGTTCTTCTTGAAAAAGTGGATTCTGCAGATTATGAGACTGTTCTGAACAACATCAAAGTAATTATGGATTCTCACTGCATTCGCAAAAATTCTGCCGTCCATAGAAGTCTGGTAGAAAGTATTGTGGGAAGAATCAAAGCTCCGAATACATATCCGGATTTATATCGTATGTTGGAGTCACTTGGTATTACGACGCATGATGAGGCTATGGTATTTGACGATGTAATCGGAAAGTTCTATAGCGAAGAGATTATTAAGAATATCCTGGCAAATATTGCAGATGGAACATATACGAAACTCCCTGAGCTATTTGAATTTGATGTTTTCTTTAATGAATATGTTGAGGGATTGCAGCAGATTGAAAAGCATGTCTCAGAACTGCATTTATTTGAAAAAATGGATGAGGAGCTGCTTCATATTTCAGTGGAACTGTGTCCGAATATTGCAGGTCTTCAGTCTTATATGGCAGAAATACTCGCTAAGAATGCTTATCTGATGACACGAGGAATTAATGTATATGATGTTCTTCGTAAGGCAGACGCAGAGAAAGCTGCAAACTTCTTTGCAAATATGCGTTCCATTGAAAAATATATCGAACAGAAATTGCAGGGAGAATATGTTCAGGAGAAGGAACACTATGTGACTGTTGCAAAGCCGGAAGAGAAACGTAAGATGTACATTCTGGATACTTGCGCACTGATGCATAATCCGGAGTTGTTCCTCTACTTTACAGAGGATGAATATGTACGAATTCCGACAAAGGTTATTGATGAATTAGGCAAAATCAAGGACAAGAGAAATCAGAAATATGATGCATCGCTGTCTGATACTGCTAGAAGAATTGCAAGAGATATTGATATGTATTACTTGCAGCTCTTTAATCGTCAGAATAAGATTCGGTTCCTGATTGAAAATGCAGCGTTAGATCTTCTTCCGAAGGATTTAGATGCGAAGGTTCCTGATAATCAGATTTTGTCGGTGGCATTGAAGTATAAAGATTGGGAGACCTATATCGTAAGTGACGATGGTGTTTTCAGATTAACTGCTCAGGCACAAAGCATTCAGGCCATTACCGGAGCAAAGTTCATTGAAATGCATCAGGACACCAAAAAAGAACTTACAGAATGGATTAAGTCTGCAAATGCGCAGTCTGCAGACGCATCCTCTGTGGTAACTGAAACTGTGAATAATCCTAAAGAGGAAATTCCTGTTGAAACAAAGAAAGAAGAAAAGCAGGTGACTACGACGGTTACAACTGTGGACGCAGCAGTCTCAGACTCAGAGGAACCAGCTATGGGAGAATTAGCTATCGATGATATGCCTATTCGTGAACTGAAGAAATACATATCTGATTTTAATGAACCGGTTATGTCTTACCTGACTTCTTGTGGAATAAAAACAATCGGTGCATTCCGAATGCTTACTGAGAGCAAGGTTAGAAACCTTCCTGCCAAGGGGAAACAGATGGTATATAAGAACACGGTTATGCGTGCAGTAAAGCAGATGAATACCATTATCCCTAAGATTAAATTGAAATAATTTTCGAGGAGCAAAGTATGGAACCAAAATACTCGATTCTTCTCTGCAATCAATCATTTGCAGAGTATAAAAACAGAATATCAGAATGGCTTCATTCCGGAATCAAAGTATTTTGGTTCGGCTCCCGGAATGAAGTAGAAGAATTGAAGTCGCAGCATGCTGATTTTGCAAAAGAGTTACTTCTGCAGGCATATGCTGTAGATTTTCATCAGTCGTGTGTAATCACTGACGGTAATGATAGAGCGAATACGTTATCATTGCTCGAAAAAGCATGTCCGATGTTTAATGCAGCCCAGTATCGGGTAGAGCACTGTCAGGCAGATGAGCATATTGTTGTTCAGGCCTCTGCAGGAACCGGAAAAACTACGGTTATGATTGATCGTATAATGTTCCTTATGCATACCGTTCCGGATCTGCAAATGTCGGATATCTTTATGATTACATTTACCAATGACGCAACAAATCAGATGAATCTGCGTCTTCAGGAAATGTTGATGAAGCGATTCCATCTGACAGGAAATCTGCGCTATTTTCGTTGGGTAGAAGAGCAGTCTCAAATGAATATCAGCACGATTCATAGTTTCGCTTACTCCATGTTGAAGGAATATGGAATTGGCCAAAGCTTTACCAGGCATCTCACAATTCGTAATTTCCGTTATGAGCGGAAAGAACTAATCAAAGATATGATGGAGGAGCATACCCGCGATACGCAGTCCATTCGTTCACAGGTGGGATTTCCATTATATAAAGCCAATTCCCTTGTTGATAAATATTGGGAAGGCTTTGCAAAACTTGGAATTTCACATCGGGATATGGAGTCTATGGACTGGGGAAAGCCGGTTGATGACACCTCAAGTGCATTTCAGAATCTGATTTCATCTGTAGTTGGAGATTTGGACGACGATTATTTTGAAGTGAAACGTCAGAATGATGCAATCGCTCTCAATGATATTATGCGTGATCTGCAGGAAGTCTTGATGAGTGAAAACACACCTCAGCCAGATATTTCCATGAAATATCTGTTTATTGATGAATTCCAGGATTCTGATTTATCACAGATCATGGTTGCAGCCCTGCTGGTGAAACTGATGGGAGCAAGACTTTTTGTCGTTGGTGATGTAAAGCAGAGTATTTATCGTTTCCGTGGAGCAACAGACCAGTCTTTTGATATTTTGAAAAGAGATCTGGCAGAAGTCGGTGCAAAACCGGCGAAGAATTTTATCCTGATTAACAATTATCGTACCGCTGCCAATATTATGAATCGCATGAATAGGTATTTTGAACAGTGGGGACAGGATAAGCTGCTGAAATATGACGGACCGGCAGTGCCGTTTAATAAAGCTGAAGGAACCATGAAGATGATTCCTGGATATATCAATCAGGAAGAAGAGAACGAATTGATTGCCGAAACAGCAAGAGATGCGTTGGATGTTCTGGTTGAAAAAGTAAAAGCTTCAGGAAAGAAGCCAAATGAGAAGAACCGTGTTGTTATGCTTACAAGAACAAACACAGAACTTGCAAAGTTGGGTGATCTTCTCAAAAGACATAAGATACCTGCGAAGGTGACACAGGATGGCAACTTCTTTACATGTGAGGCTGTTAGAGATTTCTATGCACTGATCTGCTCTTACATGTTTGCAGATGAACCGAAGCATATTTTCAATTTTCTGCTGACTCCTTATGCTGGCGAGATTGATCCGATGGATGTTAATGCCATGGAGCAGTTTGGCGGCAATTATGACATGCTGATTGATTATCTTGGCCATTACCTGAAGCAGACCAGCTGGGAGAAGTACTACAAGGAATTCCGTCTTCGCCCGGTTATGGCTGTAATTAAGAATATATTTGATTACGAGCCGATTCTGGATAACTACATTCTGAATACGAAGAAATACCTGACTGATCAAGGATGGGAAGAACGCAGATGTATTCCGGAAACTAGGACAAGAGCAAGTCAGTACCAGGCAGATTTGGAGAAACTGATACAGATTTTACAGAGCAATCTGGGCGGGGATAAAGTGAGTCTGTACGATGTTTACCATTATTTGCAGCTGCAGATTGCAACAAACCGATCAGAATCAGAACCGAATGTTGAGTCGGAAGATGATTATACATCAATTCTGTGTATGACTGTTCATAAGTCAAAGGGGTTGGAATTTGATACAGTTATCATTCCTTATACACATAGACGATTCCCGGATCGGTATAACACAGAGATCATTATTGATCCATTAACGAAAGAAGTAGGCTGGAATTTTGCAACAGATAAAAAGAATCCAGATATGAGAAATGATCTGTATGCAAAGTTGAAGAATATAGATATACAAAGAACAAAAGCGGAAGAAACCAGAATTCTGTATGTTGCGATGACCAGAGCAATTAACAATTTGTTCTGTATTGTGCATCCGCCTAAAGATTCTGAGCGCTGGTCATATCTGATTGAGGAGGTTGGTGTGGATTATGAATAGACAGATTTATACCTATATTGACCTTCAATCCATGGGAAGTGCACCGTTTTGGAATCAGATTAAGAGATACCCACAGATTACTGTTACAGCAGATCTTCGAAAGAGTCTAAAGGGAACAGAAGCACGGGATAAAGTAGATGGTATTTTTAAGGATGATCTGAATGTTCAGGCCTGGGAGTTCAGAAAGCTTTCCGAAGCAGTTCTTCCTCATTGGACAGATGACGAGACAAAATTCCATGAGACCATTGTTTTGGCACAATATATTCGTGGTCAAATTGCAAAATTGGGAGATGATCCGGATATTCGCCATTGGCTTGTAGGCTGCAGAAGAAATCTGGGAATGATACTGTCTTCTATCATTCTCCTGGAAGAGGCTGCGGTTTCTCCGGAGGATATTCGAGCAGACGGAGACCGTAACATTGAACTGCTCCTAGAAGCGTGGAGATTTTTTAAGAAGAACGATCCTGCGATTGATGTGTTCCATAAGCGAATGGAGGAACTGAAAAACAGAAGCGCATGGGATCCGATTTTTAATAAATTATTCGGAAGAACAAATATTGATACAGTCATTCTGCACGGCTTTTATTATTTCACACCGTTACAGGAACGCATTATGCGACTGATGGAGCAGGTAGGAATCCGCTTGATCTTCCTGTTTTCATATAACGAAAAGTATCCATATGCAAATGAAATCTGGAGAAAGACCTATTCTGTAGAAAATGGATATCCGGAATTGTCTGTCTGGAATATGGAAAAAAGCCATAAAGCTGAGCCGTATGGTGAAATTTTCGAAGGCAGAAAAGCAACGGTTACAAACAGACTTCGCATTAAAGAATATGCATCCGTCATGGAATTTGTTCATGGAATGAAACGTGCAAAGGAACAGGGATACTTTATCTATTCCTCTAATGCCAATACAGCGAATGAAATTTTGAGAGATTTTTATCCGGAAGAATACGGTGATCGTAAGTTACTTTCTTATCCAATAGGTCAGTTTGTCAGCACCTTGAACCAGATGTGGGATGAGGACCTGCAACAGATCGTGTTAGATGAAGACCGCTTGATTGAATGTTTTTCCTCTGGCTGGCTTGCAGTAGATGGGGTATCTGGAAAGCAATACCTCCAGGATTTGACTTATATTATGCCATTCTTTTCTGACTGCCAGAACGTAAAAGAATGGAAGACAAGAATTGAATTATTGAGAGATATCAAGGAAAACGTAGTAACACCGTTCGTAAAAGATCTTGATATCGATGATAATAAGGCACGATGGCAGCAGGTAATGGGTAATCCATTCCTGAATTTCAGTGTATTTGCGGTTGAACCGGAAAAACTGGATATTATCTTGAAGTTGATTGAGCAGCTCCTTTCTATGGCAAAAGATCTGTTTGGTGAAAATCAGGCAGTTCGAGTTCAGGAGCATATCCGCAAACTGGATATGATTCTGAAGCAGCATGAAATGTCAAATGAGCTCTATGAGGAAGAACGTGAACTGGTGAAGGATCTTTTTGAAAAGCTGAGCGATCCTTCCGGATTTACGGCTGAAGTATTTCCAGCAGATATTTCCAGTGCACTAAATCTATATATGAGTGGAAAGTTCCAAGAAGGTGAAATACAGTCAAATAAAGTCGGAATGGTTTCTCCGATTTATCAGATTGATGCAGCTATCGTAAAGCAGCATGGTAAGGTTCATGTTTGTCTTTGCGATGTCAATAACATGCCGGGCGGAAAGAAGGAGTATATCTGGCCGCTTACAAGGCGTCATATCAAGGATTGTTATAAGAGAACCGGCAATCCGTTGATTGTGAATTTACGTCATGTTATGGAGAATACCTATATCTGCAACAGATATTTTATGTATGCAGCGCTGAAGAATACGGATGTTCAATTGTCCTGGGTCAGCGACATGGATGATAAGCTGCTTGCACCAACACCGTATATTAAGCTTGTATGCGAGGCGGCAGGCATTAGCCTGACTCCAGCCAAGAGAGATACGGTTTCATACAAGAAGGTTCAGGATATTACATTTGGTCGCGGAAGAACCAAGGCGTATGACGTGGAGCAGATGCCAATGGATACAGCTAAAGAGGCCCGCATGGATTATGCAATCTGTCCGATGAAGTATGCTCTTGGATATATAGTTGAGAAATATCCAACCTTCCAGAATGAGTTTCATCAGAATTATGCGATCAATGGTTTGATAGCAGCTATATACAGTCTCATGAAAACCAGAGGTTTGTCTATTGATGAAATTTATAAAAATGTCATTGAATTGTTCCCTGCGATGCGAAGAGTCGAAAAACGTCAGGTTTATGATTATCTTCAGTATGAGAACAGTTTTAAAGATATTGATTTTGAGGGAAGAACAGAACTGGCGGATGTTTTTTATTCAGATGAGCGTCTGAAGGTGCGCTTCCCGAACAAAAATGTCAGAAGTCAGGCATTAGGGGAATATGGAAAACTTCTTACTCCTGATGGTAAGACGGGCATGGATTTTTATAAAACAGCAGCTGACATGGATACAGACCCGTATAAGAAAGTAGATACGGATGTATGTTTGTTCTGTCAGCATCAGAGTTACTGCAGATACGCAGTATTCGCTGTAGATGCGGAGGCTCTGTATGATTAAACGGAATTTTTGGGAGAATATCGCCGATGTATGGGCGAGAAAAGAGGAAATAGAGATTCCGGATATTGACGTGGGAGAAGGACCTCCACCAGATGATCCGGAAAAGGATTATATCGATTTCGATGACATTGACGATATCGATGATTTCCTGAAAGACATTTTGAATGATATCTAAAGTTACGAAGGAGAATGGTGATGGGTACAGAATTATACAATGCTTATCATGAGAAGATCACGCTGACCAATGAGCAGGAAGCATGTCTGAACTATGACGGTAACCGCACTCTTATGGTGAAAGGTCTGGCTGGGGCAGGTAAGAGCCTTGTATTGCAGGGATTAGCAAAGAAACTATTGGCTGGCTATTCTGCAGATAAGAAGAATAAAGTCGCCATTTTCACATTCAGTAACACTTTGAATTCTGCAACCAAAGAATTTCTTCAGATCAATGGTGAGCAAGAAGAATATATTACGGTTACAACGTTAAGTTCCTATATTACCCATGTGTATCAGGCTATGGGTGCACCAAAACTCAAAATCTATAATGGGCAGCTGTATGAAAAACTGAGAAAAGAAGCTGCGCAGACCGCACTGGATAACCATAAAAAGGAATGTGGACCACACAGATTTCATAACCTGGATCTTCAGTTCTGGCTGGATGAGTTTGACTGGATGAAGGATATGAATGTGGCTCCGCAGGACATGAATTATTATCTTGGACTTCCCAGAAAAGGAAGGGGCGGAAAGGTAAGAATGTCTTCTGCGGATCGTGTGACGGCTTTTCAGATTTATACACAGTATGACACTGCAATGAAAGCCAAAGGGCTTGGAGACTGGATCGATTATGCACTGTACCTCGTTAGACATGCAGATCGTATCGATGATAGGTTCAAGTTTGATCATATTCTGATTGATGAAGCACAGGATTTATCGCTGACCTACATGATGGCTGCTATGATGTTCTTCCGTAAAGATATGGTTGTAGCTATGGATATGAATCAGCGTATCTTTGATAAACAATGGACAGCGAAGCAGCTTGGTATCGAAACGACTACAAAGAAACTTACTAAATCCATGAGGACTACAAAGCAGATTGATGATCTGGCAGAGTCGATCCGTAAGCATAATGAGGTGATTCTCGAAGAAGATGACAAGACCTTACGTGCAATACCGGAAGCAGAGGGTCCATTACCGAAATTGATACATGTAGAAGATGTTGCGGCAGAAAAGAAGTATGTGACTGATCTTGTTAAGGCGTATCTGAAACAGAAATCCAATATTTCAATCGGTATCATTGCCGGAAGAAATCTTCAGATTAAGACCTATGCAGCATGGATGACGGATGCAGGAATTCCTCATGAGATTATTCAGCGAGATACCACATTCTCAATGGCAAAGCCTGGAGTAAAAATTGTCAATGTATTTAATGCCAAGGGCTTGGAATTTACTCGCGTTATTATTCCGCAGTTTATTGAAGGTAATTTTCCGTACAGATTTCAGTCTGATGACGAGGAAGAAATGCAGGCATTTTTAGCAAAGAGCAGAAATCTGATCTATGTTGGAATGACAAGAGCAAAGTATTCCTTAGATATTGTTTATTCCGGAGATAACGGATCCAGATTTATCGGAGAGATGGATGAAACTCTTTATGAGTCCAGTGGCTTGGCTATTACATATTCTTCAGGTACGAATTCGACTTCCGGAGGAAGAACGAAGAGTCCTGATAAAGAGCCTGTGATATTACCGCCAACGGCACCGCCTCTTTCAGAAGGTAAAGGTGGAAAAGATTTGAAAGGTTTCCTGGAAAGTAAAGGGCTGGAAGTTATTGATAAGCGAGCTGCGGGCGGATGCCTGTGGGTTGTAGGTGATAAAGCCAAGATAGCATCAGTGATTACAGAGGCAGGAAAGCTGTATGGTGCTTATGGTAATTATTCAGGTGGAGGAAAAGCCACAAAAAACCGTCCGGGATGGTTTACAAAGTGTAAAAAGTAAAGACAAACCAGGGGGCTGAGCTCATGGGATTTATAGATTGGCATGGAACGAAAGAGGATCATTTTGAGGATGTTCTGGAGTATGCGAAAGATCGAAAAAAAGAAGAAATAAGAGCCCAGGAAGAAAAAGTGATCCGAAAATGGATGGGCGACAAACTGGGCGATCCTAGATATGGACAAATAAAATCAACAGATTGCGTCAAATTGTTGGCGAAGGAATATATAGCATTGGATCAGCTGTACACGGACCTGATCCGAACCACGAATGTAAAGGAAATCAAGTTTGTTCCGATGCAGTTGTGGAAGGATTTATGGATGGCAACAATTGAGTCTGTAATCGAAGATGCAGGAATTCAGGATCAAAAAAAGGTAGCGCTGATGATGGCGTTCTCTGATAAGGTGTTTCGATTAAACTCAGAAACAACTGTGCAGCGGCATTTAGAGGAAAAAGAAAAGAGTCGACGCTATGCAAAGTATTTTAGAGAGTGCTTTTGTTTGGAAACCGGTCAACCAATGCAGTTTTGGCGTTGGATATATAAATTACGAAGAAGTAATTCGGGGAAAACAGGAAGACTGTTTTCAGGATATCAAAGATGTATTTTGTTAATGGCGTTTTACCTGTATCTATCGGCAGATGAGCCGGTGCAGTGGTTCTTGCAGATGGAAAAGCAGGTGAATGTATTGGCTGATTTGCAGAAGCTGTTTCTTAGAGATGCATACTATGAGCCGGATAACAGAAAGCTTGTGAATCCACTGTATATGCAAAGCAGCAGTGCTGTTTTTGAAGAAATGCTTCAGGCAATGAAGGTATTGCTGTTTCGTTTTGAGAGAAAACCAAAGGACAAAGAAGGTGAGATGAGAATGGTCGAAGAATTATACATTGCCATAGATGAAAATAGAATATCGGCTGAACAGATTAATTCTATCCTTCCGATTCAAGCAAGCAATCAAATTTGTGAAGGTAAGCTTCCAGAGTTTCCAAAGCCAGATGTACAAGGACTGGATCCAGAGGAAAAGCTGTTTTATTTGAATCATACGGTTCTTTATCAAGGAAAGGAGCAAGACGACGAGATTGATTTCAGAAACTTCAAGGGAACATTGTATTTTACAGATCGAAAAATCATGTTCCGTGGAAATGGAAGTCTGGATCTGTATTACGATAAGGTAGATCGAATTGTAGAATATGATATCTTACCGGAGATTCTTGAGGTGATTAGTAATGGGAAATCCAATTTCTTCCAGGTGCCGGATATTGAAATTGCATATCAGACACTAAAACTGATAGCAAATCGCGGCAGAGGAGAAAATGTTCCGGAAGAGGATATTCCATTTACATACGAAGAATTGATTAATAAAGCTGATCTGAAGGCCTGCGCATTTGCCTTTGATTATGCAATGGCAGGCGATATGCCAGAAGAATTGAGGGAGCAGCTGCGGGAAACGAATCGTAAACTTCTGGGCTTACAGAAGACAATAGATCGCTATCCGGAGCGAAAAGAAGAAGTGTATCAGTTCCTGGTATATTATGTTCCGGAAGCAGTGCGAGTTGTCACATCTTATCAGCGTTATCAGAATGTAGGATTGGATGAAAAAACAATTCGTAACGTATATGAAAAAGTAATGATTGCTGTGAAGTCATTGGACGGAGCTTTATATAAGAAGATATCAGATATCTATCATCTTGAAACTATGGATACAGTGGCGAGAGCAGAAGCATTACGTGAGATTTTGGGACAAGACGGATACGTTGATCCAGCATATGAAATGAATAATCGGAGGTAAGCACCATGGCAGATATGAACAATACACAAAATAATATGAATCAGGGAATGAAAGAAATCAAGGCCCCTTCCTTAACTTTGAATCCGGAAGATAGACCGGTTAGAAACATCTGGGAAGAACCGTCTCTTGGAGGGTTAACAGAAACTGAGGATGATCAGAGCGCTGGTTCTGTTAATGAATCTATGCTTTCAGATGAAGAAAAACAACAGGTGGAAGCATTTGTGAATCAGATTGATGTAACAGATGTAAAGATGGTTAATGCATATGGATCTAGTGCACAGAATGGTATTGCTGCATTTTCTGCATCTATTACTGGAAATGTAAAGACCAAAGAGTTTGGTGATGTGGGTGATAGTCTGCGCGAGCTGAGAGTAGCAATTAATAGTACCGTTGCCCCGGAAAAGAAAGGCCTTTTAGGTCTTTTCCAGAAAGGAAAGCAGAAAGTCACATATCTGATCTCAAATTATGAGAGTGCTGAGGTAAATATTCAGAAGATTGAAAAAGACCTGCAGCACCATCGTCAGGTACTGACAAAGGATATCTATATTTTTGATCAGATGTATGATCAGAACCTTTCTTTCTACAAAGAACTTACCATGTATATCATTGCTGGTAAAAAAGCACTTGAGAAGGCAAAAACTACTCGTCTCGTAGAGCTTAGAAACAAGGCACAGATGTCACAGGATCAACTGGATATTCAGGTGTATAGAGATTATGAAAGTGCATGTAAGCGTTTTGAGAAGAGAATTTTCGACCTGGAAACGACCAGACTGGTATCTATTCAGATGGCTCCGCAGATCCGTATGCTGCAGGATGCAGATCAGGAAGTTGCTGATAAGTTAAGATCTGACGTTATCAATACCATTCCTATGTGGAGAAATCAGATGGTTTTAGCTCTTGGTATTGAGCATAGCCGTCGTGCACTGGATGCCCAGAGCGCTGTTACTGAGATGACAAATGAGATGTTCCGCCGCAATGCGGAAACTTTGAAACAGGGTGCTATCGATGCTGCTATTGCATCTGAAAGATCCATAGTTGATGTGGAAACACTCAGAAAAGTAAATGCCGATATTATTACTTCGATCAATGAGGTTGTGAAGATTCACGAAGAAGGAACAAGAAGACGTGGTGAGGCTCAGGCAGAGCTGGCGAAGATTGAAGATGAGTTAAAGCAGGCATTGCTGGACGCTGGTAAACGATAATGAAAAAGAAACTGAAAATTACGTTCAATGCGCCGGTGGTGCTCACGTTTGTGATGATTTGCTTTATTGCGACGCTACTTGGAGTACTGACCGGAGGACGTATCACACAGAGCTTTTTTATGACATATCATTCCTCACTTAAGAATCCAATGACATATTTGCGATTTTTTACGCATGTCTTTGGTCATGACGGATGGAGTCATTTTATTGGAAATGCATCTTATTTATTGTTGTTGGGATCAATGTTAGAAGAAAAACATGGTTCCAGAGAACTAATTGAAATTATCGGTGTCACTGCGCTGATTACTGGTGTTGTGAATTACATATTCTTTTGGAATGTGGGTCTGTGCGGAGCAAGTGGTGTAGTTTTTGCATTCATCATTTTAGCTTCTTTTACCAGTTTCAAAGAGGGGGAAATTCCACTCACATTTATTCTGGTTACAGTTGTCTTTATTGGGCAGCAGATTTATGAAGCAGTGGCAGTTGCTAATAATGTTTCTAATATAAGCCATATCATCGGCGGAATGATCGGAGCGCTGTTAGGATACAATTTGAACCAAAAATCAAAATACAGATATTAAAGTTTCAAAGGATTGGAGGGAGAGACTTTGGCATATAAGGCCCATTGGGATAGCAAAAAAGAATATGAGAAGTTCTGGAGTCAGAATCCCTCCGGTTCTAATTATCCAGTCAATCGGGAGAATAAACCTAAAAAGAAAAAACGTGGCTGGTTATGGATGCTACTAATCGCTGTTGTGATTTTAACGGTCTTAGTTGCAGGGAAGTATTTATTCCAAGGAAAGATTGTAAAGGGTGTTTCTAGTCCAACAGTTATAGAAGAAGCAGGCAGTATTCCTGAGTTTTCGGGAACGGATTATGTGCTCCTGAATAATAATAGACCGAATTTTGTTGAAGAGGATTTCAAGGAAATATCTGGAGAAAATTTCAGCAACTTGGATCGATTGGGGCGTTGCGGTACTGCGGTTGCGATGTTAGACCGTTCGATGATGCCGACAGAAGCAAGAGGAGAAATTGGACAAATAAAACCATCAGGATGGCAGCAGGCAAAATATGAGGGGTACGTTGATTCAAATCCACCGTACCTATATAACCGATGTCATTTGATTGCGTATGCTCTTACTGGGCAAAATGCGAATGAATTGAATTTGATTACCGGAACCCGTTATTTTAATGTAACGGCAATGCTTCCATTTGAAGAGCAAGTTATGAAGTATCTGGACAACTCAGATAACCATGTTTTATATAGAGTAACACCATACTTTAAAGGCAATGAATTAGTTGCCCGCGGTGTGGAGATGGAAGCATATTCTGTGGAAGATCAGGGGACTGGCGTGTGTTATCACGTATTCGTGTATAACTATCAACCGGGAATTGAAATTGATTATAAGAACGGCGAAAGCCGAGTTGAATAAATTATTGACGAGGGGGTGAGAACTTGGAGTCAAGACAATACTATATGTCATTACCGTATGATACTTCTGGAAGCAGAAGCAAAAACAGATTTCGTTTGGAACTTCTGTGGGGTGTCAGTAAGATGATTGATCTGCTAGAAACCGATGCAGATTTCACTATGGTTTTTGATTATGCTTGTGATATAGAGGTTCATCTTGAAAACGGGTTTGATTTTTTTCAGATTAAGACACACGGAAGAAATAGCTCCGCATATACAGCAGCATCATTAACTAAAAAATCTTCAAAGGATGCAGAAGGATCTATTCTTGGTAAGTTATATGTATTGAAAGATTCCGAGAATAATTGCCCTGTAAAGGTTGCAGTAGTGTCTAACGTGCCATATAAAAGCGGAACGAAGAAACTTGATCAGCCGATGGTCAGTTTTATCGATATGCCAGAAAAAGATCAGGATAAAATAAAAGAAACATTAAAGGACGAACTGGGGCTTAGTGACATTAGTTTGGAAAATGTTTTCTATATCTGTACTGGAATGAACTTGGAAGACCCTCGACATGAGATTTTAGGAAAGCTTACGATGTGCTTCCAAAATCTTAAGGGGTGTGAACCTTCAAATCCGAATGCATTATATAGATTGATTGAATCAACGGTATCTGAAAAAGCTTGCTATGAGTATGCCTGCAAGGATTACGATGAGATCGTTGAAAAAAAGGGTATTACTAGAAGTGAATTTAATGATATTTTGGACTGCCACACAGAGAATGCCAAAACAGGAATAAAGCAGACAAGAGATTATATAAGTGGCCTTGGAAACCCGTTTGCAAAAAGAAAATATAATGTTGCTTTGGCGTGGTTGTTGAATGCATTATCTACAACACCGATTTTTCGACAAAAAGAAACTGAAATAGCTGCGTTCTTAAAAGAGGCGGATGAATTAGAAAGCATGGAAGCAACGTTGGATTGTTTGTCTGAGAAATTTCATGATTCGTTTCCAATTGAAATTGGAAATGAGGTAAAAACGGTATTCTACATCATAATAATAAATCGATTTGCAGAGGGGGTATATGACAATGAAGATGCTGTTTAAGGAATTGTACTTGTTTTCTCCTCGCGAAAAGTTGGCTCGTTGCATCAGATTTTCAGATGGAATAAATGTGATTACGTCTAGTCAAGAAGATGGAACCAATAGGGGAAAATCAGTTGTAATGAGAAGCTTATATCATTCATTGGGTGCGGAAGCTTTATTCGAACCGAAATGGGATAGTAAAAGCAAGGTTTATATATTGAAGTTTGAAGTGGATGGAGTCAATTATTATATTTACCGTACGGCAGATTTATATAAAATTTTCGATAATGATCACAAGCTTCTGAGCATGGCGACAAGGAGCCAGGAACTGTCAGAGATTCTGAAGGATATAGTGAAGTTTGCTGTGTATCTCCCGAACAGAAAAAATGACAAGCTAGAGATTACTCCCCCAGTATATAGTTATTTGCCATTCTTTCTTGATCAGGATCATTATGATGGAAGCAAATTCTCATCTTTTGCTAGATTAGGGCAATATGATAAGTTCAAGGATAAAGTTCTATTTTGCCATTTTGGTGCATATGATGACGAATATTTTGAATTGGTAAGAAAAAAAGAAAACTTGCAGGAGCGTATCTCGAAACTAACTACACGGCATGAATTATTGCAAGAAATGGTCTGCGATATTGACAAAAAGTTAGAGGTCGGAGCGTTTGCAGGCGATTTAGAAGCACTCAATAAGGATATTGATGGATATCGTAAAGAGTATTCTGCACTGGCGGTGGGACTGAATAAATGTAGAAATAAGCTGATAGAACTCCGAAATGCATTATTTGAATTAGAACTATCATTGAGCGAAATTGATCGTCTGGCAGCCACAAATGATAAAGAGATGAAAATTCTTGATCAGCATAAGTGCCCGGAATGTGGTTCAGTGGTGACGAATACAGTTGCATTGCGCAGTAAACGATTAAATCTTTCTGATGATATTGTTGCGGTTAAAACAGATCTTCAGATTACTATGCATGGTTTGGAGGCAGAAATCAGTAAGGAAGAACAGCGTTATCAAGATTTGTTAGCGCAGCTTTCTGATTATGAGGAAAAACTTAAGATTAATACGCAGCAGGTCAGTGATGTTTTGCGTCACAAAGGCTTATGTGAGATTCGAGAGGGAATCGTTTCTGAACGGCATGAAATAACGGATAAAATATCAGACAATAATACGTCACTAGAAGAGGTAACTAAGAAGATTGGTGCGTACTCTGCAAAGAAGAAAAAGATTGGCGAGCGATATTATGCATTGCTAATGGATGCAAGAACCAAATTCGGTCTCTATGAAATAGAGCCAGAAAAGTTTAAGGGATTAGATAAAAACTTTTCTGCGAGTGGAAGCGATAAAAATATTGCGACGGTTATATGGTTTTTGGCGATAATAAAGCTTCGTTGTGAGTTTAATCCGGATGCAATAAGTTTTCCTATAGTCTTTGATAGCCCTAATAACGTTGAAACGGACAATGAGAAGAAGCATTCATTGATTCAGTATTTGCTGGATCATGCTGATTTGTCATCACAAATGATTCTTTCAAGTATTGGATTTGACTCTGCTGAGTTTAAGACGGAGCAGGATATCAACTTGATCAGGCTGGAGAATAAAAAATATGGATTGTTGATAGAGGAAGATTATCTTCAGTATGCATCTCTGTTAAAGGAATTCTGTGATGCCGAATAGTGTACCGGGTGTCTAATCAAGACTAAATGGAGGGTAGGTTTACATGGATGAGAATCAAATTAATTCCAAAGAAATCGAGGGGCAGATAAATCTGTTTTCGAAAAAAGCTGAGTCTGTAGTCAGTGATGAGAACAAATTGCGTAGCCTTGTGAATAGGGCTAAAAAGTGGCTCGAAAAAGGAAGAGCAATTCCGGTTATCGGAGATGTTATTGATGATTTGGTTACTATGATAGACCTGTTGTCTGATTATGTTGAAGGAACCTATAGAAAAATACCACTGAGAATTTTGATTTCTATCGTGGCTACAATTTTGTATGTTCTGAGTCCAATTGATCTTATTCCTGATTATATTCCAGTGATTGGTTATTTGGATGATGTTGCTGTAATCACATTTGTGTTAGGAACGGGTGCAGCTGCAGAATTGAAAAAATATAAGAAATGGAAGGAAGAGCAGGGACGACAAGGTGTTGTTGAGACAATAAAGACCAGAATTCAAGAATTAATATTGAATATATGTAAGAGAGAAAGAAAAGCAGGTTTATCATCTTGAAATTTTTCTTGGCAATCTGTAAAAATATCTGTCAAAGAAAGCTGTTTGTATGGTATCATAGATATCAGAATAACTCCTTTCTTGGATGATGGTTTTTAGTTTTTTGATCACAATACAGGAAGCAAAAAGTCTCATTGATAGTTATTATGAAGAAAGACTAGATCATATGTCTGATGATGAGCGTATCGAAGAAGCTGATAAGGTATCTTCCCGTATTGCGGAAAGCCTTTCTGAAAGAGCATTTTCGTTTTCGCCGAATGAGTATATCTCTATTCATCGTAAACTTTTTCAAGGTATTTACAAACACGCCGGAAATATCAGAGATTATAACATAACAAAAACAGAGTGGGTGCTTGATGGAGCAACTGTTATGTATGGAAGTGCTTCAGAATTGAGAGCAACCTTTGAATATGATTTTTCACAGGAGAAAAATTTTAGTTATAAAGGTCTTTCGATGGACGAGATTATTCATCATCTTGCGGTGTTTATTTCAAATTTATGGCAGATCCATATTTTTGCGGAAAATGCATGGTATTTTAGAAATGCGCTTGTCCGTGCAAATTACACGAATCTGCAGAAAGGTATTCATGAAACAACAGAATATCTTGAAGTATTCCTCCGAAATCTACTTTTAAATGAGAAGAATGAGCTCCATAATCGCAATCTTCACATAAGTGGACTTTTAAATGAAGAAAAAGTGGACATTGGAAATGTAAAAGTGGACAGGTGCTTCCAAACTTCTTTCTAATTTAGTGCAGGCGGATATTATTAGACCGGTACCTGGTTATGGAAAAGGAAAGTATAAATTTAAAAAAGTAATTTAAACGAAGTTTTAAAGGATATGATCATAAGACATTATTCGCAAGATATCCTGGGGACTTAATATTTTGCCGCAATATATCCAAACAAAATTGATATATTGCGGTAAAATGTTTATAATTTGCGGATATTGAAAGGGATATTGCAGTCGGCAGGATGATCTGCAATTAAAATACAAAAGGATGGGGCACACACAATGAACACAGCAAGCAAAACAAGAATGACAGAAGGAAGCATCTCCCAAAAGATCATCTTTTTTGCCATTCCACTGCTTTTAGGAAACCTGTTTCAGCAGCTGTATAATACGGCGGATTCACTGATCGTGGGGAATTTTCTTGGAAGTAATGCACTGGCGGCGGTCAGCTCATCCAGCAATCTGATCTTTTTAATGGTTGGATTTATTAATGGTATTGCAATGGGAGCCGGTGTTGTCATTGCAAGGTATTATGGGGCGAAAAACAGTGACAACCTGCACAAGGCGATCCATACCACAGTGGCTTTTGGTTTTGTGGCAGGAAGTGTGCTGACTGTAGTGGGTATGTATTTTGCGCCGAAGATCCTGGTTTTGATGGGAACGCCGGCAGAGGTGCTTCCTGAGTCAGTGGCATATTTTCGCACGTATTTTGCAGGCTCCCTTGGAGTTGTTATGTACAATATTTTTGTAGGAATTTTGCAGTCTGTAGGTGACAGCCGTCATCCGCTGATCTATCTGATCTGTTCTTCCTGCATTAACGTTGTGCTGGATATATTTTTTATTGCAGGTCTTGGCAAAGGTGTTGGGTCAGCGGCCCTTGCGACAGCTATTTCCCAGTTTACAAGTGCGATCCTTTGTATGATCCATTTGATACGGACAAAAGAAGAGTACCAGCTGCAGGTTGGTAAGATCCGTTTTGATGGACCGAGTTTGAGCCAGATCATTCAGAATGGTGTACCTTCCGGCTTCCAGAACTCTGTGATCGCTCTTGCAAACGTGTTTGTACAGTCAAATATCAACGCATTTGGAAAAATGGCAATGGCAGGCTGTGGCTCATATTCTAAAATCGAGGGATTTGTATTTCTGCCTGTAACCTGTTTTAATATGGCACTGACCACTTTTGTCAGTCAGAATTTAGGTGCGAAGCAGTATGACCGTGCAAAAAAAGGGGCATGGTTTGGTATCCTTTGTTCCATGTCCATTGCGGAACTGATCGGCTTTGCAATTTACGCAGTATCTCCAGTCCTGATCGCAGCTTTTAACAGCGACCCGGAGGTAGTCCATTATGGCGTTATGCAGGCAAAAACCATTTCGCTGTTTTATTGTGTGCTGGCTTTTTCACATTGTATTGCAGCTGTGCTCCGCGGTTCAGGAAATGCTTCTGTTCCTATGGTAGTTATGCTTTGCGTATGGTGTTTATTCCGTGTAAGTTATATTACAGTGGCAGTCCATTTTATCCCGGATATCCGTATGGTATTCTGGGCGTATCCTCTGACCTGGAGCATCAGTTCTGTTATTTTCCTGTATTTGTTTCTCCGTGGAAAATGGATTTATGGTTTTGAAAAAAATGCAAAGACCTGAATATCTGGATATAAGATATGAATGAAATTTATAAATAAGTATGTTATACTAACAGACAGGTTCAATATTCTATGAAACAGGATGCATGAAACGCGAATATAAATAATAAAGGAAACAACAATACATGAGCAACCAAAGAAATATAATCGTCATCGGAGGCGGTGCCGCAGGTATGATCGCGGCTATTGCAGCAGCAAAGGAAGGCTGTGCAGTAAGCCTCTATGAAAAAAATGAAAAGCTGGGCAAAAAGATCTTTATTACAGGAAAAGGCCGCTGCAATGTGACAAATGCCGGTGATATGGACGAGCTGTTTGCAGCTGTGATCACCAATAAGAAATTTATGTTCAGCAGCTTTTACGGCTTTACCAATGAAGATATGATGCAGTTTCTGGAAGATGCAGGACTGCGCCTGAAAACAGAGAGAGGAAAGAGGGTATTCCCTTTATCGGATCATTCTTCCGATGTGATCGCAGCCTTAGAGCGCACATTAAAGAAAGAAAATGTAAAAGTATATCTTCGCAAGGAAGTAAAAGGTTTAAACTTTATAACAGAAGAAGATAAGACCATCTGCAAAGGCATTTTCCTGGAAGAAAATGGAAAAAAGACAGCTGTGGATGCGGATTGCGTCATCGTAGCAACCGGCGGAATGTCTTATCCATCTACAGGATCCACAGGAGATGGTTATCAGTGGGCCCAGGCTGCAGGACTTAAGGTAACAGCCCTTTCACCAGCCTTAGTGCCATTTGAGACAGCAGAGCTTGAGACTGTAAAATCCCTTCAGGGCCTTTCTCTTAAAAATGTGGAAGCTACTGTATCTAATGGCAAAAAGGAACTGTACCGTGACTTTGGGGAAATGCTGTTTACACATTTTGGAGTCAGCGGCCCTCTTATGTTAAGCGCCAGTTCTTTCTGTGCCAAGGCCATTGCCAAGAACCCGTTAAAGCTGTCTATCGACTTAAAACCGGCTCTTACAGAGGAACAACTGGATGAGCGCATTTTAAGGGATTTTGCAGAGGCAAAGAATAAACAGTTTAAAAACAGCTTAAACCATTTATATCCTGCCAAATTGGTCCCTGTGATCATAGAGCGCAGTGGCATTGACCCGGATAAGCAGGTAAATGAGATCACCAAAGAAGAACGCCGCCGCCTGGTAGAAACTACCAAAGCGCTGACGTTCACACTGACAGGGCTTCGGCCGTTTAAAGAGGCTATTATTACTCAGGGCGGCGTAGATGTAAAGGGGATCAATCCGTCTACTATGGAAGCGAAAAAGACAGAAAATCTGTACTTTGCAGGAGAAGTCCTGGATGTGGATGCAGTGACCGGCGGATTTAATCTGCAGATCGCCTGGTCTACCGGCTGGGCAGCGGGAAAGGCGGCAGCGGAGAAGATACAGGAAAGCTAAACAAAATTAAATAAAACAGACAGATCGCCAGACAGGCGGTATTGCTATATGAAAGTTAAAGGAGAACACCCAGATGAACCATTTTAATATTGCAGTAGACGGACCTGCAGGAGCAGGAAAAAGCACCATTGCAAAGCTGGTGGCAAAGGAACTTGGCTTTGTATACGTAGATACAGGGGCAATGTATCGCGCTATGGCCCTTTATTTCTTAAGAAAGGGCGTAGATCCAAAGGCAGCAGAAGAGATCGAGCGCTCATGCCCGGAAGTAGATGTGACTATCCGTTACCAGGACGGTGTGCAGCAGGTACTTTTAAATGGTGAAGATGTTTCCGGCTTGATCCGTACAGAAGAAGTAGGAAACATGGCATCTGCAGTATCCGGCTATATGCCTGTAAGAGAAAAACTGGTAGAGCTTCAGAAACAGCTGGCAGCAAAGGAAAATGTGATCATGGACGGAAGGGATATTGGTACCTGTGTTCTTCCAGATGCACCTGCAAAGATCTATCTTACAGCTTCTGTAGAGGTAAGAGCAGCTCGCCGTTATAAGGAATTGTTAGAAAAGGGAATGAAAGCAGATTTAAAAGAGATCGAAAAGGACATTGAAGACAGAGATTACAGGGATATGCACAGAGAACATTCTCCGTTAAAGCAGGCAGAGGATGCAGTGTTGTTAGATACTTCTTCTATGACTCTGGCCCAGGTAGTAGAAGAGATTTTAAAGATCGTCCGTGAAAAGGGATACAAAGCAGACGGAGGACAGGCATAATGGAGCGCCAGGTCATTGTTGCTAAAAGTGCAGGTTTTTGCTTTGGAGTAGAACGGGCAGTAGCCCGGGTCTATGAGCAGATCCAGGCTGTAAAAGAGGGAAAAGCCCAGGGTCCCATCTATACCTATGGTCCCATCATCCACAATGAGGAAGTAGTCCGTGATCTGGAAGAAAAGGACGTCCAGGTATTAGATACGGAAGAAGACCTTGAAAACCTGCCGGAAGGTCAGGGAACCGTGATCATCCGTTCTCACGGAGTCAGCCGTCATGTTTACGATATCTTAAATTCCCGTGGGGTAAATGTGGTAGATGCCACCTGCCCTTTTGTAAAAAAGATCCATAAGATCGTAGATGAACATTCGCGGGCCGGAGAGGCTGTTATCATCATTGGAAGCCCGGTGCATCCGGAGGTGGAAGGTATCCGGGGCTGGGGCAATGGTGACACTGTTGTTGTGGAAAATGAGGCTGATGCAGAAGATTATAACCTTCCAGAGGGCAAAAAGCTATGTATCGTATCCCAGACGACATTTAATTACAACAAATTTCAAGAATTAGTTGAAAAAATTTCAAAAAAGGGTTATGATAGTAGTGTTTTAAATACGATTTGCAATGCAACACAGGAA
>ENA-ORSO01000240-ORSO01000240.1-human-gut-metagenome-genome-assembly--contig:-NODE-240-length-50116-cov-6.680610_pt1 | contig 50116 bp, 37 predicted proteins | sample MGYA00241902_ERZ509168 | MGnify/ENA primary metagenome ERZ509168 (study PRJEB26280, sample SAMEA2338806) | human gut metagenome | biome: human gut; feature: human-associated habitat; material: faeces... | reverse complement strand
ACGATGGTGCCTTATGATAATACCAACGAAGCTGGTGGAGGTTGGGGAAAACATCCGGCAGGTGGTTACTACGAGGGACCTAATCATGTGGCTACACTAATGTCTCATCATGAGAATGAACGTAGGTTTTGGGCCCGGGCAAATGCGATTTTGGATTGGGAGATTATCAATGATTTAAAATTCCAAGCGAATTTCTCTGCCAATTTTGACTCCCATGCGAATAATTTGTTCTTAGAGTCATGGAATTTGGGATCTTTATCTCAACAGGATTATTACTCGAAAGATTATGGCTCCGGTTATGATTTACGTATGTTATATACATTGACCTATGACCATACTTTTGGGGAGAAACACTATGTAAAAGGTATGGTTGGCTACGAGGCTTATCGGGCGACGGCTTCTTCGGCAGGTGGTTGGAAAAACGGCTTTTTGGTTCAGCCTTCGGATGATATTAGTTTAGGTACGGGAGATAAAGATGTATCCGGAACGAAAACGGAAGGTCGTAGTTTATCCCAGTTCGCTCGTGTAAACTATGCTTATGATGACAGGTATTTGCTAGAGGCTAGTATTCGTCGGGATGGTTATGATAACTTTGGTCCAGAGAATCGGTTTGGTGTGTTTCCTTCTGCTTCTGTCGGTTGGAATGTGGGAAAAGAGAGCTTCGTAAAGGATAATATAACATGGATGTCTCAATTGAAATTGAGAGGAAGTTATGGTAAAATTGGTAACAATACAATTCCTCAATTCTTGTATGAACCTTCTTTTACGAATAATTATCTATATTATTCATATGATGGGCAAAATACGCAGAGAGGATTCTGGTATTCAAATGTTGCGAATGCTACGATTAAATGGGAAGACGTGGCCCAATGGAATATAGGTGTTGACGCAAGTTTTCTGGATAATCGCTTGAATACGACAATCGAGTATTATGATAAGAAAACTTCCGATATGTTATATTCAGTAGGTGTGCCACCTTCTGCCGGACCTTCTTCGGAACCATTTAGCGAGACTTCTTCTTATCGGGCTAATATCGGAAAGATAAGCAATAGAGGTTTCGAATGGATGGTTCAATGGAGGGATTCCTATAAAGATTTCAGGTATGACGTGGCTTTTACGTTGTCTACCAACAAGAACAAAGTGGTAAAGTTAAGTGACCAAGTGAATCCGATCATTTGGGCTGGAAGCGATGCGGCTTTGAATAGTTCTATTTATCGTACGGAAAATGGACAACCGATGGGACAGATGTATGGATATGTCGTGGATGGTATTATTCAAGACCAAGCGGAAATCGATGCCTTAAACGCTCAATCTCCGGATGGATTGTACCAACAAGCAGGTACGGCTCCGGGTGATTTGAAATATAAGGATTTAAATGGAGACGGAAAGGTGACGAATGAGGATAAGACATATATCGGTAATCCTTGGCCGGATTTGATGTATGGATTGAATATAAATTTGTCATGGAAAGGCTTTGATTTAAGTATGGGCTGGTTAGGAAACGCAGGTGTTGATGTCTTTAATAGCGCTAAGCTTTATGAAAGAAGTTTCTATGGCGACTATAATACGACTTATAAGGTATATGAGGCGTGGAGTTCGACGAACCGGGCTACTTCACATCCTCGAGTAACGAAAGAGGACCCGAATGGAAACTTCAAGAATGTCTCCTCTTATTTTGTGGAGGATGGTTCTTTCTTTAAATTGAAGAATTTACATTTCGGCTATAATTTACCGAAATCAATACTTTCTCATTTGAAGATAGAAGGTTTGAAGTTTTATATTAATTGCGATAATTTATTTATTATCACAAAGTTTCAAGGAGATCCTGAATTGGGTGGTGGATATTTGGAACGAAATATGTATTCTGTGAAACGGGCTCCATCCACCCGCACCATTATGGGCGGTTTAAGTTTAACCCTCTAAATTAATAGGAAGATGAAGAAATTAGTTATATTATTAGCTGCTGCGTTAACTTTTAATAGTTGTTCGGATAGTTTTCTGGATTTATCAAATCCCAGTGCGTTATCTCCAAGTGTCTACCCTAAATCTATGGCGGATATGGAGACTATCGTAACATCAGTTTATGCGAATATGGTCGCTGTGCCTTTGTATGGAAAGAGGGTTATGGCGAAAGGGACATTCTGTGTGGATCATACGGTAGATATGGCTTGGACTGGTGACGCCAACTGGAACCAGTTGGCGACCAATCAAGTGACTTCTGATAATGCTTACATTGGGACGTTATGGATTGGTTATTATAAAATGATTTCTTGTGCGAATACCGTATTGGAGCAATTGGAAAGAATCGACAAGGAGAAGTTTACAGATGCGGATTTAGTAAGGCTTTCGCAGATGAAGGGAGAAGCTTTGTTTTGGAGAGGTTGGGCACACCAACAGTTAGTAGCGTTTTTTGGAGAGGGATATCCTTGCAACGGGGAGGGCGATAGAAAAGGTGTACCTGTTCGTTTACAGGTAGCATCGACTCCGGATATGCTAAATATAGAACGTAGCACGGTGGCCGAGGTTTACGACCAGATCTTGAAAGATTATGAGGCAGCCAAACTTTTGCTACCTGCTGTATGGGAAGAGAGGGCGGACTACCCACGTCCAACCTCTGTTGCCGTTACTAGTTACATCGGGCAAGCGAATTTGTATATGGGTAATTATGATGCGGCAAAGAAAGCGTTGAAAGAGGTTATTGATTCTTCCGGAAAAGAATTGCTCCCTTTCAATGAATATGCGAAGATGTTTAATGAGGATCAGGAGAAATTTAATAGAGAATCGATCTTAGAGATTAATTTCCGTAATGGGGATACTTCCGGATATTTTTGGTATGGAGAAGGTTCCCAATATGGATTGATCGCTGCCTTATGTTTCCAGAACGCAAGTGGAGATGTTGAGGCGGCCGGTTGGGGTAATATTTTCTTTCATGATGCGAATATTAAACGTTTTAATGGAGATCCTCGTTTGGATATCGCCGCTTTGCGTCCGGGAACTCCTGTTATTATGAATGGACAGCAGACGCAGGTTCTGAAATATAAGGATACGGAGGCTGACATTCAAGGTTGGAGCATGCGAAAATACAATCCGTTGAAAAGTACGGTGAATGAGTTGAATTTAGGGGTTGGTATTAATATGTATTTGATGCGTTTGGCGGATGTATATTTGATGTATGCGGAAGCTTGTCAGGCTACGGGAGATGAGGTAAATGCCCGGAACTATATGAATCTGGTAAGAAGAAGAGCTTATAATGGAGATAGTTCCCATGATATAACGGCTAGTGGAGAAGCTTTGAGAGATGCGATTCGGGAGGAACGTTTCATGGAGTTCTGCGGTGAGGGCGTACAACATTGGCAAGATGTTTGCCGCTGGAAGGTCTTGGATGAGGAGATTAGCCGTTGGTATGGAAAGACACGTGTTGGTAATCCGCATTATGATGCGAAAGATTTGTATTTCCCGATACCCAAGGTTGAAATGGAGAATAATCCGAATATGACACAAAGCATAGGTTACGAGAACGAGTAGATATAACTTGTTGAAAAGTTCATCAAAGAAAAGGAATAGGATGGTTCTCTTGGGATCGCTAATCCTATTCTTTTTTTATTCCTTTATGATCATATTAAATCTTATTGAATAATGAAGATGATAGATGTGTCGAAAGTAAGAGTCTTTCGGGTGTGTCTCTTTGTATTGTTTATGCTCTTTATGCGGATAGGTTGGGCCTCAAATGATGATAGCACCTATAATATCGTGGATTTTGGAGCTAAAGGAGATGGAATAACAGACAATACCCAGTTCATCAACAGGACAATAGAAGCTTGTTCCTTGAGAGGGGGAGGAACGGTTATCATTCCGGAGGGAACGTTTTTGACAGGAAGTATTCTGCTGAAAAGTAAAGTAAACTTATTCTTAGAAAGTAATGCCGTAGTGAAAGGCATAAATAATCTGGAAAAGTACCGTTCTATATCCGATCTTAATCAAGATGAGGCTTATTATAAAGTAAAAACCCGGAATTGGAACAAGGCATTGCTTTTAGGAGATCAAGTTGAAGGTGTGTCAATTACAGGAGAGGGGGTAATCGATGGTGCCCATATTCAAGATAAAAAAGGTGAAGAAGGGATGAGAGGCCCTCATATTCTCTTTTTGTCGAGATCGAAAGGGATTAAGATATCGGGTGTTAAACTACGAAGAGCGTCGAACTATGCTTTTATGAGTTATGATATTGAAAGGGCTTCTTTCGATAATCTTTTAGTGGAGGAAGGATGGGATGGGATTCATATTCGTGGCGGAAAAGATATCCGTATCCGAAATTGCCGTTTTTATACGGGTGATGATGCTGTTGCGGGTGGGCTATGGAAGAATATGGTAATAGAGAATTGCTATATGAACTCATCGTGCAATGGGATAAGGTTGATAATGCCGGCTACTGGTTTAAAGATCGTTGATTGTGAATTTAGAGGTCCGGGAAAATATCCACATCGGACTTCCGGTGAGCAAAAACGTAGGAATATGCTTTCTGGGATATTGCTCCAACCGGGCGCATGGTTCCCTGCGTTTGGGGAAGTAAAGGATATATTGATATCTAGCTGTTCTTTTGATCAATTGGATAATCCGTTTCTAGTCACATTGAATGAGGGGAACCGGGGAGAGCGGATCTGTCTGGAGCATATAAGAGGTACACGTTTAATGAAAGCGGCCGCCTCGGTAGAGAGTTGGGGAGATAGTAGTTTGAAAGATGTCCGGCTTTCGGATGTTTCCTTATCGTATATTGGGAATAAAGATCAAGAAATAGTAGGACGTACTCCCTCGAAGCCATTGACCGATTATCGTGCGCTCCCTTGCTGGGGGCTTTACCTTCATAATTTAGATCGAGTGATTTTACGGAATGTTCGGTTAGATTGTGAGAATGGGAAAGTTGGCCCAGCCTCTTGTTTCGATAATGTGGGGTCCGTGGAGATTTATAATGTAAGTTTTTAATCTTAAAAAGAATTAGTATGCGAAAATATCTTTTGTTTTGTCTAGCTTTTTGTGTATTGGGTTGTTTGGCTCAAGATTTGATCGTCCGTCCGAACGATCCTATTATTTATAAGAAAGAGGGCGGTGCCTTTTTATGGCTGGGGGATACGGCTTGGGAGTTATTTCATGTATTGGATAAGGAGGAGATCGTTCATTATCTGGATAACCGGCAAAAAAAGGGCTTTACGGTAATACAGGCTGTTATCTTATCTGAACTGGATGGTTTGGATAAACCGAATGCGTACGGATATTTGCCCTTGATTGATAAGAATCCTACCCAAATCACGGAAGGATACTTTGAGTTGGTGGATTTCGTGATTCGAGAGGCTGGAAAACGAGGACTGTATATTGGGCTTTTACCTACTTGGGCGAGTAATGTGGTAGAGAAAGACGGAAATCCGGCTTTGTTTAACCCAGATAATGCGTATACGTACGGGAAAATACTGGGAACCCGGTATAAAAACGAAGCTGTAATATGGATTCTTGGTGGCGATAGAAATGTAGTTACGGATAAGGAGTTTGAAATCTGGCAGTCTATGGCGAAAGGAATTCAAGAAGGAAATGGAGGAACACAACTAATGTCCTATCATCCGACAGGAGAGATTTCCTCGCATTATTGGTTCCACAATGAGTCTTGGCTATCATTCAATATTCTCCAAAGCGGACATTACCGCCGGATGGATCCGGTATATCGTTTTTCGGGTATGTATGCTCAATTGAGTCCGATTAAACCGTTTGTAAATGCGGAACCTTCATACGAGGACATACCGGTTCGTTTCTGGGAATATTTTGATTATGCTAAATTCGGGAAGAAAAAGGAGGACATAATAGGTGATAACGGGTTGATTAAGGATACGACTTATTTTACGGATGGAATTTACGATGACTATGATATTCGTATGCAGGCTTATTGGACTTATTTCTCTGGAGCTGCCGGATATACATATGGGAATAACGCTATTTGGCAAATGTATAAGCCCGGAGGTAAATATCATGTACCATGCCTCACGTTTTGGGATGGTGCGTTGGATAGGCCGGGAGCCGAATGTATGCGCTATGTAAAGTCTTTGTTTACGATGTATCCGTTAGATCGTTTCCGTCCGGATCTATCCGTTTTGTTTGGAATTAATTACAATGACGCAAGTTATATCACTCCAGTTTTAGCAAAAGATAAGACTTTTATTTTAGTTTATTTGAGTCAAGGGCAGGATGTAAGAATACAAATGAGTAAATTGCGATCTTTTGGTAAAGCTTATTGGTTCAATCCGAGGAATGGGGCGAGAACTTTGATCGGAGCGGTCGAGAATAAGGGAATTCGTACATTCAATGCGCCCGGAGAAGCGGGAGAGAGGGGAAATGATTGGATCTTAATTTTGGAGGCGGATGATAGGTAGACGATGTATAAATTTTAAATAATAAAAGTCATTATGAAGAAGATCAATGTTTTGCTGTTAGCCTTTTTGCTGTTAAGTTTTTGGGCGAATGCCCAGCAGTATCCTTTTAACGGGTTGGATATGAATATGGGAAACGTTTGTCGAATGCGCAGAGTCGTTCGATCAGTCCGGAGAATTTTACGGGGGAGAAAGGGAAAGGAGCGATGGCTGATCCCGTGAGAGATAAGGATGTCCGGAATAAGGCGAATGCAGCTGGCCCAGCGAAAGATTTGGGGAAAGGCTGGAAAGTAAATCCTTTTATTATCGTGAAACCGGGGGAGACAGTTACTATCGCGGAGATTGATGGCCCGGGGGCTATCCAGCAGATATGGATGACTCCCACTGGCAACTGGCGATTCTCGATACTCCGTATGTATTGGGACGACGAGAAAGAGCCTTCGGTTGAATGTCCGGTCGGGGATTTCTTCGCCAGTGCTTTTAATGAGTATGCCCAACTTTCCTCGTTGGCGGTCTGTGTAAATCCCGGGAGCGCTTTCAATTGCTACTGGAAGATGCCGTTCCGTAAGAAAGCACGCATAACGTTGGAGAATATTAATAATGCGGAAGAGATGCGTTTGTATTACCAGATTAATTATACCTTGACGGAAGTGCCGGAGGATGAGGGATATTTCCATGCGCAGTTCCGCCGTTCCAACCCGACACAAGGCTCTATCCATACGTTGGTGGATGGAATCAAGGGAAAGGGACAATATGTCGGAACTTATTTAGCTTGGCGTGTCAATGATAACTGTTGGTGGGGTGAAGGAGAGATCAAGTTCTATATGGATGGCGACAAGGAATACCCGACAATCTGTGGAACAGGTACGGAGGATTATTTCTGCGGTTCGTATAACTTCGAGAATCAGAAAACACATCAGTACCAAGAATTCACCACTCCTTATGCGGGAATGCACCAAGTGATCCGTCCGGATGGCCTATATCGGGCTGTTACGGCGTTCGGCTTGTATCTTATAATAAAAGTAATAAGTAGTAGTTTATGAAAAAGGTAATAGGATTGTGTTTGGTTGTATTGTTGAGTTCTACTTCTGTGTTCGCTCGTGAGAACAGGCGTATGGATAAGCGTAAGATGGATCCGTCCGCACGTTGCGAGAAGATGATCGCCGACTTGAAGTTAGATGAGAAACAAGCGGTGGAGTTCCGTAAACTTCAAAAAGAGTATATGGAAAAGGCTCAGAAAGAACGTGAGGCGATGAAGGCTGAGCGTGAGAAGCAACGGGAAAAGATGTTGGCCATGCGTGAGGATAAGAACGCCCAGATGAAAAAGATATTGACGGAGGAACAATACAAACAATATCTGGAGAAACAGCAGCCTAAAGGGAATAAACATGGCAGAAAACATCTAGGTAACGGACGTAGATAAAGAAGTCTATAGATAGATAAAATGGCCGGGATAGCGATTATCCCGGCCATTTTAGTTCTAATCGGCTGCTTCAACCACATACCAAGTATATCCGTTGGCAGGGATTTTAACCATAAGCTCCACCGTATAGTCCCGGTTCAGTTTGTAGGTGACAGGCTTTTGCTCTTTTTCCCGGATGCGGGCTGTTTGTGTCAGGCCGGTATAATAGAGTGGGATATGGATCGTACGGGTGATCTCTTGATGGGTCGGATTGAAGAACATGGCTAGACCTTTCTCCTTCTTGTGGGGATTGACGTGTATGAACCCGTCCCAGTCTCGTGCGTCCGGTCGGCGTAAATGGATCATATCGCTGTTGAGTATATCGCGGTATTTCTTATACCATTGAATGACCTCGGTTACGGTCGCTTGGGTCTCCGGGGTATCATACAGACGTGGGCCTCGATAGCAAGCTTGGACACCAGCTCCGTAATTTTGCATCATATGTGTTTTGTATTCGAACAAGTGTTCGTGGAGGGGCTCCAAGGTAGCGGCCTCTCCTCCTCCTTGATACTCCACGAGAGGAACAAAGCTCCAGCATGCCGAAGCCATCCGATCCCATGTACCATCATAATTCAATTGGCGGGCATGGATGATCTGCCGATCCCGGGGAAGCGACCAGTTGGCTTCACGGTAACCAATGCCTGTCTTGGTAGACCCGTTCAAGAAATAGAAATCGGGAACATTGATATAAATGCCATTCTCGCACATCCAACGATAGAGATCGGTTATCTTATGGAACTGATTCCATTGGGAATCTTCCAGCCCTTTATGATAGGTTTGGTGGGTAGATGCGCATACGTCGCCGGGATAGGAGCCGTCGTGCTCGAAGCAACGCATGCCCGTACGCTCGAAGAAGGTTCGTATATGATGGAAATACTCATATCCCCAATCGCTGCAAAGGCAGGGAGCGCTACCGAAGCGCATCCCCCCTCGTTTACCTGTCTTGGGATTGATAACATCTACCTCGTCGCTGATCCAACGGCTTGATAAGAGGGAGTAACACCCTAACTCTACACCTTTGTTGCGGGCGTAATCCACCAAAGATTTATATTTGGCGATATTTTCTTCTGAGATATCCTCGGCGTTCAATCCGGATCCAAAGCTGATGATAACCATCTCGTATCCAACGGTAGCGCATTGATCGATAGCGGTACGAATAACATCCGGATCGGAAGAGGTAAGGTGCATGAAGATCGGATTCTCCGTAGCCCATGGAGCTACCGTATAATGTAAGCGTCGTTTAAACAAACCCTTTCGTTCCCGATCATCGCTGTCGAACGGCATCTCGTATACGCTAAAGGATTTGAATTTCTGGCCCGCCGCTAGGGTATAATTAGGACCTAGCTTGGGGGATACATCTAATATACAAGGCGTTAGCAAAGGATAATTGCGTTGGGAGGTATATTCCGGATCGGCCACCCATTTCTCCGTGATATCGGTTTCCCGCTCGGTAAACTCTCCGCCACAAGCATAATCGCTTTCTACATGTATGTTCGGGAGCCTGAATTTAGAGGGATCTCCACCGCCGGGCGACTCCGGTTCGGCGAATGCCAGATATTCCAATTGAAAGGCATCGATATCTATGGACTGCGGGGTATTGTTGGTAACCTCCATACTTTTCCGGATAACCGGGATGTGATCGTATAAGTCGTAATGGAGTTCTACGGTGACACCTTCTGTTTCTTTCTCTCCTTTTAATACGAAAGTCAGTCTTTTCCCTGTGGGCACCTCCTTATTCAGTGCCCAGCGGCTTCTGGCCCATTTGATATCTTCCTGCAGCTCCTCTATGCGGAAATCCTCAATGAGAAAAGAACCGGGGCGGGTAGTCATCTGCTCGACCCATTCCATCTGGAAGTATCCGCGCTCGGGCTGGCCGGTCAGCCCGCCAAGTTCCCAACGTTTCCCGTCAATCGTCAAACTGCCTTCGCTACTTACGGCACGAAGCATACTTTCTCCGGTCATCCGGTTAAAGATATCTAGAGTGGAGAGATTGGGCAAGACACGGAACATACGTGCTACCATTCCGTTTGACAATAAGATGCTTTTGCCATCGGGAGTCGCATATATGCCGGCTTTGGATCGTGAGGGTTGTAAAAGCCAGTCGAAAGAGGTGTTTTCCAAAGGAAGCCCTTGTTGGGGCAATCGCTTGATTTTATCAAGTAATTTCTTCTCCGTACCGGATGATACCTCCGGCCCTTTCCCTTGATAGCTTGTGGAGATGATCGAGGGGATGATCTCCATATACTCTATTTGGGGCGTGATCCATAAGGCATGATCTCCGCTGGGGCCATCGTCGGTAGGCTCTACGATAAGGTCCAATATCTTTATGCCATTTAGGGGGATATCGATTGTTTTCGGGGCGTCGCCAAGTTTGACGATACCGCTGTTATAAAGCTCCTTGTCATCTCCTTTCAAGATAAATAAGACCGAGCCCGGATGTACCTTTCCGTCTTTAGCTTCTAGACCAACAAATGTCTTGGCGTTTTTTCGGGTATCGAAATACATTTTCGTTCCGTCAACAAAAGGGATAACCGTGAGGCTTTTATCTGTATAATCGATATGTGAGTCGGCGATCCCGACCTGTGCTTGAAAGCGTGACGCATTCTTGTGTAAATCGATCTTGATATGGCTTTTGGCTTGTACCCCGATCACGTCATCATACGTTTTTCCTTGTATGGAGGCGGGCTCGTTGGTAACTGATTTCCCTTTGACGGCGCCACCGTAGGTTTGGTAGGATTTATTTAGGTCCATGTCCATAAGCCGGATCTCGTTCTGGCCCATGGCGTAGAGACCGGCAAATCCCGAAAGGATAGCTGTAAAGATAAGTTTATTCATAAAATCCAGTGATAAAAGAGCGTGTTATCAATGATAAAAATAAGGTGCTTCAAAAAGACTTCTTTTGAAACACCTTATTGGGTTTATAATCTAGTTTCGTTCTATTATAATGTCGTAAGTTTTAAATTACGCCAAAGAACCTTGATGCCTCCACCGTCGTGAATCTGAAGGGCGATGCGGCCTTTGCCGGCTCCGATCTTCTCGTCATTCAAGTTTACCATTTCCTGTCCGTTCAGCCAAGTCTGTACGTTGTCGCCTTGTACCTTGATACGCATCGTGTTCCAATCGCCCTCTTTCAATATATTCTCTTTCTCGTCCGGAATCTGAACCAGCCAGCCACGTCCGTACGACTCATAGATACCACCTGTATCGTGACCCTTCGGAGCTACTTCTACCTGCCAGCCGTTTACTTTCACGCCTTCCTCTACGAAAGAGCGGATGAATACGCCGGAGTTTCCGTCAGCCTCTTGCTTGAACTCTACGGTTAGATCGAAATCATCGTAATAATCACGGGTAGCGAGATAACCGTATTGTTTGTCGGGACCGCTTTCGCAAACCAATAAGCCGTCTTTTACGTACCATTTCTCCGTACCGTATGGTTCCCATCCCGTCAAATCCACGCCGTTGAACAAGTTCACTTCCTTACCGGTCTTACGGGGAAGTTCCTTGATCTTCAAGTTACGGAAAGATGCGGGATAACCATGATCTTGCAAACAAAGCACACCTTTTTTCGCCAATCCGTATTCCGGTGCGTTGGCCCATTTACCGCTATTTTTCTTAGCGTGCCAATCGTCTGTCCATGCCTCGAACTCAACGATCTTTTGTCCGTTCAACCAATGTTCCACATGTCCGTTATCGAATACGATCTTGGAGTTGTTCCATTCGCCTTGCGGATTCACCTTCATCTTGGATTTATCCGGCAAGTGCATCGCGTAATCTACGCCTAATTTCTGCCACTCTTCCAATGGCTCCGGGAAGTTCGGCTCGTCGATCAATTGATACTCCGGCCCTGTTACGTAAGGAACAGCGTATTGGGGACGCTCTACCACGTGGTACAACATACCGCTATTGCCCCCCTTGGACAATTTCCAGTCCCAAGAAAGCTCGAAGTTCTCATACTCTTTATCGGTTACGATGTAGCCACTAGCGTCGCTGCCATCACCTTTGGCTTGGATACAACCATCCACTACATGCCAAGGCTGTGTCAATGTAGTCCCGTTGTAATCTTTCCAACCATCCAATGTCTTTCCATCAAAAAGCAGGACCCATCCGTCAGCGATTTCCTCGGGAGTAAGTGTGTTTTGTTCTTGACTGGCACAAGAGGAAAACAAGGCCAGCGATACCGCACAAGAGGCTAACAAGCTTGTGGCGGCTGTTTTTTTCATTACAGATTCCATGTAAATAAAGAATTTAGGTTGATAAATTGTAACTGAATGGCAAATTTACGTAAAATCTCTGGAATATCCGCCGAATTGCAGCAGATTAACGCAACAGGATTTGATAATTAGGGAGTTAGAGGAAAAACGCAGAAGTTGGGCAGACAGTTGAAAACCGTCTTAAAGCAGATTAAAGCAAAAGAACGGTTTCCTAATCATTACCCGATGAAAGTGCAGATTTAACAGTCCTTGTTTCATTTTGCGGCGTTCTGCGCAGCTTTGCTTATCAATAGGTAACTCGTTGATTTATAGTTTTACAACCAAAAAGAAACGAGTATGGCAAGAAGCACATTCAAGGTGCTGTTCTACGTGAACGGCAGTAAGGAAAAGAACGGAATTGTCCCCATCATGGGACGAGTTACAATCAATGGTACGGTAGCACAGTTCAGCTGCAAGCGGACTATCCCGAAAGAGCTTTGGGATGCCAAAGGGAACAAGGCAAAGGGCAAGAGTATGGAAGCGAGGGAAACCAATCTTGCGCTTGACAACATCAAGGCTCAAATCATCAAGCATTACCAGCGTATATCCGACCGTGAAGCCTATGTAACGGCAGAAATGGTACGCAATGCCTATCAGGGATTGGGCGGTGAGTATGAAACGTTGCTCGGTGCTTTCGACAAGGAAAATGAAGTGTTCAAGAAGCGTGTCGGAAAAGACAGGGTCAGGGCTACCTATATGGCAAGGGTACGGGCAAGAAACCATGTGGCGGCATTCATCAGGTCACATTACAAGCGGAACGACATCTCCATGCCTGAACTTACGCCCGACTTCATCAAGGAGTTCGCCGTGTTCCTTTCCAATGAAGCCGGACTGCACAACGGTTCGATATGGGAAAACTGCATGTGGCTGAAAGGTGTGGTGATGCGGGCGCACTTCAACGGACATATACCGAGAAATCCGTTTGCCCAGTTCCATATAAGCCCGAACACGAAAGAGCGTGAATATCTGACGGAGAATGAGCTGAAAACATTGATGGAATTTCAGTTCAAAGACCCCAAGAACTCCTATCTCCGTGATATTTTTGTTTTCGCCAGTTTTACCGCCCTGTCATTCGTGGATATAAAGGAATTAAGCAACGACCAGATTGTGGAAGTAAACGGTGAGAAATGGATTATTTCCAAACGACACAAGACGGGTGTACCGTTTCAGGTAAAGCTGCTGGATATTCCCTTGCAGATAATCGAGCGTTACAAGGCTTTTCAGGAAAACAATCTTGTATTCCCCAATCTCAACTATTGGTCAATATGCAAGCGTATGGGAAAGATGATAAAGGAATGCGGCATCACCAAGAAAATCAGCTTTCATTGCTCAAGGCACGGATTTGCGACCCTGGCTCTCAGCAAAGGGATGCCAATCGAGAGCGTCAGCCGTATTTTGGGACATACGAACATTGAGACCACGCAAATCTATGCGAAGATAACCGTGCAGAAATTGGATAATGACCTCACGATGTTGGGCGACAAACTGAGCAAATCATTCGGAAACGTAAAAATGGCAGGGATATGAAACGGGAAATAATCACAACGGACAGCTATGGTAGAATTACCATACCATCCGATACAGGTAATATATGGATGAATGAAATGGAGCTGGTGGAACTGTTCGGGGTAATCGCCCCGACGCTCCGTGCCGCCATCCGTGCCGTGTACAAGTGTGGAGTTTTGAATCCTCTTGAAGCAGAAAAACGTATCAGGCTGCCCAACGGCTATTATGCGGACATGTATGCCCTGCCGATGGTGGTGGCACTCGCTTTCCGTATTGACACGTCAAGTACCGCAATGATTCGCAATGTCCTGCTGGAAAGATTGTGCCAGCGAAAAAAGGAACAAGTCCTGCTGGTATCAATGAATAACAGGATGCCGTATGAATGTTAGCATGAACTTTTAATGTTCAGCCATTTGATGATTAACGGTTTAATCTGACGTAGTGACGACATGAAGTCATTGAATCTGTAAATCAGTACGTCAGTCAATCTGTAATTATCTGCAACAACCAGTCCCCGAAGACGTGCATATTCCACGACTTCGGGCTTTTTTATCTCCTTTTATCTGAAAGAGCCACCCGTTTATACTGCATTTTCTTTTGGCATGACCTATTTTGCGCCGTTCCGCATAGATTTGCGTATCAAGATTTTACCGACACTACCGTAGCTTTGCAACCATGTTTAACCCGTTGCCGACAGAATGTAGGCAGCACTAAAACCTGTATCAAGAACATGAAGAAAAAAAGGAATCATTTGCGTAGGTACAATTCTCTACAAGATTGTGAATCGGGATTGTCATTATTCGCCGATAAGAGGAATAGGACGTTACTACACGGTAAACAAAATACAGCTGGAAAAATTCTGATATTTTGATGAGATGATGAAAGTATATATAAAAATAAAGAGAAACAGTAACTTACGTCTTCATCAACCTTTCAACAAGAGAATCGGGCTGATGAAAAGAGAAAGAACACACCGCACTCTACATCACTTTTCTTTTGGTGAGCGGTTTGATGAAACGATGATGAACATATATCATTTTGGTTATCAGTATATTATCCTATCAACTCATCAATTCATCGGATTTTCATCCGCCAACAAGTTTGCGGGACAAATGGATGGAAGGAAATGCCACTATCCGCAAGCTGGTCGGTCGGACATCCGACCTGCCTGTTGTCCGACCAGCCGACAAGGGAAGGCGTATCATATCAATGAAAAGAAAAGAGCTGCCTATACAGCTGGTACTCTCACAGGCTTTTGAGAACAGAAAAGCCATAGCTCATTAGGGCATTTTCTTTACGCAGTGCAGGCACCGCTAAAAATGCCCCAATGAGCCAACGGGGTTACACCCCTCTGGACACCCCCGTTTGCCATGCGGCATGACCGCAGCTGACGGAAACCAACAAACCAAATTGTCAAACTTGAAAACGAAAAACAAGCATGGGATATATAAGCATTCAAATCAACAAAGCGAAAGGCTCGGCTGACACGGGCGCATCCGACCACATAGAACGTAAGACCATACCCAAGAACGCAGACCCTACACGTACACATCTCAACCGTGAATTGGTGGAGTTCCCTGATGGAGTGTCCGACCGTACCGAAGCGATAAGCCACCGTATCCGTACGGCAGGCATCAAACGTAAGATAACCCCCGACCAAGTGCGGGCAATTAGAATCGTGCTTTCGGGTACGCACGAGGATATGATGAAAATACAGGACGAGGGCAGACTTGACGAATGGTGTGATGACAACCTGCAATGGCTGCAACGCACATTCGGCAAGGAGAACACAGTTTCGGCAGTCCTACACATGGACGAACATACACCGCATATCCACGCAACGGTCGTGCCGATAGTAACAGGCGAGCGCAGGAAAACCAAGAGGAAGCAGATAGAGGGCAAACGCACGTACCGCAAGAAATCCAACGCCGTTCGCCTATGCGCCGATGATGTGCTGACACGTGAGAAGCTGGTCGCCTACCATGACAGCTACGCCGCAGCGATGGCGAAATATGGCTTGCAGCGTGGTGTCCGTGGTTCGGAAGCACGGCATACCACCACCGCCCAATACTACCGTGACTTGAAGCGGCAGACGGGAGAACTCGAAGCTAATGTGCAGCAGTTGCAGACGGAACGGCAACAGGCGGAACAGAAACTTGACGAGGTGAAGAAAGGAATCATGTCGGAGAAGCTGGAAGCCGCCAAGACCGAGGCGAAAGCTGCATTAGTGGCAAAGGTCGGTTCTCTTTTGGGCGGTGGAAAGTTGAAAGCGGAAAGGGAAGGGTTTCAGCAGCGCATAACGGAACTTGAAAATCAAAATGCAAGGTTAGAGCAACATATCAAGCAGATGGAACGTGAACACCAAGCCCAGTGCAGCAAGTTCGGTGAGTATATAGACAAGGTAAAACGATACTTCCCTCATGTGGATAAATTGTTGCCCATGATAGACTTCTGCCGTAATACGCTGCACTTCTCCGAACAGATTATCCAAGAATTGTGCAAGTTGAAGAAAGTGAAGTTGAAAGGTGATTTCTATTCACCCGAGTTTAACCGTAAATTCCATGCCGAAGGCGCAGTATTCTCGTTTGAAAAAGACAAAAACAGGACAGGGTATTTCCAAATATGCGTGAACGACATTCCGCTTGTGCAATGGTTTCGGCAGAAAGCGCATGAATGGAGAAACAGTTTAGGACTTACTACCCAAAAGCAAGGTAATGGGATGAAAATCTGAATATGCATAAATTCCACCCAAGAAGTAAAGAAATTCATTCAATGAAAGGGATTTATCAAGGATTTTAGTTACTTTTGCAATTGGATTGGGGCAACCCTTTCCAAGACATATTAGAAAAAGAAGAAGCGTTATGCTTGTCTTGTACTTGAAAACGTAGGAAATTTTCAAATTGGATACAAGGATAGCATAGTGGTTCTCACGCTATAGCGTGGGCTGCTATTGTTACATCCGTATCCAAGGTTTCCTACGACCTTCAAGTAAGAGTGTGGCATACAGTTCCACGCTTCGTGATTTAACCCATCCTTTGTGGAAGCTGGAGGATAAATGTGTAGTGTATGAACGCAATTAAAAATTGGCTATTAGTTTTTTGCACCATTCTATTAGCAAATGGGTGTGCACCACTTCGAACACCTGTAATAGTAAGGAATGCTCCTATTGAAATGTATAAATACGCATACATTTCTCCGACAAAGGAATTGACATCAAGCACAGGAGGTACATATGGAGGTCAATATGGTATCTATGGCTCTTCAACTACCAAAAGTGTTAATCCGAGTGATGTGATAGCAGGAATATTGATAAAACAGGGGTATATTATATTGCCTGAACTCAAATCCGAATTAGCGAATGAAACCTTAATTGTCAATTATGGCGAGAGTGGTAGGCGTAACAGAGGTTTAGGCTATACAATAGAAGTAACCATACAATTTAGTTCTGCAAAAACCAATGAAATGATATGCTCTTGTACGGCAGAGGGGCAAGGAGAAACAGAAGCTGATGATATTCGCCAAGCCATTAGACGAGCATTGTCAAGTTTATTCCCTGAAAAATAAAATCAATTAATAGCCAATAATATAATAAATTATGAAGAAGCTTATTGTATCATTTGCATTGATGGTTATTACGTTGGCATCGTATGCCCAAGTTTATAAAATGTATAGTACGCGAAACTATCATAACCAGCTTCGTTTAAATACGATGACAGGTGAAGTGCAGCAAATACAAGATGATGGTCAGTCTTGGATTATTTGTAGTGCAAGAGAAATATCTGGAGATAAGGAAAGTAGGTTTTGCCTTTATGAAACACAAAACATGTGGACTTTCATAATGCTTGATACATATACAGGGAAAAATTGGCAAGTTCAATTTAGTGTAAAAGGTGAAGATTATATGTTTGCTGCCCCAATCAACATCTTCTCTCTTGCATATCCCGAAGCAACTTCAAATTGGACTAATAGGTTTCAGATGTTTGCCACCCAAAACATGTGGACTTTCATATTATTAGATTCGTATAATGGCCGACTATGGCAAGTCCAATATAGCACACAAGATTTAGATAATCTATTTTGCATACCTATAAACAAAGACGAATTAGGATCCGATAACGAAAAATGTATATTCTCTATTCAACCATTGACAAGCATGTATCAATACTATCTTATAAATGATAGGACAGGTGACATGTGGAAATTCCAATGGAGTACCAAGGGGGATGATTATAGGTGGATTGAAAAATTTAAATAGTCATCATCCTCTGATATGCAGTTGGTTTTACTTATAGTTGTGGTTTCTCTTGTTGCTATTTCTGTTATTGCAGTAGCCACAATACGAATACGCCTAAAAAACAAGTCCAAGGAACTTTCAGAAAAGTTAAACCACATATCTTCTTATAGCAATAAATCCAATTATGAGCAAGCAAAAGAGAGATTGTCGGCATTAAACAACGAAGCATTTATTGATATTCCGACCGACCTTAATAATGTTTTTTCATGTAAGATAATCTCTGCAACGCAAGAAAAGGATTTCACAAATCATTATATACCATATTTTCAAGAGGCGCATTCATTAGTCAAGAGACTTGAAGCCTTCAATATCACTCCATCTGTAGCAATCTCAAACCTAATTCGTGACTTTGGGAATATCAATAAGATTGTCAAGCAACATAATGATGCGGTTATAAATTCTTTACTTGATACACATAAAGAATTTTTCGACCATTGTTTGAAATATCCATTGGACAAGCAGCAAAGACGCTCAATCGTTTCAGAAGAAGATAATTGCTTGGTTGTTAGTAGCGCAGGTAGTGGAAAGACCTCTTCTATTGTTGGAAAAGTCAAGTATCTAACAGAAATAAAAGGCATTGTACCTCATAGAATCTTACTCATTAGTTACACGAACAAAGCAGCAGCCGAACTTACGGAAAGAATGGCTACTAACGGCTTGAAAGGTTATACTTTTCATAAATTAGCCATTGATATTATTGGAAGAGCAACAGGCACAAAACCATCTATTTGCGATAATACTGATTCTTTATTCGTAGATATTTATCACACTTTATTAGGGAATAAGGATTTTAAGAATAGTATAGTAGAATATTTTATTGATTATCAATCCAATGAAGCGGATTGGGAGCAACGCAAGAATGAAAGGCGAGAAAAGTTATCGGAACAAAAAAATGTTCAGTTAAAAGCAATGTGTCCCGATATGGATGGTCGAGCCATATATGTGAGAAGTGAGCAAGAGCAAAAGATATGCTTTGTCTTGTCTTCACTTGGAGTAAGATTCAGATATGAAGAGGCATACGAACATCAATTGGCAGATGAAATGCACTCTCAATATCGCCCCGATTTTTCCATATATTTCGAGCAAAATGGAGTAACCAAACGAATCTATCTGGAGCATTTCGGGGTTGATGAACATGGTCTTGTTCCAGCTTGGTTTGCAAAGGATAAAAATATAACATACGAAGAAGCCAATCAAAAATATAATGATGGTATAACTTGGAAGAAAGCAGCTCATGAGAAATTTGGCACTCAACTTTTAGTAACATCAAGTGCTGATTTCCATTATTCTGATATTAGGGATAAACTCCGTAAACTATTAGATGATGCAGGTGTACCAATTCAAGAGAAAACGGATGAAGAGTTATATGATTTAGTTTTACCCAAAGGAAGTAAGCAGGAAAAGGCATTTATACGACTTGTTGTTACTTTTGTGACATTAGTGAAATCAAGCTGTAAATCAGTTAAGGACGTTCTTAAACGAGCGAAGTATGCAGAGGATGAACGGAGTGTTTTTATTATCAAGAATATATTCCAGCCTGTATATGAACGCTATATAAGCGCATTAAGAGATAATAACCAAATTGATTTTACTGATGCGATTCTTCAAGCCACAGAAATATGTCGTGTTTCACGTCCTGTTGAGTATGATTATATCATCGTGGACGAGTTTCAAGACATATCTGTTGACCGTTATAACTTTTTAAAAGTGTTGCGTGAGGGAAATCCACCAGCAAAGTTGTATTGCGTAGGCGATGACTGGCAGTCCATATATCGTTTTTCGGGAAGTGATATGGCTCTTTTCAATCAATTCTCCGAATACTTTGGAGCAACAGAAATAAATAAGATTGAAACCACATACAGATTTGGAGAACCTTTGGTTTCGTTGTCCTCTCATTTCATACAACGCAATAAATCACAAATTCAGAAAGATATACACTCGTTCAGTTCTGAAATGAAAACAGAATTGGAGTTTTATTCTTATGACAGACGTGATTATTGCAATACGATAGGGCAACTTGTAGCTTCTATTCCATCAGACAAATCAATATTTTTGTTGGGACGTTATTCCTTTGATGATTATTATCTCTCTTTTATGTACCAATCCATCAAAGAGGGCAATAGGTTCTTTTATGTGATAGGAGGACGAAAAATCGAGTTTTTGACTGTACATAAATCGAAAGGTCTTGAAGCAGATTACGTAATACTCTTGCAATGCAATAAAGACACTTATGGCTTCCCATCTCTTGTGAGTGACGACCCTGTGCTTAACTATGTACTAACTAAAAGCGACCAATTCCCATATGGAGAAGAACGTAGATTGTTTTATGTAGCAATAACAAGGGCAAAGATGAAAACTCTTGTGCTATATGACAAGCGTTTCCCCTCTGTATTTGTGGATGAATTTTTGCATCCTGAAAAGGTTTCAGAAGAGAGTTATGTGAAGCACCCCAATGCCAATAAAAGATGGACAAGAAGTGCAGACCAATTTCTATTGAAACTGCATAATGAGGGTAAGAGCGTCAAATATATTGCAAACAAAATGGGCAGAAGTCAAACGTCAATTGTTATGCGATTGAATAAACTTAATCAATAATAATGCTCTATTTTTACCCAATAACATTGGTTGTGTCCCTATTTTCAAGTATAAATCTTAAATATAATACAAAAGCACCCAATTTTACACTCTTGGGTGTAAAATTGGGTGCTTGTTTTACAATCTGCTGATTTTCAGCGTTTATTGCGGAGAGAGAGGGATTCGAACCCCCGGTACAGTTGCCCGTACACCGCATTTCGAGTGCGGCCCGATCGACCACTCCGGCATCTCTCCAGTATATTCCGCACGGAAAAACCTTCCGTTTGGGACTGCAAATATAGACATATTTTTTGTTTCTCGGCATTTTCGTGCGAAAATTTTTTCTTCCGGTAGGGAAAAAGCGGCTATATCCGGCTCTTTTCGTGCTTTTCCCAAATAATTCCTATCTTTGTATCTGGAGGAGGAATGCAGTATCGGCCCCGCCTGTCCGTTTATATAGATGAGAAACGATACTAAATTCGGTACGGTTTTCGTTTACTAATGTAAGAGGAACTAACGCAAACACATTGTGCGCTATGAAAAAGTTGAAAATTTTAATCGGAACCCTTATCCTGGCTGCGGGGTTGGCCGGCTGTTCGTCGGCCTATTACGCATCGTCGGGATACGCCAACGACGATTTGTACTCGCTGCACGATAAGACCGCCATCGCCCGGAAACAACAGGCGAAGGCCGAAGCCGAAAAGGCCGCCGCCGAGGCCCGCCGGGCCGAATGGGAGGCGCGTATCGCGGAGGCGCAGGCCGCCGCTGCGGAGAACCAATATTACGAATACAGTTCGAACCCCTACGAGGATATCGTAGCCGATACGTACGAAAGCGCCTATGCACGGCGCCTGCGGGGCTTCGAATCGCCGACATACAGGATGCCGTCAAGCTACTATAACTTCCGCTATGGCGGCAGTTTCACCTATGCTACGGCCTACGACCCGGCATTCTACAACATCATCATTTCCGGCGACCAGGTCTGGGTGGAGCCCAAGTACATCACTTCGATGTTCGGGACATGGGGCGGATCGGTTTATGTAGACCCGTGGTATTACGGCTGGACACGTCCCTACTGGGGAGCATGGGGCCCGTCGTTCTCGTTCGGCAGCTGGGGCTGGAGCTTCGGCTTCAACGGCTGGTACAATCCCTGGTACGACCCGTGGTGGGGGCCGGGATGGCGTCCGGGCTGGGGCCCGGGTTGGGGGCCCGGATGGCACGGCGGACATCACTGGGCATACAGGCCGCATAATTACCGCCTCGACGGCGGCGGGCGCCCCTCGCGCTATGTCCCGGGGAATGTCGCTTCGGGCAGCCGTTACCGCGGGACCAACAATTCGGGCTACCGTACCGGTACGACCACTTCGCGCGGGGGCAACTCGGGCAGCGGCAGGACGTATTACCAGAGCGGCGGCCGCAATAACAGCAACAGTTCGGTTTACAACGGCGGCAGTAACCGCAATAACAACAATAACTCCTGGAACAACAACTCGTGGAATAACAACCGCAACAACAGCAACTCGGGGCGTTCGTCCTACGACAGCGGGTCGCGCAGCAGCAGTTATAACAGCGGCAGCAGCTTCGGCGGTTCGCGCGGCGGTTCGTCGGGAGGCGGTTACAGCGGTGGCGGCGGTTCGCGCGGCGGCAGTTCATCGGGCGGAAGCCGCGGTTACGGCGGGCGTTAGTCAACGATAAAACAGAGATAGTGTATGAAACGTAAGATCATAATATTGCTTGCGGCCTGTGTGGCCGCAGCGCCGTTGCAGGCCCAGAACCTCGAATTCGGGGGACTGACGTACAACAATGACCTGATGATGTCTACCGATTTCGCCGCGCTTTCCCGATCGCATCCGTTCGGTACGGCGCGCGTGATGGGGATGGGCGGGGCTTTCACTTCGCTGGGCGCCGACCTTTCGTCGATGTCGATCAACCCGGCCGGGTTGGGCATGTACCGCCGCAACGAGTTCTCGCTCACACCGCTGCTGTCGGTCGCCCATGGCCAAACGCAGGGCGCGCCGTCGTGGGTGGGCAATAACAAGACCCGCTTCGCTTTTGCCAACGTCGGTGTGGCGCTCAATGTTTTCGAGAGTCCGGCCAGCCCGCTCACGAGCCTTACGCTCGGTATCGGCATGAACCGTATCGCGGATTTCAATACCCGCTATTCGTTCTCCTCGGAGTCGCGTTACGACCCTTCGAAGCCCGACCAGCTGATGCCGACCATCGCCGATGTCTTCGGGCAGCAGCTCGGGCAGGATGGTATTTTCCCCGATGATAAGGGCAATCTGGGATATAACTGGAATCCCTGGTACTGGCCGGCCATTCTCGGCTATAATGGCTACCTGATCAGCGACGTAGGCGGGCAGTGGGTGCCCGACTGCATTGGCCGTAACGCTTCGGTGGTGCACTCGATGGATGTCGTGAGCCAGGGCTCGATCAACGAATTCGCCGTTTCGATGGGGGCCAATTTCAACAACGTCGTCTATGTCGGAGCCACGATCGGCATACGCAGCGTCTACAAGAAGGTGGGCATGACCTATCAGGAAGAGTACGGTTATTTCGATGCCAACGGCCATGCGACCCCTGCGGTCGATAAGAACGGTACCCCGCTCAATGCGCAGCTCGATTACATGAGCCTCTATCAGGAATCGAAGATCGACGGCAGCGGCGTGGATTTCAAACTGGGTGTCATCGTGCGCCCCGTGGCCGGCCTGCGCGTGGGTGTGGCGTTCCACACTCCGACCTACTACTGGCTCGACCGCAGTTACCGTGCCGACATCGAATCGCACCTGATCAATAATAAAACGGAAGACGATCAGTATAATTTCGATTCTACGCCGCGGCAGGACGATATCGGCGGCAACAGCTGGGATTTCGTGTCGCCTTCGCGGCTGTTGTTCGGCGCTTCGTACACGTTCGGCAACCTGGCCATCGTGTCGGTCGACTATGAACGCGAGTGGTACAACGGTATCCGTGTGAAGAACGTGCCCGAAGGCGCCGATTTCCACCCCGAAGCGTACAAGGCTGAGTTCAAGAATAATTACAAAGGTACGAATACCCTGCGGGCAGGCGTCGAAGTGCGTCCCCTGCCGATCTTTGCCGTGCGCCTGGGCGGCGGTTACACCGATTCGATGTTCAAGGACAGGCAGCAGTATTACAATTCGCCGAGCGTCTACGAGAGCTACTACATTACGGGCGGCCTCGGGATCAACCTCGGGCGTAATACGGTGCTGGACGTGGCCTACCAGAACGTGACTGAGAAACAGACGCCCTACGAGCTTTTCTTTAGCAAATACCAGAACGGCGGCGAGATGAAGACTTACAGCGGCCTGTACGATACCAAACAGACGCGTCATTATATCTCGATGACGCTCGGCTTCCGCTTCTGAGGCTTTGCCTGCCAATATAAAGGTTCGTCCGTGTGACGAACCTTTATTTTTTTATTATATTTGCAGGCTGATACAAAATAAAAAACAAAGATATATGGCAAAGGAACTCAAAGACCTCACGAAGTCGGACGAGAACTACTCGCAATGGTACAACGACCTGGTCGTGAAGGCCGGGCTGGCCGAAAACTCGGCCGTACGCGGATGTATGGTCATCAAACCCTACGGCTATGCCATCTGGGAGAAGATGCACGATGCGCTGGACAAGATGTTCAAGGATACGGGGCATCAGAACGCCTATTTCCCGCTGTTCATCCCCAAGTCCTTCTTTTCGAAGGAGGCGCACCATGTCGAGGGCTTTGCCAAGGAGTGCGCCGTGGTGACGCACTACCGCCTGAAGAACGATCCCGAAGGCAAGGGCGTCGTGGTAGACCCCGATGCTAAGCTCGAAGAGGAGCTGATCGTGCGTCCCACGTCGGAGACCATCATCTGGAACACCTATAAAAACTGGATCCAGTCGTACCGCGACCTTCCGATCCTCTGCAACCAGTGGGCGAACGTCGTGCGCTGGGAGATGCGTACGCGCCTGTTCCTGCGTACCGCCGAGTTCCTGTGGCAGGAGGGCCATACGGCGCATGCCACGCGCGAGGAGGCTATCGAGGAGGCAGAAAAGATGATCCACGTATACCAGAAATTCGCCGAAGAGTGGATGTCGGTTCCTGTCATCGTAGGCCACAAATCGCCCAACGAGCGGTTTGCGGGCGCCGAGGATACGCTGACCATCGAGGCGCTGATGCAGGACGGCAAGGCCTTGCAGAGCGGTACGTCGCATTTTCTGGGACAGAATTTCGCCAAGGCGTTCGACGTGCAGTATGTCAACAAAGAGGGCAAGCTCGAATATGTGTGGGCGACCTCGTGGGGCGTTTCGACCCGACTGATGGGTGCGCTCATCATGGCCCATTCGGACAACAACGGCCTCGTGCTGCCGCCGAAACTGGCGCCGATCCAGGTGGTGATGGTGCCCATCTACAAGGGCGAAGACCAGCTGACCGAAATCCGTGCCCGCTTCGGGGCCATTGCGGAGCAGCTCAAAGCCAAAGGCATCAGCGTGAAGATCGATGACCGCGATAACGTGCGCTCGGGCTTCAAGTTCGCGGAGTACGAACTGAAGGGCGTCCCCGTGCGTCTGGCGATGGGGCCGCGCGATATGGAGAACGGTACGATCGAATTGGTGCGCCGGGACACGCTCGAAAAGGAGACCGTCCCGCAGGAAGGGCTCGTGGAGCGCATCGAAGGGCTGATGTCCGAAATCCAGCAAAATATTTTCAGCAAGGCGCTGGCCTATCGCGAGTCGATGATTACCAGGGTCGACACGTGGGAGGAGTTCAAGGAGGTGCTCGACAAAAAGGGCGGTTTCGTGCTCGCGCATTGGGACGGGACTGTCGAAACCGAGGTGGCGATCAAGGATGCCACGAAGGCTACGATCCGTTGTATCCCGTTTGATGCGCCCGATGAGGAGGGCACGTGCGTCTTCTCGGGCAAGCCGTCGCACCGCCGGGTGCTCTTCGCCCGCAGTTATTAGGGCCGGATTCGGACGGGCGTTTCCGCCGGTAACGGGCGAATGGGTGCCGAGGTAGTCCGTTCGCCCTTTTTTGTGCCCTTCCCCCGAAGTGGGCGGGCTTCCGTTATTTTGTGGGGCGTGCCCCGGTAATACTATAAACGATTGGACGTATGCGATATTCTGTATGTTTGTGCGCGGTGTGGCTGCTGGGCTTCTGTGCCGCCGTGTGCCCAGCCTATGCCGGGGACGGGGATCATCCGCTGCCGGTTGCGGGTACACAGTGGAAGGGACGGAAAGTCGCTTTCATGGGCGATTCGATCACCGACAAGGCGCATGTCGGTACGACGAAGAACTATTGGCAGTATTTGCAGGAGATGCTCGGCCTCGTGCCGTTCGTTTACGGGATCAACGGCCAGCAGTGGCGGGACGTGCCGGGGCAGTGCGAAAGACTCAGGGCCGAGCGCGGCGATGACATCGACGCGATCCTGATCTTTGCCGGGACGAACGATTACAATTCCGGGACGCCTCTGGGGACGTGGTATACGACCGGTGAGGTACCTGTCGAGGTGTCCGGCCTCCGGTCGGAGCTCCGGACGAGGAGGACGTTGTCGATGGACGGGGATACTTTCCGTGGCCGTATCAATATCGCAATGTCCTACCTGAAGGCGAATTTCCCGGACAAGCAGGTGATCCTGCTGACCCCGATCCACCGGGGATATGCCCGTTTCGGGGACAACAACATCCAGCCCGACGAATCCTATCCCAACAGCCTCGGCCTCTATGCGGATGCCTATGTGGATGCGGTCAAGGAAGCTGCGAACGTCTGGGCCGTCCCCGTCATCGACCTGAACAGCATCTGCGGGCTTTATCCCAATGCGGATTCCCATACCCGCTATTTCCATGACGCACAGAGCGACCGTCTCCATCCCAATGCCGAGGGGCATTACCGGATGGCGAAGGCGCTGGCATACCAGTTGTCGTCTTATCCTGCAAATTTCGAATAGTGCCATGTCCTGTGAAGCCGAAGCACGCAAGCGCGTGATTTACCGCGTGACCTTCGTCGGGTTCGTGGTCAACCTCGTCCTCACGGCGATGAAGTTCGCGGCGGGGATCGTGGGCCGAAGCGGGGCGATGGTCGCCGACGCGGTGCACTCCTGTTCCGACATGGCTACCGACGTGGTGGTGATCGCCTTCGCGAAGATCTCCGCCAAACCCAGGGACGACGGGCACGACTACGGGCACGGGAAATACGAGACGCTGGCTACGATCATCATCAGCCTGGCGCTGGCGGCCGTGGGCGCCGGTATTTTGCTCAGCAGCATCCGGGCCATCCGCATCGTCGTCGATGGCGGGGAGTTGCCCCGCCCGGGCGCTGTAGCTCTGGCCGCGGCGGTGGTGTCGATCGTCATCAAGGAGATATTATACCGATATACGGTGCGTGAGGGGTGTCGGGTCGAAAGCCCGAGCATGGTCGCCAATGCCTGGCATCACCGCAGCGACGCCCTTTCGTCGCTGGGGACGCTGGCGGGTATCGGATGTGCCTATTTCCTCGGGCAGCGGTGGCGCATCGCCGATCCCATCGCAGCGTTGGTCGTCGCAGTCTTTATCTTCAAGGTTGCTTTCGACCTGATCCGCACGGGGCTCGGGGAGTTGCTCGAGCGTTCGTTGCCCGACGAGACGGAGCAGGAGATTTTGGGAATCGTTACGGCCGATCCCGAGGTGGGGGAGCCGCACAACCTGCGAACGCGCCGTATCGGGGCCGCGATTGCCGTCGAAGTGCATGTTAGGGTGGACGGGGCGATGAGCGTCGCCCGTTCGCACGAGCTGACGGTCGATATCGAACGCCGCCTGCGGGCGCGTTTCGGCCAGGGGACGATCATCTCGATCCATGTGGAACCCGTGAAATGTCCCGCCGAAGCCGGAATCCCGGGCGGCGACCCGCCTTCCTGCCCCTGACGGCCCCGGAAAATGTATCTCCTGTCCGCGATTTTTTCCTTATTATTCCGCTTTTTTTGCTGATAACTAACGGGATACGGCTGCGGCCGATTCCGGCACGGAATTTGTAAATTCAGCAACCGGAAAAACAGCGGGGATTTCCCCCGGCGGAGTAGAAAGAAATTTGGTTTTTCGGAAAAAAGTATTTATCTTGCCGTCGTAAAGGCTCCGGAAACCATCGTTTCAAAAGCCCGAACACACGAAACTGACGCACATACAACATTAAAAGGATAGCCTATCGGGAAAAATTCTACTCTTTATAACTATAATTAGGAGAAAAGAGTATGAACGTACAAGCATTAAGTGACCAGGTATTGCTTAATCATTACCTTTCAGGTGACCAGGGTGCCATATCCAAGCTCATCGAACGCCACAGCCGCCGTGTGCGGGACTACATCAATATGATGGTCAAAGACCGTGACGTTGCCGAGGACATCTTTCAGGAAACATTCATCAAAGCCGTGCGGGTTATCGACGACGGCCGTTATACGGACAACGGGAAATTTCTCTCGTGGATACTTCGTATTGCGCATAATCAGGTGATCGACCACTTCCGCGCTCAGCGGCAGAACAAGACCGTCACCGAGGCTGAGGCGGGTTATGACGTACTGGGGTCGCTGCGTTTCGCCGAACGGAACGTGGAGGACGCGATGGTCAGCGAGCAGATCGAGCGCGACGTGCGTGCTTTGGTCGAGCTGCTGCCTCCGGAACAGCGCGAGGTGGTGATGATGCGTTACTTTTCCGGTCTGAGTTTCAAGGATATCGCGGAACAAACCGACGTGAGTATAAATACCGCGTTGGGGCGTATGCGCTATGCGCTTATCAACCTGCGACGGATGATCAAAGAAAAAAATATGGTTTTATGCTGATTCCGCACAATATTTCCATGGGGCGGGCGTTTAGTTAGTACAAAGCAAAATATTAGATGCCTATGGAGGATATTGACAAAAACGAGGTTTCAGACGAAGGCATCTCTGATGACGAAGATCTTATGATGCGGGAGGTTGTCCAGGGTGACGCAGATCTTTTCTTTTTACACCATTACCTCTCGGAGGTTTTCCGAAATGGAGATAATTTTTAAGGGTTAATTTTTGATGGGGAAGGGCGCCGGGAGGCGCCCTTCATTTTAATGCCCTGCATCCGGTGCGGGCTTTGCGGAAATCCTGTCCGGAATGTTTTTTGCGACGTCCGGGTAAAAACCGATCGTTATGACACGGATACGTATCAAGCGGGTTTACGAACCCGAGGCTCCGGAGGACGGTTACCGGGTGCTGGTCGATAAATTGTGGCCGCGGGGCATCCGCAAGGAGGCGCTCCGCTATGACGTGTGGGCCAAGGAGATCGCCCCGACCCCCGGGCTGCGTGCATGGTTCCATGCCGCCCCTGCAGAGCGGTGGGAGGAGTTCCGCCGCAGGTATACCGGGGAACTGCGCTCCTCGCCGGCCGTGTGCGACTTCGTCCGCCGGATCGCCGGTAAGGATACGGTCACGCTGCTGTACGCTTCGAAGAATGCGGCCGGGAACCATGCGCTGATCCTGCAGGAATACCTCGCCCGCGCCACGGCTGCGGCCGGGGTTACAAACGTCCGCTACTCGTAATGCGGGTTTCATCCTGCCCGGGCAGCGCTCGGTGGGCGGTGGTTTCCTGCCTTGTAAGCCTATGGATCCCGGGGGGCGGGCATGGCAGCTCCGTCCGGGCGACAGTTCGTGTCCGCTACGGATGAAAAAAGCACCTCGACGGTGCTTTTTCACGCGGCCCTGCCCGTGTTCCCGGAATTTTTATACCGGTCTTATTTGCGGCCGACCTCCATCCTGAATTTCGGATTAGCGGGTTCGGTATGCGAAGCCGAAACGAATTGCCACATCCGGTCGATGATCTCGGGATGCTGTGCGGCAAGGTCGTGTTCCTCGCGGGGATCGTCACTGAGGTTGAATAATTCAAAGCGGTCGTTCCCCTCCTTCACACGGCGCAGCAAACCTTTCCATTCGCCCCAGCGGACGGCTACCCAGCCTTTGCTGCCGGGGAACTCCCAATAGAGATATTCGTGCTGCGGTTGTCTGCGCCCTTCGAGGGCCGGCAGGAACGAAATGCCGTCGGTCGCGGGGGGCTCGACCCCGGCCAATTCGCAAAGGGTCGGCATCACATCGGGGAAATAACCGACATGGTCGCTCACCTGCGGGCGGAGTTTGCCGCCCCACGCCACGATGAAGGGCATCCGGATACCGCCCTCGCGCAACGACGACTTGCCCCAGCCCTTGCCGCTGCGGAACGGGTGGGCGCTGTCGAACCACTCGCTCGACGAGCAGGAGTTCGACGCCGGGCCGTTGTCGCTCGTAATGACGATTACCGTATTTTCCCAGATGCCGAGCCGTTTGAGTTCGGCGACCAGCCCGCCTATCTGGCGGTCGAAGTAGGTGATCATCGCGGCATAGGTCGCCCGCGGCCACCGCGAGGGGAAATAACCCTTGCCCTCGATGGGTTGTTCGTCGCCGAATTTACGCACGTAGTACTGTACGTCGGCATCGGGCGCCTGCATCGGGCTGTGGGGGATCGGCGTCGTCCACATCAGGAAGAACGGCCGCTCCTTGTTGGCATTCACGAATTCGAGCACCTGGTCGTACATGGCGTCGGGGCTGTATGTGCGCTGCGTGTATTTGTCGTAGCTGCGCGGGTCGTAGGGGTCGGCCCCTGCGTCGAGCGGCGTGCCCGGCGGCAGCAGTTCGTTGTCGAGGTAGACGCGCCGGTCGTTTTGCCACAGGAAGGGCGGGTAGTAGGTGTGCGCCTGTCGCTGGCAAATGCAGCCGTAATAGGTGCCGAAGCCCATTTTATTGGGCGTACCCTCCGTCGCGGGGCCTCCGACGCCCCATTTGCCGATCATGGCCGTGGCGTATCCGGCCTGCTGCATGACCGAGCCGAGCGTCGGGGTGCCGGCTTCGAGCGGAGCCTGTCCTTCGAGCGTCGAATCGCGCAGCATTGCCTCGTGGTTCCAGACGTCGCCCCGCCATTCCATCTCGTCGTTGGCGCGGATCTGAGCATGGCCGGCGTGACGCCCCGTCAGCAGGCCGCAGCGTGCCGGCGAAGAGAGCGGTGCCGCAGAGTACATGTCCGTGAAGCGGATGCCGAGTTCGCTCAGGGCGTCGATGTTGGGGGTCTCGATCTTTTGCTGTCCGTAGCAACCGAAGTCGCCGTAGCCTGCGTCGTCCATCAGGATGAAGATCACGTTGGGGCGCGGAGCCGGGTTTTCCGTACACCCCGCTGCGGCCAGTGCGGGAATGGCCGTCAGCAATGTCCGGGGGATTGATGTTTTCATGGATTGCTTTTTGGGTTGTTTTTTTTTGCTGTTAGATGCAAAAATAATAAAATAAGAATAAAAAAAAGATCGCAAAAAAGAAAGTTTTTTGCGGTCTATCTCTGGTCGAAGAAACTCCCCTTTGTTTATCGGGGCGGTCGGGGAGGGGTGTTTTCGGGCGGTGATCGGCTGCCCTGTTCCCCTTGGTGTTTCAGGATTTTGCAGGGCCGGGTACGAAAAAGCCCCTGCCGCGGCAGGGGCTTTTGGGTGATATGTCGTGGCCGCTTTAGCGGTCGCCGAGGCAGCGGTGCGCCCGGTGGAGCTGGAGCGAGAGCGAACAGGCGGCGACCCCGGCGAAGAGCAGCGAGATGCCGACCCATACGATGACGGCCGTGGTGCCGAATACGAGCGGCTGGAAAAGAATCCAGAGCGAACAGAGCAGCAGCAGGATGCCGCTGAAAATTGTCCAGCCCGACCCGGCGATCTGCATGGCGCCCATGTCGCTGCCGAGCCCGATGGCACCGAACGCACGCAGCATGAGCCAGAACCCGAGGAATATCGGGAGCGTAGCGGCCGAAAGCGCGACGTTGAAAATCAAGATGATGCCCAGCACGATCTCGATGATGCCGCCCGCCAGCATCCAGCCGCGTCCGGTGATGAAATGTTTGTTGACCGATGAGAGTACGACTTCGAGGATGCCCGAAATCAGCATCAGCCACCCGAACAGGAGCGACATGCCCAGGTAACTTTGTGTGGGGTAGACGAATACGAGGATGCCGACTACGAACAGGGCGATGCCGATGATAAGCAGCAGCCACCAATAGCGCACGGCGCGTTTCGAATTTTCGATCAGGGTTGAGAAATTTTCCATAGCATACGGATTTTCCCTCCCTTAAAGCAATTTACATACCAGAGTTCCCGACGGTTCGATCGGCGGATGGTTGGTCTGGGATGTACGCCGTATATTCCTTTCGCGGCAGGCGGACGCCTGTCTGCGGGGCTGGGCGTTCTGCCCTGCGGGCGGCCGGGAAATAGGAATGCCCGTTACCGGCCGGAATGCCGGGCTCCGGTTGCCGGGCTCAGGGTACGGGGACGGCTGCGGGTGCATTCCGCAACGGGACTACTTCGCCGATCTCGGGGCGCAGTACATGCAGTGCGGTGTCTGCGGCCAGTGCCGCTTCGGTCGCCAGGGGTTCGTCCCAACGGTGTCTGGCGAGGGCGAACTTGGAGTGGTGGACGGTTATGATCTGCTTGGCACCCAGTTCTTTGGCCGCCAGGGAAAGTTGGTCGGGCATCGTGTGGATGTATTTCCATGCTTCGTTGTACTGTCTGTTTTCGAGGATCGCCAGGTCAATGCCGGGGAACTGCCGGCCGATCTGCGCGAAATGCTTGCCGTAACCGCCGTCCCCGCCCATGTAGACCTGCCGTGCCGGGGTTTCCAGCAGGAACGATGCCCACAACGTCCGGTTGGGATTGAGTCCGCGTCCCGAAAAGTGCCGCGACGGCAGGCAGTGCACCGCGAACCCGTCGCCGAGCGCAGCCGTTTCGTGCCAGTCGAGTTCGATGATTTTCTCCGGCTCGAAACCCCAGTATTCGAAATGCTCCCCGACGCCGAGCGGGCAGACGACCTTCCCGATCCGGGATTTGAGTTCGGTGACCGTCCGGTAGTCGAGGTGATCCCAGTGGTCATGCGTGATGACGAGCAAATCCACGTCGGGCATGTCGCCGGGACGGTAGATGTCGGTGCCCTTGAAAGGCCTGTTGAGGAAGGAGAACGGTGCGGCGGCCCGGAATACGGGGTCGACGAGCACACGCCGCCCTTCGGCCTGGAGCAGGTAGGAGGAGTGCCCGAACCACACCAGCAGGTTGCTGTCCCGATCCAGTGCGCGCAGGTCGGTCTTGAGGGCCGGGACGGCCGCGTCGGGGCGCAGCCCCTCCTTTTTTCGGAACAGGAATTCGAGGATGCCGCTCAGGCGGCTTTTGTCGCCCGTCATCATCGGGCTTGCTTCCAGGTTGCGGAACTGCCCGTCGCGGTAGTTCGGCGATTGCAGGATGCGTTCGAGCCGGCTGCCCCGCGGCAGGCGTCCGAAGGCCGGGAGGTTGAGGATTATCAGGCCGGCGATCGCGGCGGCGAGTATTATTCCTGTCAGGATTCCCATTGTGCGTCTTATTTTCGTGCTGGACATATCGTTTCCCACTGGTTGTACGGTGCAAAGATACCGTTTCCTGCGGAATTGCGGTTATACGGATTACGGTTTGGGTTACCATAATCCCCGAAATCTTTGCCGGCACCCGGAGGGCATCCTGGAAATGCCCCGCTGCATTTTGTCGTGCAAAGGGGAATTCCGGGCTGTTTTGAATGCCGGATAGTCGGAATAGTTGCTAAAATTTCCATTTATTATACGATTTATATGCCAATTTTTATAATTTTGTACTTAATTGTTCCATAATAGTGATGCCTTTTACGTATTGTCTGAGAAAATTGTGGCCGCTGCACAGGGGATGGAAGTGCATGGCGGCCCTGCTTGCCTGCCTGTGCCTGTTGCCGGACATGGCGGCGCATGCCCAGTCCCCGCCCCGGAAGGTGGTTGTCAACGGCCGTGTCGCCGATGAATCGGGCGATCCCGTCGCCGGGGCTACCATTGTCGAACGGGGTACCTCGAACGGGGTCGCGACCCTTTCCGAAGGCGAATTCTCGATCGCCGTCCTGCCCGGTGCCGTGCTCGATGTCTCGTGTCTGGGGTATATCGACCAGAGTATCGGGACGGGAACCCGTACCGAATTCGAAATCGTGTTGCAGGAGGATGTGAAGGCGATCGCCGAGGTGATCGTGACGGCGCTGGGGCTCGAACGCAACTATGCCGACCTGACCTATTCGGCCGATAAGATCAGGGGGGCGCAGCTCACGGCGGTGAAGGATCCCAACTTGATCCTGTCGCTTTCGGGCAAGTCGGCCGGCGTGCAGGTGAACAAGAACTCCTCGGGTGCGGGCGCTTCGGCCAAGGTAAGCATCCGCGGCGTGCGGTCGGTCGCCAGCGACAACCAGCCGCTCTATGTGGTCGACGGTATGCCCATTCTCAATTCGACCCCCGAGCAGGCCTACTCGGCCATAGGCGGTGTGGCCGATGCCGGGAACCGCGATGGCGGCGACGGCATTTCGAACCTCAACGCCGAGGATATCGAGAGCGTCTCGATCCTCAAGGGTGCCCCGGCCGCCGCCTTGTACGGCAGTCAGGCCGCCAACGGCGTGATCCTCATTACGACCAAAAAGGGCAATGCCCGCAAACAGCAACCCGTGACGTTCACTTCGAACCTTACGCTCCAGTCCCCCTTCAGCCTGCCTGCGTTCCAGAACCGTTACGGGGTGAGCGACGGGGTGGAAAGCTGGGGCGCCCGTGCGCGGATGAAGACCTACGACAATGCGGGCGATTTTTTCCGGACGGGGATCACGGCGATGAATGCGGTCTCGGTTTCCTCCGGGTCGGAACAGGTGCAGAACTATTTTTCCTATGCCAATACGGCCGAGCGGGGAATCACGGGTTCGAACCGCTTGATGCGCCATAACTTCAACCTGCGCACCACGACCGGGCTTTTCCGGCAACGGCTCAAGCTCGACGGGAATATCAGCTTCATGCGCCAGGTGGTCGAGGACAAACCCGTGCCGGGCGGTTTCTATATGAACCCGCTGGTCGGGCTTTACCGCTTCCCCCGCGGGGTGGACATCACGCCTTACCGGGAGCATTTCGAGGTCTATGACGCCGGCCGCAAACTCAATGTCCAGGATTGGATCGCCCCGAGCGACGATTTCGAGCAGAACCCCTACTGGGTCGTCAACCGCATCCGCAGCAGGAGCCTGCGCAACCGGGTCATGGCCTCGTTTACCGCCGATTGGAAGGTGAACGGCTGGCTGCGGCTCAAGGCGCGCGGCAATGTGGACTATGTGAATGACAAGGTGCGGCAGAAATTCTATGCTTCGACGGCGCCTGCGCTGGCCGGTGCCAACGGGCGCTATATCGAGAGCAGCTACTCGGAAACCCTGTTCAACGGCGAGGTGCTGGCGATGTTCGACAAACGCCTCTCCCCGGACTGGGAGTTCAGCGCGACCGCAGGTGCGGGGCTGAACGACCGGACGGTCAATTCGCTGCGTATAGATTCCAAGACGGCGTCGCTCTATTTCCCCAACGTGTTCAACGTCGCCAATATCGTCATGAACGGTTCGGCCTATGTCGACGAACAGATCGATGCGCGGCGCCAGACGCAGTCGCTTTTCGCCACGGCGTCGTTCAAGTATGCCGGAAGCCTCAATTTCGAAGTCACGGGACGCAACGACTGGGCATCGACGCTCGCCTACACCTCGCACGAAGGCAGCGGGTTCTTCTATTATTCGGCTGGCGCATCGTGGGTGATCGGCAAGATGTTCGAACTGCCCCGGTGGATTTCGTTCGCCAAGGTGCGCCTGACATGGAGCCGCGTGGGGAACGACATCCCCATGTTCATCACCAATCCTAAGTCGCACGTCACGGCCGGAGGGGGCATCAATGCCGCCGACGCCGCCCCCGGCACCGACCTCAAGCCGGAGATGACCAACGCCCTCGAGGCGGGGCTCGAATGGCGGTTCCTCGACGACAGGCTGGGCATCAACCTGACCTACTACAAGACCAATACGCACAACCAGTTCTTCAAGCTTCCGGCCCTTTCGGGCGAGGCGTACGCCTACCGTTACGAGAATGCGGGCAATATCGAGAACCAGGGCGTCGAGGTGTCGCTGAACGCTTACCCGGTTTACGGAGGTGCGCTGACGTGGCAGTCGACGGTGAACTTCGCACATAACAGGAACCGCGTGATAAAACTCCATGACGAGCTGCGCGAATATGTCTACGGTCCGTCGAGTTTTTCATCGTCTTATGCCATGAAACTCGTCGAGGGCGGTTCGATCGGCGATATTTACGGGCGGGCGTTCGAGCGCGACGCAATGGGGAGGATCGTCTACGAGGCCGAAGGCGATTCCGCCGGGTTGCCCCGCACCGTGGGCGACGGCAATACGGTGAAGGTCGGCAATGCCAATCCCGTGTTCTCGCTCTCCTGGGGCAACACGTTCTCCTATAAGGGCATGTCGCTGTCCGTGCTGCTGGACTGCCGCTATGGCGGACGGCTCCTGTCGCAGACGATGGCCGACCTGGATTCCTACGGGGTGTCGGCCGCAACGGCCGATGCCCGCGACCGGGGCTGCGTGATGCTCGAAGGGCAGCGGATCGACGACGTGAAGGGTTTTTACAAACTGGTCGGCGGCCGCGCAGGTGTGACCGAGTATTACATGTACGATGCGACGAACATCCGGCTCCGCGAACTGGCGGTGTCCTATGCGCTGCCGCAGCGTCTGATGCGCCGTACGCGGGTATTCAGCGGCATGACCGTGTCGCTGGTGGCGCGCAACCTCTTCTTTATCTACAATGCCGCGCCGTTCGATCCCGACCTCGTCCTTTCGACGGGCAACGACAACCAGGGGATCGACGTCTACGGCATGCCGACCGTACGGAGCTTCGGCTTCAACATAAAACTGGAGTTCTGAGAATCATGAAGCGCTTTTACATATATCTGTTCGCCGCATTTTGCACAGTCTTTTTGGGTGCCTGCACGGGGAATTTCCGGGATATGAACGACGACCTCACGGGGATTTCGGACGAGGATCTCGAGGCCGACGACAACGGCTTCGGATACCGCCTGCAGATCGTACAGCAGGGGATTTATTTCAACTACGATTTCGGCAAGGGCAAGAACTGGCCGTTCCAGATGACGCAGAACCTCAATGCGGATATGTTCTCGGGCTATATGCACGATCCCAAACCGTTGCAGGGCGGCAGCCACAACTCCGATTACAACCTGCAGGACAGTTGGAACAGCGCCATGTGGCAGTTTACCTATTCCTACGTCATGCCCCAGATTTACCGGCTGGAGCAGACGGCACGCGAGAAGATGCCGCCGTTCTATGCCATTACGAAGATACTCAAAGTCCTGGCCATGCACCGCGTGACGGACTACTACGGGCCGGTGATATACAGCCATTTCGCCGACCGCGGCAGCGAATATGTGCCCGACAGCCAGCAACAGGCCTACAATTGTTTCTTCGATGACCTGGACGAGGCGGCGGACATCCTGGCGGCCTGGGTCGAGGAGCAGCCCGAGGCCGGCGAGTTTTCCAGGTTCGACCTGCTTCTCGACGGCAGCTATACGGCCTGGCTCCGTTTTGCCAACTCCCTGCGCATGCGCCTTGCCGTGCGTATCGCAGTTGCCGCGCCCGAAAAGGCCCGTGCGGAATTCCGGAAGGCGGCGCAGGCGGCCGGAGGGGTGATCGAGACCAGTATGGAGAATGCCGCCGTGAAGACCTCGGGCACCTATTCCAATCCGTTGGGCGAGATCAACCTGAACTGGAACGAGGCGGCCATGAACGCTTCGATGGAATCCGTACTGACCGGGTACGGGGATCCGCGGCTGGAGAAGTTTTTCAAGCCCTGCGGCAGCGACCTGGTCATTGCCGGCGATGCGGGCGACGGGACGGTCGTCCTGAAGGGGCAATACCATGGAATCCGTCAGGGGACGGGGTTCTCGCATAATTATTACGCGGCATTTTCCCGCCTTACGGTGGATACGGATACCGATGCCGTCCTGATGACGGCGGCCGAGGTGTGGTTCCTACGTGCCGAAGCGGCATTGCGCGGCTGGACGGACGAAGATGCGGAGCGCTGTTACCGCAACGGCGTTGCGGCATCGTTCGCGCAATGGCAGCTGTCCGGGGCCGAAAGCTACCTGGGGAGCGACGCCATGGCTGCCGATTACCACGATCCGGTAGATCCGGGGAACGACATTGCCGCCCGGTGCCGCGTGTCGCCCCGCTGGGACGCTGCAGCGGACGCCGAACTGAAGCTCGAGCGGATTATCACCCAGAAATGGATTGCCATGTATCCCGAAGGGTGCGAGGCCTGGGCCGAACAGCGGCGGACGGGATATCCTCGCCTGTTCCCCGTACGTCTGAACCACAGCAAGGGTTATATAGATACTGAAACGATGATCCGCCGGCTGCCGTTCCCGGCCGTGCTGGCGACGTCCGATCCCGAGCAGTATGCGGCGCTCGTCGCGGAACTCGGTGGCGAAGACCACGGGGGGACGCGCCTGTGGTGGGACGCGGGGCGCAATTTCTGATCCGGAAGCCCCGGACTGTTTTGCCCGGGCGTTGCGTCGTGCGGCGGTTGTCAGAATTTCCAGCTTGCGCCCAGCAGGATATTGCGCGGGCGGATGGCATAGCGGTAGGAGCCCGAGCTTACTCCGTCGAAGGTCGTATAGGCATATTTTTCACGGCCGAAAAGGTTTGCGGCGGTCGCCGTAGCTTCCCATTTCCCGTTTATTTTCCAGCGCAGCGATGCGTCGGCCAGTAGCAGGTGCTTGCTCCGGTCGGCCGAAAGCTGCGAGTAATAGTGCTCCGCCGTGAATTGGATCACCCATTTCTTCGACGGTACGAGGTTTACGGTCAGCCGCTGGTTGAAATCGTGCCGCCCGTCGGGCTCCCGGCCGCGGATGGAGAGTGTCGTATAGCGGTATTCCAGCCGGTATTCGGTGTTTACCCAGGCGGCGAACCGGAAGTTGAAACGCGGCGCGACGGTCAGGGTGGAATTTTCATAGGAGGCCGGCACCTCTTCCAGCAGCAGTTCCGTGCCGCTGAGGTTGTAGCCGACGTTCAGGCCTGCCTGACCGTTGAGGGCGTCGATATTCTGGCTGACGTCGCCCGACAGGTACCATGACCGCACGTGGTTCGAGCTGTGCACGTAGTAGTTTACGATATAGTCGCCGTCGAAGCGCTGCGCAGGCAGGAACGGCAGGTCGTTCCACGAACGTACCGCGAGCAGGCTGGCGAAGAACCCGCCGATCGGGTTCTTGTAGGCGATGCCTGCCGAGAGGCTGCGTTGCAGCGCCTGCCGGTATTCGTTTACGCCGCAGAGCACCGAACGGTAGTTGCGCAGGACGGCGCCGTTGCCTATGCGGCTGTCGTCCGCCGCGTCGCGGCCGACCGTACCCGATGCCGAAAGCGAAAGGTGTCCCGTGGGGCTCCATTTCACCGCGAAGCGGGGCTTCCAGGTGAAAATGCCCGCCGGGTTTCGATTGCCGTCGATCCTGTCGTGCAGTCCATAGCGGCGGTAACCTGCCGGCAGGTCGAGCGTCAGCCGCAGCCGCTGCGAGCGGTAGGTGATGCCAGGCTGGAGGTAGACGCCCGCGTAGCCGGCCGAAAGGTCGTTCGCGGCGCCTGTCCCGAGCCCGGTGCCCGTCAGGTCTGTTACGAGCCCTCGGAAGAGTGCCGAAACTCCGCCTTTGAAGGCGAAGGCGAACTGCCCGGCCTGCGTGCCGAATGCCGCGTTGTGGTTCATGTAAAAAGCGCGGTCGGCGATCGTCTGCCGCTGGCTGCCCGTTTCGCGCACCACATCGAGGGACTGGGGGCGGGTAAGGTATTTCAGGTAGGAGGTGACGGTGAGCGAACGTGTGCCGGTGCGCCGGATATATTTCAGGTCGTTTTCGATGCCGTAGGCCGGGGCCTCGGCACGCTGGCGGTTGGGGTAGCTGCCCGAGAGCACGGCACGGAGGTCGTTCCATGCCAGCGAAGCTTCGAGTTTTTCCAGCATGTAGAACCGCTCGGTGTTGGCTTTCAGTGCGATGCGTGCCGAAAGCTGTTGCCGGCACGAAGCGGCCGACTCCTGCTCGGTGTCCACGCGCGTGCCGTCCGCCAGGTACCAGCTTTGCCGGGCGGCGCGATCCGAGGCCAGGCGGTCGTAACCCCAAGTGAGCGAGCTGCTGAGCTGGTAGTCCTCGGAGAGTTTGCGCAGGTTGTTCAGACTGGCCATGTGCGAGCGGTTGAAGCGCGTGCGTGTATCGTCGAGCGGCGCGGACGAAGTGCCGACCGAAAGGTGTGCGGCGGGATTGTAGTCGTTGGCTCCGCCGTTGAGGATGTCCTCGACCGAAAGCCGTTCGGTCTCGGCCGAGGGGTTTTGCCCCGTGTTGTCGGTTTTGAGGTTGACCATCGACTGCCCCCTGGCACCGATGCGCATGGCGAAGAGTGCGCCGTTCCACAACGCCGGCGACCAGCCCGCACCGCCGCGCAGCGTCCCCGTCCATCGGGCTTTGGCATGCGGCTTCAGCCGGAGGTTGATGGCTGCGCGGTCGCTGAATACGATGTCCTTGAGCGCCTTGATCGGCTGGTGGTTCTCCATCACTTCGACGCTCGCCACGTCCTGCGGCGCGATGTTGTTGGTCGCCTGTCCGTAACGGCCGTCGAGCATGTCCAGCCCTTCGATGTAAAAGTTGTTGATCGGCTGGCCGTTGTAGCGTATCTCGCCCGATTTCGCCACCTCGATGCCCGGCATCTTGCGCAGTACGTCGGCGATCGAGCGGTCTTGCGCCTCGGTGAAGCGCGACACGTTGTAGCTTACGGTGTCGCCCCGGAAGCTCAGCCGCGGGGCGCGGATCGTCACCTCGCGGATGCCGGTCGCCTCGGGCGTCAGCAGCACGAGCATCCGTCCGGCATCCGCCGGAATCGATTGCCGGCGGTAGCCCATCGTCGAGAAGTCGAGCTGCGCGGTTGTCCCGCCCCCGCGCGGCCTGAGCACGAAATCGCCCGAGGCCGAGGTCGTCGTGTAACCCAGCGGCTTGCCCAGGGAGTCTCGCGCCGTGACGATGGCCCCGGCGACGGGCGCCCCGTCCTCCTTGTCGGCCACGTGGCCCGTGTACTCCTGGGCCTGGGCGGCGATTGCGCCCAGCAACCAAAGCAGGGTCAGCAGGTACTTCATCGCGCCGTGGGGCTATTCTGTTTCCAGCGGATTGTATTCGCGGAGCAGGTCGGCACCCTCGCGCGGCGTCCCGTCCTCGTTCCTTACCGTGATCCTGATGTTCGAATTGGCCTGCATGTAGCCGATCGGGTCGGTCATGAATTTGCGCTCGGTGGCCAGGAATTTTTTGCGCGAAGTTTTCAGGTAGTTCAGGTCGGCCATCGTCACCGGGACTTCGGCGCGGCGGATCCCGGTCGCCTCGAAGCGGATGATGCCCCCGTCGTCGCCCGTGTCGTTCACGGCCAGGATCAGTCCGGGCAGTCCGTGGAATTTCCAGGGGCCGGTGGCGAGCGGGAGCTCCTCGGTGTACCAGGCTTCGTAATCGCGCCCGCGGAAGCGGCAGGTCGCACGGCGGCAGTCGTAACCGATGACCTCGCGCGTCCCGTCGCGGAGCGTCCACTCGATTTCGGGCAGCGGCTCGGTGTAGAGCATGTTGTCCCGTGAGATCTTGTCGGTGCAGGTCATCTCGCCTGCGGGGTAGTTCTGGAATACGACGGCCTCCAGGCCCCCCTTGAAGTTGCCCACGTTGGCCAGCACCTGCTCGGTCGGGGTGATGCGCAGCAGCGAGTCCCGCTGGAGCGTCTTGTAGGAGAAGAATTTCGTAACCTTCCCTCCGGCCTGCAACAGCAGCAGGTCTTGCATCGGCTCCTTGCTGTCGGGGCGCCGCAGCCACTCCATGCGGTAGCTCACTTCGAGCGTGGCGGTGTCCAGCACGGTCTGCCGTACGCTGCCCGTTTCGAGGGCCTGTGCCCCGCCGTCGGTCGAGTAGGAGATGACGGTCTGTGCCCGCCCGGCGGTTGCGGCGGCCAGCGCGGCGGCGATGATAAGGAAGGTGAGTTTTGTTTTCATGGCTTCGGTGTGTTGGTTTACGGTGCAATATTACCCCGAAAAACGAAGGGCGATGGTTAACGCCGCGTTAAGAAGTGTTAAATAATGTTAACGCCGGCGGCAGGAGTGTTTTTATTCGTATTTTTGCAGTATAAACCCCTCGGCCGTGGATAAGAATCGTTTCAGAAATATCTCGTTTTGCGCGATCGGCGCCCTGCTGGCGCTGGCCCTCGTGCAGGCGTGGAGCCTGTGGCGGATGTATGCCGACCGTGCGGAGGAGTTTTCGCGCAAGGTGACGCTCGCCATGAACCGCGCGGCGTACGACGACCTGCTGATAGGTAACCGGCGCCGGACGTCGCAGACCCGGACGTCGGTCGTGACGACGGGCAATATCGACTCCGTTAAGCTGGATATGATCGACACGATCTCTGTGAAAAGCCTTGGGGCGGCCGGCAAGGTGCTTTCCATCCGGTCGAAGGTCGACACGCTGCGGACGAATATCGCCCTGCGCCGCGGCGACAAGACCCGTTATATCTACCAGGAGGTGCGCATGCCTTCGTTCACGGCCCTCCAGTTCAACCTGTCCCGCTACGACTCCCTGCTGACGCGTTACCTGGCCGATGCCGGCATCGGCCTGCCCTACAGCGTCGACGTGATCCGCGGCCGGGACGGCGGCGATGTTGCCGAAATCCGGCTCGACAGCCTGGCGGCGCGGACAACGGGGGCGGAACGGGAGGAGGCGGTCATCGCTTCGCAGAAGGATGCTCCGCAGATACGGAACCCGAAGGTGTTCACCTCGCGCGTCACCACGGATGACAAGCTGCTTTTCCGGGTGAAGATCGAAAACCCCCACCGGGAACTGCTGCGCGAGCTGTTCGGCATCATCCTCACCTCGGTGCTCATGCTGCTCGTCGTCGCGTTCGTGGTCATCTACCTGTTGCGGACGCTGTTCCGGCAGAAGACGCTCGAGGAGATGAGGATGGATTTCACGCACAATATCACCCATGAACTGAAGACCCCGATTGCCGTGGCCTATGCGGCCAACGACGCGCTGGAGAATTTCGGGGCGGCCGACGATGGGGCGCGGCGTGCGAAGTATCTGGGTGTGATCCGCAGCCAGCTGACGGCTTTGTCGGAGATGGTCGAGCGCATCCTCACCATGTCACGCGAGGAACGCGAGGATTTCACGCTCCGCCGCGAGCGGATCCTCCTGGCCGGGATGCTCGGGGCGCTGGCCGAGAAGTTCCGGATGCAGGCGGCCAAACCCGCACGGGTCACGGTGGATGTTTCACCCGAAGGGCTGACTGCCTTCGCCGACCGCTTCCACCTCTCGCATGCCCTGGACAACCTGGTCGACAATGCCCTGAAATATTCCGGCGAGGAGGTACATATCCGCATTTCGGCCGGGCGGGACGGTGGCCGGGTCGTCCTGCGCGTCGCCGACGACGGCATCGGCATTCCGCGTGCCGCGCAGGCGCATATCTTCGATAAGTTTTACCGCGTGCCTACGGGCGACATTCACAATGTCAAGGGCTTCGGCCTCGGGTTGTACTACGTCGGGCTAATCGCCGCCAAACACGGCGGCTCGGTCGCGGTGGAGAGCACCGAGGGGCGCGGTACGACCTTCACCCTGATAATTCCGGACGATGGGCGATAAGATCAGGCTGCTGCTCGTAGAGGACGAGCAAACCCTCGCGGGGATCATCGCCGATACCCTTTCCGAAAAGGGGTTCGAGGTGACGGTGGCCTACGACGGCGAGGCCGGGTTGCGGGCGTTCCGCGGGTCGCGCCCCGATGTGGTCGTGTCGGATGTTATGATGCCTTGTATGGACGGGTTCACCTTCGTCGGGCGTCTGCGCCGCGAGGCGCCCGGGGTGCCTGTGCTTTTCCTTTCGGCGCGCTCGGCGGCCGAGGACGTGGTGCAGGGATTCGAGACCGGGGGCAACGATTACCTGCGCAAGCCCTTTGCCATGAGCGAGCTGATCGTGCGGGTCAGGGCGCTTGCCGGGCGTGCGGGCGTCGGGAAAGCGCGTACGGAACGTGTGTTCGAACTGGGGCGTATGCGTTTCGACGCCGAGCGCCAGCGGCTCTCGTGCGACGGCGTGGTGACGGAACTTTCGGCCCGCGAATCCGAAGTGCTGCAATACCTCTGCCGGAATGCGGGCGAGATCGTGCCGATGAAAACCCTGCTGGTGAATATCTGGGGCGACGATTCGTTTTTCAACGCCCGCAGCCTGCATGTCTTCATCACCCGCCTGCGCCACCGCCTTGTAGCCGACCCGTCGATCCAGCTGGTGAACGTGCGGGGAGTGGGGTATAAGCTGCTGATGCGCTGAGGCGGGGTGTTAAAAAATGGAGCAGGCAGGAATCGCAGTTCCTGCCTGCTCCATTTCTTTACAAGGTTGGATAATAATTTTTTAAGTTTCCTAGATGTAAATTATTCTTGGCTCCACTCTTCAAATTCTTTAAGAATATCATCTGTCATGTAGGATAGGCGTTTTTCTTTTAGAATCTCGTCGATAGAACTATATGATATGTATGAACAAATATCAGCTAAAGGCCCTCGTTCCATAACAGCGAATACTGGGCGTGTAATTTGTTCCAATACGGCTTCTCGTCGTTCTTCCGATGCAACAATATGGATTTTGATGTCTAACATTGGTTGTAAAGAGAGGAGATCTGCCATCCTAAGGATACCAGAGTAAATAGATGTTGTTCCCTCAACTTCGAACGCGCGCACAATAGATCTTCGTTGTATCCATAGCACGTCAATATTTTTGATCGTTTTTAAGGTCGTCTCATCAAAAATTATGGGAAGTTCGTCTAAGAGAGTACTCTCTTTCGGATGCCAGAATTCTGTAACTCGGTTTCTATCTGCCTTCGGCAACCAAATTTTGAACCCGAATATTTCTCCAATTTTCGCCAGTTTAGCCTGGACTTTTATAGATTCTCTTTGCTCGGTTTGTGGCTGATCCTTCTCTTGGATTGCATCGTCGTCAGGAACAGAAACAATGGTTTCCTTTCCGGAAATAATACGTATTTTCGATGCTTTGATCTTTTTTGCGTCTTTCTCGGAAAGAGGATAAATAGTTTGTTGCTTTGCTTGTCGTTTTAGCAAATCGACTAAAAATTTACCATCGGCATTGTCCCAGCGTAAAGGACTGGAAAAAACTTTATATGTCCATTTAGTACTGTCTTTCGGCAAATCTTTTGTTATTGATAATGTATTCCATACTAAATCTTCGTGTATCGGAATTGCGAGTTCGAAAGGAAGCCAGACAAGCGGTTTGACCTTGAAGCGTAGGCAAAACGGATCGTTTTCTTCGATAAAGATCGGAGAATTGTCTTCATATGGAGCGCTTATTACCTCAAGGATGCCAATAAATCGCTGAATTTTAGTGCAATAACAAATAAATATGTCTCCAGATTTGATGCCTTGGTTTTTGACATATGATTTGCGCGATATTCTAAAGCCGGTAACATCTCGATTAGAATTGGTAAAAGCTGTTGCCGTATTAGGAGAAAAAAGATTTATATAATATTTCATTACTGCCATGGATTTTGATAAGCGACTTTCTTTTTCAAAAATAATATATTATATAAATCAGCAAGTTACAAATATATGGTACAAATATGATATCCTTTTATACAATACACTCTAAAAATGATAATAAAGAGAGTTTCTCATAGAGAAGGAAAGATTTATATTTATTTAACACTTCATTCCCTATTTGCAGATGTTTTCATTTGCTACTGGATATTTTCACTTGTTATGCTTTTCTTTTCACAAATAGCATAAAATGAACTTATTACAGTTACTTCCTCTATTTTTGCCTTTCGCTTTTTATGAAAATGCGTTGTACCTTTGCATTGAGAAATAAATAACAATAGACATGAAGCAAAAACAATATATACTCCACTCTTGGGTAATAGAGGTCATTGCGGTGCTGCTGGCTTCGATGATTGCATTTCAAGTATGCAATATATTTGGCATACGAATGAATTTGCTTCCGTTTATTATGGCTACCGGATATGTCATACTAAAATTCATGTATCATCTTTGCATTACGGTGGCAAGATATATTATAGAAGCTATCCCTCAATCATTTTGGGTATCAGTCAAGAAAAGAGGCAATAAAAAGCCATTGGCTTTAGTTCCTTTTCCTATCTCAAACTGCGAAGAAGTTCAGAAAAAACGAATGGAATTATTTCACTATGAATACCAGCGTGAGCAACAACAATACCAACAGCAAAAAGAGAAAGAAGATGATGAAAAACTTAATGCTATTCTGAAATACACACGAGATACATTTAAACGTTTTGATTTGGATGAAACTGAGATTTTCCAAATATGTGAATGTGTTCGCTATTTTGTGGCCAATAGGCGAGTCCTTTCTATGACTGAAATTCATATCAAGAAGCACAATTCTATCACCCAAATCTCTTTGAAGAACTTCGCTTGGAATATCGCTTTCCAATATAATATAGGTAGAGATATGACTACATCATTTGTGATGGCGACATTTTCCGAATGGTTCGCTAACTCTACATTTGACACTGTTAGAAAAAATCTGCGCACTACTACTGGACGTCATAAGATTGAAATTGACGAAAATATCTTATCAAAATACGCTATCTAATCCTTTTTTTGCTTCCTGATAATAATTATTATCGGAAGTTGTTTATACTGTCAGACAATTTATATAAATTTGCCCTCGGATTAAAACATTTTACCTCATGGCTAATTTAAACAGATTAAAAGTGGTACTTGCAGAGCAACAGAAAACAGGAAAATGGCTTGCAGAGCAAATTGGGAAGTCCAACTGTACTGTAAGTAAATGGTGCAGCAATTCGGTTCAGCCAGACCTTAAAACGCTTAATGATATAGCCAATGTTCTTAATATTGACGTGAAAGACTTGCTTGTCAGCAGTTGCAAATCATAAAACAACTTATGCCATGGAAGTAAACAAGAAAGAACTTAAAGAACAAGAGATACGCACTCTGTTCATTACTCCTGCACTCAATCAAAAAGGATGGGCTGTAGGCGTCAATATGCGTGAAGAGTATTATTTTACGGATGGTCGAGTACTTGTTATTGGCAACCAACATTCTGTGGCGGAGGGTAAAAAAGCCGATTATTTACTATATCATAAAGGTAAGCCCATCGCTGTAGTTGAAGCTAAAGACAATAAGCACGCAGTTGGAGGCGGTATTCAACAGGCTATGAGCTATGCCGAAATCCTTGACCTGAAATTTGCGTATTCCAGTAATGGTAATGCTTTCTTGGAACATGACTTTATCACGGGAAAAGAAACCGAAATCAAGTTAGAGGATTTTCCGACAGAGGAAGAACTATACAGTCGTTATCTTGCATCTAAGAATTACACATCAGTTGAACTTAACATAATAGAAACACCTTTCTATTATGATGCACATAGCCATGACCCACGATATTACCAACGCATAGCAGTTGATCGCACAGTAGAAGCTATCGCAAGAGGGCAACAACGTGTACTTGTGGTAATGGCTACCGGTACTGGTAAGACTTTTACTGCTTTCCAGATTATCCATCGTCTTCATAAAAGTGGGGCTAAGAAAAAGATTCTTTATCTTGCAGACCGCAATATCCTCATTGACCAAACAATGGTGCAAGACTTCAAGCCTTTCAAGAAGTTTATGACCAAGATAACTTCTGTTGGAGAGGGGAAGGAAAAAATTGATTCGTCATACGAAGTGTATATGGCTTTATACCACCAATTGGTCGGGAAAGAGGGTAAACCAGACCCATTCTTGGAGGTGCAGCCAAATTTCTTTGACTTAATTATTGTCGATGAGTGTCATAGAGGAAGTGCAAAAGACGATTCCGCATGGCGCAAGGTATTGGAATATTTTAGTTCGGCTACCCAAATTGGTATGACAGCCACACCGAAAGCAGACGAAGGAGCGAACAACTTGGATTATTTCGGTGAACCAGTATATACCTATTCACTTCTTCAAGGCATTCAAGATGGTTTCTTAGCTCCATACAGGGTTACAGCAGACTTTATCAATGTTGATTTACAAGGATGGACTCCAGAAGAAGGTGAAATAGATTTATTGGGCAAGGAGATTGAACAGAAACTATATCAAAGACAGAATATAGGTCGTGATCTTGCCATCAAGTTAAGGCGTAAAGTAGTAGCGCATAGGATAACCCAAATGTTATATGACATTGGTCGTATGACAAAGACAATCGTATTCTGTTCTGATATTGAGGAAGCTGCCGAAATGCGGACGCTGCTTATCAATATGAATAGCGATTTATGTAAAAAGTCACCTTACTATGTTACACGTATTGTTGGTGAGGATAAAGAAGGTAAGAAACAACTGGACAATTTCATTAGTGTAGATGAGCCTTATCCTGTAATTGTTACCACATCTGAACTTTTATCCACAGGAGTGGACTGCAAAACTTGTGGTTTAATCGTCATAGACAAAGAAATTGGTTCCATGACTGAATTTAAGCAAATCATTGGACGAGGTACACGACTTAGAAAAGACAAGGGCAAATGGCATTTGGAAATCCTTGATTTCCGCAATGCTACCGCAAAATTCAAAGATCCAGCATTTGATGGCAACCCGGAACCACCCAAAGGAGGAGGGAAAAAGCCAAAGCCTTACAAAATCATTGATGCTCCAGAAACTCCAATAGTATCTGAGCATCGTGAGAAATATCTTATCAGCGGTAAGAATATTCGCATTGCCCATGAAATCGTTTCAGTGTTAGGAGAAGATGGTAAGACGATGAGAACGGAAAGTGTTCAGTCGTTTGCTAAAAAGCAATTATTACGCCATTACCAAACTTTGGATGATTTTATCCAAACGTGGACGGAGGCAGAACGCAAACAGGCCATTATGGATGAATTGAAGGAATATGCTATTCTGATAGATGCTGTACGTGAAGCTAATCCGGCATTGAAGGATGCCGACATCTTTGATGTGATATGCCACGTTGCGTTTGACCAACCGCCATTAACAAGGAAAGAGAGAGCAAACAATGTAAAGAAGCGTAATTACTTCGGGAAGTACGAAGGTAAAGCTCGTGAAGTATTGGAGGCTCTTCTTGACAAATATGCAGAGAATGGTATTCTCGACTTTGAAAAGGCGAACATCTTGGAGATACCGCCATTCAATAGCATAGGGAAACCAACAAAAATCATAAAGTTATTTGGCGGTAAGGTTGCTTTTGAGCAAGCCATCAGAGAACTAGAATATCAAATTTATAAATCAGCTTAAAAATGGCAGTAAACAACATCATAAAGCGAATCCAAAATATAATGCGCCAAGACGCTGGTATCAATGGTGACGCACAGAGAATTGAACAAATGACTTGGATGTTTTTCTTGAAAGTCTATGACACTCAGGAAGAAACTTGGGAATACAAAGATGAAAACTACAAGTCTATCATCCCCGAAGATTTGCGTTGGCGTAAATGGGCAGTAGACGAAAAAGACGGTGAAGCATTAACAGGAGAAGCATTGCTCTCTTTTGTCAATGAAAAACTGTTCCCTACTTTAAAGAATCTTCCGATAGACGCCAATACACCAAGAGCCAAAAGCATTGTTCAAGAAACATTTGCTGACTTAAACCAGTATATGAAGAATGGAACGCTTTTGCGTCAAGTGGTCAACATCGTAAATGAAATCGAATTTGACGATGCTGATGACCGCCACACATTTGGAGATATTTATGAGGGAATCTTGAAAGACTTGCAATCAGCAGGCAATGCAGGTGAGTTCTATACTCCACGTGCTTTGACAGACTTTATCGTGATGATGCTTGACCCGAAATTGGGCGAGACCTTTGGTGACTTCACCAGTGGTACAGGCGGCTTCCTTACCTCTGCTCTCAATTATATGAGTAAGAGCGTCAGTTCTGCCGAAGATGGAGAAAAACTGCAAAATGCAGTCGTGGGACAAGAATGGAAACCGCTACCTTATCTTTTGAGTATAACAAATCTGTTACTCCATGATATTGAAGCTCCCAATATAGCTAACTGTGATTCGCTTGGAACAAATATCACTGATTTCAAGGAAAGCGATAAAGTGGATGTTATCGGTATGAATCCTCCGTATGGTGGTAGCACAGAAGATAGTGTAAAAAGCAATTTTCCGGTGCAGTACCGTTCAAGTGAAACAGCGGATTTGTTTATAGCCCTTATCATGTACCGCCTCAAAGCTAGTGGTAGATGCGGTGTGATTATCCCAGATGGTTTCTTGTTTGGTACGGATGGAGCAAAATTTGCACTTAAAGAAAATTTACTCCGCAAGTTCAATCTGCATACCATCATCCGTTTACCGGGTTCGATATTCTCCCCATATACCTCTATTGCAACCAACATTCTTTTCTTTAATAATGAAGAAGCAGAGGGCTGCGAAGAAGGATTCAAGACCAAAGAGACATGGTTCTATCGCTTGGATATGCCGGAAGGCTACAAGCACTTCTCAAAGACCAAACCAATGAAGGTGGAGCATACCCTACCTATTCAGGAATGGTGGAAAGACAGGAAAGAAATTATCAATGATGAAGTGGGAGAAAAGAGCCGTGTGTTCACTGCCCAACAGTTGATTGATTTGGATTGCAACTTCGACCAGTGCAAGTTCCCGAAAGAGGAAGAAGAAATACTCCCTCCGGCAGAACTGCTCAAACAGTATTTTGAGA
>ENA-ORSO01000237-ORSO01000237.1-human-gut-metagenome-genome-assembly--contig:-NODE-237-length-50396-cov-136.132596_pt1 | contig 50396 bp, 44 predicted proteins | sample MGYA00241902_ERZ509168 | MGnify/ENA primary metagenome ERZ509168 (study PRJEB26280, sample SAMEA2338806) | human gut metagenome | biome: human gut; feature: human-associated habitat; material: faeces... | reverse complement strand
GATGGTAGTGCAACGTACGTTTGTGTGAGAGTAGGTCACTGCCAGGCTTCCCTTTGAGCGGAGCGGTAGTTCAGCTGGTTAGAATGCCTGCCTGTCACGCAGGAGGTCGCGGGTTCGATCCCCGTCCGTTCCGCCACTTATCTTTAAAGACCCGAACATGTATTCGGGTTTTTTCGTTTTTACAGCATCAATTTATGTTCAAGTTTCTTTTCTCTTTTCTAATAGGAATTTGTCTTCTCTGTAATTCATGTTCTGTTCAGACATTATCTGATGAACAACTTTACGCTGATGCTGTACGTAATACTCATCTTTTTTCTAAATCTAATATTCATGATCTCGTAACCTTAAATAAGGATGATAATCTAGTTACTTATATTGGAGACTTGGTTCTTATGGCTACATTTCATAATGTTCCAAAGTTCTATCCTATCGATCATGATATTGAACTTTCTATTGATGTTTTGTGGCTCGTAAGCTATAAAGAATTAGAAGCAAAGCTTTCTAATCCTGTTAACTGTTCTAATAAACGAATTATCCAAATTTTAGGAGAAAGAATAGACTCCAATTATTCTCATTTGAGCCTAGTTCTAGTTGATCCTCACAAGTTATTAAGACCTGCTTATGTGCAAGATCCTTTCATAAATAAAATGTCATTGTCTTTAACAACTTCTGATAAGAAATTTGAAAGCTGGTTTTATCAAATGAAAGCAGGTAAAGATTATCCTTGGACAGCTTTAGGTTATACCTATGATTGGGGTAATTCACGAGATGTTTATGGATTGTCAGAATTTATCCTAAGAAAAGGAAGTACTTATCACGCTGTTGATACCATAACTATAGATAAGTTCATATCATCAGGCTGTAAGGTTAAATATTAGCTCTTCGATTTTGTAGATTTTGTTATTAGTGATAAAATCAAGAGTATTCTATTAATCCAACATAAATAACAAAATTACCATAACAATAAATTGAATATTAATAGGTAAGATCCCTTAAGGTGAACTTCCTTGAGGTTATTTAACTATATGGAGATTGTTCTATGCCTATTAACATACCTAATGACTTACCTGCCAAGGCTGTTTTAAATTCAGAACAAGTTTTCGTAATGACAGAGGAAAGATCCTGTCATCAGGACATTCGTCCTTTAAATTTACTCTTTCTAAATTTGATGCCAAAGAAGATAAATACTGAAATTCAGTATATGAGAAAGCTATCTAATACTCCTTTACAGGTTAATATCACTTTACTAAGGGTAGACGATCATATTTCTAAGAATACACCTCAATCTCATATGGATAACTTTTATAAAGAATTTGAGGATATAAAAGATCAGAGATTCGATGGCATGATTGTAACAGGTGCTGCTTTAGATCAGACTGAATTTAAAGATGTAACCTATTGGGAAAAATTAGAAAAGATTTTACTCTGGAGTAGCAAGAACGTAACCTCAACCCTATTCTCTTGTTGGGGAGTTGCTGCTGCTCTAAAAGTTTTCTACGGAATTGATATTATTTTTAGAGAAGACAAACTTTCAGGTATTTACAATATTAGGCTATCTGATGAAGTTGACACATTAACACGTGGCTTTGATGACGTCTTCCAAGCTCCAATCTCTAGATATTGTGATTTTCCATTAGATATCATCAAAAAGAAAACAGATATTAAGGCATTAGCTTCAAGTGACGAAATTGGTCTATATCTAGGTGTTTCTAATGATGGTCGTCAGGTCTATGTATCAGGACATCCTGAGTATGATGTAGATACATTACTTCAAGAGTTTACTCGTGATACAGATGCAGGTAAAAATCCTAAAATCCCTGTAAATTATTTTCCTGATAATGATCCTCTCAAAGCTCCAAAGTGTACTTGGAGAGGTCATGCTAGTTTGTTGTTTTGCAACTGGATCAACTATTACGTTTATCAGGAAACTCCTTATGACTTGTCAGTAAAGCCATAATTGAAATAAAGCTAATAAGTTTAGGCTTATTAGTTTTATCTTATCGTGACAAGCAAAATTGATTTACGGTGCATTTACGGCAATTGACCCTCTCTTAATAATACTGTTGCTTACTCATCAAAACTTAAAAGAGTTGTCTTAAATTTGCAGTTTTTAATGTACAATAATTGCGCTAAAAGTGAGATAAGGGTGAAAAAGTGACAGGTTATAAAACTGCAAAGTTCAAAATTTCAGGCGGAAAGGCACTAGACGGTGAAGTAAAAATTTCTGGTGCAAAAAATGCTGCTCTTCCAATTTTATTATCAACAATTCTGACCGATGAAAAGGTATGTTTAAAAAATGTTCCTGACTTGGCTGATGTAAAAACAAGTTTCAAATTACTTCAAGATCTTGGTAAAAAGTGTGGATACAACCAAGATACTGGAGAAGCAGTTATTGAAAATGGTGTTACTAACCATGTTGCTTCATACGAATTAGTAAAGACCATGAGAGCCTCTATCATGGCGTTAGGTCCTCTTGTAGCCTATGCTGGCTCTGCAGAGGTATCTTTACCTGGAGGATGTGCCATCGGTGCTAGACCTGTAGATCTGCATATTAAAGGTCTGCAAGAAATGGGCGCTCAAATTAAGCTTGATGATGGTTATATCAAAGCTACAGCAATAGGCTCAGGTCGTCTTCATGGTGGCAATATCATTATGGATAAAGTCTCAGTAACAGGTACTGAGAACCTAATGATGGCTGCAACATTAGCTGATGGTGTAACTATTATTGAAAACGCAGCTTTAGAACCAGAAGTTGTAGATTTAGCTGATTGTCTTAATAAGATGGGCGCTAAAGTTAAAGGCGCAGGTACTAAGAGAATCGAAATTGAAGGTGTTAAAAAGTTACATGGCTGTGAGCACAGTGTGGTTGCTGACAGAATTGAGGCTGGTACCTACTTAATTGCAGGTATAGCAACTCATGGTATTGTGACTTGTCTGAATACTTTACCTTCAACTTTAGAAGCTGTACTGCAGAAATTACGTCAGGCCAATGCAATCATTACTGTAGATGGAACTTCTATTACAGCTGATATGAGAAATCGTCAGATTAAGCCTGTAGATGTAGTGACAGCACCTCATCCAGGTTTCCCTACTGACATGCAGGCTCAGATAACTGTTTTAAATGCACTAGCTGATGGTGTAAGTTCTGTAACTGAGACTATTTTTGAAAATAGATTTATGCATATTGCTGAGTTAATCCGTATGGGCGCTCACCTTGAAATTAAGGGAAATACTGTAATTTGTGAAGGTGTGCCTGCTCTTAAAGGAGCTCAAGTGATGTCTTCTGATTTAAGAGCTTCAGCTTCATTAGTGATTGCAGGTCTTGCTGCTGAAGGTACTACCATAGTTGACAGAATCTACCACATGGATAGAGGATACGAGCACATCGAAACTAAAGTTGGCAAACTTGGCGGTGTGATAGAAAGAATTTACTAGAATGTTTGATTTAACCCCTTACAACACATTTGGATTGGCTGTGCAGTCAAAAGACGGCGTAGTCATTAGCAGTCTTGCAGATTTAAAGAGAGTTCAAGCTGATAATGTCCTGATACTAGGGCATGGCTCAGATGTGCTTTTTACTGATGATTACAATGGCACTGTTTTAATCAATCAGATAAAAAGTCTTTCTGTTGAAAAAGATGGTGATAAATTTATCGTTAAAGCTGGAGCTGGTATTGTCCTTGATTCTCTAATTGACAGTCTTATCTCTCAGAATATCTTTGGCCTTGAAAACCTGTCTTCAATCCCAGGAACTGTTGGTGCTGCTCCAATTCAGAATGTAGGGGCTTATGGTGTTGAAATTGGCGATGTGATTAAAGAAGTTGTAACTTATGATTTACAGCGCCATATTACACAAACATTCTCAAAAGAAGAATGTGAATTTGCTTATCGATCATCATACTTTAAAACACATAAAAGCAGACCTTTAGTGATTACTCAGGTTGTGTTTGAATTAAGTTCTAAATTCTCTCCAAAATTAGTTTATAAAGGCTTATCAGGAGAGTCTTTTACAACAGCCTTAGAATTAAGAAACAAGATAGTAGGTTTGCGCAAAGAGAAATTACCAGATCCTAGTCTAGTTGGTAATGCAGGCAGCTTCTTTAAAAATCCTATTGTTGATAAGTCTGAAGTTGATGCTTTACGTCAAAAGTATGAGTCTATTCCTGTATATGACGCAGGTGATGGTTTATATAAACTAGCTGCAGGTTGGTTAATCGAAAAGGCAGGATGCAAAGGTATTACTCACGGCAACGTAGGTACTTGGGAAAAACAGTCTTTGGTGATTGTAAATAGGGGTAATGCTAAACCTCACGAAGTTGTTGCCCTAGCAAAATACATCATGGCTGAAGTTTTAAATAAATTTAATATCAAACTAGAACCTGAGGTAAGAACATACGGTTCAAAAGGAGAAATTTCTTGGGACACTCTGTAGGCTTTTTAAAACTAGTCAAACTTTTAAACTCTGCTAATGATCTTTCATTGAAAAAAGAAGTTATTAAAACTGCTTTAGATGTGTCCGATGCAGAGCTGCGAGAGCTGTCTGAGAAATTAGCTTCTTTAGGTATCAATCTGCAAGATTATGATGACTCATTGTCATTATCTAACAAAGTTGATCTGTTAGATGATAGCTCTATTTTCAAAAGAGTAAGTGGAGCTGGCAGAATTGAAATTTTAGAATCTGTCGATTCTACTAACACTTATATGCTAAAAAACTCAAAATTTCTAGCATCAGGTGATACTGTAATTGCTGAATGCCAAGAGGCAGGACGTGGTCGTCGGGGAGGTCATTGGCACTCTACTTTTGGCAAACAACTTACCATGTCTTTATGCTATATCTTTGATGATTTTAATAAATTAGAAGGTTTATCTGTAGGTATCGGTGTTGCAGTAGCTCAGGCTGTAGAGCGTTTTGGTTTTGAAGATATTCTTTTGAAATGGCCAAATGATATTTATAAAGATCTTAAAAAATTTGGCGGCATTCTGATTGAAACTGTACCTCATAAAAATAAGATCAAAGCAATTATTGGTGTAGGACTTAATGTCTATGCTGATGAGTTTTCAAACATTGACAAGGACTATACCTCTATCTTTGAGACTCAGCCTGAAGGCTTTAAGAGAAATGATTTAGCTGTTCAACTAATCAATAACATCAAAAAAGTTTGTCATGAATTCAATGATAATAATAAAAAAATGATCATTGAATCCTTTAAAGCCAGAGATGAACTTTTAGGAAGAAACATTAGAGTCGAGAATGAACAGGGCATCTTTGAAGGTAGAGCTGCAGGTGTTGATCCTCATGGCTCTTTACTCTTAACTTCTGAAGATAACGTGATTTCTATACGTTCTGGTCATATTACCTACATACAGTAATAGGTTTACAAACCCCCTTAGTAGCTCAGATGCCTGAGTTACTAATTTATAATCCTAAATTGTCTATACCATAGTCAAAATCTAGATGTTAAGTTTTACTTTAAAAGTAAACTAATCAATGTTGCTATTTACGCAAATAGATCTCTTCTATATGGTGATCAGGTCCTTTCTTTAAGATTAAGTTTGCTCTGTTTCTGCAAGGTAAGATGTTCTCCATTAAGTTTACATGGTTAACAGCTTCCCAAATGAGTTTGGCAATGCTAGCTGCATTGACATCTGATAAATGAGCATACTTGTTAAAGTAGCAATTAGGATCTGAGAAAGCTTTGTCTTTCAACTTGATAAATCTGTCTATATACCATTTCATCAGATGCTTTTCGTCAGCATCAACATAGATGGAATAGTCGATATAGTCAGAAATAAAAGCTTTCTTTCTGTATTCAGGGTATTCAGTACCATCCTGTAGTACGTTTACACCTTCTAAAATTAATACATTAGGTCTGTCCACAACAGTAAATTCGTTAGGAACAATGTCATAAGTTAGGTGTGAATATACTGGTACCTTAAGATTTGGTTTGCCTTCTTTTACATCTAATAGGAAGTTAATTAGCCTTTTAACATCATATGATGCAGGGAAACCTTTCTTACCTAAGAGCATATGATCTTCAAGATACTTATTAGGATATAAGAATCCATCAGTGGTGATCATTGCAACTTTAGGTTTACATGGCCAATCTTTAATAAGTTCACTTAATAGTTTTGCAGTAGTAGTCTTACCGACAGATACTGATCCTGAGATAGAGATGATAAAAGGAACAGAATCCATAGGCGAGCCTAAGAACTTTTGTATTACAGCCAAACGATCGTGGCGACTGATGTAATACATCCTAAGGAGGCTTGATAGCGGTAGGTAAATGCTTTTTACTTCGTCTAAAGATAATTTATCATTAAAAGCTAGAAATCTGTCAAGATCGGCTTCAGTGAGGGTAAGCTTTTCAGATGAGTGCTTAAAAGAAGCCCAAGTTTGTGGGTCAAACTTTACAAAAGGAGAAGCGATATCTTCGTTTATCATGATAATTGAGCCAAAATAAAAACATACTGATTTTAACATGCAAAGATGATGGATGGTAAAAAAGCTGAAGTTTTAACAACAATTTTTTTAGAAAAACCGAAAAAAGAAAAAAAATTGCAACCAGAAAAAGTAGAATTTTGAAAGATATAAGGAAAAGGTGATGTTAAGACCAAAAAAATGACTGCGTATAAACGGCTAATATAAGCGATTTAAAAAAAAGTTAAAAAAATATTAAATTTTTTCTTGCATTATCAATTAAGTTTTATTATCATAATCCCCGCTGTCACAAGACAGTGACGTAGTTGGTCCGGAGACGGGCTAATTATGGAGGGGTTCCCGAGTGGCCAAAGGGATCAGACTGTAAATCTGCCGGCTCTGCCTTCGAAGGTTCGAATCCTTCCCCCTCCACCACTTCCCAAATATTTTCTCCGGTAAAATTACAAATTCCATTGCGGGCATCGTATAATGGTTATTACCCAAGCCTTCCAAGCTTGAGATACGGGTTCGATTCCCGCTGCCCGCTCCAGTTTTGATTCATCAACGCTGTGAGCATCAACATACTGTTCACATAGGATTGAAAAATGGCAAAAGAGAAGTTTGTCCGTGGCAAGGTTCACGTAAACGTAGGTACCATTGGTCACGTTGACCACGGTAAGACCACATTAACCGCAGCTATCACAACTGTATTAGCAAAGAAGTACGGTGGTGAGGCAAGAAAGTTCGACCAGATCGATAACGCACCAGAAGAGAAGGCACGTGGTATTACCATTAACACCTCTCACGTAGAGTACGATACCGAGAAGCGTCACTACGCACACGTTGACTGCCCAGGCCACGCTGACTACGTAAAGAACATGATTACTGGTGCTGCACAGATGGATGGTGCAATTCTAGTAGTAGCAGCAACAGACGGTCCTATGCCACAGACACGTGAGCACATTCTGTTAGCACGTCAGGTTGGTGTACCATACATCATCGTATTCTTAAACAAGTGCGATATGGTAGACGACGAAGAGTTATTAGAGTTAGTTGAGATGGATATTCGTGATCTGTTAAATCAGTATCAGTTCCCAGGCGACGACACTCCAATCATCCGTGGTTCAGCATTAGGCGCATTAAACGGCGAAGCAAAGTGGGAAGAGGCAATTTATAAGTTAGCAGATACCTTAGATAGCTACATCCCAGATCCAAAGCGTGATATCGATGATCCATTCTTATTACCAATCGAAGATATCTTCTCAATTTCAGGTCGTGGTACAGTAGTAACCGGTCGTGTTGAGCGTGGTATTGTAAAGGTAGGTGACGAAGTTGAAATCGTAGGTATTCGTCCAACCACCAAGACCACAGTAACAGGCGTAGAAATGTTCCGTAAGTTACTAGATCAGGGTCAGGCAGGTGATAACGTAGGTATCCTATTACGTGGTACCAAGCGTGACGAAGTAGAGCGTGGTCAGGTTCTTGCACATCCAGGTACCATCACTCCTCACACCAAGTTCACAGGTCAGGTATACGTATTAAACAAGGATGAAGGTGGTCGTCACACTCCATTCTTCAAGGGCTACCGTCCACAGTTCTTCTTCAGAACAACTGATATTACTGGTACTATCGACCTACAGGAAGGCGTAGAGATGGTAATGCCAGGTGATAACACCGATATGACCGTAACCTTAATTCACCCAGTAGCAATGGCTGAAGGTGAGAGATTCGCTATCCGTGAGGGTGGTAGAACAGTAGGTGCTGGTGTTGTTGGTACTATCATTGAGTAATATCTAACTCAGCAAAGATGTATGTCCGTAGCAGTATTTTTTACTGCTACGGATTAATTGTCTTAAGGTGCTAAAAATTTGTACCTTTTAATTTAAGGTTTTTTTTATGTCAGAAACAACTAGCAATAAAGTCCAGCCTGCTAAGAAGGCAAATGCTAAAAAGACAGCAAATGGCACAGATTCAAAGCTGTTTGTATCTCCAGTTGTAAGCGCAATTTTTTGGACTATTTCTATTGTTTTAGTAGTTGCAGTTATCTTAGGTAACTGGTATTACACAAGTTTTGTTGCAGTAGATGAAGGTAACTTATCTCGTCTTCTGCGTGTAGCAATTGTTATCGTTGGTTTTGCAGTTGCTTTAATTGTTGCACTTCTTACTAATAAGGGTCGCACCTTATTACAGTTTGGTCGTCAGTCATATACTGAGTTACGTAAAGTTGTATGGCCAACTAGACAAGAAGCTGTGCAGACAACATTTATTGTTTTCGTAGCTGTTTGTGTTGTAAGCTTATTCCTGTATCTATGCGATATCGTATTTTTACAGTTAGTTCGCCTATTTACCTTATAGTAAACACCAAAGGATTTTAAAATGGCAGATATTGAAAAGATTGAAGCACCAGAAGCTCCTGTAGCACCTGAGGCTCCTGTTGTTGACGAGACCTCAGCTTTAGATGCAAACCCAGATTTAGCTAATGAAGCACCAAAGAAAAATAAATACTTTGGTGGTGATACCTTCCGTTGGTATGTAATTCAGGCTTTTTCTGGCTTTGAGCAGAGAGTTGCTTTAACTCTTGCTGAAAGAATCAAGATCCACCATATGGAAGATTACTTTGGTGAAATCCTTGTTCCAAAGGAAAAGGTTAAAGAAATCAAAGACGGCAAGAAACGCGAGAGTGAGCGTAAGTTCTTCCCAGGTTATGTTTTAGTAAATATGAGAATGACCTCAGAGTCATGGCAGTTAGTAAAACATACTGATCGTGTTTTAGGCTTTATCGGCGGTACTTCAGAAAAACCTCTTCCAATTACTGAGGCGGAAGCTAATAAGATCCTAAACCGTCTGAAGGAAACTGAAGATTCTCCACGTCCAAAGACCATGTTCGAAGTTGGCGAGCATGTTCGAGCTATCGATGGTGCTTTCAAAGACTTCGTTGGTACTGTTGAGAAGGTGGACTATGAGAAGAACCGCTTAACAGTTTCAATTGCAATCTTTGGTAGAGCTACACCAGTAGATCTTGATTTCACTCAGGTTGAAAAAGATATCTAATCATTTTGGGGCTCATTTTTAAATGAGCCCTAGTCTTTAAAATCCAAAATTTCTTTCAATTTCAGCAAATAAAGATTAATAGCTTTTTTCTTGCATTAATTTATTAATTATTTGTTGATTATCATCACTAATCTGTGTATAATCTCAAAGCTATTTTTACGCTGTTTGTATTATTCAATCGTGTTAAAAAGCGCGACCAATCGGTCAAGGGAAGCTCAATCGTGAATTGAGCGATATCACCCACATTAATTTTCAGAGGAATACCTCAAAATGGCAAAGAAAGTTACTGCCTATATTAAATTACAGGTTGGTGCTGGTAACGCAAACCCAGCTCCTCCAGTTGGCCCAGCATTAGGTCAGCACGGTGTTAACATCATGGAATTCTGTAAGGCATTCAATGCTAAGACAGCAAACATGGAAAAAGGTTTACCTGTACCAGTTATCATCACCGTATATCAGGATAAGTCATTTACATTCGTATCAAAGACAACCCCAGCTTCTTTCTTAATTAAGAAGACCTTAGGCTTGAAGTCAGCTTCTCACAAGCCAGGTACTGAAGTTGCAGGTAAGATCACCATGGAACAGTGCAAAGAGATCGCTAAAGCTAAAGAGCCAGATATGACTGGTGCTGATCTTGATGCATCTGCACGTACCATTGCTGGTACAGCTCGTTCAATGGGCATCCAGGTGGAGGGTTAATCAATGGCTAAGATTGCTAAGCGTTTAAAAGAAATCCGTGCAGCTGTTGATAAGACCAAGCAGTACGATGTAGTTGAAGGCTTCAAGTTATTAAAAGATACTGCAAAAGCAAAGTTCGTAGAGAGCGTTGATGTAGCAGTTCAGTTAGGTATTGACGCTACTAAGTCAGATCAGAACGTTCGTGGTGCTACTGTTTTACCAAACGGTACCGGTAAGACTGTACGTGTTTTAGTATTCACACAGGGCGAGCTTGCTGAGCAGGCAAAGGCAGCTGGTGCTGATCACGTTGGTATGGACGAGTTAGCAGCTGAAGTTAAGAAAGGCTTTGCTGATTTCGACGTTGTTATCGCTTCACCTGACGCTATGAGAGTTGTAGGTCAGTTAGGTCAGATCTTAGGTCCACGCGGTTTAATGCCTAACCCTAAGGTTGGTACCGTAACTCGCGATATTGCAACTGCTGTTAAGAATGCTAAAGCAGGTCAGGTTCGCTTCCGTAATGATAAGTCTGGTAACATCCAGACTTCAATCGGTAAAGCTGACTTCACCGCTGAGCAGTTAGCTGACAACTTATCAGCTTTAATTGCAGCTATCATTAAGCATAAGCCATCAGCAGCTAAGGGTACCTTCATCAAGAAGATCTGTGTATCAACCACTATGGGCGTTGGTATTCAGATTGATAAGAATACTATTGCTGCAGAGAAGGCAATTCAGGCTGAATAATCCTGAATAAGCATCCGGTACTGATGCTTGTAAAGAATTTGGAAAGGGGGCATTGCCGCCAAACCAAAGACCGCAGGGGGTAGTACCTTAATTATCCTGCGTAGGCGGAGCCTGAATACAGGCTCCGGTGGTCCCGAAAGGGTATAGTCCACTATGGACATTCCAGGAGTCACTGCTAAAAATGGCATTGAATATCGAAGACAAAAAGGCAATCGTTGCTGAAGTCGCCGAAGTAGCCAAGAAAGCTGTGTCAGCTGTTACTGCAGATTCATGCGGTATTCCAGTAGCAACTTTAACCAAACTACGTAAAGAAGCTCGTGAGAACAACGTTTATTTACACGTTGTTCGTAACACTCTTCTTGCACGTGCTTTAGAAGGCACTGAGTTTGAGTGCATCAAGGATTCATGTAAGGGTCCAACCATCATTGGTTTATCTTTAGATCATCCTGGTGCTGCTGCTAGAATCTTCAAGAATTTCGCAAAGTCATGCGATACTTTCAAAGTTAAAGCTTTAGCTTTTGAAGGAAAGGCATACGACAGCAAAGACATTGATGTTCTTGCAACATTACCAACATACGAAGAAGCTATTGCTCACTTAATGGCAACCTTAAAAGAGGCTGCTGCTGGCAAGCTGGTTCGTACTCTTGCCGCTCTTGGCGACAAGCTTGGTTCAGAGGCTGGTGCTCAGTAATAGCACAGCTAGAGAAGACTTATTTAAGTCGATTGTTTTTTTTCAGGCATAGCCTGGTTATTTTATAGGAAGTTTAAAAATGGCTTTATCTAAGGATGAAATCATTGAGGCAATTGCAGCTCTATCAGTTACTGAAGTTGTAGAGTTAGTTAAGGCAATGGAAGAGAAGTTTGGTGTTTCTGCTGCTGCAGCTGTTGCTGCTGCTCCAGCTGGTGGTGCAGCTGCTGCTGAAGAGAAGACCGAGTTCGACGTTATGTTAAAGGCTGCTGGCGCTAACAAGATCGCTGTTATTAAGGCAGTTCGTACCGCTACTGGTTTAGGCTTAAAGGAAGCTAAGGACTTGGTTGAGTCAGCTCCTGCTAAGGTTAAGGAAGCAATGCCAAAGGCTGACGCTGAAGCTTTAGTAAAGGCTTTAACCGACGCTGGTGCAGAGGCTGCTTTAGCTTAATATCTAGCTACCATAAATTGGCTCGCATCGGGCCAATGACAGCTTAAAAACTGTTCAAAAACGTAACCCGATCCCCCTAAAATGGGGGCTCGGGTTCGATGCCTTAATATACTAAGATGCTAACGCATCCTATCCGGAAACAGATCAAATAGAGGATCACCTATCCATGGTCTACTCCTACACTGAGCAAAAACGCATCCGTAAGGATTTTGGTAAGCGTGTAAAAGTTTTAGATACACCTTATTTATTAGCAGTACAACTCGATTCTTTTAAACAATTTATTAGTTCAGATCCAAACAACGAGAATGGTTTGGTTGCCGCTTTCAAGAGCGTGTTCCCAATTAAGAGCTATTCTGGCAATGCTGAACTTTGCTATAACAGCTTCCATTTAGGTGAGCCTAAATTTAATGTACACGAGTGCATGATTCGTGGTACTACTTATTCAGCTCCACTTAAGGTCAAATTAAGCTTAGTTCGTTACGAGAAAGATTCTCCTAAGACTGTTAAAGAGCGTATTGACCAAGATGTGTACATGGGTGAAATCCCACTGATGACCGACAACGGTACCTTCATTGTTAATGGTACTGAGCGTGTTGTTGTTTCTCAGTTACACAGAAGCCCTAGCGTATTCTTTGATAACGACAGAGGTAAGACTTACCCTGGTCGTATTTTATTCAGTGCTCGCGTAATCCCTTACCGTGGTTCATGGTTAGACTTTGAGTTTGATCATCGCGATAACTTATTCGTACGTATTGACCGTCGTCGTAAGTTACCTGCAACTGTTTTATTACGTGCTTTAGGTTATAACACCGAGCAGATCTTAGGCTTGTTCTTCGATACCGTTGAAATCGAATTCAAGAACAACAAGATCAATATGGAACTTGTTCCAGAGAGTTTACGTGGTGAAACTGCCTCTTTTGATATCAAAGTAGGCAAAGATGTTATTGTAGAAAAGGGCCAGAAGATTACAGCCCGTCACGTCCGTCAGTTAAAGAAAGCTGAAGTGACATCTTTAGAAGTTCCTGCAGAATATCTATTAGATAAGATTGTTGCAAAAGACTACAAGAACAAGAACGGCGAAGTAGTATTAGCTGCTAACACATTATTAAATGAAGACAACATCACAGCAATTGCTACAAACGGTTTAAAGAAGATTGAGATCCTTTACACCAGTGCAGTTGATGAAGGTCCTTTCATTGCTGATACTTTACGTAACGACACCACACGTGATCTAAGCTCAGATGAAGCTGACAAGAATGCAGCTTTATTCGAAATCTACAAGATGATGCGTCCTGGTGAAATTCCTACTGTTGAAGCTGCTGAAACTTTATTCAAGAACTTATTCTTCGCAGAGGATAGATACGATTTATCATCAGTTGGTCGTATGAAGTTCGACAGCCGCTTTGTTGAAGAGAAGAATTTCAAGGCAGGTGTTGCACGTCTTTTAACCTCAGCTGATTCACAGTTAAATACCGCAGATTCCGGTGTTTCTGTAGTAAACGGCTTCGTATACGCACAGTATCCTAAGATTGTTGATTTAATCAAGCCTCTTCTAGATCCAGCAGAAGTAGAGTGCATGCCAAACACTGTTCCAGAGCGTGTTGCTGACAAGTTGCTAGGTTTCTTAGATAACATTCTGATCCCTGCAAATAAAGATCAGATGTTACCAGCTCAAGAGCGCTTATTACATAAGGTTAAGATTCAGCCGAAGGGCGGTGAGGCTTATACCTATGATAGAGCAATAATCCTTCCTTTATCAGTATTAGAGTTAGAGAGCAATGTAACTGAATTAGAAGGCAAGGCTACCGATCCTAAGGGTAAAGAGATCAATCTTGATACCTCATTCATCGATAACGAGCCTTCACGTGGTACTTTAAGCAACAGCGATATCATTAAGGTAATCCGTTACTTAGTTAAGATCCGTAATGGTAAAGAGACCATCGACGATATCGATCACTTAGGTAACCGTCGTATCCGTTCAGTTGGTGAAATGGCTGAAAACCAGTTCAGAATTGGTTTAGTTCGTGTTGAGCGTGCTGTTAAGGAAAGATTGTCTTTAGGCGACTTGGATAATACAACTCCACAGGAGCTTATCAACGCAAAGCCTATTTCAGCTGCAATTAAAGAGTTCTACGGTTCAAGCCAGTTATCACAGTTCATGGACCAAAACAACCCATTGTCAGAAGTTACACACAAGCGTCGTATTTCTGCTTTAGGTCCTGGTGGTTTAACTCGTGAAAGAGCAGGCTTCGAAGTACGTGACGTTCACCCAACTCACTACGGACGTCTATGCCCAATTGAGACTCCTGAAGGTCCTAACATTGGTCTGATTAACTCATTAGCTGTGTTTGCTCGTTGCAACGACTACGGTTTCTTAGAGACTCCATACCGTTTTGTTAAGGATGGTGTTGTTTCTGAAGAGTTCCAGTACTTATCAGCAATTGATGAAGGTCAGTACGTTATCGCTCAGGCTAATACCGATTTAGATGAGAACGGTAAGATCTTATCTGACTACGTACAGTGCCGTTACAAGGGTGAATCAGAAGTTCGTAAAGCAAGTGACGTTCAGTTCATGGACGTTTCACCTCAGCAGATTATTTCTGTTGCTGCAGCCTTGATTCCATTCTTGGAACACGATGATGCTAACCGTGCTCTGATGGGTGCTAACATGCAGCGTCAGGCTGTTCCTACAGTTCGTTCAGAAAAACCATTCGTTGGTACTGGTATGGAGCGTGCTGTTGCAGTTGACTCTGGTGTTTCTATCATCGCAAAACGTGGTGGTGTTGTTCAGCACGTTGATGGTGGTCGAATCGTAATTCGTGTAAACATCGATGAGATTGAAGGTGATCATGATGCAGGTATTGATATTTACAACCTCATCAAGTACACCCGTTCAAACCAGAATACATGTATTAACCAGAGACCATGCGTTTCTTTAAATGAAAAGGTAAAAGCTGGTGACGTTATTGCTGACGGTTCATCTACCGATATGGGTGAATTAGCATTAGGTCAGAACATGCGTATCGCTTTCATGCCTTGGAACGGTTACAACTACGAGGACTCTATCCTTGTATCTGAGCGAGTTGCTGCAAAGGACCGCTTAACCACCATCCACATTGAAGAGATGTCATGTATCGCTCGTGATACAAAGCTAGGTCCAGAGGAAATCACTGCTGATATTCCTAACGTAGGTGAGTCTGCATTATCTAAACTTGATGAGGCAGGTATCGTATACGTAGGCGCTGAAGTTGTAGGTGGCGATATTCTAGTTGGTAAGGTAACACCAAAGGGTGAAACCCAGTTAACTCCAGAAGAAAAGTTATTACGCGCAATCTTCGGTGAGAAGGCATCAGAAGTTAAAGATTCTTCATTAAGAATGGCTAACGGCGAAACCGGTACCGTTGTTGACGTTCAGATCTTTACCCGTGAAGGTGTAGAGAAAGACAAGCGTGCAAAAGAAATCGAAGAGATGCACATCAACAAGGCTAAGAAGGATTTGGACGAAGAGTTCAGCTTCTTAACACAAGGTCTGTTACATCAGGTTCGTGTTCACCTTGTAAGAAATGGCATGTCTCAAGAGAAAGTTGATGCGATTGCAGATGAAGATCTGTTAAAGCAGCGTCTTGACGATGATAAGGCACAGCGTCAGTTAGAAGAGTTCTCTGTTCGCTTAGATGAGTTCTCTAAGGAATACAAAGAGAAGTTTGAAGCAGAGAAGAAGAAGATCACCGATGGTGACGATTTAACTCCAGGTGTACTTAAGATTGTTAAGGTTTACGTTGCAGTTAAACGTCGTATTCAGCCAGGTGATAAGCTTGCTGGTCGTCACGGTAACAAGGGTGTTATTTCAAGAATTAACCCAATCGAAGATATGCCATACGATGAGACAGGTCGCCCAGTAGATATGGTTCTAAACCCTCTAGGTGTGCCTTCACGTATGAACATCGGTCAGGTTCTTGAAGTTCACTTAGGTTTAGCTGCTAAGGGCATCGGTGAGAAGATTAACAAAATGTTGATCGAGCAGAGAGCAATCGCTGAAATCAGAAAGACTCTTCAGGAGATCTATGACTTAGGTGATACCTCACAGAAGGTAGACATTTCATCAATGTCAGATTCTGAGGTTATGACTCTTGCTAACAACCTTCGTGATGGTTTACCTGTTGCAACTCCTGTATTTGATGGTGCACAGGAAGAGAACATCAAGGAAATGTTACGTATGGCAGGGCTACCTGAGTCAGGTCAGATGACTCTGTTCGATGGTAGAACCGGTCGTGCCTTTGAGCGTAAGGTAACCGTAGGTTACATGTACATGCTTAAGTTGAACCACCTTGTTGATGACAAGATGCATGCTCGTTCAACAGGTTCTTATAGCTTAGTTACTCAGCAGCCTTTAGGTGGTAAAGCTCAGTTCGGTGGTCAGCGTTTCGGTGAGATGGAAGTTTGGGCACTTGAAGCTTACGGCGCAGCTTATACTCTGCGTGAAATGCTTACTGTTAAGTCTGATGATGTTAACGGTAGAACTAAGATGTACAAGAACATTGTTGATGGTAAGTACACAATGGAAGCTGGTATTCCTGAGTCATTCAATGTTCTATTACGTGAAATTCGTTCACTTGGTATCAATATCGATCTTGTCCGCAAGGAATAAGTTTCTAGTTTGGGGTAGTAACTCTACCCCTGCTTGGCTACGACAATAGGAGAAACTGTTGTGAGCAATATGGAAAACGGTCAGAACGAAGATCTTTTAGAAGGTCTTGCTAGTCAGACTCCAGTGGCTAACACTGAAGATTCAGCAATGGATCTTGAAGTAAGCGATAGCCTTGGCAAGCTTGCAAATCGCAGCAATGCGTTCAAGCAGCGCCTTGAGGACTTCGATGCTATTAAGATTGGTCTGGCTTCCCCAGAAATGATCCGTGCATGGTCATATGGTGAGGTTAAAAAGCCTGAAACCATCAATTACCGTACATTCAAACCAGAACGTGACGGTTTGTTCTGTGCTAAGATTTTCGGACCTATCAAAGATTATGAGTGTTTGTGCGGTAAGTACAAGCGCTTAAAGCACCGCGGTACTATTTGTGATAAGTGTGGTGTTGAAGTAACTCAGGCTAAAGTACGTCGTGAGCGTATGGGTCACATTGAGTTAGCTTCACCTGTAGCACATATTTGGTACTTAAAGTCATTACCATCACGTATCGGCTTAATGCTTGATATGAAGTTACGCGATATTGAAAGCGTACTTTATTTTGAGAGCTATGTAGTTACCGATCCAGGCATGACTGAGTTATCAGAGCGTCAGCTGTTAACTGAAGAGCAGTACATGGATGCTTTAACTCAGTATGGCGATGATTTCACAGCAAAGATGGGTGCTGAGGCTATCTTAGATCTGTTAAAGCAGATCAACCTTGAAGAAGAGTTAAAAGCTGTTCGTGAAGCTTTAGATTCAACTTCCTCAGAGTCAAATCGTAAGAAGTTTGCAAAGAGACTGAAGTTAATCGAGTCATTCATTAATTCAGGCAATAAGCCAGAGTGGATGATCTTAACTGTATTACCTGTTTTACCACCTGATTTACGTCCTTTAGTACCATTAGATGGTGGTCGTTTTGCAACCTCTGATTTGAACGATTTATATCGTCGTGTAATCAACCGTAACAACCGTTTAAAGAGACTGCTTGATTTAGCAGCTCCTGAAATTATCGTACGCAACGAAAAGCGTATGTTACAAGAGTCAGTAGACGCTTTAATGGATAACGGTCGTCGTGGTCGTGCTATTACTGGTTCTAACAAGCGTGCGTTAAAGTCACTTGCTGACATGATTAAAGGTAAGCAAGGTCGTTTCCGTCAGAACTTGTTAGGTAAGCGTGTTGATTACTCTGGTCGTTCAGTAATTACTTGTGGACCTTTCTTACGTCTACACCAGTGCGGTCTGCCAAAGAAGATGGCAATCGAGCTGTTCAAGCCATTCATCTATGGTCGTCTTGAGATCCGTGGTTTTGCAACCACCATCAAGGCAGCTAAGAAGATGGTTGAAAGAGAGGATCCAATCGTATGGGATGTATTAGATGAAGTAATTCGTGAGCATCCTATCATGTTAAACCGTGCTCCTACTCTTCACAGATTAGGTATTCAGGCATTCGAGCCTGTTCTAATTGAAGGTAAGGCAATCCGTCTGCACCCTCTAGTATGTCCAGCATTCAACGCTGACTTCGATGGTGACCAGATGGCTGTTCACGTTCCTCTGACACTTGAGGCACAGTTAGAAGCTCGTGCTTTGATGATGTCTACAAACAATGTTCTGTCACCTGCATCTGGCGACCCTATCATTGTTCCTGCACAGGACGTGGTTTTAGGTCTTTACTACATGACCCGTATGAGAATTGGTGCTCGTGGTGAAGGTTTAATCCTAACCGATGCAAAGGAAGCTGAGCGTCTGTATAAGGCTGACTTAGTTGACTTCCATGCACGTATTGCTTGCCGTGTTCATTACTTTGATAAGAACACAGATACTGGTGAGTACGTAGAGCACAATGAGTTACGTTTAACTACTGTTGGTCGTGCAATGCTGTCATTGATTCTGCCAAAGGGCTTATCATTTGACTTAATCGATCCTCCAGCAGAAGGTGTAACTCAGGAGAATATCGCTGAGATCTTAACTCACAAGAATTGGTTCACCCATGTATCTAACGTTCCATTAGGAAAGAAGAAGATCGGTGGTCTGCTCAATGCTTGCTATCACAAGTTAGGACTAAAAGACACCGTAATGTTTGCTGACCATATCATGTATACCGGTTTTGCTAACGCTGCTATTTCTGGTTCTTCAGTATGTGTTGACGATATGTTAATTCCTAAGGAGAAATACACTATTATTTCTTCTGCTCAGAAGGAAGTTATGTCAATTCAGAGCCAGTATGAAAACGGTCAGATTACTCCAGGTGAGAGATACAACAAGGTTATCGACGTTTGGTCAAATGCAAACGACAAGGTAGCTAAGGCTATGATGGCTAACCTTTCAACTCAGACAGCTAAGAACATCTTAGGTGAAGAGGAGAAGGAATCATCATTCAACAGCATCTACATGATGGCTGATTCTGGTGCTCGTGGTTCTCCTGCTCAGATCCGTCAGCTAGCTGGTATGCGTGGTCTGATGGCAAAGCCTGATGGTTCTATTATTGAAACCCCTATTACTGCAAACTTCCGTGAAGGTCTGAACGTACAGCAGTACTTCATTTCTACCCACGGTGCACGTAAGGGTCTGGCTGATACCGCTCTTAAGACTGCAAACTCTGGTTACTTGACCCGTCGTTTAGTTGACGTAGCTCAGGATATGGTAATCACTGAAGATGATTGCGGTACCGATGACGGTCTAGATATCACACCACACGTAAACGGTGGTGATGTGGTTGAAACCTTACGTGATAGAGTATTAGGCAGAACTTTAGCTGCTGATGTTCTAAAACCAGGTTCAAAGGCTGTTCTAATTCCTAAGGGTGCATTACTAGACGAGAAGTTATGCTCAGTTCTAGAAGCTCACAGCATCGATCATGTAAAGGTACGTTCACCTATTACATGTAAGACCAAGTTTGGTATCTGTGCTAAGTGCTATGGCCGTGATTTAGCTCGTGGTCATATGGTAAATCCTGGCGAAGCAGTTGGTGTTATCGCTGCTCAGTCAATCGGTGAGCCTGGTACACAGTTAACCATGCGTACCTTCCACATCGGTGGTGCTGCATCACGTGCTGTTGCTGAGTCAGGTGCTACAGTAAGAAATAGCGGTAAGATTAAGATTGAGAATTCAAAGATTGTAACTAACACTGAGGGCAAGCAGGTAGTTGTTTCTCGTCAGTCTGAGTTAGTTGTTATCGACGACTTTGGCTCAGTAAAAGAAAGCCACAAGCTTCCTTACGGCTCTGTTCTTGAGGTTAAAGAGGGCGATGACGTTAAGGTAGGTCAGACTGTAGCTCGTTGGGATCCTCATACTCACCCAATTATTTCTGAAGTACACGGCTTCATTAAGTTCTTAGATATTATCGAAGGTGTTACCGTTGATAAGAAGGAAGATGAGGCTTTAGGTATTTCATCTATCGAAGTTCGCGAACTTGCTGCTCGTCCTACACAGGGCAAGGAGAAGAGACCTTCTGTTAAGATCGTTGATGCAAACGGCGATGATGTAATGGTTCCAGGCACAACAGTTCCTGCAAACTATATGCTTCAGGGTAAGGCTATTGTTCAGTTACAGGATGGTGCTGAGATCAATATCGGTGATGTTATCGCACGTATTCCTCAGGTAGCTGGCGGTACTAAGGATATTACCGGTGGTCTTCCACGTGTTGCTGATCTGTTCGAAGCTCGTTCACCTAAGGAGCCTGCAATTTTAGCTGAGATTTCAGGTACAATTCAGTTTGGTAAAGAAACCAAATCAAAGCGTCGCTTAGAGATCTCTCCAGCTCCAGGTGCAGTTGATGAGTTTGGCAAGCCAGTTGAGCCACATGATGAGATGATCCCTCTATCACGTAACTTAAATGTATTCGAAGGTGAAACTGTAACTAAGGGCGAAATGATCGCTGAAGGTCCAGAGTCTCCTCACGATATCTTAAGACTACGTGGTGTTAACGCTGTAGCTAACTACATCGTAAATGAGGTTCAGGACGTTTACCGCTTACAGGGTGTTAAGATTAACGATAAACATATTGAAGTTATCGTTCGTCAGATGCTGCGTAAGTGTGAGGTTGTAGATCCTGGTGACAGCACCGAGTTCCTAAAGGACGAAGTAGCTGAAGTTTCACGTGTACGTACTGTAAACGAGAGATTAGAGGCTGAAGGCAAGAAGCCTGTTCTTTACAGACACATCCTAATGGGTCTGACAAAGGCTTCATTAAGCACCGATAGCTTCATTTCAGCTGCATCATTCCAGGAAACTACACGAGTTCTAACCGAAGCTTCTGTTGAAGGTAAGGTTGATGAGCTTCGCGGTCTAAAGGAAAATGTTATCGTGGGTCGTCTGATCCCTGCTGGTACAGGTTACAAGTACCACAAGCAGCGTCGTGAAGAGTTAGAGCGCATTAGAAACGCTAAGGCTCAGGAACAGTCTACTGTATCTCCAGATGATCTGCAGAAACAGTTAAGTGCTGCACTTGAGGCTGTTGACTCAACTTCTGTTGGTTCAAATCAATAGTAAGTAAAAGTTCATAGTAGAAGATGCCCTCTCCAAGTAATTGGTCAGGGCATTTTTTTTAATTTGTTGTTTCTGTAATATTTGTTCGTATAATCTATTCAGATAAACTATTAGTAGTCAGAAAACGAATAGTAGTCAGAAAACTAAAGTTAGAAAAATAAATGTAATTGACAATCACGGAGATTAAAAATGAGTGACGTTAAGATTATTGCTACCAAAGATGCACCTGCTGCAATCGGTCCTTATGTTCAGGGAAAAGTAATTGGCGGTTTCTTGTTCGCATCAGGCCAGATCCCATTAGTACCTGCAACTGGTGCAATGGCAGAAGGTGGTATTGCAGAGCAGGCAAGACAGGCATTAAATAATGTTAAAGCTTTAGTTGAGGCTGCAGGTTCTGATCTTTCAAAGGTTGTAAAGACAACCTGTTTCTTAAAAGACATCAATGACTTTGCAGCTTTCAATGCTGTTTATGCTGAGTTCTTTAAAGAGAATGCACCTGCTCGTTCATGCGTTGGCGGAATTGATCTTCCAAAAGGCGCATTATGCGAAATTGAAGTTATTGCAGCAGTTTAGTTTATCCACGGTAAATTAACTAAGTAAAACTTAGCTTTTGTAAAACAGTTAAGATAAAGATCCCTGCAAAGGGATCTATTTTTAGAGATGAACTACCTTATCATTTTAAGACAACCAGTAAGTGCAACTGATACCTATGAGATTGAATTAAACTTTTTACAGAGACTGGCAGTTTTAGCTAAAGAAGAATCTGATGCCAAAGTTCAGGCTATATTTTTTACAGATAGAGCTGTCACCATATCATCTGATGATGTAGCTGTAATTCCTCAGCATAAAGCTATTCAGGAAAAGTTAATAGAGCTTAAAGATAAGCTTCAATGTGAACTTTTAGTTTGTGGAAGAGCCTTTAAGAACGCAGCAATCTCAAGTGAGAAGCTTAATTCAAACTTTACGCTATCAGGAAACTTTGAGTTATCTAGCATGATTGCAACAGCAGATCGTGTAATTGAGTTTTAATGGAGAGAGATGATCCTAATTGTAATTTCAAGCTCTCCTGTGATAGATAATCTCTACGAACAGGGAATAGAGACTGCTTTAAATCTAGCAGATGCTGAAATTGAGGTAAGTGTGCTTATTGAAGGAGAGTTCCTTAATTGTGTAGAAGCAAATCCTCAATGCACTGGCGCTAAGAAACTCGGTCAATGCAAGTTGTATGAAGTAAGCGTATATTCACAAAGTAAAGTTGATTTACCATTTGTAAAAGCAATCGATACAGCAAATTTACAACAACAGGCAAGTAAAATCGTAGTTTTCTAAAACAGATTTTTGTTTAATTATTTTTTGGTTTTTATTTACGTAATGTTTACATAATAATTACATATTAACCATATTTTAATTACATAAAAATTAAAAGTTACTATTAAAAGATAAGAGAGTTTTTGGTTATAAAAAAGACAATATGGTTCATTTAGTTTATTCAGTTCAAGCTCTACTCTCATCAGACTACTTTAAAAATAATGGGAATGACAAATTAAAAGAAGATCTTGAGAAAAAATCTAAAACTCAAGAAGACATCATCTTAATGATGAACTCATACGGCTGTCCAAAGAAAATAGCCTTAAAAGTAAAAGAGGTTTATACCTTAATGAATAAGGAAGAGCTAGAAAATAAGCTATTTGAGCTTACAACTGTAGAGAATATAGCTCTCAGATCTTGGTATTAATCATTGAAAAAGATGGATTAATCTTTATTGAAAACAATTAATTAGTAATAAATTAAACAATTACAAAAAAGTTAGCGCAATATAACTTAATGATTAATAAGAAAAATCCTTTCTGTGTAACCGTGATTTTTTTGCACTTATAAGCGTAAAAAACATTTGACCTTTGATTTCAAATTGTATTAGAATTCATAATCCCTAATTTTGTAGGGAGATAGTAAGATCTGTCCATTTCGGACTAACAGGAGATTTTATTTAATGTCTACTATTAATCAGTTGGTTCGCAAGCCACGCGTTAAAGTAGTTTCAAAGAACAAGGTTCCAGCTTTGGAAGCTTGCCCTCAGAAACGTGGCGTTTGCACCCGTGTTTACGCAACTAAGCCTAAAAAGCCTAATTCAGCTATGCGTAAAGTTTGTCGTGTTCGTTTAACTAATGGTTTTGAAGTTACTTCATACATTGGTGGTGAGGGTCATAACCTTCAGGAACACTCAGTTGTAATGATTCGTGGCGGTCGTGTTAAGGATCTGCCAGGTGTTCGTTACCACACCATTCGTGGTTCATTAGACTGCGCTGGTGTTAAAGACCGTAAGCAGTCTCGCTCTAAGTATGGTGTTAAGAAGCCTAAGGCTTAAGACATCCTTGAAGAGTAAGGCCAAACAATAGTTTTTTTATCAATTTTAGGTTTTGGAAAACCCTGAAATTAGAGGATTTATAAATGCCTAGACGTCGTGAAGTTGCTCAGCGTAAGATTTTGCCAGATCCAAAATTCAACTCTGAGTTATTAGCAAAGTTTATCAATGTCGTAATGTTAGATGGTAAGAAATCCATCGCAGAAGCCATCGTATATGGCGCATTAGACACCATTTCTGAGAAGAGCGGCAAGGACCACCTCGCCCTGTTCGAGGAGGCACTTGATCATATCCGTCCTGACGTAGAAGTTAAGTCACGTCGTGTTGGCGGTGCAAACTATCAGGTTCCAGTAGAAGTTCGTCCTGCACGTGGCTACGCATTAGCAATGCGTTGGTTAGTTGATGCAGCTCGTAGCCGTCATGAGAAGAGCATGGCTGCACGTTTAGCTGCTGAGATGTCAGATGCAGTTGAGAACAAGGGTACTGCAGTTAAGAAGCGTGAAGATGTTCACCGCATGGCAGAAGCTAACAAGGCATTCAGCCACTTCCGCTGGTAGTACAGGAGTTAAAAGATTATGGCACGTGAAACACCCATTAACATGTATCGTAATATCGGTATCAGTGCTCACATTGATGCTGGTAAGACAACTACTACTGAGCGTATTCTTTTCTATACCGGTAAGAGCCACAAAATAGGTGAGGTTCATGATGGTGCAGCTACCATGGACTGGATGGTTCAGGAGCAGGAGCGTGGTATTACCATTACTTCAGCTGCTACCACCTGTTACTGGCACGGTATGAACAATCAGTGGAAGGCCCCATACCGTTTCAACATCATTGATACCCCAGGTCACGTTGACTTCACTGTTGAAGTTGAGCGTTCAATGCGTGTTCTTGATGGTGCTGTTATGGTTTACTGCGCCGTAGGTGGCGTTCAGCCTCAGTCTGAGACCGTATGGCGTCAGGCTGTTAAGTACAAGGTTCCTCGTATTGCATTCGTAAACAAGATGGACCGTACTGGTGCTAACTTCCTACGTGTTGTTGATCAGATTAAGACCCGTTTAAAGGGTAACCCAGTTCCTTTAATGTTACCTATCGGTAAAGAGGATACTTTCGAGGGTGTAGTTGATCTAATCAAGCGTAAAGCAATCGATTGGGATGACGCATCTCAGGGTACTAAGTTCGAGTACGTTGACATTCCTGCTGATATGGTTGAGCAGGTTGAAGAGTGGCGTGCTAAGTTAGTTGAAGCAGCTGCTGAAGCTAACGATACCTTGATGGATAAGTTCTTTGGCGGTGAAGAGTTAACTGAAGAAGAAATCAAGTCAGGTATCCGTGAGCGTACCTTACGCAACGAGATCATCCCTATGTGCTGCGGTTCAGCATTCAAGAACAAGGGCGTTCAGGCAATGCTTGACGCTGTTGTTGAGTACTTACCATCTCCAGCTGATGTTCCACCAGTTGAAGGTAAGACCTTAGATGGCCAGCCAGATTCACGTAAGGCTGACGATAAAGAGCCATTCTCAGCATTAGCATTCAAGTTAGCTAACGATCCATTCGTTGGTAACTTAACCTTCTTACGTTGCTACTCAGGTGTTATCAATGCAGGTGATACTGTAATGAACTCTGATAAGCAGAAGCGTGAGCGTTTTGGTCGTTTAGTTCAGATGCACGCTAACTCACGTAAAGAAGTTAAAGAAGTTTACGCAGGCGATATCGTTGCAGCTATCGGCTTAAAGGAAACCACCACTGGTGATACCTTATGCGATCCAGAGCATCCAATCGTTCTTGAGTCTATTGAGTTCCCAGAGCCAGTTATCTCTGTTGCTGTAGAGCCAAAGACCAAGGCTGACCAGGAAAAGATGGCTTTAGCATTAAACCGTCTAGCTCAGGAAGATCCTTCATTCCGTGTTCACACTGATGAAGAATCAGGTCAGACCATTATTTCTGGTATGGGTGAGTTACACTTAGACATCATCGTTGACCGTATGCGTCGTGAGTTCAAGGTTGAGTGTAACGTAGGTAAGCCTCAGGTTGCTTATCGTGAGACCATCAGAGCTAAGGTTGAGCAGGAAGGCAAGTTCGTACGTCAGTCAGGTGGTCGTGGTCAGTACGGTCACTGCTGGTTACGTATCGAGCCTCTTGAGCAGGGTAAGGGTTACGAGTTCGTTAACGAGATCGTTGGTGGTGTAATTCCTAAGGAATACATCCCAGCTATCGATAAGGGCGTTCAGGAGCAGATTGCTAACGGCGTTATCGCTGGTTACCCAGTAGTTGACGTTAAGGTAACTGTATTTGATGGTTCTTACCACGAAGTTGACTCTTCTGAAATGGCATTCAAGATTGCTGGTTCTATGGCATTCAAGGATGGTTTCAAGAAGGCACAGCCTGTTCTTCTAGAGCCTTTAATGAAGGTAGAAGTTGATACTCCAGAAGATTACATGGGTGATGTTATCGGTGACTTAAACCGTCGCCGTGCTATCGTTGAAGGTATGGAAGATGGCCCTATGGGCAAGATCGTTCATGCAATGGTTCCTCTAGGAGAGATGTTCGGTTATGCTACCGATCTTCGTTCTCAGACTCAGGGCCGTGCTTCATACGTAATGGAATTCGGTCACTATGCTGAAGCTCCTAAGAACATCGCTGAGGCTGTAATCGCTGAGCGTCAGACTAAAGAATAAGTCTAACAACAAGTTTTTTTAACAATACTTTTTAACTGGTGCAGTGAAAGCTGCACCTCTAAAAACTAAAGGAAATTTAAAAATGGCAAAAGAGAAGTTTGTCCGTGGCAAAGTTCACGTAAACGTAGGTACCATTGGTCACGTTGACCACGGTAAGACCACATTAACCGCAGCTATCACAACTGTATTAGCAAAGAAGTACGGTGGTGAGGCAAGAAAGTTCGACCAGATCGATAACGCACCAGAAGAGAAGGCACGTGGTATTACCATTAACACCTCTCACGTAGAGTACGATACCGAGAAGCGTCACTACGCACACGTTGACTGCCCAGGCCACGCTGACTACGTAAAGAACATGATTACTGGTGCTGCACAGATGGATGGTGCAATTCTAGTAGTAGCAGCAACAGACGGTCCTATGCCACAGACACGTGAGCACATTCTGTTAGCACGTCAGGTTGGTGTACCATACATCATCGTATTCTTAAACAAGTGCGATATGGTAGACGACGAAGAGTTATTAGAGTTAGTTGAGATGGATATTCGTGATCTGTTAAATCAGTATCAGTTCCCAGGCGACGACACTCCAATCATCCGTGGTTCAGCATTAGGCGCATTAAACGGCGAAGCAAAGTGGGAAGAGGCAATTTATAAGTTAGCAGATACCTTAGATAGCTACATCCCAGATCCAAAGCGTGATATCGATGATCCATTCTTATTACCAATCGAAGATATCTTCTCAATTTCAGGTCGTGGTACAGTAGTAACCGGTCGTGTTGAGCGTGGTATTGTAAAGGTAGGTGACGAAGTTGAAATCGTAGGTATTCGTCCAACCACCAAGACCACAGTAACAGGCGTAGAAATGTTCCGTAAGTTACTAGATCAGGGTCAGGCAGGTGATAACGTAGGTATCCTATTACGTGGTACCAAGCGTGACGAAGTAGAGCGTGGTCAGGTTCTTGCACATCCAGGTACCATCACTCCTCACACCAAGTTCACAGGTCAGGTATACGTATTAAACAAGGATGAAGGTGGTCGTCACACTCCATTCTTCAAGGGCTACCGTCCACAGTTCTTCTTCAGAACAACTGATATTACTGGTACTATCGACCTACAGGAAGGCGTAGAGATGGTAATGCCAGGTGATAACACCGATATGACCGTAACCTTAATTCACCCAGTAGCAATGGCTGAAGGTGAGAGATTCGCTATCCGTGAGGGTGGTAGAACAGTAGGTGCTGGTGTTGTTGGTACTATCATTGAATAATACCTATAGCATTTAGTGCTAAAGAGAAGCCAGGCTTATGCCTGGCTTCGTTATTTATGGTTTAAATATTTGAATTTTACTTTTCTTTACTAACTCGTAGTTTCAGATTTTCTGTAGTTTATAGGTGTCATTCCATACTTTCTAAGAAATACTCTAGTAAAGTATGAATGGTTGTTAAAACCACATGCATTAGCTATATCAATTACTTTCATCTTTCCTTCTTTTAACTGCTTTGCAGCTACCTCTAATCTGTAATTGATTAAGAACTCATTAAAACTCTGTTTAGTCACATCTTTAAAGATCTTCATGAAATGGCTTTCAGAAACGCCACAGACATCTGCCATGAATGCGATTGTAAGATGCTGATGGAAACAGTTCTGCACCTTGTAAACTGCTTTTTTTACTTTGTCAGCTTTAATATGTTCAGACATCAGATCCTGTGATACTTCAACGCTCTTTTTGCAAACCGTGTGCATGATGTGAATAAGATCTGAAATGATGAGTAATCCGTCTTCGGTGTAGCTTTCGTGTCGGCAGTTAAAAAGTTCATTTATATAAGGGAATAGTTCAGCATTTATAAGAGATCTGCAGGGAATGTAGGGATCTAAAGAACGCTCACCCCTTACGAAAGGTGCGATATATTTGTCGTAAAGATAGTTGGTTGTGCCCTGTGAATGAAGATATTCAAGATTAAAAACGATATTGATATAGTTAGCCTCTACATTTTCATACTGGAATAAGGCATGAGCCTGTTCTGGAAGTATTACAGAAATATCACCTCTGTTCATTTCAAACTTTCTGCTGTTTACAGAGACTGTAAGCGTACCGTCAATAACATAGATAAATTCGATTTCCTTATGCCAATGCAGAGGATAACTTGTGATGTGAAAAGGCATCCTCACATGGTAAATAGCATATGGAAAATTAACCGTACCGTGATTGACATTTTCGTGAATAGATTTTTGTTCTTCTATCATAAACAACCGTATCAGCGATTTTATTGAAAACAGATCCTTTATAAGGCAAATTACATGATAATTTTAATACAAATAATAGGATTGTGTTAAAAACTCGATAGCATTCTGAAAGAATATCTGATTTTTTAGTATTAAAATGCTAATTATAGTTGGATATAAAAAAAGGAGCATATTGTATGCTTGTAGAAGGAATATCACACAAGTGCGCTTTTACTGATTGTTATTCTTTAAATGAAGATGAGTTGGTCATCAATGTAAAAACCAATAAATCAATCAGTAAAGTAGTGATTGTTCATGCCGATCCATACATTTTCGGCTGTTCAGGTACTGATCCATGGTCAGGTCAGCCTCTTGAACTTCATATTGAAAAAGAGCTTTCACACGAATTAATCTGGTCTGTCACCTTAAAACCAGAATTCAAGCGTATCCAGTACTATTTTGAAATCTATGCTGGTGATGAGTTATGCTATCTGTTTGAAGATGGAGTCCATGACAAGGATTTCATGAAAAAGGACAACATCATCAGACATTTCTACAAATTTGCCTGGATGAACCGTGCCGATATCTGTACACATCCTAAGTGGGCTGAAGATATCTTCTGGTATCAGATATTTCCTGACAGATTCTGCAAGCTCGATTATGAGGGCAATAAGCAGTTAAACGACTGGGATGATTATAAATCGCTGACCAGACATTCCTTTTATGGTGGAAATCTGAAGGGAGCAATGAGTAAGCTGGAGTATCTAAAAGATCTTGGCATTACAGGCATTTATTTCACTCCACTTGTTACCTCAACTGAGAATCACAAATATAACATCTCAGACTATGAGCATATCGATCCTGATTTTGGAGACAATGAGTACTTTAGAAAACTGGTAGAAAAGGCTCACTCTTTGGGAATTAAAGTCATGATTGATGCTGTTTTCAATCATTCAGGTCGAGGCTTTTTCGCCTGGCAGGATGTTGTGAAAAACGGCAAAAACTCAAAATACTATGACTGGTATTTTGTTAAAAAGGATAATTTCAGTTTTGATGGAAGCACTAAGGACGGAAGATATTACAGCTTTGCCTTCGTAGATGAAATGCCAAAGCTTGATACTTCAAATCCTGAGGTTATGGACTACTTTACTAAAGTATGCAAAGACTGGATTGAAATGTGGAACATTGACGGCATCAGATTTGATGTTGGAAATGAGATTTCTCACGCTTTTATTAAGAAACTGCATCGCGAATTAAAGGCTGTAAAACCTGATCTGTTCTTATTAGGTGAGATCTGGATGGATTCAACACCATACCTGTTAGGGGACGAGTATGATTCAGTAATGAACTATCCTTTCATGCAGTCATTAAGTAACTTCTTTGTCGATGAGACCTTAAGCTCTGACGATTTTATGTACATGATGAATTACTGTTATTCTTTGTATATGAAACAGGTTAATCAGGTTGTATTTAACTTCCTTGACAGCCACGACGTGGACAGAGCCATTACACGCTGCGGAAGTTATGACAAGCTTATACAGCAGCTTAGCGTACTGGTTACCATGCCTGGTTCTCCATGTATTTACTATGGCACAGAGATTGCTCTTGAAGGAAAGAATGATCCTGACAACAGAAGACCAATGCCATGGAAAGACATTGAAAATAAGGTTTATGACAAGACCATCAGCACTGTAAAGTCACTGATCTCACTGCGTAAACAGCATAAAGCCTGCGAAAGCCAGAACATAACCTGGCATTCAGAAGACGGCAGATTCATTAAATATGAAAAACATTCTGCTGATGAAGTATTAAAAGTATATATAAACGCTGGCAATTCACCTTTAGATGTCACAATAAACAATGAACAGGTACTGTTCAGTCACCTTTATGACAGTTCATGTCTTCAAAAAGGAGGCGTGATCATAACTAAGCTCTTGTAAATGAGGTATATAGGTATTGGAGAGACTGTACCTTAGTTTACACATTTGGGCAATTTCGGTGATCTGAAGTTGCCCATTTTTTTTTGTGAAAAGCATTCAGATAGGAGACGGGGTTAACAGTGCTGAGGAGAAATAGATCTGTAAAACAAAAAGAGCGGACTTGATGACAGTCCGCCTCTTTGAGTGTGGTTTTAAGGATTATTCATCACTTAAAGAACTGATTGCATCCCATAGGGTAGCGTTCTGATTCTTGCCACAGAATTCACCTAATTTGTTGCCTAATTCCTCAATATAGGCGTCATCCATGGTGGTGTTGTCAGATGCAGCTGAGAGGTAGCCATCGATCCACATGATTAAAAGAGGCATGGTGCTACCGCTCTGTAAAAACTCTGAACACTTAATCTTTGCAACATCCTGCTCTTCAGCTGAGGCAACGTTGGCGGTTACGGTTAATGCTAGTGCAGCTACTGCTGAAGCTAGTAATTTTTTCATAATAAACTCCGTTAAATCTGTTATTCTTCCATAGCCTGAGCAGCATCAAGAATAGTTGTGTCAGGATTCTCAGAACAGTATTTGCCCATGTGAGCTCCTAATTTCTCAATCCACTCATCGCTTAATACGGTATTGTCGCTTTTCTGTGATGCGTATCCGTCAAGCCACATTAAAAGCATACCCATACTTTCCTTGTCCTGAATAAATTCGCTGCACTTAACCTTGGCAACATCGGTTTCTTCAGCCTGAACAGCAAAAGATCCACCTGTCATAGCGACAGCAAGGCCAATGATCATCAAAGCACGTTTCATATTGAGTCCTTTTGTTTGAAAAAAATCCCATATAAATAATATAAGAGACCGTAAGATAAGCAGTGTGACTAAAAAGGCCATAGATCAGTTCTAACTTACACCACTCACAGATTGAGTATAATTGATTAAAATATTGTTCACAAGCAATATAATAAAATTCACTTTAGTTTATATGCTGATTTATTGAGTTATATCTCATTTTTACATTTAAATATGTCCGTAAAAACTCATATTGAGGCTACTATATGTTTATGGTGAATTTTTTAAATGAAGGCTGTCAGAACTTTATCTGATAGTGTGTCTGTTCCAAAATAATCTGAAATACACTATAAAGAGGCTTATATATCTTAATCTCTTAAGAGGGCTAATATTTATGTTAACTTCTTGATTGTTGGATAATTTATATTTATTTGCGCAAATTCGTGTTTTTGTTTTTGCGAAGCACATTTAATAAGGGGAAATTTTTAAAGAAAATCAGTAAATAATAAGGCAGAATATTTTGTGAAATTTTCTGAAAATCGCTGTTTAATAAACTAACATACAAATGTTTTTTTTTACTGTTTTCTTTTTGAACACTACTGCCTGTCAGTACAGTCATTCAATACAGACAGTCAATACAATGACTCTATACAATAATTTATACATTAACTTTACAGGAGAGCTCCCATGTTTAAAAGTCGTACCTCTATGGTGTTAAGTGCTGTTTTAGCCTTTCTGGTTCTATATTGCATTTTTTCATATAACAGTCTTGTATCAATGGATGAGAGTACTTCTGCAAAATGGTCTAATGTCGAAGTTCAGTATCAGCGCCGTGCAGATCTTATTCCTAATCTTGTAAATACCGTCAAAGGATATGCCACACATGAAAAGGAAACTCTTGAAAATCTGACAGCCTTAAGAGCAAAGTCTTTTCAGAACGTCAGCAATCCTTCTGAGGAGGATTTAAAGAAATTTGAAGAGACTCAGGGGGCTATCACTCAGGCTTTAGGTCGTCTGATTGCTGTCGCTGAAAATTATCCTGATCTTAAGGCAAATCAGAATTTTTTAGAGCTGCAGGCACAGCTTGAAGGTACTGAAAACCGTATTGCAGTTGCTCGTAAAGACTTCAATGATGCAGTAAATGCATTCAATACCGGGGTCAGAAAATTCCCTAAAAATATTTTAGCTTCTCTGTTTGGCTTTGAATCAAAAGCATACCTGAAGGCAAAAGAGCATTCAGAAGACAGTCCTGAGGTTTCATTTTAAGGTTCGAGCATGAATTTACTTAGGCACTCTGTGTTATCAGCAGGACTTCACAGGATAACTGCTGTCATTTTTGCATTAAGCCTTATTTTTACGTTAAGTGTCTTTGCATCTGACTTTTATACAGTAGACACAGTTCCAAATCCAAGACTTGAGAATACCTCATTTCATGTAAGTGATCCCGCCTCTCTACTTACTCATGATACGGTTTCATATCTTAACGAAAAACTTACTCAGCTCGAAAAGGACACAGGTATACAGTCAGCTGTGGTAGTACTTCCATCAGTTGGCGACAGTGATGTCTTTGAATTCTCTCAGGAGCTGTTCAGAAAATGGGGAATAGGACAGAGGGATAAAAATGAAGGTCTTCTGCTTACCTATGTTGAAGATCAGCACATTATCCGTTTCCATACAGGTTACGGTCTTGAAGGTGTGCTTCCGGATGCCGTCTGCAAGCGTATACAGCACCAGAAGATGATCCCTTTTTTTAAAGAGGGAAAAATAAACGAAGGCATGAGGGCAGGTATTGATGCCCTGTATGAGCGCCTTGCCACAGAAGGCAAATCAGAGTCAGATGAAGAGAGTTCGGGTGCTGACAGTGATGATGACTTTTTAATTACACTTGTCACAATCATCGCAACTGTAGTTCTGATCTTTGCTGTTGCAACAGGCGTGATGCTTTGGAACCTGTTTGAAAAATGCCCTAACTGTGGCAGACGCAAAACCTTAAAAAAGATAAGTGAGAAAGAAAGAAAAAATCACCATCATACTTATCTTGAGGAAGTAAAACGCTGTTCTTACTGCGGATATGAAGTTAAACGTTCATACAAAATAGATGACGATGATGACGATAATGACGATAATGACGATAATGACAGTTTCCTAAGTGGTGGCACTGGCGGTTTCTCCTCTTCTTCAGGCGGCAGTTTTGGGGGAGGAAGCTCTGGGGGCGGTGGAGCCAGCTCCCGCTGGTAGGACATTTGTCATACAGAGAAATAAAACACAAACTCTGGGAGTTATATGAAATTTAATAGAATTTTACTTTCACTGGTTCTTTCATTAAGTGCCGGTTTTGCTAATGCATCCGATGACGCTGCCTTACTGTACGCCACTTATGAACAAAAGTTGAGCAGCAATGATTTGAACGGCGCCTATGAGGCTTTAGCTCAGAGAAGAGAGACTGATAAAGACAATCTGCAGTATATCTACGATGAAGCCTCATTTCTGATGGAATATTCTGATGACAAAAGTGATGCGTTTGCTCTTCTTGAGGAAGCCTTAAAAACAGCTGAAAAGAAACAGGATAAATACTGGTTGCCGCGTTTGAATGAACTTAAAGCAGGAGCACTGTTTTTTTTAGGAGACTATGAAGAAGCATATGAAACAGGACGAAAGGCTCTTTCATTTTTTAAAGGAGACGAGAAGGATGAGGAACTTTCAGATATAAGTCAGCTCATGGTTGGGATCTGCACGGCTCTTAACAGACATGACGAGGCTGTGAAATATGGCTTGCAGTCTCTTGATATAAGACGCACAACCGCAGGGGAAAACAGTCAGAAGGTGGCTTCATCTCTGTCTGCACTGAGCCTTTCATATCTTAGATCAGGTGACATTGAAAAGGCTGAAGATGCAATCGGTGAAAGTGAAAAAATCTATGAAAAACTGGGAATTGAAGAGCCTAGCTTCTTCCAGAACAAAGCCTCGATTGCTTTTGAAAAGAAAGATTATGCCAGCGCCCAGAAACTGTTTTCAAAAGCTCTTGAGCTGTCAGAAAACCAGTCAGGCAATGCCAGTACCGTTATCAGTGTCTTAAAAAGCCTGAGTGTATGCGCCCAAAGACAGAATAACACGGATGAGGCAAGCTCATATATAGAGAAGGCTGTTTCTGTTGCCTCTTCAGCATATGGTAAAGAGCATCCTGCAATGGCCTCGGTGCTCAATGAAAAGGGCCTGTTTGAACACTCCTGCGGCCAGTATGCCAAAGCTATGGATACTTTTGCTGATGCTCTTGGTATTTACGACAAAGCCTATGGAGAAAGATCTCAGCAGTCTCATGATGTTCTGCTTTCAATGTACAGATGTGCCTGTGATATTGTCGTAAATGATGATGATGAGGCGGCTCTTAAAAAAGCAAAGGACTTTATGTCAGACAAGTTCTTTACTCTTGAAACTGAAGACAGCTCTCCTGTGTTTTTACTTGCTTTCGGTGAATGGAAAATGAACAGCGCCGCCTGTCTGTTTGACTATATTCCAACAGTAATAGACAACAATGTGGATGTTTTACTTTCATCAGACGGCAGTACTGTTCAAAAGGTTCAGAGCAGTCAGTTAGGGACTTTTAATGTTTCTATGCAAAGAGACAAAGCCCGACATGACGAGCTGTTAAAACTCATGGAATAGCAGAGATTAAGGATTGATTCCTATTTTAGGATATTTTGGTTACAGGTGGTCTATGCGAACTTTACTGTCTTATGTCTGTATAGCTGTTGCGCTTGTGTGCACACCATTTAGTGCAATGGCAGATTCCTGGTCTGTGTTTGTTTATATGTGCGGCAGTGATCTTGAAAGCAACTATGGTGCTGCCACTGCAGATATAAGTGAAATGATAGATGCCTCTCCTTCAGATGAGGTGACCGTGATCATTCAGACCGGAGGTGCAAACAAATGGCAGAACTTTGGCATATCCTCAAAAAAAATCTCCCGTTTTATGGTAAGGAACGGAGAGCTTAATCTAATTGAGGAATTACCTCAGGCAAACATGGGAGATGGCAGAACCCTGTATAACTTTTTAAATTTCTGTCAAAAGAACTATTCGTCAGATCACAATGTTTTGCTCTTCTGGGATCATGGCGGCGGAAGTGTGTTCGGTTTTGCCAATGACGAGAATTACAGTTTTGATTCGATTTGTCTGTCAGAATTAAGGAATGCACTTTCATCGGTTTACGGTGACGCCCCTACAGTAAAACCTTTTGAACTTATAGGTTTTGACACCTGTCTTATGGCTACTGTGGATACGGCAGCAAGCATTGAACCCTATGGACACTATTTTGTAGCTTCTCAGGAGGTAGAACCTGGTAACGGCTGGCAGTATACCCTGTGGTTAAATGCTCTTGCAGAGAATACATCTCAGAGTGTCGTTCAGTTAGGTAAGAGTATCTGTGATGCCTATTACAGGGGCTGTGAGGATGAGGAGACAGAACAGACAGCAACCATGTCTCTAATCGATTTGAGTAAAATCAGTCCAATGATCAAAGCCTGGAATATCTTTGGTATGTACGCCCTGATGCAGGCTTCAGAAAATGACTCCTTCTATGCCACAATCGGTAGAGCTGCAACACGATCAGAGAATTTCTCAAATTCAAAGTCCTCAGGTTACTCCAACATGGTGGATATGGGAGACTTTATTTCTAAAGTTTCTGACGCATCTAAAGAGAGACATCCTGCTGCAGGAAAAATGCAACAGTACCTCAAAGAAGCTGTTTTATATCAGGTAAGCGGACCTGCTCATCAGGCATCTGGACTGTCATGCTACTATCCATTTGATTCTGATGAGGACAGTTACGCCATGATGGTTGAAAACGGTCTTGTAAATTCCTTTATCCTGACCTACGGTCTTCAGCACGGTTTTATTGACGGAAATACCGCAAACTCAATGCTTGAAGCTATCACAAGCGAAGGTGATGATGCCTCTTCTTCAGAACTGTCTTCAACCTCACAGCTTGAGTCTCATGTAAGTTCAGAACCTTCTGAGTCCGATTCATCAGAAAAGCCAGAGCACAGTAGTTCTGGTGGTGCAGTAGATTTTATTGCAAATACTGTAAACCACAGTGTCAATACAGCTCTGCAGTCGCTGTTAAATGAAAAACCTGGAAAAGATCAGGATCCGATTTCCTTTATTCAGGGGCTTGTTGAAAACAATGTAACCCTAATCTCAGAATCTATAGCTCCAATGCAGAAGATGGATATAAGCTCACTTGAGGATACAAAGGTGGAGGTAGTTACCAAAGACGACGGCACTCCTGCCCTTGAAATGACTCTTGATGACAAATCTTTAAAGTATATAGATTCGGTGCGTTTTTATCTTGCAACACTCAACGATAAAAATGACGTTACAGTTTTCGGTGACGATATTGATATGTTTCAGGACTGGGATAACGGTATCTTCAGGGATAATTTCAACGGTAACTGGCCGACTTTAGACGGTCATCTTGTGTATCTTGAAACTACTGCAGATCTTGAAAATTACAACTACTACTCAATTCCAGTGATTTTAAATGGAGTCCGCTCTGTCATTGAGGCTCTGTATGACTTCAAACAGAGTAAATATGTGGTATTAGGAGCGCGCCGTATAACCAGTGCAGGTATGCCTGACAAGAATTTAATCAAACTGAAACCTGGTGACAGGATCACAACCTTAATGCAGAAAATGGCTGACAGTGAGGATGATACAAGTGAGGTTGAGACTGACAGCTTTACTTTAAGTTCTAACTGGTCACTTGAGGATTCAGCCCTGCCTGACGGTACCTATGCCTATATGTTCTCAATGTCAGATATTCAGGGTAACGAAGCTCTGTCTGATGTATCCTTTATAAAAATAAAGGACGGTCAGATGACATACGGTGAGCCTTGAGCATATGCTGTAACTCTAAACCAAAGAAGAATAATTCTGTGAAGACTGATTCAGATAAGGTTACACAGATGTATTCAGACAGGGTGAATATATCTTTCAAATGTGAAAGGAGCAGGTTATCGTCCTGCTCCTAATGTTGGATTATGAATAAAACTCAGCAATTAACACTGTCATCGGTCATTAACTGCAGATCTGATAACATCCAATTGTGTATTATTCAACACCAGCTGTCTGTAACAGAGCATTTCCCTGTGGTTTTGCTTTACGATGAAATCTTTTTTTTCAACAACAAAAAGAGTGCGCACAGTTTAAATTTGCATAAATGTCACTTATAACTTTTTGTAAACAGATTTGTGCTTATCTTTTAGCTCTTAAATTTCTCTAATATCTGATTAAGGCTAATCTTCAGTTTAGTTTCGTCTTTAAAATTGGAATCATGCTGCTTATTATTTTTATAGGCTTTAAAAGAACTTTCTCTAACAAAATTACAGAATTCATCCATTGAAATTTCTAAATTCAGGCATTTTTCATAAGCATCAAGAAGCTATTTACTTACATTTCCCTTAAAATCGATTTCAAACAGAATTCTGAATTTTTCCAGCTCTTCTTTTCATTTTTGCTTTTTGTTGTATTTTGAATTGTCCATTTTATTTCTCCTTTTAAAAGTCAGAGACAAGGAACTACCAGAAATATAACATAAAAATTGTGTTCAATTTTTATCCTAACATCTATGCTGAAAACATAGGCCAAACTCATTTTTTAAGAAAAAAATCTCTGTAAGACAACAGTCCAATATTCAAAACAATAAATGAATTTATAATTATCAGATTAAAATCAGAGCAATCTTACTTAGCTGTTTGAGCTCTAAGCTCTGTACATAACTTTTCCTGTAAATTTCAACTTCCTGTAATTTTTCACCTTTTCAGCTCCTGTATAGCAGTTCATGTAAGAAGATATTTCCAGAAAAGCAATAAATCCTTTCTTTTGCACTTAACAATTTATGTTAAAAAACTAATAAAACCGCTTGGCAATGCTCTTTTACTCTATTTACAAAATTTTAACAATTGCACATTAGTAAGTTAACAAAGTCTTTGTATCTTAATCATGTCGATTGATATGGAGATTTTAAAAATGAAATTTAACAAGACTTTGTTATCAGCAGTTTGTGGTTGCGTATTAGGTTTTTCTGCATCAGCTAATGCTGGCGCTGTGATTACTGATGGTTCAACTTCAATGGAAAAAGTAATGGGTATTCTGATTGAGTCATTTGAAGGCAACGGAATCGATGTTACTTACAACCCAACAGGTTCAGGTGCTGGTATCACTGCTGCTTTAGAAGGTCGTGCTGACATCGGTCTGTCATCCAGAGCCTTAAAAGCTCAGGAACAGGAAAAATTACAGGGTATCGATGTTGCATACGACGGCATCGTAATCGTTGTTAACAAGTCAAACAAGTTAACTGATATCACTACTGAGCAGATTAAAGATGTATTTACAGGCAAGATCACCAACTGGAAAAATTTAGGTGGTGCTGATGCTCCTGTAGTTTTAATTGGTCGTGAAGCAGGTTCAGGTACCCGTGATGGTTTCGAGTCTGTAACCGGTACTAAGGATTCATGCAAATATCGTCAGGAATTAACCTCTACTGGTGATGTTATTACCACTGTAGGTCAGAACGAGAATGCAATCGGTTATGCTTCTCTATCAGCTGTAAATGATTCAATCAAGGTTCTATCTTTCAACGGTGTTGTTCCATCAGAGGAAACAGTTTTAGACAAGAGCTACAAGTTACAGCGTCCATTCGTATTCGTTCTAAACAAGGCTAAACAGCCTTCAAAGGATGCAAAGGCATTCATTGACTACGCTATGTCAGATGAGGCTAAGCCTTTAATTGTAAAGGCTGGCGTTGTTCCTGCTAAGAAGTAATCAATCATTATCACGGAGCTGCAGGATCTGATCCTGCAGTTATTATTTTATGCAATTAAGAAATCATCAAGAATGCGCAGACATGATTGCTACCTGGGTGTTCACCATTCTAGGTTACCTCAATATCGTATTCGTAGTGGTCATCTGTCTGTATCTAATTATTTCTGGAATTCCCGCTATTCATGAAATAGGCTTTTTTGACTTTATCTTTGGAACTAAATGGGCATCAACAGCAGCCGATCCTAAATTCGGTATTATGCCTTTCATTCTGACCTCTATTTACGGTACCTTTGGTGCAATTTTATTTGGTCTTCCAATTGGTTTCTTTAGTTCTGTATACCTGGCTAAGTTTGCTCCTTTAAGAGTAAAGCAGTTTATTGAATCAGTAGTAGATTTATTAGCGGGTATTCCTTCAGTTGTTTTCGGTTTTATCGGTATGCTGGTTTTAGTCCCAGCTATCAAAGATATTTTTAACCTTGCAGACGGTTCATCATTATTAGCAGCAATCCTAGTGCTCTCTATCATGATCTTACCTTCAATTATTAAGGTATCCATCGGTGCACTTGAGGCTGTTCCTCATGAGTATGAATTAGGCTCACTTGCATTAGGCGCCAATAAGGTTGAGACCGTTTATAAAGTTGTAGTCCCAGCTGCACGCCGTGGTATTGGTGTTGCAGTGGTTTTAGGTGTAGGTAGAGCCATTGGTGAAGCTATGGCTGTAATGATGGTTGCAGGTAACGTAGCTAATATGCCTGGCATATTCGAATCAGTAAGATTTTTAACTACCGCAGTAGCATCCGAGATGTCATATTCAGCAGGTCTGCAGCGTCAGGCTCTGTTCTCAATCGCTCTAGTGCTGTTCATCTTCATTATGGTAATCAATGCACTGTTAAATCTTGTCTTAAAGAAGAGAGGCGGCAAGTAATATGAACAATGCTTTAAGAAGAAATATCTATAAGAACGTAATGCTGTCTTTTGCCTATGCAGCTACAGCACTTACCGTTGCAGTGGTTCTTTTCATCATTCTTTATGTCTTTATAAGAGCAGTTCCTCATGTTTCATGGAAGTTGTTAAGTACTAAGCCTAGCTACATCAACGATACCATCGGTGTGTTACCAGATATTCTAAACACCATCTATATCGTAATTGCTACCTTGGTCTTTGTGCTTCCTCTAGGCGTAGGTGCTGCTGTATATCTTTCTGAATATGCAAAGAACATGAAAGTAAAAAGAGCCATTGAATATGCTATTGAAAGTTTAGCTGGTATTCCTTCTATTATTTACGGTCTGGTCGGTATGCTTATCTTCTGTCAGTACTTTGGCCTTAAGACCTCATTATTAGCAGGTGCCCTAACACTTACTATCATGAATTTACCTACCATTATTAGAACTACCCAGGAGAGTTTGGATTCTGTTCCTACTTCATACAGAGAAGGTGCTTTTGGTCTTGGAGCTAATAAGTGGTACTCAATTAGAACTGTAGTTTTACCTTGCTGTATCGACGGTATTGTTACTGGCTGTATTCTCGCCATCGGCAGAATGTTAGGTGAGTCAGCAGCTCTTTTATTTACCGCAGGTTTTGCCCATAAGGTAAATGGTTTTATTGATGCGATGTCATCATCAGGTTCAACTTTAACGGTTGCTTTGTATGTCTATGCTAAAGAGCAAGGCGAGTTTGATGTTGCTTTCGTAATTGCAGCCATCATGCTTTTCATGAGCCTCTTAATCAATTACACCGCAAGCAAGTTATCAAAAAGAATTCAGAATAAAAGGTACTAGAAATGAATACCACACCAATTATCGATGTAAAAAACTTTAATCTTTACTATGGTGAAAATCATGCTCTGCATAACATCAATATGCATATCAATGAGCACGAGATCACTGCGCTTATTGGTCCATCAGGATGCGGTAAGTCTACCTTTTTACGCTCATTAAACCGTATGAATGATCTGATTGAAGGTTTAAGAGTTGACGGTTCAATCAAGTTTAAGGGTACAGAGTTAGTAAACACCAAGATCAATGTCAGCGCTTTGCGCAAAGACATTGGTATGGTTTTCCAAAAGCCAAATCCATTTGCTATGTCTATCTACGATAACATCGCATATGGTCCAAGAATTCATGGTATTAGAAATAAATCAGCTCTAGATGAGTTAGTAGAAAAGTCTTTGAAAAAGGCTGCTATCTTTGATGAGGTAAAGGACAGACTGAAAACCTCAGCTTTAGGCCTGTCAGGCGGTCAGCAGCAGAGACTTTGTATTGCAAGAGCTCTTGCCGTAGAACCTGAGATCCTGTTAATGGATGAGCCTACTTCAGCACTTGATCCTATATCAACCGGCAAGATTGAAGAGCTTAACTGTGAGCTTAAAAAGAAATACACCATTGTGATAGTTACCCACAATATGCAGCAGGCATTAAGAATTTCAGATAGAACAGCATTCTTCCTGTTAGGTGATCTTGTAGAGTGCGACAGCACTGATAACATCTTCACTAAACCAAAGGATAAGCGCTGTGAAGACTATGTAACCGGAAGATTTGGCTAAAGCTATTTGGCTTAATAGGAGTAAAAAAATGAGATTCCAGTTAGATGAGCTGATGTCACAGATTAACAATTCTTTGATTTTAATGTCATCAGCATGTGAAGAAAGCTTAACTAATGCTTTTGAAGCTTTTAAAACTCACGATAAAGAGAAGGCTTTGAGCATTTACAGAAAAGACTATGATTTAAATTCAAAAGCTCGTGAGATTGAAAGCCTGTGTATTAAAACTCTTTTAAGACAGCAGCCAGTAGCTCACGATATGTTAGTAGTATCAGCTACCTTAAAATTAGTATCTGATGTTGAGCGTATTGGTACTCAGGCAATAGCCATTGCTGAGATTATCACTCACTTTGATTTTAACTATAAAGGTGATGACATTCTACTTATTGAAAAGATGAGTGAAGAAGCTATCGAGATGGTAAAAAAGAGTATTGATTCTTTTGTAAACAAAGATGGCACATTAGCTGCAAATGTTATAAAGCATGATACAGTAGTTGATAAGTACTTCTTTACCATTAAAGATACTTTAATTCACGAGATCAAGAGCTCTGAAAATGATGCAAGCTATTCACTTGATCTTTTAATGATTGCAAAATACTTAGAGCGTATCGGTGATCATTCATGCAACGTGGCAAGATGCACTCAATATATGCTTACAGGCAAACTAACAGGCCAGGAGTAGGAGATTTATGATTTACTGTCTTGAAGATGATGCTGATATTAGAGAACTTGAGCTTTATACACTCAATTCAATGAATTTTAAGGCAGAAGGCTTTGCCGATGCTCAGAGCTTTTTTCAAGCAATAGCAAAAGAACTACCTGAGCTTGTAGTTCTAGATGTAATGTTGCCAGATATGAGTGGTGTTGATGTTCTCAAAAAGTTAAGGACAACTCCAAAGACAGCAAAACTACCTGTAATTATGGCCACAGCACGTGGTGCTGAATATGAAAAGATTAAAGCCCTGGATTTAGGTGCTGATGACTACATGACCAAGCCATTTTCTGTAATGGAAATGGTTGCCAGAATTAAAGCTATCTTGCGACGTTCAAATGAAGGTAGCGATGCTAAAGGCGAGGTTAAGTTTGGCAAGATCGTAATTAACGAGGTAAAGCACTCAGTTACTGCTGATGATAAGAAACTAGACTTATCATTAAAGGAGTTTGAGTTACTGTTACTTCTAATTAAGCATCCTGGTCGTGTCTACAGCAGAGATGAATTGTTAAATCTCATCTGGGGTATTGATTATGATGGTGAAAACAGAACTGTTGACGTTCACATCAGAGCACTGAGATCAAAATTAGGTGATCTTGAGAATGTCATTCAGACTGTAAGAGGTATCGGATACAAGGCTGACGCATGATTTCCAGGATCTTTCGCTCCGTTTTTTTTACAACCATAATCGTTTTAATTTTAGGTCTTGGAGCATCACTTGTTATTTCATCCTATCAGCTTATAAAAGCTGATAGTGATGGTCTTATTTCTTTTACAACCAAACTTGAAAATGCCATAAACAAAAATCCGTCTCTGGATTTGACTCTGCTTGAAATTGATGATTACAGAGTAAATCTTATTCATAAGGACGGACATGTTTATTATGACTCTAAGGTTGATCCTTCAACATTAGAGAATCATTCTGACAGAGACGAGTTCATACAGGCAGAGAAAACAGGTAAAAGCAGGGTATACAGATATTCTTCAACCTTAGGTCAGAGAACTGTCTACTATGCTGTAAGGCTGAACTCCGGTGACGTGCTGCGCTGTGCCTACACCACCGAGAATATCTTTTCCCAGGCATTATCGTTAGGTCTGCATTTATTCATCATTCTGCTGCTTGCAATTGCAGTATCAGTAATTCTTGCTAAAAAACTCTCTGCAAAGATTGTAAGCCCAATCAATACGATTGATCTTAACAATCCGACAGAGAACGTGGTTTATGATGAGTTAAAGCCTTTTTTAGAGAGAATTGACTCTCATCAGCACCGCATCAAGAAGCTTCTGCGTAAGGTAACTGCGGCCCATTCCCAGATTAAGGTTATGACCTCCTATATGTCTGAGGGCATCATCTTTTTAAACAAGAAAGGTGAGGTTATTCTGATAAATCAGAGCGCGCAGTCTATTTTCAATATTGATGAGCCTGAAAAGTACAAGGGGGAGAGCCTGCTTAACATAAACCGCTCTCCAATCTTCTGCTCAATTTATGAGAAAAGAGAAGAGCTTGAGAGTTTAAAACAGGATATCGAGCTGTCTGGCAAATACTACAAACTTATTTTCAACAAGATTTCAGAAAAGGACAAACTCGTAGGTTTTGTTCTGCTTTTTGTTGATATCACCAAAACAAAACAGCTGCAGATGCAGCGTCAGGAATTTGCTTCAAATGTATCTCATGAGTTAAAGACACCTCTACAATCTATCATTGGTAGAGCAGAACTTATTGAAAACGGTATTGTACGCCCTGATGATTTACAGAACTTTGGTAAAAAGATCCGCTCAGAAGGTCAAGCTTTGTTGAACATGATAAACGACATCATGTTCTTATCAAAGGTTGAATCTGGCGTAAAAGCACAAAGTGAGCATATAAACTTAAAGTCACTCTCTGAAAGTGTAGTAGATTCTCTAAAAGAGAAAGCTTCTAAAAAGGGCATAACCCTTGTGCTTGATAGTGAAGATCTGGAGATGAATTTCGTACGCAGATATATGTCTGAAATTCTCTACAACTTAATTGATAATGCTATTAAATACAACAAAGAAAATGGTATTGTTAACTGCAAGATCTTCAGGCAGGAGCACAAGTTCTTTATAGTGGTCAAAGATACCGGTATTGGTATTCCAAAAGAAGATCAGGACAGAATCTTTGAAAGATTCTTCTGTGTTGACAGGAGCCACTCCAATAAAGATAGTACAGGTCTAGGACTTACTATCGTAAAACACATCGTTGAAGAGTGTCATGGCACTATCGATGTTGATTCTAAATTAGGTGAAGGCACAACCTTTACTTTAGCTTTTGAGATGGACTAAAGATAAGAGCTTGCCTTCAATATAATGACTTTATCCAATCTTTGGAGCTGATTGAGTCATATTTGCAATGGCTCCAAATAAAGTAAAAGTTCTGTTTTGAATTTTCAAACTTTAAATACAAGTTAATAACGAATTTTGACTTAATTTATGATTATATTTTGAATATAACCTAACGGTAGAAGTGAAACTATTTTTTTGTATTGATTATTTTTAGAAAAATTTTGACGGTACAATTGCAATATAATTAAGATTAAATGACACTGCGATTGAACTTAACAATAATAGTTGTTGATGAGTCGATAATCATTCTTTTAAAGAAATATACAAAAGGGAAAGGTCTGTTCTCGTTTTATGAAAGCAGACCTATGACTGTTTTAATGATCTAGATGTTTAGAGAGGAGATCGAACTTCGAAGTTTAATATACAATTTCACCGTTGATGCTAACCACTACTTTAATGTGTATAATTAATAATTATTAAAGTTTTTTGTAATCAACTTCATCATCCCTACAATCTATACGGGTTTTAGGATCTGTTATTATTTCAGTAAAAGGTCTTCCCCTTATTTTTAAATCTTTTAACAGCTCATCCATACTAGAAAATTCTCCTATAGTTTCGTATTTAAGATCATATGGATATTTTTTCCAATGAACGATGAAAACCATGAATTTAACTCCTGGAGGAACAGTCTTATATGTTCTAGCTAGAGATTCATTGTTTATGCGGTAAAGGACACCTTCATATATGAATTCCATACCTACAAACTTGTTTTTATCCTTTCTACGATCATCCATATCATCGAGGAAATCATCTAAAGTTAGATACATGTTTTCTCTTTCTTCTGTCATATTAATTTTCCTATTCTTTTAATTTTAGAAATTAGTTTTTCTTCTTCTGGAGATAATTTGTCGTACAATGAGTGATCTCCATTAGGATGTTTGTGGGGGCGAACTCCATCATGGCAATGTTGGAGATCTATTTCGTTGATAATTTTGTGGTCAGGACCATAAAAAGTTAAATATTTTAAGACTCCATTATTAACAGTGGCATATATTGCGTTAGGGGAATGAGACAAGTAAGGTTGATTTGTAGATTCTTTTAAAGAAGGATCCTTTACTATTATTTTCACATTGTCTACTTCTCCTATGCAGAAGTATTTTTGACCTTTTTCAACAAAAGAGAAATTTCCTGCGTCTGCATCGACAAATGATCCACGTCCACCCATTATGCTATCTCCTCTATTGCATCTTTTTCTGTCTGAAATAGATCAATTTGCTTATATTTTGACTCGATGGCGTCCCTATACAAGAAGAACTTGCATCTTCCAGACATACCTTCTATTTTATTTCCATAGACAAAAATGATTTCTGGTTCTAATCGCTTTTTCATCTCGTTGTATCCTCTAAGAAACATATCTATATTTCCAGAAGAAACTCCTAAAGTTGAAATAACAACAATGCTATGTTTTTCAACTCCAGAAAAGCAAATATCATACGAGTCTTGATCTGCCCAACTTATTGTTGGAAAAACATGACAACCTAAAGTTTGCCATAAGGCGCCTAGGTATCTATTCTTATAGGTGTTATCAAGAATTACTTTTTGATTCATACCAGGATAGACACTGAAATCAGGAGTACTCGTATAGTTACATCTGAATATTAGTTTTCTTGTACTTTCTAAAGTGGAATTCCACATTCTATTTAACTCAGTGTCATATCTGAAGTGAAAGACAATTCTGTCAGAATAGATTGTGTCTAGACGAACATTTTGAAAATTGATTGCTTTTAAATTTGAAATAACCTTTTCAGGGACGACTTCTCGTTTTATTACAGGCATTTGAATGCTAATATTCAAATGTTCAGTTTTAAAGTCATTTGTTGGCCTGAATAGGGTGTTAATTTTATTAAATTTCAAAGATGGCATACCGCCTCCTTACTTACATAAAAGAAAAAGGAAACGATAATGCTTGATGAGTTTTTACAGAATTGGTAGAATAAGATTGCGTTTCGGATCTACGGATCCTGTAATAAAGCACAGCATTATCGTTTTCCGAGAAAACAGATAAACTGTGCTTTTTACTTACTCTTCTTCAATGTTTGTTCCTCCTGCCGACTTTGCTTGTTCAGTTTTTGCTCTCCTTAAGTCGAAAATTATTGCTTTTTCTTCAGGAATAAATTCTCCTTCTACCTTATATAGGTTTGATGAAAGATCCCATTCCATCATTTTACAGATGGTTTTTAGAAGTTCTGTGTTATTCCATCTAACTGCTACAGTTTTTTGATTTTTATAAAATTTTGTAGCACCTTCTTCATTTTCATGAGCTTGCACTATAGCAATTCGCTTTGTTTGTTCATCTATATATAAGCAAACATACTCTGCTTTTTCCATTCTTATAACAGCTGTACGGCTGAAAGAAATTCCGTTCTTAGTTACACTAATTGAGATTGTGCCAATAGATACGTTGAATTTTTTGAATCCTTCTAGCATAAGAATGCTCCTTTTAGTTCAATAACTAAAGTATAGTATGTTGATAATCGTTTGTCAATAGATCGTCAACTGATAATCATTTTATTGTCATTTTTGTGTTAAAAAAAAGATTATGAATTAAAAATTCATAATCAAAAATTTTAAATTTCTTTCAAAATATTTTAAAAAAATTGTCAAATCTATTTATATATTAGTAAAAAAATTTTCGTTACAAATTTCAAGAAAAAATTTGTTTTTTTATTGTGTCAATTTTATTTGTATTCAAATTCTTGTTTTTATACTATTATTCTATATTTACCATATTTTAAAAATAATGTTGAATGTAATATTCTATTTCGTTTTACAACTTTTGAATTTACCGAACTGTTTTTTACTGTTCTGTTATCAGATGACCTTCAATTTTAAAGCCTATTGATATAAATTCACTGTGCTCACAATTTGTACATCTGTACCTTACTCTTGCTGCCTCTACAACAGTATAGCTATCTCTAAATGTCAAATGCCTTAACCTTGTTACATTGCTACCATTCTTATGCATCAAGTCTCCACATACATGACATTTTCTTAATTCCTTGCCTTCAGGATCTTCGTAACTTCCTAAGAAACTATACTCTGTGCGTTTTCTTATAAAAGGATTTGCCTTTGTTCCTTCGTTTCTTACAAATTTATGTTGCTTGAAAAGAGTTTGTTTAAATCCCTTTAACCTTGTAGGTAAACACAACATTCCATTCTCAGAATTAACAGAAATGTACTCTTGGGCTTGATCAATTGTCCGGTTGTAGGTAGTATTTATATCGGGTCTTGTTTTATTGGTTTAGGGATAATTCCATTATACACAATGCACCTTTTTTCATTCTTTTCTACTTCTACCTATCAAGATCTTATTGATCCCACATTTTTTTCAGATATTCCTTATTCTGGATTAATCAATGACTATTGTTAAGACAAAGCTCTATCTTATGTGCTACCGCCAGTTACTTGGTCACCTTACGTCATGAGCGCGGACATAAGTGTAAGAGTTAGATCCCGATTTTTATTTATGAGAATGTAAGTATGTTTTCCCAATAGGGAAAGTTGAGGTGTTGTATGTCAGATGATAGTGTCAATTTTTACAAGTCTCTAGATGATTTTCTAGATGACATGGATGAAAGACGAAAAGATAAAAATAAATTCGTAGCAATAGAGTTTATATACAAAGGTGAGACCTACAGAATAAATAATGAATATCTGACGCCAACCTTTGCATATCGAGTTCCTGGCGTGAAATTTATGGTTTTTCTGGTTCATTTTAAATGGGTAGATGGTTGGTGTGATGCTGATTATGACACTATTGGTGAATATTCCAGTATGGATGAGCTTTTAGAAAAATGCAAAATAGATGGCGTATTACTAAGAGAAATAATCATTGATCCTAATACGGAAATAGTAACCCAAGATAACGAGATAGATGTCGATGACCTTGCTAATTTGTAAATTAAAACTTTACAACAAGAGTCTAGTTATGAAACGGTAAGAGCATATATTTGGAAATTGTCTTAGGTAAGGCTTTTTGTGTGACCTCTAAAGAATAATAGTTAGGCGCCTATTTCAAAAAGTCTTTTACTTCTATAAAGTTACAGTTAGATAAATTTGTAATTGAAAGATAGATTCAACTCATACTTGTAAAGAGGATAGTATGGAACAGCTAAATGCAAAGAATTTACAGTCTTCATTATGGGCTGCTGCTGATGAAATGCGTGCCAAAATGACTGCCGATGTTTATAAAGATTATTTATTAGGTTTAATCTTCTATAAAAGCTTATCAGATAAGACTTTATATAAAGTTGTCGATCTTTTAGAAGATAGAGTTCCATCCTCTGTTGAAGAAGCTCAAGAAATTTATGAAAAAGCTCAAGACACTGAGGATTGGAATGATCTTGTAGAAGAGTTAACTAGAGACTTTGGTTGTTGCATTCTTCCAAAATTTACCTTTACAGCTTTCTACAACCAGATTAACGATGACAGTTTCCTTTTAGAAAACTTGCACCAAGCATTTAGAGATGTTGAAGTATCTCAGGGTAAGACCTATGAAAACCTATTTGAAGGTTTTGATATCAATTCAAAAGATCTTGGTAAAACACCACAGGATAGAAACCTTTTAATTTCATCTGTGATTAAAGCTTTAGCTCATATTGATTTTAATAAGTATGGTGAAGATGCTTTAGGTGATGCGTACGAATACTTGATTGGTCAGTTTGCATCAGAATCAGGTAAGAAAGCTGGCGAGTTTTATACCCCTCAGCAAGTATCTCAATTAATTGCTAAGATCGTAACTAGTGGCAAAGAGAATAAAGAAGCATTTACTGTGTTTGATCCTTGCTGTGGATCAGGCTCTTTACTATTACAGGTTAAAAACTACATTTCTGAAGCTCAATCAAAGCATGTTTACTATCATGGACAAGAAATCGTAAATCAGACTTATAACCTTGCAAGAATGAACATGATGCTGCATAAGGTATCTGCTCATTACCAAAGATTGAATAACGGTGATTCACTATCAGCTGATTGGCCTACAGATGAACCTACAAACTTTGATGCTGTAGTTATGAACCCCCCATATTCTTTAAAGTGGTCTTCTAATGAGAACTTTATTACTGATCCTCGTTTTGCTCAGTATGAAAAGTTAGCTCCTAAGTCAGCAGCTGACTATGCGTTCTTGTTACATGGTTTCTATCATTTAAAGACAGATGGAACCATGGGTATTGTTTTACCTCATGGAGTTCTGTTCAGAGGTAATGCTGAAGGTGTAATTAGAAAACACTTATTGGAGTCTGGTTCTATTTATGCTGTAATTGGTCTGCCTGCTAACATCTTCTTTAACACCTCAATCCCTACTTGTGTGGTTATCTTAAAAAAGAATAACTCTAACCGAGATGTTCTCTTTATTGATGCATCTAAAGACTTTGTAAAAGAAAAAGCTCGCAATAAATTGTCTGCTGAAAATATCGAGAAGATCTTTAATGCTTACAAAGAACGTAAAGATATTGAGAAGTACAGTCACTTAGCTTCATTTGAAGAAATTAAAGAAAACGACTTTAACCTCAATATCCCAAGATATGTTGATACCTTCGAGGAAGAAGAACCTATCGATCTTGATGAAGTATTTAAAGAATACCAAGATGCTTGCAAGGAAGAATCTGATCTTAATGAAACCCTAAATGGCTATTTCAAAGAGCTAGGTCTAAACATTAAGCTGGAGGTATAACTTATGAAAGAAGATAAGAAAGTACCTCAATTGAGGTTCCCTGAATTTACGGACGCTTGGAAACAGCGTAAGGTAAAAGAACTATGTTCAATTTCTACTGGAAAAAG
>ENA-ORSO01000207-ORSO01000207.1-human-gut-metagenome-genome-assembly--contig:-NODE-207-length-53546-cov-3.912752_pt1 | contig 53546 bp, 38 predicted proteins | sample MGYA00241902_ERZ509168 | MGnify/ENA primary metagenome ERZ509168 (study PRJEB26280, sample SAMEA2338806) | human gut metagenome | biome: human gut; feature: human-associated habitat; material: faeces... | reverse complement strand
TGGACCTCCTCCTCGCGCCGCCGGCAGTGCTCCCAAAGAACCTCCCCAATGCCGAGTACTGGGCTTCTGAAGCTTTAAAGGCCCGAGCCGAGAAAGCGCTTTAATGAAAGCGCCCCATACCACCCTTCAAAAAAGATACGCCTGAATTCATCATGACCGACCAGCAGACGGCAGAACCTCAACTTCAACCCGCGCAGCTGCGCGAAGCGCCGAGCGACCTCTTGGCTGACCTGCGGGCAAAGATCGACGTCATTGACGCCAAGCTCTCGGCACTCATTGTCGAGCGCCTGGCCATCGCCGACGAAATCGGCGAGCGCAAGCGCGGCCGGAACCTGCCGATTCATGCGCCCAAGCGCGAAGAAGCACTGCTTGAAAAACTCGTTGAACGCGTGCCGCCCAACGAGCGGCCCATTGTCGCAGCAGTCTACGAACTTTTGATCGCGGGCTCCCGCCAGCGGCAGCTCGCCGCTCAGCTCTTCGAGGAAGGCGCTCTCGGCACTGAAGGGCATCAGCCCGGGCGGCTATCTGTTTTTAAATCGCTCGGAGAAGGTGAAACGCCGCAGTACGCCGCCAAACGGCTGATTTGCGCCTGCACGGCTGCGGGGGCTGCGCCCGCTCTGCTCGAGGCGACTCGCGAAGGCGTCGGCCTCACCCTTGAAGGGGCCGGCATGAACCGCGTTCTGGCGGCCGACCTCCAGGGGCTCGGTGCAAAGGTCGAAGTCACCATCGACCGCAATGCAGAACCGATTCCGCCCAAAGCGGGCGCCGGACTGCTCTGCGGACTGCTTGGCCGCCGCCTCGGACACACGCTTTCGCCGGAAATTCACGCGCGTCTGGGCGCCTACGCCTATAAGCGTTTTGAGTGCGAGCCCGAGCGTTTGGACGAATTCCTGCGGACAACGCCCTTTGACGGCCTCAACGTCACCATCCCTTATAAGGAAGCGGTGATGCCCTACTGCGACGAATTGACGCCCGCCGCTCAGCACGTCGGCGCGGTCAATACCCTCGTGCGCCGTCCTGACGGAAAACTCGTGGGCGACAATACCGACTATGCCGGATTCCTCGACACTGTCCGTGCGAGCGGCATCAAAGTGAAGGGCAGGAAAGCCCTGATCCTCGGCACGGGCGGCGCGGCCAAATGCGTGCAGGCGGTCCTAAAGGATCTCGGCGCCTTTGCCGTCATGGTGAACATTCGCGGAGCCGAAGGCCGCGAAGCGCTTAACCGCCATGCCGATGCAGAGATTCTCGTCAACGCCACGCCCGTCGGCATGTTCCCGGTCTGCGGCGTGTCGCCCATCGGCGACCTGGGGCTCCTCCCAAAGCTCTCCTTCGTTTTCGACCTCATTTATAACCCGGCCGTCACCGAACTCATGCTTCGTGCGAGAGCGCGCGGCATCCCTGCGGTCAACGGCCTGCGCATGCTTGTCGTGCAGGCCGAAGCCGCCGCGCGCGATTTTCTCTCGATCGCCTCCCCCGTAGACGGCGCGCCGGCCCAACCGGCGGCGAGCGCTGAAGAAATACATGCCGACCTCAAGCGGCAGTTCGAAAACATCGTGCTTTCAGGCATGCCGGGGAGCGGCAAATCCACCGTCGGCCGCATTCTTGCAGCACGGCTTGGACGCCCCTTCATCGATCTCGATGAAGAAATCGAGGCCGCTGCGGAACTCCCCATCCCCGAAATATTCCGCCGTCACGGCGAACCTGCTTTCCGCGATCTGGAATCGCGCATCGCCGCCATTGCCGGAGCACGGCGCGGCGTGGTGATTGCCACGGGCGGCGGCACCATGATGCGCGTGAAAAATGTCTCAGCCTTAAAGCAGAACGGCCGCGTAGCGCTTTTGAAGCGCCCCATCGAAGAACTGCCGACCATGGGGCGCCCCGTCTCGCAGTCGCGGCCGCTCTCTGTCATTTGGGCGGAAAGACGAGCTACCTACGAGGGCACCGCAGACTGTTCGGTCGACAATGTTGAACCCGAAGCCGCGGCGCGCAATGTGCTCGAAGCGCTCGGCTGGCCGATTGCATGACATTGACCAGGCAGCCGAGCGCCATCCGCACCGGATTCTGATGCGGATCAAATCGACCGAGGCGGAGCGCCGAGAGGCGCTCCCGCCGAACTGCCCCGCATCATGCGATAGTGATTCTGTACTTTATGCCCCATTGAGGAACCTTCATGTTCTTGCTTCTTCTCTCCCGCAGCTGGCGGTGGCGTCCCGGATTCGATCCGTCGGCGCCCGTCTGCGTCTGCAGCCGGGAGGAGCAAAAGAACGACAAGCGCCCAGCGCCTTGATGCATTCGAGCTTCCTCAGCCGCCGCGAGACCTCTGCTGCAGAGCGCCTGCCGCAGGTCTCCAAAAGAACGGACCGAATCCTTTTTCAGTGATTCCGGTCCGTTTTTTTCGTCTTCCGATTTCATGATTCTCTTTTAGGATGCCGCCATGCTCGCCTTCAGCGAATTTGCCCGACTCGCCCAGCAGGGCAATTACGTTCCCGTAACGCTCACGCTTACCGCCGATCTGGAAACCCCCGTCTCCATTCTTTCCCGGCTCAAGGATGACGAGAATGTGTTTCTCCTCGAATCCGTCGAAGCCGGCGAGCGCTTCGGCCGCAATTCCTTCATTGGCCTCAACCCCAGAGCGCAGTTCTCGGTCGAAGACGGCCGAGCCTTTGTGGAGGACGCCGACGGACGCCGAGAGCTTCCCGAAGCCGCGACAAAAGAGGGCGCCTTCATGGCCCTGAGGTCGCTTACTGAAGGCCTTCGTCCCGCGGCGCCTGCGGATCTCCCCGCCTTTACGGGCGGTGCTGTCGGTGCGCTCGGCTGGGAGATGTGCGGTGAATTCGAACCCAAAACCGGCTACAAGCCTCATGGGCTTACGGCAGCCTTCATGGTGGCCGAAGATATGATCATTTTTGACAACTTCCGCCATACCATGACGATTTCTGCGGGCGTGCGCATCGACGAATTCCCCGATCTCGGTTCGGCTTTCGCCGCGGGCGCGGCCCGCGTGGAAGCGGTGCGGGCGAGGATCCGCAGGCCGCTCGATCTTTCAAAGCTCCCGGATCAGCATCCGGCTGCAGTACCCGTTCTCAAGGCCAATACCACCGAACACGATTTCTGCGCCATGGTGGAAAAAGCCAAAGGCTTAATCCGTGACGGCGAACTCATTCAGGTCGTTCTATCCCAGAAATTTTCCGGTGAAACGACAATTGAACCCTTTACTTTCTATCGGGCGCTTCGCCGCATTAATCCCTCGCCCTACACCTTCTTTATGAAAATGGGCGGCCTCACTTTCGTGAGCTCCTCTCCCGAAACGCTGTGCCGCACCGAAGCCGACGGCAGCGCGCTGCTCCGCCCGATTGCCGGCACGAGAAAACGCGGCGCCTCTGCCGCTGACGATGAACGGCTTTCCGAAGAGCTCCTCGCCGACCCGAAGGAGCGCGCCGAACACCTGATGCTCGTTGACCTTGCACGCAACGACTTAGGGCGCGTAGCCGCCCCGGGCAGCGTCAAAACGCCCTCCTTTATGACCGTCGAATACTTTTCGCACGTCATGCACATTGTTTCCACCGTCACGGGCCAGCTCGCCCCCGGACTCGACGCCTACGATCTAGTTCGTTCGGCCTTCCCTGCCGGAACGCTCTCGGGCGCGCCGAAGGTGCGCGCGATGCAGATCATTCGCGAACTTGAACCTGAACCGCGCGGTTTTTACGGCGGTGCGGCGGGTTACTTCGGCTATGACGGCGCGATGGATCTTGCCATCACGATCCGCACGCTGATCTTTGAGGACCTTGATGAACCCGAAGCGCCGGGCGGCGCCAAGCGGCGGAACTTTTCCATTCAGGCGGGCGCGGGCATCGTCTACGACTCCGTTCCGGCGCTCGAATATCAGGAAACGAAAAATAAAGCCGCAGCCATGATGAAGGCTGTTGAACTCGCTGCCCGCGGACTCGCCGACTGAATGAGCCCGAAATACGCTTCAAAAGGAATGACTGCCATGAAGATTTTCATGCTCGACAACTACGACTCGTTCACCTACAACCTCGTGCAGTACTTTCAGATCCTCGGCTGCGACGTGACGGCTCGACGCTGCGACTGCACAACGGTCGATGCCGTCTTCGCCCTTCGCCCCGACGCGATAGTTCTCTCTCCCGGTCCGGGCCGTCCAGAAAGCGCGGGAATTCTGCTCGAGCTCATCCGCGAGGGACTCGCACGCCAAATGCCGATGCTCGGCGTCTGCCTCGGACATCAGGCCATCGGCGAAGCTCTCGGAGGAGACGTTATTCACGCTCAAAAAGTGATGCACGGGAAAACGTCGCGCATCCGTCATGACGGTCAGGGGCTCTTTGCCGGACTGCCCGAAGACTTGTCTGTGGTGCGCTACCACTCGCTCGCCGTGGACCGCAATACGCTCCCTGCAGATTTAATGGTGACAGCAGAAACGGACGACGGTGAAATCATGGGGCTGCGCCATCGTACGCTCCCGGTTGAAGGCATTCAGTACCACCCTGAATCCATGCTGACCGAGCGGGGGCTCGATCAGCTCGAGAATTTTCTGAAAATTGCTGCGGCAGCTCAGAAGTAGGCTATACCTCGAGCAGTCAAGGCTGTTGTCAGCGAAGCACGAAGCCTCGTCCAATCCCGTTGTGAATTGGACGGGGTGCTGCTGCTCAATTTTCATTCAGCTCACCGCTGCCGTTGCGCGAGAGCGCAAGGATGACGTCATAGACACGCCGCACGGCCGGCGCATTGTTGACCGCGAGCCGAGCGGCGCGGGCTTTCATCACGCCGCGGCCGCCTGCCACGGCTCGGATGAGCGTATTGGTTCCGCGTATCGTCGCATCAGGCGCAGGAATAAGCGCGACGCCGTAGCCGGCATCCACGTAAGCCATCATCAGACGGCTCGAAGGCGTGCTCAAAGTCGATTTGGGCGTAAAACCCAAAATGCTTTCCACTACGTGCGGATAGCCCGCTTCACCGCCCTCCAGATAGATAAATGTTTCATCCTTAAGAAATTCCGGAGACGTTGTTTCCTCGAGTGCCAGTCGACTCCGAGGAACTGCCAGTACGGCATCCCACTCTGCGATGACCTGACTGGTTACAGTCTGCGGGAAATCAACGCCAGTCGTTAATCCGGCATAAATATCAATCTGTCCTTTGGAGAGCCGGGCAGCCAAATTCGTGGGCGGAGATACCTCCGTGAGCACTTTGATGCGCGGCCATCTGCGTCGGGACTCTGCAAGGAGGTTAATAAGGAATCCGGAGCTGATGGTGCCGGGGCAGACGCCAAGCTTCACTTCGGCTTCTTCCCCGGAAAGAATGTCCTCAGCATTGCGTTTGGCTCGCTCCATGAGCGTGAGGATTTGCTGCGCATCTTCAGCAAAAACGCGGCCTACCGGCGTGAGTTCCATGGTGCGGTTGCTGCGGTTGATAAGCGGCGCACCAACCGCTTCCTCAAGCATCCGAATCTGCTGGCTCAAGGTCGGCTGCGAAATGCCGAGCATTTCCGCCGCGCGGCCAAAGTGCATGCATTTAACGAGCGCCAAATACGCTTTGAGATGACGAGGTTCAAACATGACGTCTCCTTTAGCAGCGCACGAATGGAATGAAGAGCTGAACAAAATGCTGCTGCCGGACTCAATCTCAAAAAAAATAACACAGCCGCGATTAGCTTTCCCAATGATGCGGTAGCTCCGCCGAGATTGTTCAAAAAACGACTGAACTTTAGGCTACCGACCTATTGAAGAGTGCCGTTCGAGCGCCTCACAGCCTCGGGCAGCCGCAAACCACATACGAAGCCTCACTTTTCTATCTGGAGAACCGTTCATGATCACCAAGTCCTTCCGCATGACCGCCGTTGCCGCGCTCTTGTGCGGTGTTTCGGCCATGGCCGTCGCTGCTGTTACAGCCGGCACCTATGAGGGTGCCGCTCAGGGCAAGCTTTCAACCGTCAAGGCCGCCGTCACGCTCAGTCAGGACGGCCGCATCACCGACGTTAAGCTTGACGTTTCCGGCGAAACCCCTGAACTCGGCGGCGCTGCTGCCAAGAAAATGGCGCCTGCCATTGTTGAGCATCAGTCCACGGCTGTCGACGGCATGAGCGGCGCTACGGTGTCGAGCGAAGCCATCCGCAAGGCGGTGGCTGCGGCGATCGAGAAGGCCGGCGCTGATCCGAAGAAGTACGACGTGAAGGTTGCCAAGACCGTCGGCGCCGATGAGACCCTGACGGCCGACATCGTGGTGGTCGGCGCGGGCGCCTCGGGCACTGCCGCTGCCGTCACCGCCGCTGAAGCCGGCGCCAAGGTCATCGTGCTTGAAAAGGGACCTGCCGTGGGCGGTGCCGGCAAGCTCGGCTCTTTGCCGTTGAATCCTCCATGCAGAAAGCCAAGTACAAGAACAATCCGGAACTGCTTTCTCAGCTCACAAAGGATCAGCTTTTCAAGCAGCTCATGGATTACAACCACTACCTGAGCTCGGCCTCGATCACCCGCCGCGTCATCGATGAATCCTCTTCGACCGTCGACTGGATGAATAAGCACGGCGCCAAGCTTGAACTTATCGACTGGAATCCGCAGCAGGGCCAGAACCCCTATCCGATCCGCTGGCGCATTTACCATCGCTATGTCGACAATGCCGGTGCTTTCAAGAATATGTATGACGCATTCGGCAAGCTCGGCGGCAAACTTCTGCTTCAGACCCGCGCCTATGACCTTACTCAGGATAAGGACGGCAACGTAACGGCCGTCATCGCTGAGAAGGCCGACGGCGGCAAGCTCACCATTAAGACCTCGGCTGTCATTCTCGCCTCCGGCGGCTACGGCGGCGATGCCAATCGCCTCGCAAAGGAAATGGAAAGCAGCCAGCTGACGAACCGCATCGCCTGGTCGAATAACGGCGAAGGTCTCAATATGGCCTGGAAGGCCGGCGCCCAGAAGTCGGGCGAACACAGCGCGCTCATTCACGCCGCTGAATTCGACGGTCTTTCGACCTCTTCCGCGGGCAGCCACGGCATGGTCGACTCGAACCTCTTGGTGCGTGTTCTGAAGACGCCGCTCCTCTGGGTGGATCCGGCCGGCCGCCGCTTTGCCAATGAAGAACTCATCTACGACACCGTCTACTGGGCCAACGCGGGCTACTCCGTGGGCGGCAAGTACTTTGTCGTCGTTGATGGCAAGACGCTTGACGCCTACACGGCCGACAAGCTCCCGTTTGAAGTCTCCGGCGCCGGTCCCGCCAACCCGACGGGCAAGGGCGACTTCCGCGCGCTGATGGAAGAAGCTGTACGTCAGGGCGTCGCGTTCAAGGCCGATACGCTCGAAGAGCTTGCTCAGAAGGCGGGTTTTGAAACCAAAGGATTCGTCTCCGACGTGAAGGCCTACAACCAGGCCGTATCGAGCGGCAAGGACCCCTTTGGCAAGCCGGCTGAATTCCTCAAGTTCAAGGTTGAAAAGGGCCCGTTCTACGCTGCGCGCGCAAAGGTTGTGAGCCTTTCGACGCTGGGCGGCGTGCGCGTCAACGACCGCTTTGAGGCCCTCAATTCTGAGTTGAAGCCCATCCATGGCCTTTACGCCGTCGGCAACAACGCCAACGGCTTCTACTCCGCTCCGTCCTACCCGCCGTATCAGGGTCTCGCCCTGGGCTTTGCGTGGAATTCCGGCCGCATCGCCGGCAAGGAAGCCGCTGAGTACGTGAAGACTGCCAAGTAACGCTCCGCGTCTCGGTCTCCCGACTTTGTTTTTTCTCCTTTTTCAGAGTCGGGAGACCGTTTAGCTGCACCGCATCAGAGGGCAGCCTTTCACCCTTCTTCGAGGACAAATACTTCTTAAGCAATATCACAGCTTCACTGCGGAACCACCCTTCTTCCAAAGCTAAGACCCATCAGAAGTCTTCATCAACCCTGTGTTCCGAAGTTTCGGGCGTCACAGCACGCCGACATTCCTGAAAGGCATCGTCTGACTAAAACTGCCTTTCGCCAATCAAACCACACCAGAGAGCGCCAAATGATGACGTTCAATCCCAAATATTTCCCTCTCTCCGGCTGCGCGGCCTGCGCAGCGCTTCTTGCGGCTGCTGCATCATCGGCAGTCTGTGCTGCCAGCGTATCCATCGGCGGCATGTACGACACTGGTCTTAAATATACGTTCGCAAACGACGGCATCCACGGCACGGAGACCGCTTTAGGCATGGAATCGAGCATGCTCGACTCCAGCCGATTCGCCATCCGTGCTCACGAGGACATCAGCGATCAGCTTTCCGTGGGTTTCATTGCAGAATCCGGTTTTAGAACCGATTCAGGACAGCTTCAGGAACAGGACATCTTCTTTAACCTCGGCTCGCTCTTTTACCTTGCTCACAAGCAGTACGGCGAGCTTTGGATGGGACGCCTCGGCACGATGCGTTCGGGCGCCACACCCGCGGGCTTCCAGATCCTCGGTCAGCGCACCAGCCCGTTCGGCTCCGGCTGGGACGGTTACGGCGCAGGGGCTTTGTATGCCATGCCCTTCATTGGCTTCTCGGTCGACAATGCTTTGATGTACAAATCGCCCGTCATCAACGGACTGCAGCTCGACATTGAAACCAGTTTCGGCGGCACAGACGGCGGCGACGAGAATAAGGCCAATACGGACCGATACAGCGCCGCTGCGCTCACTTATGACCGCGGTCCCCTTCGTCTCGTCACCGTTCTGGAATACATGAATGAAAACTCCTCGAAAGGGAGCCGCGACGATGAAATCGCTGTGACAGTCGGCGGCAGCTACGACTTTACCGCTTTCGAGCTTTTCGGCTGGGCGCAGTACTTCCGCGGCGCAAACCACATCATGGCGCTCTCGAACATCGGCGACTATCCGCTCTTCACCGGTCTGGACGACATGCGGGGCTTCGCCGCCGCGGTTTCAGCGAAGATCCCCACCGGCCATGGTTTTACGGATTTGGCGCTTTCCTGGATGGACGCCAAAGTACACGATGACGTTGCGGCCGCAGACGAAGACAAAGTCGGCAGCAGCCTCAAGCGCTTCGGCGCGACGATTGCCTACGAATATCCGCTCTCCAAGAGCACAACAGCTTATGCTGCAGTGGGCGTCTATAAGGACTTCATCGACGCGCGCACCAGCAATGCACCCGTGGACGATCCGCTCTCCGGCCAGGCAATGGCGGGCATCCACATTAACTTTTAACGTTTCGGCGAAAGCATCCCGCACAGACGCCTGAAGATCATTCATCGTCTGTCGCCGAATCCTGCCGAATCTGCCGCGGCGAAACGCTCTTTTTTGCGTTTCGCCGCGTTTTTCTATGTACACCACTCATGAAGCAGCCGCACCAGGCTAGCCCCAACTGCGCACATTTACCTACATCGACTGCGTAAGAGTCAACTCGGCTGAAATTCTGCAGTCTGCGGCTGAGATTCCGTGATGCCGAATCGTTTGAGCGCGTTAGTCTAGAAACGCTTTTGCGGGTCGATTATTAGGGCAGCCCGCGCCTCACCTGTTTTGGAGGAACAAAATGAATTTGAAGCATGCAGCCGCCGCGCTCGCGCTCACAAGCCTTGTCGCCGCCGGCGCCGCGCAGGCCGCGCCGAAAGAAATTACGGTGGCCATTGCCAGCACGTTCACGACGCTTGATCCGTACGACGCTTCGGATACGCTGTCGCAGACGGCTTCGAAATCCTTTTATGAAGGTCTCTTCACGTTCGACAAAGACATGAAGGTGATCGATGCACTCGCCACGGACTACAAAGTGAGCGACGACGGCCTCGTCTATACGGTGACGCTGCGCAAGGGCGTGAAGTTCCATGACGGTTCGGAATTCAAGGCTGACGCCGTGAAAGCCAACTTTGACCGCGTGACCAACAAGGCCAACGGTCTGAAGCGCTACATGCTTTACCAAAACATCGAAAAGACTGAAGTGGTCGATCCCTACACGGTGCGCTTCACGCTCAAGAAGCCCTTCTCAAGCTTCATCAATCAGCTCGCGCACCCGGCCGGCGTCATGATTTGCCCGTCAACGCTCGCCAATAAGACCAATAAGCAGATCGCTTTCGAACCCTGCGGCACCGGTCCCTACACGCTCGACAAATATAATCCGAGCGAAGGCATGCGCGTCGTGAAGAACCCGAACTACTGGCAGGCAGGGTTCCCGAAACTCGATGCCATTAACTGGAAGCCGGTCGTTGAGAACAGCACTCGCGTTGCGATGCTTCTCACGGGCGAAGCACAGTTTGCTTTCCCGCTGCCCGCCGAACAAGTCAAGCAGGTTCAGGGGAAGGATCAGGTTCGCCTCGACATTACCCCCTCAATCATTCTTCGCTATGTTGAAATGAACATGTCGAAGAAGCCCTTCCAGGACAAGCGCGTCCGCGAAGCCCTCAACTATGCCATTAATAAGGAAGCGCTCTGCAAAGTCGCTTTTGCGGGCTACGCTGATCCGGCCACGGGCTACGCTCCGGCCGCCATCGATTTCGCCGAGAAACTCGGCCCCTGGCCCTATGATCCGAAGAAGGCCCGCGAACTTCTGAAGGAAGCCGGCTACGGCAGCGGCCTCACGATCAATCTCTGGTCGGGCTACAACCACACGACCGCCCAGAAGGTTATTCAGTTCCTGCAGCAGCAGCTCGCTCAGGTCGGCATCAAGTCCAACATCCGCGCACTTGAAGCCGGTCAGCGCACCGCGCTCGTAGAGTCCGTGCCGACGCCCGATAAGAGCCAGCACGACCTCTACTACATCGGCTGGTCGAGCTCCACGGGTGAACTCGACTACGCCATTCGTCCGCTCCTCGCCTCCGAAAATGTGCCGCCGGTGGGCTCCAATGAAGCCTACTACAAGAGCGAAAAGGTCGACCGTCTGATTCAGGAAGGCCTGGCAACCACGGACCGCACCAAGAAGGCTGCGATCTATAAGGAAATGCAGGAGCAGCTCTGGGCCGACATGCCGTGGATCCCGCTGGTGACGGAAAAGAACATTGCCGCCAGTGCGAAGAACCTGACGGGCTTTTACATTCAGCCTGACGGCGGGTACAACTTCTACCAAGCCGCACTGAAGTAAATCAAGAAGCCTTTGCCTGCGAAGAGCGCTGCTTTTCGCAGGCATCCGCTCAAAAAAACGCGTGCGGGCATTTTCATCAGATGCTTTCACGCGTTTTTTTTCGAATCCGGGGAGCCGATTCAGCCCGCAACGGCACGGGCTAATGCGATGCCGCCCACAACTGCGCCAAGCCCCAAGACCAAGGAGCCCAGCGCATAAAACACGGAAAGCGCCAAGGCGCCGCGCTCGCCGAGAAGCACCGCTTCAAGCGCAAAAGACGAAAACGTCGTGAAGCCGCCGAGCAGCCCTGTTGTGAGAAAGAGCCGCAGGTTTTCCGATAATCCGAGTCGGCAGCTCCAATACTCGACCGCCAAACCCATTAGAAAGCAGCCGATGAGGTTGACGGCGAAAGTGCCGGCCGGAAAGGCTGTGCCAAGGAGCCGCACAGCAGCCGCAGAGAGCAGCCACCGCATGGATGCGCCGATGCCGCCGCCGAGAAATACCAATGCCAGTTGAGTGAAATTCATCGTCTCATTTCAGCCGAAAAACATTCGGTTCGGCTCAGACCGTCTGCTCGAACGCTCATTGGCGCACTATCGGGCAGTTTTACGCAACAAACTGAATGGCTGCGTTTGCCGCCCTCTGCAAACATATCGAGCGAAAAGCTCGGACTTTGCTCACGCGGCCCAATGACCGGCCCAGCCTCTCTAGCTAGGTCTAAAAGGTTAATGCATTTAGAGCCGCAAAGAGTATGATGCTTTTTTGTTTTGTCATAACGGGTGTGCTCCGCAAGGCGCAGCGCCGCCCTTTTAAACCGATTCCGTACGACTCTCCATGAGCTGCCACGTCCATTACCGACAAGCGATGAAGCACCGACTGGCGCTTATCTTTGGGCTCACCGCATTGACGGCGCTGCTCTTTGCCGCTGATCTCACGGCCGGTTCTTCGGGCATGCCTCTGAGCGCAGTGCTCAATGCACTTTGGGCCGGTCCGTCGGGTCAGTCCCCGGAAGCGCTCATTTTGTGGTCGCTTCGCCTGCCGATGACCCTGACGGCGCTCTTCGTGGGCGCCGCGCTCGCGCTCGCCGGACTGCAGATTCAAACGATCACGGCCAATGCACTTGCGAGCCCTTCTACCCTCGGCATCACCTCGGGAGCGAGCTTTGGCGCAGCGCTCGCGATCACCGCAGGCTTTACGGTAGGGGGAGAGCTGTGGCTCGGCACCATGACCGCCTCCTTTCTGGCGTCGCTTTTGATCTGCGCGCTGATTCTGGCACTGGGGCGGCTGCGCGGCATGACGCCCACAACGCTCATTCTCGCGGGCATTGTGATGAATTTCTTCTTCATGGCCCTGCACCAATTTCTCGTCTATGTCGCGAGTCCCGAAGTGGCGCAGCTGATTTCCGGGTGGACCTTCGGCAATCTTGAACGTGCTGGCTGGCTTTCGGCGGCCTGTGCCTTGGGCGCAGTGCTTTTCGGCACCTGCCTTCTCGCGCCGAAAGTCTGGGCGCTCACAACGCTTTCCATCGGCGAGGAGCGGGCCAAAAGTCTCGGCATTCAAGTCAGCCGTCTGCGGCTTCTCGTTTTTTCAACGGCATCCGTGCTGATCGCCGCATCGGTGAGCTTCATCGGCACGATTGCCTTTGTGGGGCTCGTGGCACCCCACTGCGCCAAACTGCTTTTAGGGGATGATCAGCGCTTTCTCATGCCCGCGAGCATGCTTTTCGGCGGCGCGATTCTTCTGCTTTCTTCGCTCCTTTCCAAATTCATCTCAACGGGCGCCATGCTTCCGGTAGGCATCATCACGTCGATTGTCGGCGTGCCTTTCCTCTTTGTTCTGCTCCTTAAGAATCGGAGGGACTACTGATGACCGGTCTTGAACTTCGCGTAGAAAACTTGAATGTCGGCTTCGGCCGCCGCACAGTGCTCCGCGACATCAGCTTCACCGTTCATTCGGGTGAATTCATTTGTCTGCTCGGGCAAAATGCCGCCGGAAAAACCACGCTCTTCAAAGCCGTCTCAAACCTCATTGCTTCTTCCGGGCGCGTAACGCTCTGCGAAAACGGGAAAGCACTCCCACAGTCCGCTATTGCTTATCTGCCGCAGCTCACTCAGGTCCAGAGCCGCCTGACAGTCTTCGAGATGGTCATGCTCGGCCTCGGCCGCCGGCTTTCCTGGCGAGTGACGCCCGACATTTTCGAGCGGGTCGATCAGACGCTTCACGCCATGCAGATCAGTCACCTTGCCGACCGTCCCGTGGCCTCGCTTTCGGGCGGTCAAAAGCAGCTCGTCTTTATGGCGCAGGCCTTTGTTTCCCGTCCCCGCGTGCTGCTGCTCGATGAACCTACTTCTGCGCTCGACTTGAGACACCAGCTGATTGTCATGCAGGCCGCCCGCAGCTACGCCAAAACAACCGGCGCAGCCGTCCTTGCCATCGTTCACGATTTGATGCTCGCAGCTCGATTCTCCGACAAGCTCCTCATGCTGGGCGACGGCACCATTCGCCGATTTGCCGCTCCGGCTGAGGTACTTACGCCCGAAGAGCTGGCGGTCGTTTATCGCGTGGAAGCCGCGGTTGAACGCTCTCAAGAAGGACTTCTCACCGTGATCCCCATGACGCCGCTTGACGTTGATGACGGCACACACGGCCACGGCTCCGATCCGCACGCGCATGACCCTGCCGGCACGCATTCGAGCAGTTCCGATCAACACGACCACCCTATTCGCCATGACGACGACCACCCCCATCTCTGAAACCGCTTGCGTCAAATCCTCAGCCCTTCTGGGCGAAAAGGTGTCGGGCTACTGGAACACTCGTGCCGAAGGCTACAGCCTGCGCACCGCTGACGAACTCAGCGGCCCCCGCGGAGCGCATTGGCGGGAACGGCTCCTCAGCAATCTGCGCGGCGTTCCGTCGGGCGGTTCGGTGCTCGACGTCGGTTGCGGACCGGCGCTTCTGGCCATTACCGCTGCCCGATGCAGCTGGAAAGCTTATGGCTGCGACTCCAGCCCGGAAATGCTCCGGCGCGCTCTTGAGAATGCGAAGACGGCCGGGGCTGAAGTGACCTTTTGTCAATGCGACGCGGCAGCGCTTCCGTTTGCCGACGAAACCTTCGACGCCGTCATCTCCCGCAATGTGCTGTGGAATCTGCCTCATCCGGAAAGGGCGCTCAAGGAATGGATGCGCGTACTGAAACCCGGCGGCCGTCTCCTTTATGAGGACGGCAATCATTACCGCCATCTTGTGGATCCGCTCTTTAAGCGCCATCACGACAACATGCCCGCGCCCTTCGGTCACCAGCCGCAGTACATGCTCAACGTGGATACTTCGGCGATTGACGCCATTGCCCAGACGCGCCGCTTACACAAGAACTTCGTCCTCAATGGGATTTGCAGGCGCTCATCGATCTCGGATTCACCGAAACACAGGTGATTGAACCGAGCCTCGCTGAGGTCTCGGATCCTCTGTCGGGGCAAAACATCCGCATCGTCACCGATTTCGTTGCAGCAGCGACAAAACCCGCGGCTGCCGCCTTCTCGAATATCACAGCTGCGGCCTCAATGCCCTGAAACACCATCAGCCGCTCTGTCTTCATCAACCTTTGCGCTTTCGGAGTGCCTCATGCTTACTCGCCGCACGCTTCTTCTTTCCGCAGCTGCCGCATCCTTGGCGATGCTGCCTTTTGCCAGTTTTGCCGCTGAAGCCGCCGCCGGCGAAGCGGCATTGGGTAACGCCGCCCTGCCGCCGGCGGGCAGCTGGCCCGTTACCTTCAAAGATCTCGCGGGACGCACCGTCACCCTCACTCAGGAGCCGCAGCGGATCATCGTCGCCAACTACATCCAGAACTTCATGCTCGTCGGCGGCCGAGACGCCCTCAAACGCGTTGTCGGCATGACGCAGGATCATTGGGAATCCACCCGCATGGGCGAATATCAGGTCTTTACCACGGCCTACCCGGAGCTGAAGTCCATTCCTTCCATCGGCGGATTCCACGACGACATCCTCAATTCTGAAAAGATCATTGCTTTGAAACCCGATGCGATGATCATCAACCGTACGCAGTTCGCCGCCAACACCCAGCGTATTGAAGTGTTTGAGCGCGCCGGCATCCGTGTGATCGTCACCGACTACCACGCCATGAAGCTTGAGAACCATGTGCTCAGCACCCGCATCATCGGCCGCATGCTCGGTCGGGACACCGTCGCCGAGGAACTCTGCCGCAAAGCCATTGACGGCCTCAAGGACGTTGACGCACGCGTTGCCCGAGCCTCTGCCGGCAAGAAGCCGCCCAAGGTTTATATGGAACTCGGCAGCAAAGGCGTCGGCAACTACGGCAACACCTACAACTCCACCATCCTTTGGGGCGCTATGCTCGCCCGCGCGGGCGCCGACAGCATCTCAGCCAACAACCGCGAGCCCTACAGCGCTGCTACGCGTGAGTACGTCATCTCACAGAACCCGGAGATCATTATCATCGGCGGCTCGAGGTGGTCGGGCGGCGCGAGCGACCAGATGCAGATGGGCTTCACGGTCGAGCGCAAGACCGCGGAAAAATGTCTCGAAGCCTTTATGCACCGCTCGCTCTGGCAAAATCTCCCGGCCGTGAAAAACCGGCGCTTCTACGCCGTCGACCACGGGAGTCTGCGTTCCATTATTGACTGGCACATGAGCGCTTTTATCGCCAAAGTCTGCTGGCCGGAAGGCTTTGCCGACATGGATCCCGAAGCCGGCATTGTCGCCGACTATAAGCACTATCTTCCGGATTTGGATCCGGCCGGCACATTTACGCTGGCGCTCGGAAACTAACCGCAGAGCTCCGCCCGTTTGAATGGGATGCGGCCTCCGGCTCTAGGCGGGAGGCCGCTTTTTAGTACTGTTTGTACGTTTGGCCGGCAGATGTGCTCATGCCGAATGCATGCCGCCCATGGATGCAGCCAGCCAATCAGCCCTTAAGGACTCGGCTGCAGGTGCAGCCGCCGCCTTCCTTTCCGGTTTCATCCGCAGCCGGGCCGTAAGTCCGGACAGCTTTAGCGAGCAGTGCTTCAAGCTGATCAGCCTCATCCTCTGTGAGCGACCCCAAAATACGTTCGTTCATGCGGGTTGAAATATCGGCCATGATGGGTTTGAGCGCACGGCCTTTTTCCGTGAGCATGATGATGCTCGCTCGGCCGTCGGATTCACTGGGGAGCCGATCGACGTAGCCCTGCTTGGCAAGTCGATCGAGCATGACGCAGGTCGTCGACTTCGTACGGCGAATCTTCTGCGCAACCGCCGTGAGACTCAAACCTTCCTGCTGAAAGAGCACCTGGAAGATGTCTCCGCAGCTCGTCGTCAATTCGTCCAGGCCGGCCTTTTTCATCTCAGTGAGCAGGAAACGGCGGCCCTCTTCATGCATGCGGGCTGCGTAAGCAAGTATGGGACGGTCTTCCTTCATTGGCTATTCTTATTGTTGACAGCTGAATGCCAGTCGCATTTCAAAAGGACTTCAGCTTGTTATGAATATTCTAAGAATTATAAGACTGGGGATTTTCTTCGATTCGGACAGCACCTGCAAATAACCGCACAACGATGTGTATTACGTAAATATGTATGACGTCTGGACAGTATTCAGCCGAAATTTATCCGTCCTCAACGCACTTTGGAGCCCAATCCGAGCAACTCTGATAGGCCGTATCGTCAGTGAAACCGCACTGCATGCACGGCGGCCCTGCTCGAAAAATCTGAGGAGAGCGGTTCCTCAATCCCCCTGCAGGCTCCTCACTTTATGAGCGAACAAACAGTCAGTGCGCATCAGCCCGGGAAATCCGCACCCGTTCAATACGGCTTCGGGTTGCTTTAACCACATCGAACCGCAGTCCGCTGAACGTGATGGACTCTCCGGCTGACGGAATCCGCCCGAACTTTTCCAAGAGCAGCCCGGCGAGCGTTGCGCAACTGCCATTTTCGGGACGCAGTCCGCTCACCTGTGTGGTCTGTTCGACCAAGAAGAGGTCAGCAGCGCCCTCTGCCGACCAGCCTCCCGCAATCGGTTCGATAAAGCGTCCCTCGTTTTCATCCGGAAAATCACCCGCAATCGCTTCCAAAAGGTCATGCGTCGTCACTAAGCCCTGGATAATGCCGAATTCGTCAGCCACCAAAATAATGTGATGGTTGCCCTCTTGGAAATTCCTCATCAATCCAATCACACTGACCGTTTCCGGCACCACCAATGCACGACGGCGTCGAGCAATGTCGGCAATAGCAGCAGGATTGAGCGTATCGCCAGCTAAATCCTTCGCTTTTAATATCCCGATCACATTGTCAAGCGACCCCTCACAGACGGGGTAGCAGCTGTGCGGCTCACGCTTGATCAGCGCGGCAATTTCCGATGCGGGATGTTCTAGATCGATCCAGACCACATCGCAGCGCGGCGTCATGATGGTTTTGACCGTACGTTCCGCCAAGGAAAGCACGCCTTCAACCATGTGCCGTTCCTCCTCAGCAAACACATCAGGCTTGCGGTCTCGGGCAGTGTCCTCGTCAGCCGTGTCAACCTTTTCGCCGGGCCGACCCATCAAATTCACAATCGCCGAAAGCGTGCGTGCGCGAAAGGGGAGCTTCTCCGTATGCTTACGCAGATTGCGGGCAGCCAATTGGTTGAAGAACTCGATCATGACCGAGAAGCCAATGGCCGCATAGAGATAGCCCTTCGGAATATGGAAGCCGAACCCGTCTGCCACGAGTGAGAGGCCGATCATGAGCAAAAACGACAGGCACAAAACCACGGTTGCGTCTAAATAGATATACTTATGCGAATCATTCGCATTTGTGACGCGAATATTACAAGGGCAAACCCGAATTTTCAACTGCATACCCCCTCGGAAATGACTGTCTCTGTAAACATTTAAAGCATTTCCTAAAAATAGATACGTCCCAATAGGACGCATATCGAATCAATAATGCTTGTATATAATCGAATTAGGTGTATGGGTTACCCTTACATATAATCCTTTACCTGCCGCTCCCCCTCCCATTTGTTCTGCTGACTTATGCCTAAAGTGATATGCGGCAGCCGTTGGATCAGTCAGACGCTAAAGCTGGCAACCCGCCGTTTTGCGTGACGCCGATCGACGGCGGCTTCACTATTATTTGTATATTCGCCTGAGCGGCTCCCTTCGAACAGCTGCCGCCCCGCGGGAAAGATTGCCCAACACTCAGAATCGATTCCATTGGAGGCCTTTCATATGAAGTTCACATTCCAGACGCCCACTCGTCTTATTTTCGGCTCCGGCCGGCTTGACGCCTTGGGTGACGAAAAGCTTCCCGGCAAGAAGGCGCTTCTGCTCACGTCTCGCGGGAAATCCGCTGAACGCACCGGCGCACTTGAGCGCACCATGAAAGCGCTCGAGCGCGCAGGCGCTGAATATGTGTACTGCCCGATGGTGGAGTCCAATCCCGTTGTCGACAACGTTATGAAAGCCGCGCTTGCCGCCCGTGAAGCCGAGTGCGACTTTGTTGTTGCGTTGGGCGGCGGCTCCGTCATGGACTGCGGCAAAGCCGTGGCCATGATGGCAACCAACCCCGGCGATTTCTGGGACTATGTGTCTCAGGGGACCGGCGGGCGCAAGCCTATTGAAATCGCTCCGCTCCCCATCGTGGCCATTTCCACCACTGCCGGCACCGGCAGCGAAGTTGACGGCGGCGGCGTTATTTCCAACCCCGAAACCAAAGAAAAAATCGGTTTCGGCGGCCATCCCGGCCTTTACCCCGTGCTCGCCGTGGTGGATCCCGAGCTCACGCTCTCAGTGCCGCCCAAGCTCACGGCCTATCAGGGATTTGACGCGCTTTTCCATGCCGTTGAAGGCTACCTCACGAAGCGTCCCAACTACATGTCCGACATGTTTGCGCTTGAGGCTGTGCGCCACATCGCATCGGGTCTTTCCCGTGCGGTGAAGGACGGCCATGACCTCGAAGCCCGCGAGCACGTTTCCATCGCCAATACCCTCGGCGGCTATGTCATGGCCTGCTGCCGGCTGACCAGCCAGCACGCTCTCGAGCATGCCCTTTCAGGCGAATGCCCCGAAATGCAGCACGGCGCCGGCCTCATTATGCTGTCGATCGCTTATTTCAGTCACATGATTAAGACCGGCGCCAACTCGATGCGCTTTATCGAGCTCGCTCATGCACTCGGCGTCAAGGATGCCGTTCATCCGGATGACTTCCTGCGCACACTCCATGACCTTCAGATTGCCTGCGGCGTAGCCGACCTGAAGATGAGCGACTACGGCATTACGCGCGACGACATCCCGAAGCTTGCCGCCAAGGCGCGAAGCGTCGGCGCCGCGCTCTTCGAGCAGGATGCCGTTGCACTCACTTTTGAAGACACCGTATCGATTTTGGATTCTGCCTGGCGTTGATTCCGCAGCGCCTCTGCCGGCGGCAGCCTCGAAGCCTGCCGCCCCAGCCCAAACCCGCCTCTCGAAATGGGATGCGGGTTTCTTTATGTCGGAGGCTTGCTGCATGGCGAGTCATGCTGATTTTTCAAATGCCGACGCGAAGCACTCTTTTGACCGCGCTAGGTCATCCTAACTAGCACGGTCTAAGGTCTCTCCTTTCGGCAAAAGGAGAGCACTCCTTTGCACCGACCGCACTCCGGACTACGCCGCATTGTTGAACTATTCTGCAGCATACCCTCTTTCACTTTTGAGATTACCTCCCGCCGGAGGGCTAACACGATCCTTTCAGCCCTATTTGTATACTTAACTATTTTTCAATAAAATGCGCGGTCTCGTCGTGATTTAACCGCCGCCGAGCATCCGTTCCCCCCGTTATGCATCGTGCAGTTTTGTTGTGCCGGCATGCACAGCTCGAGGTAGAGGCACACCGGCTCTGCAGTCGACAATTTCCTCCGGCTTACGAACGACATACCGGATCAACTTTGGATGGAGACCAAGCGCAGGAACCCGGCTAAAGGCGGTGTTTCCGGGCTTTGCTCAAACCAATCTATTCAGACCGTACCTCCCCCTCGGGCGGGAAGCGAAAACGGCACCCAAGCCGGCAGCATTCTCAGGCCCAGAGAGGAGATCGTCTTAATGTCTGCGAAAAAATACTTCGGCGCTTTCTGTCTGTACCTCAACTACTTGGTACACGGCATCGGCGTTCTCGTGATGAGCCTCAACGTTCACGAATTCGAAGTGCAGTGGCAGACCGATGCGGCAGGCGTATCCGTCGTGATTTCCTCGCTCGGTCTGGGCCGTCTTGCGCTCCTGGTTTTGGCGGGTTCGCTTTCAGACAAATACGGCCGGCGTCCCTTCGTGCTGCTCGGCACCGTCACTTATCTCGCTTTCTTCATCGGCCTGCTTTTTACGCATGACGTCGGAACGGCTTATTTCTTCGGACTCTTGGCCGGCGCAGCCAATAGTCTGCTTGATGCCGGCACCTATCCTCGTCTGATGGAACTCTTCCCGAAGGCACCGGGACCGGCAGTCATTCTGGTCAAAGCGTTTGTCGCAGCGGGGCAGTTTTCGCTCCCGCTCATTCTGAGTTTTTTGGTCGCTCATGAATTGTGGTTTGGCTGGAGTCTTCTCATTGCAGCCGCCATCCTTGCACTCAACTTCTGCGTGCTCTTCTGGATGCCCATTAAGGTTCCCGATCAGCCCACGCGCCTTGGCGAACCTCTTGCCGCTGAGCTCGCGCAGCTCAATGACCCCGAGGCGAAGCTCAAACTGAAGCGCAGCAGCCGCATCGCGATGCCCGAACTCATCAGCTACACCCTCTTTGGGTACACCGCGATGGCCACTTTTTACATTGTGAGTCAGTGGCTCGCGCAGTACGGGGAATCCGTTGCCGGGATGCCTTATTCCGAGGCGCTCAAACTGCTCTCGATATACACCACCGGATCACTTGCCGGGGTGTTCTGCTCATCGCTCGCACTGCGGACATTTTTGTCTCCGCAGATGATGCTGCTCGGCTGCACCACTGTCTCAACGCTCGCGCTCACCGTCGCCTGTTTTTTCCCGTCGCCGACCGTGATGTTCGGCTTCTCATTCATTTTCGGCTTTGCCGCCGCCGGCGGCGTTGTTCAGCTTGGCCTCGCCATGATGGCTGCTCAGTTTCCTCGGGCTAGAGGCCGGGCCACGGGCATCTATTACAGTGCGGGGAGCATCTCCAATTTCACCATGCCGCTCATCACAGCCTGGATCGTCCGCGAATGGTCTATTCATGAGATCTTCAAATTTGACGTCATCATCTCCGGATGCGGCATCTTGCTCGCTGTCTTTATTGCCTGGAGAAGCCGTCATGCGCAGGCTATTGATTTGAATTAAGTGCAGAGCAATGGTATACGCGGTTTACCGTTCTCTGCCCTGTAGGCTAAACACATCTCAATTTCTTCGGCCATCAGAACCATGTATCAACATGTCTTCCAGACTCAAGGCGTTATGCATTTTGAAAGCGGCAAAACGCCCCGCGTTATGCGCTATGTTGTCAGTGACGATCCGCATTGGGCTTCGGGCTACCACATGCATGAAAACGAAACAGAGCTTATCTGGGTCGAACGAGGCACGGTAGAGGTGATGGTCAATGCCAACAAATACGTGGCTCATGCCGGCGACATCATCGCCCTGGAGCACGGCAAGTTCCATATGCTTGCCTCAAGTGACGCTGATCCGGCAAAAACATTCACCTGCGCCGTCTACGGCTTCAAATTTCACGACGTTCGAGGAGAGTCCCTCATTCTTGAACCGGACTCCGTTCCGGTCGTTCACGCTGCGCTCGGCGTAGATACCATCCGCACGCTCTTTCGCGAATTTGACACGCTCGTCACCCAGGCCAATCCCCTCGTTGATATTCTCGGCAATCTGATTGCCACGCTGCTTACCGTTCTTTTCCGCGAAAACTTCAAACTCGCTGCTCGTCCCGGAAAAGACAAGCAGCTCAAGAACGCCTTGATTCGAGAGGTGCTTGTTTACCTCAACGAAAACTATCGAGAAAAGATCACCCTTGAGGCGCTCTCCAAACGCTTTCGCGCGTCAGTGAGCTATATCGCTCATGAATTTGCACGCGAATACGGGGTTTCGCCGATCAACTACGTTATTGAAAGGCGCATTACCGAAGCAAAGTTTGCGCTCACGACGACCACGCAGAGTCTCAACCAAATCGCCTGGCATATCGGCTACGAAAATACCTATCACTTCTCCAAACTCTTCCAGCGCCACGTCGGCTGCTCGCCTTCGGAGTACCGTCGGCGCTTTGGCAAGAGTTCGGGAGAGCATCCTGACGAAGCGTCTGAAGACTGATCGTTTGGAAAGCAATAGGTTTTGCGCCCCTGTCTGACGCATTATTTCCACCCTGCAAATGGGAGGCAGCGCTGACTGCCAAAACGCTGCCTCCCATTCATTTGTGCGCCTCCTATGGAGCCGACCGTTGGCGGTCCGGATGCATCCCTCCTTTAGGTTAAAGTTTCGGGCCTCCGCTGAGCGGCCATTTAAATGGTTTCGCCCGCAACCATGCCGAACGTCAGAGCATCGATGATGCCGACGGTACCGAGACGGCTCGCTCCATGAACCCCGCCCGTGACTTCGCCGCCGGCATAAAGACCGGGGATGGGCTTATGCGTGCGCATGTGGATGACTTCGCCTTTGGGCGAAATCAGAACGCCGCCCATCGTGTGATGGATCTTCGGGCAAACTCGGCCGGCATAGAAAGGCGGTTTGGATACATCAATTCCATTCGTCACATTCATCGGTTTGCCGAAGGCTTCATCCTTCCCGCTCTTAACGGCAGCGTTGTACTGCTCAATCGTGTCACGCAGCGCTTTGCGGTCAATCTTATAAAAATCAGCAAGTTCATCAATAGAGTCAAATACCTTTACGGTTTTCTTTTCGAGCGGAGCAGTGAGGAACGCAGGATTCACGGCCTTAGCCGCCGCAGAGTCACCGATCGCCACCGGATAGTTTTCATCCTTGCCGATGACGGCGAACATGGCTTCCGTTTTAGGTTGGCGCCCCGCGAGCTCGTTAACGAAACGCTTGCCCGTCTTGGGATTCACGATGATGCCGTAGCGGTAGCAGGCGTGTTCGATGAAATTTGCTGAAATGCCGTAGCCGGGCTCATCAGGATTGCATGACGGGAGGAACTGCAGCCAAGAAATTTGAATCGGCGCGGCACCAATGTCCAAGGCGGCAGTGAGCGCCCCTGCAGTTGCGCCGGGCTGATTGGTTGAATCCATGGTCGGCTGCACGCGCGGATCTTGCATCTGACGGAACCACGTATCTCGGGAGAAACCGCCGGCGGCAAGCATCACGCCGCGCTTGGCGCCAAAGAACTTTTGCTCACCGGACGTATTGTCTGCATCGTCGCTCGCGAGTTTGGAGTTGAAGCTGTATTTGGTGCGCGCAGCGATACCCACCACTCGGCCGGTATCATCGATCACAAAGGAATCCATTTTCGTGCGGTTCATGATCGTGACATTCTTCATGCCTTTGAGCGCTTTGAGCATCGGCAGGACATAGCAGGAACCGTCGCTTGTCGTTGACTCAATGATTCGGGCCGCAGTATGACCGCTGCTGATGCCAAGATGGGAATCATCTACCGTGCAGCCGTATTTGCGCAGGAGCGCCACGACATCGTTGCAGCGGTCATAGATGACATCGAGCAGTTCGACATGGTTGATTCCAAGGCCGTCTCTGGTGCAGTCGCCGATAAAGATTTCACGAGAATCCTTGATCCCGAGCTTCTTTTGATTGGGGTTGCCTGGACAGGCAAAGTTGCCGCCGCAGATGAGCGAATTGCCGCCGAGGATCGTCATTTTCTCAATCAGCAGCACCGAGTAATTCTTCTCGGCGCACCGAAGCGCACAGGTGAGTCCCGCAAAGCCCGAGCCAACGATAACGACATCGTATTGCTCATCGAATTTTTCGATGCTGCTGCGGGGAACCGCGGCCTGCACGGCGGAAAGACCGGACAGAAGCGCCGCGCCGCCGGCGAGTTTGAAGAGATGGCGTCGAGTGGATTGCATGGTGTTTCTCCTTTCTCCATACTGCTGAGCGTTTTTTGCTTCATCCTGACTGAAGCGCTTCGCTCTGCATTTGCCAAGCAGTCTATGGAGAGCCCTGAACGAGAGGCATCTCCCGCGTGAGGTGAGGTTTTCCTCACGTACCGGCGGAGGTGAGGAAACCTGCATGAGTCCACTATCATTGCCTGATGCTCAGTCGTTTCCTTACCGTTTCCGTTTTCACGGCAGCCTTCTTTTTGGCCAATCTTCCTCGTCCCGGATATGCCGAGGCTGAAGAGAAGACCATCGTCATTGCCATGGCTGAAACGCTCGAGCCCGGGCTGCGCGATCACCTTTTTGTTGCGACAGGAGCCGTTATTCGTCAAGCGCTCCCCGGACGGAACATTGCCTTTGAGACCATCTCCGCCATCAACGCTGCACGCGACGTCAAACGCCTGCATCCAGACTTTCTGATCCTTCCGAGCGGGCTCTACCTTACGCTTGCCCAAACGAATGACCTGAGGCTCCTCGCCACGCGCAAGCGCTCGGAAGCTGCAGACCCGTCTCGAGGCGTGGCAGCCGCGTTCGTCGTTCGTGAAGACCGCACTGATCTTCAGTCGCTTGCGGATCTCGAAGGTGTCCGCATTGCAGCCGGAACACCCTACTCAGTGGACGGGTGGCTTGCCGCGCTTGGCGAGATCCAGGCACGAGGATACGACCCGGAGCATTTCTTCAGCGAGACGATCTTTCTTCAGTTTCCTTTTCCTGACATCGTCCGCAGTCTCATGAAGGGCAGCGCTGATGTCGGCGTTATTCCTGCGTGCATGCTCGAGCGGCTTGAATCAGTCGGCGCACTCGAGAAGGGGCTCCTGCGGGTCGTTCATGAGCAGACTTCGCCCGAACTTGCCTGCCGGCGCTCAAGCGCACTCTATCCGGATTGGGTTGTGGCATCCATGGGAACCGCTTCGCCCGAAGACGTCCGTCAGGTATCCATCGGTCTGCTCACCATGCCGAACACAAATGACTTCGAATGGTGGGCGGCCGGAGATTTTCGAGCGCTTAATGAGCTCTACCGTACGCTGCGGCTCGGTCCCTACGCTTTTCTTCGGGATTTTTCAGTTCACGCAGTGATTGAGCGGTACAAAGGGCCGCTCCTCTTCGCAGCTGCGCTGATGGTGCTCTTCCTCCTCAATGAACTGCGTGTGCATGTGCTCGTCAGAAGGCGAACAAAGGAGCTTTCGGACGCGCTTACGGAGCGTGACGCCAACGCGCAGTCCATCCGTGAGCTGCAAAAACAATTGGGCGAGGTCGAGCGTGTCGGGGCGGTTTCTCAGCTTTCGAGCATGATTGCCCATGAACTGAAGCAGCCCGTTGCCTCCATCATCAACTTCTCGGCGGCGCTTTCCGTCCGTTTGGGCGGCCTGCTTAAAGCGCACCCGGAATGCGCAGCCGGACTCTGCACCATTCGAGCTGAATCCGAACGCATCTCCGAGATCATCTCCCGCGTGCGGCAATATGCTAAGCATCGACCGGCGTCTGCCGCGCCGTGTTCCTTGTCGGCTGCTGTCCGCAAAGCAGTGCTTGTTTATCGAAACGGCGAAGGCGGGCGTATTCCGGTGGAGGTGACAGAAACGGAAAATGCCTGGGTGGTGGCCGATGAACTAGAACTCGAACTCCTCGTGCTCAACCTCATCCGGAACGCGGCTCAGGCACAGATGCGCGCAGAGACGCCCTACATCCGCATCCGCATTGAACGCTCAGCATCTGAAGTTCAGCTCACGGTGGAAGACAACGGCCCTGCTCTGAGCGATGCTCAATTTCTCAAACTCTCGCATGCGCAAACGAGCATGAAACCGGACGGTCTGGGCCTGGGCCTGGAAATAACCCGTTCCATCGCCGCACGATCCGATGCCATGCTCGTCTTTGAGCGCAAGCCTGAACGCGGCCTGCTCGCCATCGTGCGCTTTCCGCTGAAGCTCTCTCTGAACGGCACTGCATTCGAGGAGCGCGAATCATGATGCAAACCGCTGAAATTGAAACGGCCCGTCCAGTCATTCGAATCGTTGATGACGATGAAGTTTTTCTGGCTTCACAAAAGTTTTTCTTCGAAACTTTTTTCCCTGAAGTCCGCGTATGGCCTTGCGCAGAGCGTTATCTCGATGAAGAGGATCTAAGCGCTCCGGGATGCCTTATTCTGGACTACCGCATGCCGGACCGGTCAGGCCTGGAAGTTCAGCGCGCACTGCTTCTGAGACGCAAACCCATGCTGCCGATCATTTTTTTGAGCGCCCATGGCGATATCGGCACCGCCGTACATGCCATGCGGAACGGTGCAGTTGACTTTCTGGAAAAACCCGTTGAACCTGAAGCGCTGCTCGCCAAAGTTCGTACTGTTGTCGCATGGTCTCTCGATGCCTTTAAGCGTGAGCTTGACCGCCGCCGTATGGAACGCCAGGTGCTGTCACTCACCGGAAGAGAACGTGAAGTCATTGATCTTGCGGTCAAAGGAATGCAAAACAAAGAAATTGCGGATCTTCTCGGCATCTCCGTGACGACCGTGAAGATGTACCGCGCCAATGCTTTTCAAAAACTTGGCGTCAATACGATTTTGGCTGCGTCGCAGTTTCTTGCGCGTGCGGAAAATTCCTTGGAGCAGTGAGCATGATCACCAGACGTCAGCTCTTTGCCGGCATTTTGGGATTAACAGCCGGCCCATCCTGGTGCCAGCCTCAGGAAATCCTCGCCGCAGCCGATGTAATTGTCGTCGGAGCGGGATTAGCAGGCTTGAGCGCAGCGGTTTCTGCGCGTGAAGCCGGCGCCGGGCGGGTGCTTATTCTCGAAAAAGATGTGATGATCGGCGGACATTCAATCATGTCAAGCGGCTACTTCAATGCCGTCGATCCCAAGCGGCAAAAACCGCTTGGCATCACGGATTCGCCGGCGCTGATGGAGAAGCAGTCGCTGCAGGTGGGAGGTGATACCGCCTCCCCCATTTTGATGCGGCGGCTTGCCGAATCCTCTTCAGAGGTGCTTCAGTGGCTTGAAGCGCACGGCGTGCACTGGAGCGACCAAGTCTTCGAATCCTATTCATCCTTTCAGCGCAGAGGTCACATTTCAAGCCCTGTGCGGGCCGGATACGACTATGTGATGGCGCTTCTCGACTGTGCGCGCCGGCTGGATGTGAAGATTCTGCTTGGGCATCGTGCCGAACGCCTCATCACTGAGAACGGCCATATTGTCGGTGCTGCGGGAGTTTGCCGAGGCTGTCAGCCCTTCGAAGCCAGAGCGCATGCCGTGATTCTGGCTACGGGCGGCTTTGCCGCCAATACAGCCCTGCTTGAAAATGCGCTTGGCCCTTACGCGGCAACGCTGCGCAGTTCGGCCAATACCCGCGGCATTCTGACTGACGGTGCTGTCGGTGACGGCATTCTCATGGCACGCACCGTCGGAGCAAAGATCGTCAATATGGACTCCGTTCTGCTCGTCCCCTATAACGGCGGCCGAGTGACGGGTTATGTCGGCGGCGACATCTACCTCACCAAAGAAGGCAGACGCTTCATCGATGAAGGAGCGTCCTGGCTCGCATTGCGCCAAGCCCTGCAAAACCTCCCCGACGGAAAGATGTGGGTGCTCACGGACTCCGGAACAGTGAAAAACAACGACTTCTCGCTCAAACTGATGACCGGCGCAGTGCGTGAAGCCGCAACGCTCGATGAGGCTGCCAAAGGCATTGGCTGCAATCCTGCGGTATTGGAAGAGACCGTCAGGCAATACAACCATTCGGTTCACATTGGACGCGATGAGGCCTTTGGCAAAACGACGATGCTTAAAGCGCTTGATGAACCGCCCTTTTATTACGGCGAAGAGCGGCTCAACATCCATTCAACCGAGGGCGGCGTTGCCATTGACACGCAGGCCCGCGTTCTGGATCAGTCCGAGGAGCCCCTCTTGGGTCTTTTTGCGGCCGGCGAAACAGTCGGAAATCTTCACGGCAAAAGCCGTCCCGGCGGCAACGGCGTTTTGGCCTGCGTCGTCTTCGGCAGAATCGCAGGACAAGAAGCGGCTCAACTTAGCCTCTCAAGTCATTGAGAGGCTCCAAGTCTTTTGCTCACAAAGGCGGAATGGGTTTGCCTTCGTTATGCCTCACTTTCATCATCAGGGCGGTGACAGTGCGGCCGACTAATCCGAGGACTGACCGGCTGCAACACGCTCACGAACCATTCGAGCCAGGGCAAATTTCTGCAGCTTCCCCGAAGACGTCCGGGGCAGCGCATCGAGCACCACGAGATATTCCGGGAACTTATATTTAGCCACCCGCCGGCCGTCAAAGAAAGCGACGAGGTCCGTCAGATGCAGGGCGGGAGCGCCGGGGCGCATGCTTACGCACGCGCAGCTGCGCTCGCCCAGACGTTCGTCGGGCATAGCCACTACAGCAGCCTCCCGCACGCCGGGATATTCGAGCACAATATCTTCGACTTCGCGGCTCGAAATATTCTCGCCGCCGCGCACAATAATGTCCTTCTTGCGGCCGGTGATGCGGATGTAGCGGCCCTCTGAATCCGTGCGGCAATAGTCGCCCGAATAGTACCAGCCGTCCGCGTCAAGCGCCCGTGCGGTCATCTCAGGCTCTCCCCAATACCCCACAAAGACCTGCGGACCGCGAGACGCCTCTTCGCCCTCTTGGCCGTGCGGCACTTCATGCCGGGCGTCGTCCACAACGCGGATCTCCACGCCGTCGACTGCGCACCCGTCCGTTTCTTCCGTATGCTCACGCGTGTCGTTGAGCCGTACCAGCGAATGCGGCGAAGACTCGGTCGAACCGTAAATGGATAAGAGCCGAATGCCGAAAGGCCGGCAGTCTTCAAAGAGTTTGGGCGGAATGGTGGTGCCGCCGCAGAGGAAAAAGCGAAGCGAGGACAAATCCCGCGGATGCTGCCGAAGTTCTTCGAGGATATCGAAGACAAAGGGCGTTGCCCCCAAGACGCAGGTCGCTTTCTCGGCCTCAAAGAGATTCATGCAGTCTTCTGCGCGAAAAATATCGAGAAGCAGACTCTTGCCGCCCAGAATGAAGGGCAGCGTCACTCCGTGGAGAAACCCGGTCGCATGCCCGAGCGGAGCGGGCATCAGAAAAGCATCCCGCCACGTGAGATTGAGGCGGTCGGCATAGGCGCGTTCGCTCGCGAGAATGTTGTTGTGCGTGAGCATCACCCCCTTGGGGCGTCCTTCCGTGCCTGAAGTGAAGAGCACTGCCGCGACTTCATCGGCATCAGCGGGAATCGGCGTGAGGAGCGGTTCCGCGCCGGCAATGACATCCTCGAACGCATAAACACCCTCCTGCGAACGCAGCGACGGGGCAAGCGGGGCCATTTTTTCCACGGCCACAACGGCAGAAAGCCTCGGCAGGTGCTGCGCGAGTTTGGCAAGCATTTCAATCGGGCGGCTTTTGCGGAAAGCCGTAGCGGTAAAGACCACCTTGGCTTCACACCAATCGAGCGCCCAGGAGAGCTCTGCCTCGCGCCATGCGGGCAGAAGCGGCATGGCGATGGCGCCGAGCTTTAAGGCCGCAACATAAGCGATGGTGAATTCCGCCCAGCCCGGCAGATTAAGCGCCACCACGTCGCCGCGGCCGACGCCGATCGTGCGCATCCAGCCGGCCAGACGCTGCGCCTTCTTGTCGAGCTGAGCGTAGGTGTATCGGCCGCCCTGGCTGTCAACAACACAGGTACGGTCGGGCACAGCACGCACGGACTGATGCCAATAATCAGCGAGCGTGGCGTCGCCCCAAAAGCCCTGACGGCGATAGAGCGCCCGGCGTTCGGGATTAATCGTGTATTCAGGACGCATGACTTGAGCGGTATGCAAATGGAAGGCTTGGAGAAGAAACCGGCCCGGCCTGCGCCGAGGAATCCGCAGGCCGGGCGGCTAGGAGAATCGAGGCTCAGCCCCGGAAACGCCGGCTTAGCCGAAGCGGAATTCGACGCCGAAGGTTCCCTGCGGGAATTCCCACTTCTTGAGGATCGTGTCGCCGCAGAGGACGCGGCAGGTGCCGCATTCAAGGCAGCCGGCGCAGTCAAAGCTGATCGTGCCGTCATCGGCCTCTTTATAGAGATTGGCCGGGCAAGCCTTCACGAGCTTGCGGAATTCTTTGCGGTCGGGCTCATCGCAGAGCACGATGTGCGCATTTTCCTCATCCACAAAGAACTTGTCTTTGCCGAGCTTTTCGTCCACGTTGACGAACTTAATTTCCTTCGTGCTCACAGTGCTTTCCCCCAACCGTAGCCGTCTTTAAGGAGATTCATAACGCCGGCAGCCTTAACGCGCTGCCAGAGGCTCTTGCGAACCGGCGGGACCGGCGAGCCGTCGTAGCGGAAAAGATCGCGCATGATGCCCGCGGTCATCTTCGGGTAGTCTGAGAAAAGACGCGGATTCTCCATCAGGTGTGGCACATTGCGGTACTGCTTCATATCGCGAAGCACAAAGCTCTCTTCGAGACGACGCCGGTAGCCGGCCAGTCCGGCGGCGGAAAAATCACCCGCCTTCTTGGCGTCGATCACGGCCCGAGCCGCGCATTCGCCGGATGCGACAGCCAAATCCATGCCGCGCACAATGAAGCCCAGATTGATGCACAAGGCCGCAGCATCACCCGTAATCAGCACGCCGTCTGCGGCGAGCTTTTCAGGCACCATGTCGTAGCCGCCTTCGGGGACGAGATGACCGGAATATTCGAGCAGTTCGCCGCCCTCAATCAAGGGCTTAACCGACGGATGATTCTTCAGATCCTCGAGCATCTGCGGCACGGTCTTGGGCGACTTTTCAATATCGCCGAGTCCGCAGACCACACCGAGTGAAATGGAATCTTCATTGGTATAGAGGAAGCCGCCGCCCATCAGGCCGGCAGAAGCGGAACCCGCAAAGAGCCAGGCAGCGCCTTCACCGTCGCTCAGACCAAAGCGGTCATTGATGACCTGCTTAGAGAGGCCAATGACTTCTTTGGCGCCGACAGCGTACTGGTGAGCGTGATATTTCGGCAGCAGACCGATCGACTGGGCCAGAAGAGAATTCACGCCGTCGGCAAGAATCACGCATTCAGCGAGGAGCTCGTCTTCGCCCGCCTGAACGCCGGTCACGCGGCCGGTTTCATCCTGAAGCAGCCGATCGACGCGAATACCCGGAATGAACTGGGCGCCCTCGGACTCGGCCTTTTCCTGAAGCCACTGGTCAAATTTGCCGCGCAGCACGGTGTAGGATGCCGCCTCCGCGGAGAACGCTTCACCCGTGTGATAGTCAAGCGTCACCGAGTCGTCGTCGGTAATAAAGGAGATCTTCTCACGGGTCACAAGGCGCTCAACGGGCGCTTCCTCAGCGAAGCCCGGCATGACGCGCTCGAGGCTGTGGGCGTAGAGACGGCCGCCCGTCATGTTTTTGCTGCCGGCATAATTGCCGCGCTCAATCACGAGAACGTCAAGCCCTTCCTTGGCAAGAACGTAGGCGGCCACGCAGCCGGCTACGCCGGCGCCGACTACGATGGCGTCGAATTTTTCTTCGGACATGGTTGATACAGCGCGGACGGATGCTGTTTGGCAGCAGCTCAGGCAGTGCTGAGCACTTGAGAGCTGCCGGCATCGAGTGCAGACGCCCGGCGCCTTAAATTAGGGGTTGCAAGTGGGGTCTCGGGCACCCCGCGGCGGGGCGCCCGTTCATGTGAACTCAGCGCCGCTTAGGAAAGCGCGCGGGTGAGTTCCGGAACGATCTTGTAGAGGTCGCCCACGATGCCGGCATCGGCATCCTTGAAAATCGGCGCGTTCTTATCCTTGTTGACCGCGAGGATCACGCCGCAGTCGGCGGCGCCGACCATATGCTGAATCTGGCCGGAAATGCCGAGCGCAATGTAGATGTCAGCCTTGAGCTGCGTGCCGGAAACACCGATATAGCGTTCGCGTTCCATCCAGTGCTCGCCTTCGGCGATCGGACGGGAGCAGCCGATTTCGGCGCCGATGGCCTTGGCAAAGGCTTCGATCATCGCAATGTCTTCCTGCTTGGCAATGCCGCGGCCGATGCCGATGACGCGCTTGGCCTTCGTGAGGTCAACGCTCGCGGCAGCCTTCGCACGGCGTTCCTTGACGACGATCGCGGCAGCCGGAGCGACCTTCTCGACCGCAATGACAGGGATGTCGGCCGACGCATCTGCCGGTTCGGGTTCAAAGACGCCCGCGCCGACCGTTACCACGGCGTCAGCGGAAACGATGCGGACAGCTGCGGCAGCAAGACCGCCGTAGGTGCGGAAGGTGGCCTTTACCGCGTCACCGACTTCGAGGCTGAGCGCATCGTTGACGAGACCGGCGCCGCGCTTAGCAGCTACGCCGGCGGCAAGCGCCTTGCTGCGGCGAGTGGCGTCAAAAAGGAACAGATTGCCTTCGCCCTGAGCGAGCGAAGCGATCGTTTCCGCGTAGTTCTCAATGGCTTCGCCTTCGGCAAGGCCAAGGTTATAGACGGCCGCCGGACCGCAGGCACGAAGTTCAGCAGCGCAGCTTTCGCACGGCACAACAGCATTCACCACGGCGCCGAAGCGGCGCGCGCCGGCGATCAGATCCGCATAACGTTCAGCAGCATCCGCGTAGACCCAGACAGTTTGAATTTTGCTCATGACTCTTATCTCCGTGATGACTTATTACTTGAGGGCGGACTTGATGCGGGCAGCAAAGTCGGCCACAGCGGAATCGCCTTCGAGGACTTCGTGAGCACGTTCTTTGCGCGGAGGCACTTCAATAGCATCGAGCTCAACGGTCTTCGCCGGAGCGCTCCAGCCGATGTCAGCCGTCGAAAGGGTCTTGGCGGGCTTCTTGCCGGCGCCGAGAATGGCCTTCATCGTGGGGATGCGGGGAACATTGATGTCGCTCGTGACGCAGACGGCGGCCGGAAGCGGGAGTTCAATGACTTCGACTTCATTTTCAAGCGAGCGCTCTACGCGGATGCCTGCATCAGTCTTTTCAATGCTGCTCACGGCATTCACACAGGGCACGCCGAGGATACGGGCGGCCAGAAGACCGGTCTGCTGAGCGTAGAGGTCGCCGGACCCTTCACCGAACACCAGCAGATCAAAACCGGTCGTGCGGGCGGCGGCGGCAATCGCCGAGGCGGTCGTTTCAGCAAGCGCGCCTTCAAACGCAGCGTCATCCTTGACAAGACACAGTTCGGAAGGACCGCGCGAAAGCACATCCTTTTTAAGCTTGGAGTTTTCGAGGATCTTGCCGCCGACGGAGAGCGCCGTCACCACGTCGCCTTCACCGGCGAGCTGTACAGCAGCTTCAATGCCGTTCAGATCGAACTGGCTGATTTTGAAATCCGCACGATCAAAACTGAGTTTTTGATCGGGCGTCACAACAATGTCCTGCTCTTCGGGAACGACCTTGAAGCACGAGACGATATGCATAATGACTCCTTGGGGTTCAGAAATTACGCAGCTTTACCCCAGAGCATCATGGTGAGATCTGAAGCTTTTGCCGCCGCTAAATAAACTAGATCATTTAAGGATTGAGCAGTTTTTGCTCGCACCGCATTTCGATCGATGCAAATAGTGCTCTTCAAAAACAATCTTGACGAGAGCCATATTTGTTTTTCGTTTAAATTATCTTGCACGCGATGGCATGCTTCATCCCCGCTGACATTCGGTGAAATGAGAGTATTCATTTGTTTTCTCTAAATTTTCTCCTGACAGAACCTTTATTCAGGGAGCAAAATACGTCAGCTCGCCGCTAATCGCCCTCACCGGCCAGAGATCCCTGCACATCAAGCCGCCGACCACTGCCAAGCACGTTCAAGTTCCCCCAAAGGCGCAGTACCGTCATCCCGCCGATCTAGTGTCAATTCCCCTGCAGTACTAGTTAATTGGGGCAGATTTCAGGGATTTTCAAACACTCGTCCGAAGGCGCTCCAAGCGCGTCCTCCCCTCCTTCAGAAGAGCCCATTTCACTTTGAAGGGCAGCTCAATTCCATCCTCCGTGCAAGATAGCCATCAGCGCCTGCAATATTGTTTCTTCGTATTTCATTTATTTTTCAATTAGTTAACCGAATTTCAGCCTGCTGAGCCCTTTCGCGTTCTGTGCAGGAATCGAGCTCGTCAGTCGTTTACAAATCAACCAGCGACATTCCGGCGGCTGCTTGAGCCCTGTGAGTCTTTGGATTCACTTCGCCGCTTCCCTATATAGAGATGCAGCTACAGACGGCCCATCCCGCCCTCTTTAGAACCTATAAGACGTACGAACATCCCTCACTGCTGCCGGCAGCATCCTCATCAAATCGAAAATAGATCAAGTAAACCAAAGCATTTTCAGTGCATAAGGGACGACCAACCCAGTTTGAACAGCCCTGCGCCGCTCAAGCCCAAAGGAGGCCCTCCCGTCGGTTCTGAAGCCCCTCGTCAGGCTTGGGACCCGGCCGGTCACCTCTCGGCCAAGCAAGATTGTCCAGTCCTCCATGCACGATTCGAGCTATTCAAGTCATTTTCGATCGTTCCTGCGCTGATACTGTTTTCCTTAATTTTCAGAGTATTAAAAGTCTTTTAACTCGTCAGCCGGCGTTTCGGTTGTGCAGAAATATTGGCAAACAAAACATTTTCTTGCCTATCCAAAGGCTTTGCACATTTTGATAATTTCTCCTGTCCAAAGGAAGTAATCCGACCGGCGAATAAAGCCAATTAAAAATGACTTTTAAAACCGCTGCGGATTAAACAATACAAATGTATTGAAGCAGACACCCTTTAATTTTCTCTTCAATAAAACCGGAGAACGCTTTTATGACTAAACCCAATTCCGCAGCGGGAAGCACATCGTTTCTCGTCGCGGCGATCGGCATCTACGTCGCGTACTTCCTGCACGGTGCAAGCGTCATCGCACTCGCGCAGAACATGTCGGCTCTTGCAGAAAAATTCGCAACCGACAGCGCGGGCATCGCCTACCTGATTTCCGGCATCGGCCTCGGCCGTCTCGTCACCATCCTTTTCTTTGGTGCACTCTCAGACAAGTTTGGCCGCCGCTCGATGATCCTCCTCGGGCTCGTCCTCTACGTTCTCTTTTTCCTCGGCATCCCCTACAGCCCGAATCTCACCATTGCCTTCATTCTGGCTTTCTGCGTCGGTGCGGCCAATTCCGCCATTGACACCGGCGGCTATCCGGCCATGATCGAATGCTTCCCGAAGGCTTCGAGTTCCGCAGTCATTCTGCTCAAGGCCATGGTGTCCTTCGGTCAGATGCTCTATCCGATGTGCGTGAGCTTTCTCATGGTTTCGGGCCTCTGGTACGGCTGGGCCTTTATTGTCCCGGGCGCCATCCTGATCGTGCTCTCGCTCTTCATCATCAAGTGCCGCTTCCCCGGCACGAGCGGCTCGGGCGCTGCCGGTGCTGATGTTCCGCAGATGCGCGCCAAGCCCAAGATGATGCTCGAAGGTTTGGTGGCGGTTGTCTTCGGTGTCTGCGCCTTCTCCACTTTCTACGTGGTCGCCGTCTGGATGCCGCGCTACGCCGCAGCTTTCGGCGGCATGACGGAAGCCGAATCGCTCACCACGATCTCCTACTACTCCATCGGCTCGCTCGTCTGCGTATTCGCCTTTGCCTACCTTCTGAAGAGCAAAGTTCGCTCCGTCTGGGCCATGACGCTCAACGGCCTCATCGCCTGCGTCGCCTCTGCGGTTCTGTACCTCTACCCCTCGCCCTTCGTGTGCACGGCCGGCGCTTTCCTGATCGGCTTCTCAGCCGCGGGCGGCATCCTGCAGCTCGGCGTGGCTGTAATGGCGGAATTCTTCCCGGACAGCAAAGCCAAGGTGACCTCTGTCTACATGATGATGGGCGGCCTCGCGAACTTCGTCATCCCGCTCGCGACGGGCTACCTCTCACAGATCAGCATCCGCTACGTGATTCTGCTCGACTTCGGTCTCGCGGTCCTCACCTTCCTCTCGGCCATTTACCTCTTCAAGCGCTACTACGCGGTCTTCCGAATTCCTCAGAACGACCTGCGCTGGGGCGAACGCGCCGTCGCGAACAAATAACCCCCCGTCAACATCTTTTCCAGGCTAAACGCCTAACGAATGCCGCGCTCGGGCGACACCGTACACCCTCGTCAGAAGCTTGCTGCCTGACGCCCGGTGCGACATCCAATCACCTCTCTATCCAGGAGCAATCAAAATGGAAGTTACTGCTAAGTATGAACTGATCGGCCTCATGGCCTACCCCATTCGCCACAGCCTCTCGCCGACGATGCAGAACTGCGCCCTCGAAAAGATGGGCCTGCCGATCTGCTACATGGCCTTCGAGGTTGACAATGCAAGCTTCCCCGACGCCATCAAGGGTCTTCGTGCTCTGAAGATGCGCGGCACGGGCGTTTCCATGCCCAACAAGCAGCTCGCCATCGAATACGTTGACGAACTCGATCCGGCCGCTGAACTCGCCGGCGCCATCAACACGATCGTCAACAAGGACGGCCGTCTGATCGGCTACAACACCGACGGTACGGGTCACCTCCACGGCATCAAGGAAACGGGCTTTGACCCGAAAGGCAAGACCATGGTTCTCGTCGGCGCCGGCGGTGCTGCCACGGCCATCGGCGCCCGCGCCGCTGTCGAAGGCTTCAAGGAAGTCAAGCTCTTCAACCGCAAGGACGAATTCTGGGAAGGCGCTCATGCCTTTGCCAAGCGCGTCAATGAAAAGACCGACTGCGTGGTCACCGTTCACGACCTCGACGACACGGCCGCCTTCCGCGCCGCCATTGATTCCGCCGACGTGCTCACCAACGCCACCAAGGTCGGCATGAAGCCCCTGCACGAACTCTCCGTCGTGGGCGATGCCTCTTGGCTGCGTCCGGGCCTCGTCGTCTCTGAATGCGTCTACAACCCGCATATCACCAAGCTCCTCACGCAGGCCAAGGAAGCCGGCTGCACCACGGTCGACGGCTACGCCATGCTCCTTTGGCAGGGCTGGGAACAGTTCAAGCTCTGGACGGGCGAAGACTTCCCGATCGAATACGTGAAGGAAAAGATGGGATTCAAGTAATCCAGATCAGCTCTCCAATCCGCGGATATCTCCGAAGCAGCCTCTCAATGTGGGAAACTGCTTTCGGAGGCCCGCCGCTCCCACTCCATTCGAGCAGCCCGAGCGTCTGTGCTCGCTCCGCTCATCCCCCGCTGCATTCATCAATATCGTCATGAAGACCGTTCAGATCAAGAACATCACCGTGGGCGAAGGCGCCCCCAAGATCATCGTTTCGCTTATGGCCAAGGATCTCGCCGCCGTGAAGTCCGAAGCTGCCGCCTACGCCGCTGCAGACTTCGACATTCTCGAATGGCGCGGCGACCACTTTGCTGCCGTCACCGATTCCGCCGCCGTTGTCGAAGCGCTCAAGACGCTGCGCGCCGCTTTCCCCGAAAAGCCCATTCTCTTCACCTTCCGCTCCAAGCACGAAGGCGGCGAAGCCGAACTGACGGCCGACGACTACATCGCCCTCAATATCGCCGTTGCGGAAACGGGCCTGGTCGATCTGATCGACCTCGAGCTCTTCACGGGCGACGAGCTCGTTAAGAACGCCATCGCCGCCGCCCACGCCCGCGGCGTGAAGGTGATCATGTCCAACCACGACTTCCACAAGACGCCGGCCAAGGACGAAATCATTTATCGCCTGCGCCGCATGCAGGAACTCGGCGCTGACATTCCGAAGATTGCGCTGATGCCCACCTGCCGTCAGGACGTCCTCACGGTGCTTTCTGCGACCGTCGACATGGCCGAAAAATACGCCGATCGCCCGATCATCACGATGAGCATGGGCAAGACCGGCGTGACGAGCCGTCTCACGGGCGAAGCCTTTGGCTCCGCTGCCACCTTCGGCGCCGTGAAGACCGCTTCCGCCCCGGGCCAGATCTCAGTGGCCGACCTGCGCACGGTCCTCACGATCATCAATAAGGCCTAATCGGGCCAGCCCGGAAGTTCGCTCGGTCCGCTGACTCGAACTTCCGACCCTTTTTTTTAGGAACGACTGCCGCCTTTGCGGCAGCCGCCAGGGGCCGCATTGTCGCTCCAATCGCCGCCCCCCAATCCCCCCGTTACGTTCCTTTGCCGCGCTCCCTACGCCACGCGCGGTCACTCCGGAGACATCCCCCATGACGTTTGCACGCCCGAAGCGCATCAACGGCCGAGTTCCCGTTCTCACGGCCGAAGAAGCTGTCAAGTACATTCCCGATGAATCCACCCTCTGCGTCCTCGGCGCCGGCGGCGGCATCCTTGAAGCCACGAAGCTCATTGAAGCCCTTGCTGAACGCTACAAGACCACGCAGACGCCGAAGAACATCGGCATCATCAGCCCGACGGGGCTCGGCGACCGCGCTGAACGCGGCATCAGTCCGATCGCTCAGGAAGGCCTCGTCAAGTGGGCGCTCTGCGGCCACTGGGGTCAGTCTCCGCGCATCTCCGAACTGGCCGAACAAAATAAGATTTTTGCCTACAACTACCCCCAGGGCGTCCTCACGCAGATGCTGCGCGCTTCGGCCGCCCATCAGCCCGGCATTCTGAGTGAAATCGGTCTGGGCACCTTCGTTGACCCGCGCAACCAGGGCGGCAAGTTAAACGACATCACCAAAGAGGACCTGATCAGCCTCGTAAATCTCGAAGGCAAGGAATACCTCTACTACAAGACCGTCGCTCCTAATGTGGCCTTCATCCGCGCCACGACCTGCGACAGCGAAGGCTACGCCACCTTCGAAGACGAAGTGATGTACCTCGACGCCCTCGTCATCGCCGAAGCCGTCCACAACAACGGCGGCATCGTGATGATGCAGGTTCAGAAAATGGTGAAGAAGGCGACGCTGCACCCGAAGGCTGTCCGCATTCCGGGCTACCTCGTTGACATCGTGGTCGTTGATCCCTCCCAGACGCAGCTCTACGGCGGCGCTCCGGTCAACCGCTTCATCTCGGGCGACTTCACGCTCGACGACAGCGAACGCGTCAAGATTCCGCTCAACCAGCGCAAGGTTGTCGCCCGCCGCGCACTTTATGAAATGAAGAAGGGCGCCATCGGCAACGTGGGCGTCGGCATTGCTGACGGCATCGGTCTCGTCGCCCGCGAAGAAGGCTGCGACGAAGACTTCGTGCTGACGGTCGAAACCGGTCCGATCGGCGGCATCACCACGCAGGGCGTCGCTTTCGGCGCCAACGTGAATACCCGCGCCATCCTCGACATGACCGCGCAGTTCGACTTCTACCACGGGGGCGGCCTTGACGTCTGCTACCTCTCCTTTGCTGAAGTTGACCAGCACGGCAACGTGAATGTCCACAAGTTCAACGGCAAGATCATGGGTACGGGCGGCTTCATCGACATTTCCGCCACCTCGCGCAAGATCGTCTTCTGCGGCACGCTGACCGCGGGCGGTCTGAAGACTGAAGTGGGCGAAGGCAGCCTGCGCATCACCCAGGAAGGCCGCGTCACGAAGTTCGTCGAAAGCCTCCCCGAAATCACGTTCAGCGGCAAGGTCGCTCTCGAACGCGGTCTCGATGTCCGCTACATCACCGAACGCGCTGTCTTCACGCTCAAGGAAGACGGTCTGCACTTGATCGAAGTCGCTCCGGGCGTGGATATCGAACGCGATGTCTGCTCGAAGATGGCCTTCCGTCCGATCATCGACGAAAACCTCAAGACGATGGATCCGTGCCTCTTCACGGACGCTGTGATGGGCTTCAAGCTCCCCGACGGCGAATAACTCTTTTTCGAATTCATTACTCAAGGAATACGCATCATGGCAATCGATTTCACCATGACCGAAGAGCAGGAGCTCCTTCTTTCGAGCATCCGCGAACTCATCAACAACGAATTCCCGGAAGAATATTTCCGCACGCATGACGAAGAAGGCAAGTATCCGCGTGAATTCGTGAAGGCCCTCGCCGAAAACGGCATTTCGCTCCTGGGCGTTCCGGAAGAGCACGGCGGCATCCCGGCCGACTACGTCACACAGATGCTCGCCATTATGGAAATCGCCAAGTGCGGCGCGCCAGCCTTCCTGATGACCAACGGCCAGTGCATGCACTCGATGATCCACTTTGGCTCGCCCGAGCAGCTTCGCCTCACGGCCGAAAGCACGTCCACGACGGGCGACCCCGCCTACTCCCTAGCCCTGACGGAGCCGGGCGCCGGTTCGGACAACAACGCCGCGACCACGACCTGGGAACGCAAAGACGGCAAGATCGTGATCAACGGTCAGAAGACCTTCATCACGGGCGCTGCCGAATATCCCTACATGCTCGTTCTCGCCCGCGATCCGAAGTGCGAAGATCCCAAGCTCGCCTTCTCGCTCTTCTGGGTCGATGCCAAGGCCCCCGGCGTCAAGATCAACCCGCTCCACAAGATCGGCTGGCATCTCGTGAGCACCTGCGAGGTGTATCTCGACAATGTCGTCGTTGAAGAAAAAGACATGGTCGGCGAAGAAGGCAAGGGCTTCCTCAACGTCATGTACAACTTCGAAATGGAACGCCTGATCAACGCCTCGCGCTGCACGGGCTTTGCGGAATGCGCCTTTGAAGACGCCGCCCGCTATGCCAACCAGCGCATTGCTTTCGGCAAGCCCATCGGCTTTAACCAGATGATTCAGGAAAAGCTCGCGCTGATGAAGGTGAAGTGCATGAACATGCGCCACCTCGTCCTGAGCTGCGCCGTTCAGGCCGACCGCAAGGAATCCATGCGTGAGACCGCCGCGCTCGCCAAGCTCTACTGTGCCCGCACGGCCCTCGAAGTGATCGACGACGCCATCCAGATCATGGGCGGCCTCGGCTACACCAACGATGCCCGCGTCTCGCGTCTGTGGCGCGACGTCCGCTGCGAACGCATCGGCGGCGGCACCGACGAAATCATGATCTACATCGCCGGCCGTCAGATTCTGAAGGCCTTCCGCGACTAATAGCTGATTGATCTCTCTTTATCCGAAGCGCAGACCTGCCGATCCAAACGCGAGGTCTGCGCACGGAACTTGACTGCCCATGAAGACTTGCTGTCTTCATGGGCTCTTTTTTCTTTGATGTTTATTGAGGCATTATTCATTGCCGCACCGAGGAGCCAAAAGACTCTGGCCCCTCGTGCAATGTTCGCCCCTAGTTTTCAAAAACGGCGGATGCTATTTGACTGGCGTTTTCTTCAGAGCGCCCTGCGCCGCTGCGTTCGTTTTGCGCAGCTCCCATGTCACCACGGAGACCGTGCGGTTAAATCCTTCGGGATCATGGAAACCGGAAGAAAGGTCGGTAAGGTACCAATCTCGTGCAGAGAGGTATTTCTCATAGGCCGTTTCCAGCCTCTCCTTCACCTCTTGCGGAAGACTCGCCTCGCCCGCCTTGAGCTTCATGAAGATACGCTGTGCGTCTTTAGCAGCCATCTCCATCTTCTGCACACGGATGCGGTATTCCTGCTGAATCGCTTCAATCGTATAAAGCGCCTGTCCCGGATCGGTCCAATTGCTCTTTGAGCCCGGACCATGGCAGGCACTGCGCATACAGGTGTTCTCAACCTTGAGCTTCACAAGACTGGGCTGATGTTCAGCCTTGCCGTCCGCTTTGCGGGCGAAGTGACAGTCCGTACAGGTCACCCCGGCCTGACCGTGCTTGCTCTGAAGCATGATTTCAACATGCGGGTGATCCGATCCATTGACGTAATGGACACCGGTCGTGCCGTTGACGCCTTGGTGCCATCCCTTCGCCTTGAACCAGGCCCAGGATTCGAGGGGATCCTTAAAAAACTCCGTCGCGTAGGGGCTTACGCCGGCCTTCTGCAGGTCCTCCGGTCTAACCGGCTTATCGTCCTTGAGCCATTTGTAAGTCAGATAGCGATTCGCAGCGTTGTGACACTGACCGCATTGGAAATTAGCGTTGTAGTCCTTCAGAATGCCGATCTTCCGTGTGAAGCCGCGCAAACCCATGTCGACGACCTCAATCGGAGTGGAGGCTTTGCTGCCGACGGTCTTCTGATAGAAGTTCTCCCTGCCGTTTTCGCCGGTCATGGATTCGATCAAGGGCGCAAAAATGATGCGGGGCTCGGCGGAATGCGGGTCATGGCAGAAATTGCAGTTGAAGCCCGTCTGAATCTTTTTCAGCATCGGGACCACCGGACTTGAAAAGTCATATCCCTTGGGATTCGCCGACATCAGATCGTATGAATACTCCATCATGGTCTCGGACGTTTTGCAAAGCAGGCAGCGGGAGTCTTGCTGTCCTTCACGCCCCTTGTGCGGACGCCAGCCGATGCCGATAACGTCGCCCATCATTTGATCGCCGTTTTCCGGATGCATGTCCTTGATGACATCCCAGTGCTTTTCTTGAGGTTTCCCCTGCCCCGTCTTGTCATCGTACTGGAAGCGTCCGTTCGCGCGGTTCGCCACAAAATCAGCCATCAGACTTGAATGGAAACGAGGGAAGCGGTACTGCAGCGACCGCGGCCAACCATCGTCCTGATCACGGATGAACGAGTAGGCGGGATTCCCGCCCATTTTTGCCCACGCATAATGGTATTTCGGATTCATCAGGTCCTGATGTTCCGAGGTGTGGCATTGAGAGCAAGATTCGTAGTCAAACCGCGTCGTCGGACGGTTCGCAGCGGAAGGCTTAGAAAAGTGTTCAGCCTTCACCGTATGGCACGACCCGCAGTTAACGTCCTTGTGCGCTCCGCGGGTGTGAAGCTTGCTGATGGTGGTATGGCATGACAGACAGGTCTGCGCATCGAGCGCCTGAGCGGGCGGCGTAAGGGGCGTACCGGCGGCACGGCCGGTTCCGAGAGCTGATGCGGCCGTCGGCAAGCTGATCAAGGCCGCCGCAATCAGCATGGTTATGCGTGTTGTTTTTTGAGGGTGCATGGATGGATCTCCTTTGAGGCGCTGCACCGCGGTCAAAGCAGTGCAGTCTTGATGAAGGAGATTCTTCCCGTCGCTCAGTCAGTTTTCGGAGCCACTTTCCTGCTCAATGGCAGAGCCACTTCAGTTTCGCATAAGGTTTGCCGCCCTATCCGCCTTAGATTGTTCGCCCGCCGCGGCCACTGTAAGGAACGCATCCGAAGAGGAATTGAGTGCAGTGCCGACAGAATCCTGCAGGACAGAGATCACAAAATATGCCGTCATCACCGCTGCAGTTGAATCACCGCACCCAAAGAGACCGAGAAGCGCCGGCAAAAGAATGGACGAACCGTTCGGGATGCCGGCTGCCGCCATCGAAAAAAGCGCCGAGCACATTGCGGCCGCTGCCAGCGTTCCCCAATCGCCCATGCCTGTTCCGATAAGTGCAAGGCTCACATAGACGGAAAGCGTCACGGCGGCGCCTGGCATATTAAAGGCAGCGCCCAGAGGAATCGTGATCGATGCGACTTTGTCAGGCACCCCGTAACGCCGGCAGAACGCAAGGTTCATTGGAATGTTTGCGAGCGAGCTTCGCGAGAGAAACGCCGGGTAAGCGCTGTGCTCCAGAAGATCAAGCAGTACCCCGCGCACGGGGCGTCGTGCAAATAATTTATAGACAACGGGATTAATGACCAACAGACCGGTAAGCGTGACGCCCGACACTAAAAGCGCGACAGCGCCGAATTGTCCTAATGAAGAAAATCCTCCGCGAGTGAGTGCCCCCACTGTCAGACAGAAGACCGCCGCCGGAAGCAGCTTCAGATAGCAGCGCAGAGCAGCCATCAGTCGTATGCCTGCGGATTCGACGAGCGCGCGCACGTTTGGAGAACCCGCCCAGCGCAGCAGCAGACCAATTCCCAGCGCTGCCGCAACTGCGCCAGGCATCAGCAGTTTCGGCATCACCGGCAAAACCGGCAGCATCTGACTCCACCCCGCAGCCGCTGTCGGATCCTGCCGCACCCCCAGTTCTGCGCTCAGATCGGGATAGGTCATTTCGACGCTTCCAGCGGCCAGCGCTCCCGCCATTGCGCAGAGGAACGTTGAGAGTATGAAAGCCAGAAAAACGCGCCCGACTCGGCAAAACCCGCTGCATTGAATCCCGCCGACAGCGGTCGACGTCGATGACACAACTAAAAGAGGAGCCGCCAAAGTCAATCCCCAAATAAACGCCTGCCCCGTCCAGGTCATGAGTTCCCGTACTTCGAAGCACCATCCGCCGGAAGGCAGCAAAGCATGAAACCCAAGCGCAAAGATGAATGCTGCAGGAATGCTGTATCTCTGGCAGCGGCGCAGCGCTGCTGGCAAGCGGTTAGGAGATTTCATCATTTAGGTGACGCTCAGCTCAAAGCTGCAAAGGAAGAAAAATGATTCGCGGCAATACCCCTCCTTGCCTTGCGGATCTACCCATAAGAGCTTATCCCCTGCCATCCAATTCATTAGAGATTTGGATGCTTCCTTCATATTGGCACCATCAAAAGGTCTCCAATTGGCTCTGCACCAGCGGAAATGGCTTCATAGACTGGTCCCAGCTGAGGTTCTCCAGCCTCTATTCCTGCACGCTTTTGCCATGTCCCATCTCTTCACCAACCTGCGCTGCATCCCTTTGAGCGTACTGCTTGCTTTGATCGGCGTCGTCCTTTTGGTCGGGTCTTCCGGGATGGAGACCCTCAAGAACTTTGCGTACCGGCCGTATATAGCTGACATTCTGGCCGTACTGAAGATCGTCGGCAGCACCGCGGCAGCCCTCTCACTGGTCCTCTACCTGATCCGCCGCACTCGAGCGCCCTTCACGCGGCAATCGCTGGCAATGATCGGTCTTCATGCCGGACTGCTGGCAATGGTGGCCAGCATGGGGCTGGACTTTGCCCTAGGCTTCAAGGGATTCGTCTACATTCGTGAGGGCGAGAGCGCAGCCACCTGGTTTGACGATGCGGGCAACGAGCGGCCTCTGGGCTTCTTGGTCGAATGCCTTAATTTCAAACTCGACGTCTATCCCGGCACTACGCGCCCCGAACGTTATGCCTCAACCATTCGGTTCTCTTCATCGCGGGATGACACTGTTCCCGCCTCAAGCCTGCTTCTGGCGGTGAACAGTCCCCAATCCTATCAAGGCGTCACGTTTTATCAGCAGGACTGCGGCCTTGCACCTCGAAAAGACAGCGCAGTGGAAGTGAAAGCTGCCGTTCGTGACCGCGAGATGAGTTACCTCATCGCCATTGGCGAACCGATCCAGCTCACCGACGGCACATTCCTCCTTATCGAAGACTTTTCGCCGACCATCACTTTTGTCAAAGGACGTCCCCAAACCATCGACGCCGATCAGATGCGCAATCCCGGGTATCTGATTCGGCTTGTCAGACCTTCCGGAGAAGATCTGAGCCACTGGGTGATGCCTTACCAGAACGCGAAATGGATCGAAGACGATCTCGTCATCGAAGTCGGCGACTTCAAAAACCTCGAATACACCGTTCTTTCCGTTGCCAAAACGCCCTTTGCCTGGCTTTTCTATGCCGGCGGTCTTGTCGCCGGACTGAGTCTGCTCCTCTACACCTTCATCACTTTCGGTTCACGATCTTTTTCCGAGGCCAGCCATGAATATTGAAGAACTCTTCACCCTGTCAGGAACAGGTTTGGTCATCGGCGCCCTGCTGTCCTGGCTCTCGCTTGCATTTACGGCTCGGAGAGTTCCGGCAAGTGCGGCTCAGACTCAGCCCAATTCACGCCAGCCGCTTTCATCCGGAGGCAAAGCACTTCGCGTTTTCAGTCTTGCCGCCGCGCCTCTTGCTTTAATTGGCCTCGGCTGGGGACTTCTGGATCGGTGGCGTTGGTACATGTGGCAGATGAATACGGACTGGTTTCTCTCCTTTCCGACCGCCACTTTTTATGAGTCGGCAGTCTTTTGCGCCTTTCTCACTGCATTGGCGTCCGCCGCATGTTCTTCCGTGCGCCGCAGCCCGCAGCTTTTCGGCGGAGGCATCATGCTGAGCGGCATTGTGCTGCTGGCATTGAATCTCTATGCGGTGCCGACTGCTCCAGTGCTCTTTTTGCCCGCCCTTCAAAGCTATTGGCTGGTTGCACATGTCACGCTTTCCTTTACAGCCTACGCACTCTTTGGCCTTTCTGCCTGCGCCGGAGCCGCACTTCTCTGCGGCGGCGCCTCTGCGGAAACAGTAGCACCGCTCATCCGCCGTCTGAACCTCCTCGGACTCGTAATCTTCACGATCGGAGGGCTCTTCTTCGGGGCAATCTGGGCGCATCACTCCTGGGGACGCTTTTGGGCGTGGGATCCCAAAGAGACCTGGGCATTTATCACCTGGTGCGCCTTCCTCGCTATTCTTCATTTTGATCACCGCCGCGAACTTCCCCCGCGAAAACTCGCCGCAGCGACACTTGCAGCTTTCGCGGTGCTGATCTTCACTTACGTCGGCGTTAACATTTTCTTTGCGGGTCTGCACAGCTACGCTGCACTAGAGGTCTCTCCATGACGCCCCATCCGTTCTCCATTAAACTCGATCAGACTTCAGTCGTGCCGCTTAACGAGCAGCTCACTAAGGCCCTGCAGGAGGAGATCAGACACCGGCTCCAACCCGGCGACAGGCTGCCTGCCTCGCGTATTCTGGCCGAATGCCTCGGCATCTCGCGCAATACCGTAACGGCCGCCTACAAACGCTTAGTAGATGAAGGATGGTGCGATGCCAGAGTGGGCAGCGGCACGTGCGTTGCGGAGCATCTGCCGCTGCGTGAACGGAGGGACCCCCGCACAGGCAGGCCGCCTATAGAGGCCTCCGGTCTTCCAGAACTCTCAGAACGCGCGCAACTGGCGCTCTGCGCTGCGCAGTTCCATGTTCAGACCGAAGAACCGCTGGCGGTTGCCGCACCAGACTACGACAGCCTGCCGGGGAAAAAATGGACCCAGATTGTTGCGCGCATCTCTAAAAGTCCCTGGATGCACAACAGCTACTGCCATCCGGGAGGCTGGGGGCCTTTTCGCCGCGTACTCGCAGATCATCTGCGCTCTGCTCGAGGGATTTCCTGTGAGCCCGAACAGATCATCATTACCTCGGGTATTCAGCAAGGCCTCGCGCTGTGCGCGCAAATTCTCTTTAATCCTAGTGATGCCGTCGCGCACGAAGATCCAGGCTTTGAAGTCCACCGCAGCACACTTCGCTACTGGGGCCTTCGTCCGGCACCTGTACCCGTTGACGCTGAAGGGCTCTGCGTCGAGCAGCTTTCTGCTTTCCCTGAAGTCCGAGGCGTTTTGGTCACGCCGAGTCACCAGTACCCGCTCGGAATGCTCATGTCGCGGCAGCGAAGAGAGGCACTAATCCGCTGGGCATCAGCGCACAAGGCTTGGATCATAGAGGACGACTACGACAATGAACTCTCTTACGCCGGCTCACCAACGACGGCGCTCGCTGCTATCGCAGAGATTCAATCTTCCGTGGTGTACCTTGGCAGCTTTTCGAAAATGATCTACCCGGGCTTCGGCCTCGGGTACTTGGTTGCCCCCAAAAGTGCTGCGAAAGCCTTCGAGGGCGCCAAGCTCTTATCAGACCGACATGAGTCCGAAGTGCACCAAACCATTCTCACCGAATTCATCAGCGGAGGTTTTTACGACGCACATGTGCGGCGTCTGAAAGTGCTCTATGCCAAGCGGCGCAACGCAGCCATCCGCGCTATCGGCCGCTTTCTTGGCGACATTGGTCACCTCACGATCGACAACCAAGGCACACACCTGTGCTTTTGTTTTGAAAAAGCGCTCGACGACGTGCATCTTGCGGACTACCTGCGTCGGGAACACCGCCTCGAGACACGCGCTCTTTCGCCCTGCTTTGCCGATGCGCCCAAAGAGTACGGTCTGATCCTCGGTTTCGCGGGCTTTTCTGAGGTCCAGCTCGAAAACGCGGTCGAAGAGCTCTCGAGGGGTATCCGTTCGTTTCTGCGCACCTCAAACTGAGGCATAAGCTCTCGTCACCTCGAACGCAGGCTTCACTAGAGCAGATCCAAAAATCATCGGGGAAGGTACGCTGCTTGGGCCGCAGCGTACCGGTTCTCAGACGATAACGTTTAGAACTTCCAGGCGGCCTGCAGCTGCGCGCTCACACCCTGACGCTTGCCCGTGTAACCGTTCACGCCCAGGTCGAATTCGAAGCACTTGGCTTCGTTCTGATAAGTCCAGCCGAGCGACACGATGCCCGTGCTGCCTTCGAGGTCAGTACCGTTCAAAGCCAGATCACCGAATTGATCGGAGGCTCGGCCCTTGGCATCCGCCTTGAAGGCGTATTCGTAGGTCAACGCCGCATAGGGACGCAGGGCGGACGTATAGGCGTATTCAAACACCGATCCCAATTGTGCTCGGTGTGAATTGAGCGAATTGAAATGGAAATCCGCTCCTGCCACGTCCGAAGAACCCGAGGCGGAGTAGGACTCGCTCTCGCGGCCGTCGTAGAAATAATTCAAGAATGTTCTGTTCTTGATCTTCCCAGCAGCTTGGAATTCACCGTACATGCCTAAATGAGCGCCCCAATAATTGCTCGTGCGGTCAAAATCTACGGAAACGCCGGCAATAGGCGCGGAGAACTCATTGCGAAGCCAACCGCCCTTCACGTATCCGGTGACATGCAGCCAGTCAATCGGCGTCGCGCAGTTGCCGTAGACACCGAAGCCCACGTAGTTGTGCTTGCCGTCGCCCTTGGTCTCACCGACCGGAGAGGTCACAGTTGTTTTGGTGTCATAGGTTCCGTGTCCCATTTCGACAAATGCGCCGATTTCAGAACCCTGCAGATTGACGGCATACCCCAGCAATCCCGAAATCACATTGGTTTCAAGGTCGCCGCGGACATCCAAGTCATACCGTCCGACTCTTGCTGCAGCAAACGGCTCCGTCTGACGTACGCCCTGCCGGGATTTCATCGTTGTATCAATCAGGAGTTCGTCAGCCGCAAACATCGTGGCGGCCGCAGCAATGCTCGACTGCATCAGCGCGTTCGTCTGATCATTCACTTTGTCGCTGCTCGGACGTTTTTCCTTGATCGTGGCCACCAGCATTTGGTCACTCTTCATCAAGAGATCGTAATCGTCCTTGGTGAGATCGCTTTCCTGAACGCGCGAGAGGGACGCAATGTGCTCCACCTTGAGATCACCCTTGAGCTCGTCCAAAGAATCGCCCGCGGCCAAGAGATTGCTCACCTCGTCCAACGCGATGCCTTTCTCGCTGTCGATCAAGCGCACCTCATCACCCGCATTCAATGCCAGTCCCGTGCCCGAAAGCGTGATGGTGCTTGCCCCCTGGGTTGCCGAGTGAAGCAGAACGGGAGTGCCAGTCACCGTAACAATCGCACCGTCTGCGGCCAAATTGCCCAAGAGTTCGGGAGTCAGCAGGAAGTTCAAGCTCGCGTTGGCGGCCACCGTCAACCCGGTAAGCGCCGAAAAATCGGTCACGTTCCAATAGGAATCTTCGCCTGCAGCTCCGGAACCGACCGTCAATGAGATCTGTCCGTTGTCAGTGATTTCCGTAAACCCCGAGAACTGCACTTTTCCGGCTCCGGTACTGTTGATGCGGATCTGCGCATCGTTTTTGGCTGCCAAACTCGATTCTGCCGTAGTAATGAAATCTTTCTGGATGTCGATCTCGGAGTTGTCTTGCCCAAACAACGCATCCTTTGCATCTGTGGTCAAAGAATCGGAAATCGTAGCGGTGGAAGTGCCGTGCAGCCGGACACCAGTGGTGTAATCGCCCTTCATGGTGATTGTGGCGGTCTTCGCCGTCACATGGGCGTCCTCATAGCCAAAAATACCCCAAGCAGCGTTGTTATCCGCAAAATCCATCGTGAGATCGCCCGAGAACTCCACTGTTTGGTCGGTATAAAGACCGTAGGCGTGGTTCGTATCGTGAATGGAGATACTCATTTGATCGCCGAAGGAATAATTACGCTTGGAGACCAAATCCAACGCGTATGCGGTCGCTTGAGGTGCCTTTGAAATGGCGATCGTCACCGGGCCGGTGATCGCGATGTCTTTTCCATATGCGGTGTATTGTGGATAGTTCTTGTGATCCCAAACGTACAAACCCTCCACCTCAGTCATGCTCTCCGCATTGTTGCCATTGAGCTGCAGGTTCAGACTACCCACCTCAAGATTGGCTCCATATCCCAGTCGAAACGCCCCGATCGTAGTGTCGTTCGCCCCGGCGGTGATATTGATTTCCGCCGAAGTCGCGGAGAAGGTGCCACCGATTTGACCCAACACAGCCATGATGTCTCGTGCTACGTCCACCCCAGAGCGGTCAATATTCATCACCAAACCGCTGTTGAAAAAAACCTTCCCGTGGTACGCCACCCCCTCCGGCACGCTTCCTTCCATCAGCACAGGACTGTCCGTGTTAAAGGTCGTTGTTCCGGTATTTTCATAGTTGGTAGCCCGGAAAAACCATTGCTCGGTATAGGGAACTACGGTGCCATCGTCCAACGTGGTGGTCGATATGCTGGTGTCGTCCATCCGTAAGACCAAATTGCCTCCGGTAAAGGTCAAACCACCGCGGTAGGTGCCATCTAAAATCTTGGTCTGCGTATTGACATACGAGTTTTGTAAGGTCAGCGTTTTCCCCGCACCGATCGTTATTTCAACGGGATTGGTGTAATCCGAACCGATTACAGCAACGGTATTTGTGACCGTATAAACCGTGTCCTCATCAAACGTTTGACTGGAATGAATATAGGGCCCGGTCACTTCTGCGCCCAAAATAGGGCCCGATAATGCGAATCCTAGGGCGAGCGCCAACGGTGTAAGTTTTCCTTTCGTCATAGATTCTCTCCAAGCTGGTGTCTTTGAAGCTGGAGAGAAATAAAAAACTTCGCATCCAAGTCCAAAGACTCGAAACACGAAGTTCGTCGGAAAGAAAGTGCTGATTTCTCAACACTGGAGAGGGCTGTTTACCCCCCCCGTGTAAATTTTTATTGCATGCGCAATGACAGAAACAGTCGTTTTCTGCTTATTTGACTTTACTCAATTCAGCCATCTTCGTCAAGTAATCAAACCGAGCTGAAAATCTTTCATAAGCCATCACCGATGACAACCAACATAGAAACTTCGGCATCAAAATAAGTTATGTCTGAGCTGAATGCCGGTTTTCTAAATGAAAGCGATCCAAAGATCTTCGACGCTTTGAACAACACAGCCTCCCCCAAAAGCAACGGCCTCAGACGAACCCGCGTCGCCTGAGGCCGATTTGTTTCTGCTCAGCAGGAATTACGGCACCGTAATCAAATCGTACTGGTCATTGCCCATCTCGAGCGCCTTCATGGCAGTGAGCTGATGCAGGCCGCGTCGGCTTTCGATACGTTCGACCAGATCATGCTTCTCAGCGGCAGGACGACCATAGACCAAATCGACCGAAGCCTGATCAATGGCGAGAATATCTGTGGAAGCGAGAATGCCGATATCGGGGATCGTGGGTTCCGCGGCAGACGTGCCCGCGCAGTCACAGTCAACCGACATGCGGCGCAGCACATTGATAAAGACAATTTTCTTTCCAAAGTAATCACAGACGGCTTTGGCGGATTCTGCCATCGTCTCCATCAGCATTTCCTTGCCGGGCCACTGATCCCACGGCAGATTCACATCCGAAACGGCATGAACCTGCTGCTTGCCGATGCGGCCGTCGGCGCAGCCAATGGCGATATTCTTCATTGAGCCGCCGAAACCGCCCATCGCATGCCCCTTAAAGTGCGTGAGGACCAACATCGAATCGTAATTGACGATATGGCCGCCCATCGAAACTTCCTTGAAGTGCTTGCCGCCTTTAACCGGCAGATTCACCGTTCCCTCAGCGTCCATGATGTCAACCGGGCAGAAGGTCCAGCCGTTGATTTCAAGGGTCTTGAGGTGATCCTCGGTGGTGTAGCGGTCGCCGTGATAGAGGGTGTTCGTTTCGACAATCGTGCTCTCAGGGATGCGTGCCTGCAGGGACTTCACCATTTCGCGCGGCAGGATGTTGGGGCCGTGACGCTCGCCGGTATGGAGCTTAATGGCGATCTTGCCCGACAAATTGTCCTTGATAAGGTCGTAGAGTTTATTCAAGTGATCCGAGTCGATCACGGGTGAAAAATACACTTTGGCTCGCCCGGTTTCTGTGCCTGCAGCGGGCGCTGAGGCGCCCGCTGCAGTCCCGACGGCACCCAGCGCACAAGCACCGGCCGTTTTCAAGAAGTCTTTCCGAGTCATGTTCACAACGGTTCTCCTAATGCATTTGAATGAACTGCCGCCCTTCAATCAGTGCAGTTCGTCAGAGGACAACGGCTTAAACGTTCCTGCAGCCGTGTTGACCGATTTATTTTCGCCATTCCAGTCAACAAAGGAAATATCCATTTCTCTCAAAGATGTGCCTAAATCGGAACTGCAGCAGAAAACGCCGGCACCGGTCCTTTTCGCGGGATAGCGTTCAGCCGAAAGATCAAGCGTAAACCCTAAATCGGCTGCGTCAGACGCGTAAGATCATGAGCTTACGAATTCTTCTCAGAGCCTTTCGATGAACTATCTCACTCTGCTTGTTCTGGCCTACCTCGCGGCACTCCTCTGGTTCGGCATCCGAGGCGGGACCCGCGAACGTGAACTCAACGCGTTTCTGACGGCCGGCGGATCGGCCGGCGCGCTGCTCTGCGCCTTCTCGCTTGTGAGTACGATCATCGGCGGCTCGGCCACGCTCGGCATGGGTGCACTCGCTCAGAAGGTCGGCCCGGCGGCTTTTTGGTGGCTCGGCGTCGGCGCTATCGGACTTTTTCTCCACGGCCTCATCATTGCGCCCGTTATCCGCAAGCTCCCCGTCGTGACGCTCCCGGATGTGCTCAGACACCTTGCGGGCCCGGCGGCAGAAAAATGGGCGGGCGCCATTATCGCGCTCTCCTGGGCAGCGGTGACGGCCGCGCAGTTCACTGCACTGCGCGCACTCCTTCATTCCATTTCGGGCGGCATGACCGCTGAGGTGCTCTATGTGCTCCTCGCGGCCGGCATTGTGCTTCATACGGCTTTAGGCGGACAGCGCGGTATTCTGCGGGCCGACTTTCTGCACACGATTTTGCTGCTCGGGGGCTTTTCCGCCGCAGCGCTCTGGTGCGTCATGGAGCGAAGCGCCGACATCGCGGCGCTCCCGGTGATGCCCTTTACAGAGACCTTCGGGCTCGGCGACTGGGTGAAGATGATGCTCCTCGTCGGCATCACTTACCTGATCGGCCCGGACATGTTCTCGCGCACCTTCGCGGCCAAGAATGCGCAGACCGCGCGCCGCGCGGCCTGGACGGCTGCACCGCTCCTCGTTTTCTTCGGCGTAATCGTGACGATGCTCGCGCTCCTCAACATCAAAGCTGAGCAGCCGATTTCTGACTGGCTCGCGGTCGGAAGCCCGCTCCCGGCTGCTGCGGCCGCAGCGCTTTCCATGGGGCTTATCAGTGCGCTTGCCGGCTCGGCCGATACGATTCTGCTCTCCGCGGCCGGCATCATTGAGAAGGACCTCTTCGGCGGCGCCCGTGCCCGCGCCGTGCGTCTCTGGGCTGCGGGCGTCGGCATTTTGGCCGCACTGGCTGCTTATACCTCGGGAGACATCATCGGGTGGCTCCTCAAGGGTTACGCGCTCTTCGTCCCGGGCGTTGCCGTGCCGCTTCTCGTCCT
>ENA-ORSO01000204-ORSO01000204.1-human-gut-metagenome-genome-assembly--contig:-NODE-204-length-54661-cov-20.077043_pt1 | contig 54661 bp, 47 predicted proteins | sample MGYA00241902_ERZ509168 | MGnify/ENA primary metagenome ERZ509168 (study PRJEB26280, sample SAMEA2338806) | human gut metagenome | biome: human gut; feature: human-associated habitat; material: faeces... | reverse complement strand
CAGCTATGTCAGCAGAAAAGAACTGGCAATTTGAGCTTGAAGAATATATCAAACAAGGCGAGAAGCGCATCATGGAATCCTTGCAGAAAAAGGACTATATCCGCAGAGTGAGCGGAAAGAGATATGGAAAATAGAAAATTATGGATTTGAATAAGTAGTAAGAAAGAGGGACTAACAATGGCTGAAAAGAATAATGCTAACATTGGCTTTGAAAAACAGATTTGGGATGCTGCCTGTGTGTTATGGGGGCACATTCCTGCAGCTGAATATAGAAAGGTAATCATCGGATTGATTTTTCTTCGCTATATTTCCAGTGCATTTGAGAGAAAATATAACGAGCTTGTTGCAGAGGGTGAGGGCTTTGAAGAAGATCGTGACGAGTATTTGGGTGAGAATATTTTCTTTGTCCCGGAAAAAGCAAGATGGTCTACTGTTGCAGCTGCGGCTCACACTCCGGAAATTGGCACAGTCCTTGATGAAGCAATGAGAGAGATTGAAGCAGATAATAAATCTCTGAAAAATGTGCTTCCGAAGAATTACGCAAGCCCGGATTTGGACAAGCGAGTTCTGGGTGATGTCGTTGATCTGTTCACCAATATGGATATGTCTGATACCGAGGAAGGCAAGGATCTTCTGGGCAGAACTTACGAGTATTGTATCGCACAGTTCGCTGCTTACGAAGGTGTGAAGGGCGGCGAGTTCTACACACCGTCCAGTATTGTTAAGACAATCGTTGCCATCCTGAAGCCGTTCAATAATTGTCGTGTGTATGACCCGTGCTGCGGCTCTGGCGGTATGTTTGTGCAGAGTGTGAAGTTTATTCAAGCACACAGCGGCAATCGTCAAAGTATTTCTGTTTATGGTCAGGAATCCAATGCGGATACCTGGAAAATGGCGAAGATGAATATGGCGATTCGTGGCATTGATGCAAACTTCGGTCCGTATCAGGCTGATACGTTCTTTAATGACCTTCATGCTAATCTTCGTGCGGATTTTATTATGGCAAACCCGCCTTTTAATCTGTCCAACTGGGGACAGGACAAATTGCAGGATGATGTTCGCTGGAAGTACGGAACGCCGCCGCCTGGTAATGCCAACTACGCATGGATTCAGCACATGATTCACCACCTTGCACCGAACGGCAAGATAGGCTTGGTGCTTGCGAACGGCGCACTGTCTACGCAGTCCTCCGGTGAAGGTGAGATCAGAAAGAATATTATCAACGCTGATTTGGTGGAAGGTATCGTCGCCCTGCCTACGCAGCTGTTTTATAGCGTGACTATTCCTGTTACGCTCTGGTTCATTAGCAAAAACAAAAAGCAGAAAGGAAAAACGCTGTTTATTGATGCCCGTAAGATGGGCTATATGGTTGACCGCAAGCATAGAGACTTCACTGATGAAGATATTCAGAAACTGGCGGACACTTTTGAAGCATTCCAGAACGGCACTCTGGAAGATGTGAAGGGATTCTGTGCGGTGGCAGATTTGCAGACTATCGAAAAGCAAGACTACATTCTGACTCCTGGGCGCTATGTTGGCATTGAGGAACAGGAAGAAGATAGTGAACCGTTTGATGAAAAAATGGCTCGCCTGACCTCGGAGCTTTCTGATATGTTTGCCAAGTCCCATGAACTCGAAGCAGAAATCCGTAAGAAGCTGGGGGCGATTGGTTATGAAATATAAGTTGTCAGAGGTTATGGATTTAATCGGTGGTGGTACACCTAAAACAACAAAGCCTGAATATTGGGATGGAGATATTCCTTGGCTGTCGGTAAAAGATTTTAATAACGATTTTCGTTTCGTGTATGAAACAGAAAAACACATTACAGAGCTTGGCTTGAATAATTCCTCAACCAAACTTCTAAAAGCAGGAGATGTTATTATTTCAGCCAGAGGAACAGTAGGAGAAATTGCAACAATACCGTTCCCTATGGCGTTTAATCAATCATGTTATGGATTGAGAGCAAAAAAGGAAATTGTGACAGCCGATTTTTTATATTACTTAATCAAGCATAATATCCATGTATTAAAAAAGAATACGCATGGGTCTGTATTCGACACAATTACTCGTGATACCTTTGCTGGAATTGAAGTTGATATACCAGATATGGACTCCCAAACAAAAATTGCAGAAATTCTATCCAATATTGATGAAAAGATAGAAGTAAATGTCCGTATAAACGAAAATTTAGCGGCTTAAAGCTCGATGGTGGAGACATCAAGCTCGCCGTACATCAATCGAGGAAGTAAGCTATCTCTTGTTTTTGCTAATGACTGATTCTCCACAATGTTGGAGGCAATTAAATCGTACATAGGAGTAACAATCTGGCAAAAATCCTCGATAATGGAATCAGGAGGCAGGCACAAAGTAAAGTCTAAAGTGCTTTTTGGTGTTGCTCGTTGACGGCTATTGGTTGATCCAGTTGTATGAGAGCAAAGATGATTAAGAAACGGAATACTATCGAGAATCGAGTAAATGTAATCTCGCTGTTCTTGTTTCTTTGCCTCATAAACAATGAATTCCGTAGAGCAAACGGAATGAGCCGAAAGACACAACGGTCTCCATATACGCTTGGTATCAGGATTCAGTTTGGAAATCATCACTGAATTTGAATTGAGAATGTACTTGTTACTCTTGATTCCAGCTGCAATCTCAAATACTGGGTAATGTTGATCATCAAATGCTGGGATACTGTAATGCTCGACCATGACATCAGGATTTTTGGCTGGCGACCAGCTATCGGTTTTCAGTTCTGCTATTTGTCCCAATGTGGATGGATGCCAAGCTAAAGGAGCCGCACCACCGAATGGTTCACAATCAATGAACCACGCTTGAAATATGGCACGGGCTTGTTGCTCTAAATTTTCGTTTATTGCTACATTTGTCTCGATTTTGTGCTCTATTGCATCAAGCAAAGACACTATTTTCTTTTGAATTTCAAGATTAGGCAACTTAATATGATAAGGGGCAAGTTCCGATGAAAAAGTTATCTGTGGAAATGTACCAGATCTTGTTTCTGCAAGATGCTGCATTTCATCAATTACCTCTTTTGAAGTCAACACTGCATACAAGTATCGTGGGGTTACATTTTCCGTTTTGGGACGCAAAACCATCAGTTTTGTAGATGCAATATAACAATCGGTACTCTCAAAATCCACAAAAGCATATCGCTTATTCGCAGGTCTTATCTCAGAATACAAAATGTCATCTTTTTGAAATGTTTTTTTGAACTGCCCCTTCAAATTCTCGTTCGGAACAAGCTGATGGTTTAGAATTTTTCCTTCAAGGACATCCGATGTATTCACTAAAACAACTTCTTGGTCTTTTCTTCTGTATGTGTTGGAGACTGTTTCACACAAATCTCCTATACTCACGTCTTTCCATTCATTCATACTCATTCACTCCTAACCTATGTATTTGCGGTGAGCAATCTTAACATTGCTCTGTTTGACCATTGCATACTGCAAGGTCGTATCTATTCGTTGATGCCCCAAGAGCCGTTGCAGCTGCTCTACAGGCATTCCTTTGTCAATCGCCATTGTAGCGAGAGTTCGTCTGAATTTGTGCGGATGCACTCTCGGAAGTGCAAGCCGCTTGCCAAGTTCACGCAGTCTTGATTCTACACCGCCAATCTGCAATCTTTCGTATGGCGCTTTCAGCGACACAAACAGGGCGTTGTTGCTGTCCGTTCTTTGTGCAAGGTAGTTCTGAAGGTGGATTTTGGTTCTGGCATCAAAGTAGACCATTCTTTCCTTGCTGCCTTTACCAAATACCACGCACTCTCGCTCCTCAAAGTTTATGTCATCCCGATTGAGAAGCACCAATTCGCCTACACGCATTCCGGTTGATGCCAGCATATCAATCAAAGCTAAATCACGCAAAGAATCGCAATGGTCACGCATGGTTTCCAGTGCTTCATCCGTGTAGGTTTCTTTGATGGTCACAGCTGTTTTCACCTTATGAATCCTGCGTACCGGGCTTTTCAAGATGTAATCTTCATCTTCAAGCCAGGAAAAGAAGCTGGATAAGATTCTGCGGATATTGTCAATGGTCACCTTACTGGATTTTCGTTCTGCCTGATAGTCGGTTAAATAGGAACGCAAATCATTGGTTGTGATATGCGTGATTCCTTTTCCAATTTTCTCAAACATGGTTTCGATTGTCTTTCGGTAGTAGGAAAGCGACTTTTCAGAGCACCCTTCTATTCGCTTTGCCGAAAGAAATGCACCGGCCAACCGTGCATTTTCTGTACTTGCATCCTCAGTTGTACTATTTGTTTTTCGCTGAATCTCATATCCGGAAAGATTATACTTCAACACTCGCCGCAGCTGCTCCGCCTGTCCATTATCAAGATAGGCCAGCATATCTCGCAGCACATCATTTACAAATTCATCATTCATAGTCTGTTCTCCTTTAATAATCAGGGAATGGCTATGGAGTGGCAATCCTCAGTATAAACACCTGCCACTCGCAGGAGTTATAGGGGTAGGTCGTAAACGAAAATTTAGAGCAGCAACTCACAGCATTGTTTATTCATGACTTCGCCGATGGTATAGCTACAGCGTCTACGGATACATGCCCTATGCTCGGCGATTTGATTACCGTTATAGATAACCGAGGAAAAACACCACCTCTTACAACAGAAATCTTTGATTATCCTATTATTGATGTAGGTGCACTTAAAGGTTCTGGTCGCATAGTAGATTTCAACAATTGTACTAAATATGTTGAACAGGCTACATACGAGACTTGGTTTCGTAGCGGGCACCCTAAAGCTTGGGATATTTTGATTTCAACCGTTGGCAGCTTGGCTGAAATGAAAATATATCTTGGCGCAAAAGGTTGTATGGCGCAAAATGTCGTTGCACTTAGAGCTACATCAATTAGCCCATTGTATCTGTATCAGTATCTGAGGTTTATCCGTGCAGATTTGGTTGCATACAATATAGGTTCTGTTCAGCCAAGCATAAAGGTGACTCATATTGTCAAACATGCAATTTTTGTTCCTGAAATCTCCAAGTTACAAGAGTTCGAGGAAATAGCAAGAGTAATTACAAATCGCTTGTATGCTAACTATAATGAGTGCGAATCATTGAAGAAACTACGTAACACCTTATTGCCAAAACTAATGTCAGGCGAAATTGATGTCACAGACATTCAGATCTAAGCACCTAAATTTTCGTTTACCCGACGTTGCTAGTGAAGCGACATAATATACAAAAAAACGCTATGATATAAAAATGGAGTAAGAATACCACAGAAAAGGAGCGATATTATGCCAGGATTATATACCGAAGCGGATTATGAAAACTCCGTAATCGAATTATTCCGGAACATGGGCTACAGTTACCTGTACGGACCCGACATAGAGAGGGATTTTCACAATTCTCTGTATGAGGAAGAACTTGTTGCTTCCCTAAATCGTTTGAACCGTTCTCTGCCGGAGGACGCTATTAGTGATGCACTTTTCAAGCTGCAGAACTTTGAAAACGGCGAACTGGTGCAGAAAAACACTGTCTTTATGGATTACCTGCAAAACGGCATTCCTGTGCGCTATTTTGAAAAAGGCGAGGAACGCTCCTCCATCGTCTATCTTGTTGACTATAAAAATCCCGACAACAACTCCTTTATCGTAGCAAATCAATGGACTTTCATCGAAAACAGCAACAAACGCCCGGATATTCTGCTTTTCCTGAATGGCATTCCGGTAGTTATTGTAGAACTTAAATCTCCGTCTAGAGAAGAAACCGATGCTTCTGCTGCATACCGGCAGCTTCGCAACTACATGAAGGAAATTCCCTCCATGTTCATCTATAATGCCATCTGCGTTATGAGCGACCAGATGACCTCCAAAGCCGGTACAATTACTTCCGGCGAAGATCGCTTCATGGAATGGAAAACAGTCGATGGAAGCTATGAGAACACGCAGTACGCACAGTTTGATACCTTCTTTCAGGGTATGTTTCAAAAGGAACGCCTGCTTGACCTGATAAAGAACTTTATCTGCTTTTCCAACGAGGGTGTGAATTCCTTTAAAATATTAGCTGGTTATCATCAGTATTTTGCTGTAAGAAAAGCAATCGAATCGACTAAACGAGCTACCATTACCGATGGTAAAGGTGGTGTGTTCTGGCATACGCAGGGCAGTGGCAAGTCTTTGTCGATGGTATTCTATGCACATCTGCTCCAAGAAGCCCTAGATAGCCCAACTATCGTTGTGCTGACCGACAGAAACGACCTGGACGATCAGCTTTTCGGACAGTTTGCAAAATGTAAAGATTTTTTGCGCCAGGAACCGGTACACGCTACTTGTAGAAAACTGACAGAGACTTCGAGTAAAAATGATGTTGGATTAAAAGATTGGTTGGAAGGTAGACAAGCTAACGGTATTATCTTTACGACTATGCAAAAGTTTGAGGAATCTCACGAAGCCCTTTCTGAGCGCAGAAATATTATCGTTATGGCAGACGAAGCCCACCGTGGACAGTACGGCTTAACCGAAAAGATTAAGATGACCAAGAATGAGGACGGTGAAGAAATCGCCAAGCGTGTTGTAGGTACTGCACGAATTATCCGAAACAGCCTGCCGAACGCTACATACATTGGTTTCACCGGAACTCCGATTTCCTCGAAAGACCGCAGCACCCGTGAAGTGTTCGGTGATTATATCGACATTTATGATATGACGCAGGCTGTCGAAGATGGCGCAACCCGCCCGGTTTATTACGAAAGCCGTGTCATTAAGCTTAAACTGGACGAAGCTACGCTGCGCATGATTGATACCGAGTATGAAATCATGGCGCACAATGCAGATCCGGAGGTGATTGAAAAGAGCAAGAAAACACTCGGACAGATGGAAGCCGTATTGGGCAACGACAATACCATCAACTCTCTGGTCTGCGATATTCTTGACCATTACGAGAATTACCGTGAAGGTCTGCTTACAGGCAAAGCGATGATCGTGGCATATTCCCGCCCAATTGCAATGAAGATTTATAAGCGGATTTTGGAGCTGCGCCCTGACTGGACAGAAAAAGTCAGCATTGTTATGACCGGTGGAAATAATGATCCTGAAGAATGGCATGATATTATCGGCAATAAACGGCACAAGGACGAGCTGGCGAAAAAATTCAAAGACAATAACAGTCCGATGAAGATTGCCATTGTTGTTGATATGTGGCTGACCGGATTTGATGTTCCGTCTCTGGCTACTATGTATGTTTACAAGCCGATGAGCGGATACAATCTGATGCAGGCAATCGCCCGTGTCAATCGTGTGTTCCGTGATAAGGAAGGCGGTCTGGTAGTTGACTATGTAGGCATTGCTACCGCATTAAAACAGGCGATGAATGACTACACCACCCGTGATAAGAAAAACTATGGTGATACGGATGTTGCTAAGGTTGCTTATCCGAAGTTTATTGAAAAGCTCGGTGTTTGCCGTGACATGTTCCATGGATTTGACTACACCAAGTTCACGACCGGAACAGATTTAGAAAGAGCAAAAACCATCAGCGGTGCGGTAAACTATATCATCGCCCGCGAAAAGGACAAAGAAAAAGATACATTTATCAAGGAAGCACTTATGCTTCACCAGGCTCTTTCTCTTTGTTCTTCCATGGTGTGCGAAGCTGACCGCTTTGAAGCTGCGTTCTTTGAATCGGTGCGTGTTCTGGTGCTGCGACTGACCAATGCGGGAAGCGGCAAGAAAATCTCTCTGCCTGAAATGAACGCTCGTATCAATGAGCTTTTGAAGCAAAGCATCAAGAGCGAGGGCGTTATTAACCTGTTTTCTGATATGCAAGAGGAATTCTCCTTGTTTGATCCGAAGTTCCTTGAGGAAATCAGCAAAATGAAGGAGAAGAATCTGGCAATTGAGCTGCTGAAAAAACTGATAGCGGAACAGGTATCTGTTTATCGAAGAACGAATGTGGTTAAGTCTGAAAAGTTCAGCGAAATCATGCAGCGAGCAATCAATGCATATCTGAATGGTATGCTCACCAATGAAGAAGTCATCGCAGAAATGCTGAAGCTTGCTAAGCAGCTGGCTGAAGCCCACAAAGAGGGCGAACAGCTCGGCCTTACAGCCGATGAATTGGCATTCTACGATGCACTTACAAAACCGCAAGCAATCAAGGACTTTTACAAAAATGAAGAACTGATTGCGATTACCAAGGAATTGGCGGATACACTTCGTAGAAATAAAACGATTGACTGGCAGCGCAAAGAATCTGCCCGTGCCAAAATGCGTACCCTTATTAAGCGCCTGTTGAAAAAACATAAATACCCACCGGAAGGGATGGCGGATGCTGTTCAGACCGTAATGACGCAGTGCGAGCTTTGGACGGATAATAATGATATGATGAGTGATAAGGTAGTCTCCTTTCAGGAACATAAGGCGTATATTTATGAGTCAAAAGCAACATACAGTATGGCTGCTGAAGAAACAGCTCCATATGGAACAAATAAGGACAAATGACGTGAAAAATATTTCATACTATAGCATCTTATATAGAGAAAATAATGATAAGAATTATGTGAAAGCGAGGCGATGAGTATGCTAATGAATACAACTGAGTATCTCTCCATTATCGAAAATATCAAGAGCGAAATTAGGGCTGCACAGTACCGTGCAGCAGTTCATGCGAATGCAGATATGTTGCTCCTTTATCATGATATAGGTTGTGTGATTAATGAACATAAATCATGGGGCAACAAGTTTATTGACAATCTTGCCACTGATATTAGGATTGCTTTTCCAGAAAGTAAGGGATATTCTGTTCGTAATCTAAAATACATGGCAAAATTTGCTGAGATCTATCCAGATCGGGAATTTGTGCAGACAGTGTCTGCACAAATTCCGTGGTCCCATAATATTGCAATTTTGGAAAAAGTCAAAGACCCTCAACAGCGTATATGGTACATTGAAAAAACGGCTGAAAATGGATGGTCTCACAATGTTTTGATTCATCAAATTGAAAGCGGCTTGTATCAGCGGCAGGTTCTGGCAGATAAAGTTACAAATTTTGATCACCGTTTACCGTCTCCGCAAAGTGAACTTGCGGTGCAGACAATGAAAGACCCATATGTATTTGATTTTATTCCTTTCCGGGAGGATATGCTCGAACGGGATATTGAGCAGGCACTTGTTAGGGATGTCACAAAGCTCCTTCTGGAGCTTGGAACAGGGTTTGCTTTTCTGGGAAACCAGTATCACATGAATGTAGGCGGCGATGATTTTTACATTGATTTGTTGTTCTATAACCTGAATCTTCGCTGTTATGTAGTTATCGAATTGAAAACCGGTGATTTCAAGCCGGAATATGCTGGTCAGCTAAACTTTTATCTGTCAGCCGTGGACGGCATTTTGAAAAAAGAGCAGGATAATCCGTCCATTGGTTTGCTTCTGTGCAAAAGCAAAAACAATGTGGTTGCAGAATATTCACTCAAGGATATTTCAAAGCCGATTGGTGTAAGCGAATACAAAATAACCAGTAGCCTGCCGGATGATCTGGAAAAGCAACTGCCATCTGTTGAAGATATTCAGAAACGGATTAAATAAGGCTCTAATTAATTCTTAAGTTTTAGAAAGGACACACCAATGCATAAAATTCTCTTTATCTGCCATGGAAACATCTGCCGTTCGCCTATGGCAGAGTTTTTATTGAAGGACATTGTAAAAAAGCGCGGCATTGCCGCTGATTTTGAAATTGCTTCGGCAGCGACGAGCAGGGAAGAAATCGGTAATCCTGTGCATCACGGCACGCGCAACAAGCTGGCGCAGCTTGGCATCAGCGTCGCAGGCAAGCATGCAGTACAGGTAACAAAGCGTGACTACGAATATTATGATTTGCTTCTGGTGATGGACAGCAATAATATTCGTAATTTGCGAAAAGTAATTGGTGAAGATACGCAGGACAAGGTACATCTGCTTTTGGATTATACCGAGCGTAAAGGTGCAAGCATTGCTGACCCTTGGTATACCGGTGACTTTGAAGTGACCTATGACGATATCATGGAAGGTCTGGATGGCTTACTGAAGTATCTGAAATATTAAAACAAACAAATTTCCGTACAAACCGTTAATAAGTTAACATAATTTACCATAAAAATAGATAGAATTAATCGAAAACGGTATTTTGCTTGTTTGTTTTAGATGGTGGTGCTACAATAAGTGTTACGGTAAAATAATATAGTTTCCAATGAAGAGAGGTTTTTAAACATGAAATTCGCAACACGTATGGAGCGTATGCAAGCTTCTGAAATCCGCGAGCTGTTAAAATTAACTGCTCAGCCTGATATTATTTCCTTTGCCGGCGGTCTGCCTGCACCGGAGCTGTTCCCTGTAGAAGAAATTGCCAAGGTTTCTCATGACCTGGTACTGAAGGAAGGTCGCCAGCTGCTGCAGTATGCAACTACTGAAGGCCGTCCGTCCCTGCGTGCAAAAATTGCTAAACGCATGGCTGATAAATACCACACCAATGTTGATCCTGATGACATTCTGATTACCACCGGTTCTCAACAATGCCTGGACTTCGCAGGCAAGCTGTTCCTGGATCCAGGCGACGTTGTTCTGTGCGAAAGCCCGTCCTACCTTGGCGCTTTGAACGCATTCAACGCTTACCAACCGAAATTTGTTGAGGTTCCGACCGATAACGGTGGTCTGATTCCGGAAGAATTGGACAAAATTCTGGAAACCACTCCGAACTGCAAATTTATCTATGTAATTCCTGACTTCCAAAACCCGACCGGTCGTACCTGGTCCATGGAACGTCGTCAAAAATTCATGGAAGTTGTTAACAAACACAACCTGCCGGTACTCGAAGATAATCCGTACGGCGAACTGCGCTATGAAGGCACTATCCTGCCGTCCCTGAAATCTATGGATACCAAAGGTCTGGTTATGTTCCTGGGCACCTTCTCCAAAATCTTCTGCCCGGGCCTGCGTCTTGGCTGGATCGCTGCAGAGCACAGCCTGCTGAGCGAGTTCGTTAAAATCAAACAAAGTGCTGACCTGCACACCTCTAACTTTGACCAAGGCGTTGCAGATGCTTACATGGAACAATACGACCTGGATGAGCACGTTAAAGAAATCGTTGCTCTGTACAAACATCGTCGTGATCTGATTCTCGAATCCATGGAGAAATACTTCCCGGCTGGCACCGAATGGACTCATCCGGAAGGTGGTCTGTTCCTGTGGCTGACCTTCCCTGAAGGCGTAAGCGCACGCAAAGTATTCAACAAATGCATCGAGATGAAGGTTGCCGGCGTTATCGGTGATGCTTTCTATCCGAACCAGAAGACTGACCGCAGCATGCGTATCAACTACTCCAACATGCCGGATGACCGCATTGTTGAAGGTATCCAACGCATGGCTAAAGCAATCAAAGAGTGCATGTAATTCTTTGACGGCTTAAGCTGTCTTGTAAATTTTACAGCTGATAAAAATTTAACCCCTGCAGAAAAATTTCTGCAGGGGTATTTTGTATATATGATGTTTTATGCTTTAGCAGCCTTTAAGGTTCTTTCGAACAGAATGTATAAAACTCCGGCAGCCTCGTCACTGAATTTAAAGATACTGTCGGTACCATCGGTGTGATGGAAGGTTACAATGTTGATGCCGTCAAAATCAGCACCGCTGAGAACGTTGAGCGGGATATGGAAGGCATTTTTCTTACCAATGTAAACTAAACGTTGGTTAGTAAGGAAGAACACGCCAAGCTCTTCGATAATAATCATTTCTTCGGTGAATTTGGGATGCTCGATTTTTTCGCCCTTGAAGGCAACTGTTTCGTCAATGCGGAATTTGCGTGTCAGCTCATAGTAATTGTCCTCGCGTTCTATCATTTTGTTTTGGCAGAGACCGCAGTTGGTATAGGCGTGGCAGATTTCGCCCGGGTTGAGCGGGAAGGCATCCTGCTTGATATCGCCTAAAGGCATATGCTCTGCATTCCACAGGCTACGGTATTTTTCCAGAGCGCTGACAATATTATTCTTTAATTCGTAAGGGATATCCAGAGTTGCGCAGTCGGCACGCAGGGCAGCTTCTTCTTCCGGAGTATAGCGCTGCGCGCTGCTGATTTCGTCAAACTTCTGATTGAAGTGAGCTTGGAAAACCTGCTTGCGCATGGAAAGGCTGTCTTCGTAGTCATAGCCGAATAAGTCGTTTAATTGTTTGATATCCAGCTTTTCGGTGCCTGCCAGCAAATCACGGCAACGGACAAAATAAGCAGCTGTTTTTGCTGCCTTATCAGCCTGCTTTGCCAGATGCGGCGGCAGTTCCAAAATTTCAGCTAAGTGTGCAAGCTGCGCCCAAAGGCGGTCTTCTTTACTTTGTACTTCAGTGAAGATAACATCTGCCAGCTTGCGGTAAATACCGCTGCGTTGGTTGAAATTATCATCGTTGAATTTTACGCCCCATTTTTTCAGAGCGTGATGTACATCATCGGCACTGACAGCCAAAGCGTCGGGTGCTGCAGCCAACAGATTGTTGAGCTCCTTCCAGCCGTTTTCGGTAGGCTTGCTGCCGAATATTTTTGATAAAAAGCCGCATTCTTCTAATTCTTGCATGCTATAAGGTTTCAAATTCTGCACTCTCCTTTACAGGCTTAAAGTCTGCATTTTGATTTTTACGCTAATAAAGTTGCCAGCGATTTACTTTATCGCTAACAATACGAATTTAATCTAAACAATATTATACGCTAAAAGTGTATCTATTGTCTAGAAAGAAAAAGCTTCGGCATTTATCTGCTGTGACTATCTGCCTGCGTTGTGTTATAATAGCAATTAGAGAGATGAGAGGGAGATAAAATGTCAATACAAGCTTTTACTTCTGACAACAAAAGCAGCTGGAAGGCAAATTTGCCTGTATTGTGGCTGGGGGTATTTTTATGCTGCGCCAGCTATACTATGTGCATACCGTTTTTGCCTGTTTATCTGCTGCGCGAGCTGCATGTTGCTCAACCTGATGTTAACTTCTGGGCAGGTATTACCTTTGCCGTAACTTTTATGGGTTCTGCTGTGATGGCACCTTATTGGGGCGCTTTGGCTGACCATGTCGGGCAGAGGAAGATGGCGATTCGTGCCGGCTATGGCCTGGCGCTGACCTATTTTCTTACCGGCGTCTGTCAGGATGTCTATCAGCTTCTGCTTGTGCGTATTGTGTGCGGTGTTGTTGCCGGCTTTGTGCCTGCCTGTATGTCGATGGCGTCTTCCTCCTTACCGGAGGAGCGTATGGGCTGGGGTATGGGACTGATGCAGACTGCGGTAGCCAGCGGCACAATCATGGGACCGTTGATGGGCGGTTATCTGAGCAGCTGGTTTGGCATGCGTGCTTCGTTTTATGTAGGCAGTCTGGCCTTGTTTATTGCAACTAGTGCCGTAGTGTTTATCGTTAAGGATATGTCCGTACTGAATAAGGGCGCGCGCGAAGCAAGTAATCTGCTGGCTGATTTAAAGAATGCTTTGCATAACAAGGGCCTGCTGTATATTATGGCTATGTTCTTTGTGGTGCAGACCTGCGTAATGCTGATTCAGCCGCTGATTACATTGTACGTAGGCGAGCTGATGCATGATATGGGTGATGCTGCTATCAAGATGTCCGGTGTAGTTTTCTCACTGTCCGGTATTACCGGTATTCTGGCGGCACCGTTTTGGGGAAAACGCGGCCAGCGCTTCGGTTATGTGCGCGTATTCTGCATTGTAACCTTTATTGCCGGTTTTATTAATCTTTTCCAGGTGTTCATCAATACTGTGTGGCAGTTTGCAGCTATTCAGTTTGTTTACGGCCTGTTCCTGGCAGGTGCTGTGCCTAATATCAATGCTAACCTGACGCGTGTTACTGCTGCCAATATGCGCGGTAAGGCCTTTGGCCTGGTTACGAGCGCGCAGCAGTTTGGCGGTGTTGTAGGACCGCTTGTTGGTGGTGCCTTGGGCAGCTTTATGAGCTCGCGTTATGTGCTTGTGTTTGCCGGTTGCGTGCTTATGGCCTTAGCCTTGTATTCGTACTTTACGCGTGTGCGCGGAGTGGAGCAGGAAGCTGTAAGCTAAAAGTTTATACATATAAAATAAAAGACCGTTGCTGCAGGAAAATGCGGCAACGGTTTTGTTTTGGAAAAAACATTATGGAGTGCTTTTTAATCTTTCGGTTTAGCAGTCAGCCATTGGCGTTTTTGCTCACTTTGCGGGAAAAGCTGGTGGTCAAACCACATATAGAAGAAGCGTTCTGCCGGTACAATGCTGTAGCCGTCCTGCAGATGGTCGGTGGTGTCATAGGGATCTGCCATAATAAGCACATCGTCACTTTGGTGTGCGGTGCCCATGCTGTCATAACCGATAATGACACGCCAATGCCCGCCCCAATCGACGTTTTCTACAATAATAGGTGTGTTGTTTTTCAGATTGCTCTCGACAAATTTAAGGAAATCCTTATAGTTGTCGGGAGTTTTATCTTTGATGGAGGAATGAAACTCCCAACCGATTTTTTCAAAGTAGTTTACCATGCCCTTGGTGTTGGTGCCGACGGTTTTGCTGCTGCCCATGATTTTGGCAACGGCCAGCTCTTCATCAAGCGTTTGGCCATTGTAATATTTTACTACCATATTTGCAGCGGCCGGACCACAGGTATAATGAGTGATTTGCTGCGTAGTGGCAAATTTCGGCAAAATAGTAAGATGCTCGTCAGATTGCATATTATAAAAATCAGGATGTTTAAAATAGGGTGAATCCTTGATATCGTGTTTGCCTACGAATTGTGCGGCACCGGCTGCAGGTGTGCTTCCGGGAGTGCCGATGGGCATAGGGGATTGCTGCAAAAGATAATTAAGGCCGCCAAAAATGACTATCAGGCAAACAATGGCCAGTAAAATGCGTTTTGTTTTCATAGCTGCTCTCCTAAACTGAGTGTAGTTTTACGCTTAAGATGCTTATTGACTGCTGTGAGCAAAGCTTCTTTTTCGTTGGGAAGATTGCCGGATTGGATGCGTTCCAACAGATAGAATAAAATATTTTTGATTTCGGACTGGTGAACAAGCTCCAACAGCTCGCGTCCGCCGATGGCAAGATCCTTGGTGCATACAGGCATGCGTGTGCGTACCAGCTCCACAACCTGACGGCCTAAAAGGCGACCTTCGGCCATCAGCTGCTCGTTTTCGCGGGCGTGGGTTGCTCCCATATCCGCAAGAAAAACCTCGACCAGCAGACTGTAGGCTTGTGTCAGCTCTGCCTGCGTGCGAAAACCGGAGTTGGCGGCTTCGCTGCGCACCCAGCGCAGCAGGGTGCGCTCACCGGTGAGCAGCATAGGCGCGAAGCGCATATGCTGCGCTACCAGCCAGGTCACCAGATGTACGAAGCTTTTGTTATAGCCTAGGCGTGCCAGGATAGCCTTAGACATTTTGGCGCTTTCTGCTTCGTGGCCGGGATCGCTTGGCTGTCCTTCCTTGTTCAGCTTGCGTACATTCGGCAAACCCTTGCCTAAATCGTGCAGCACCAACGCCCAGCGGATGGCTAAATCGCGCGGGCTGTTGTCAATCGCCAGCAGTGTGTGCTCCCAGGTGTCGTATAAATGAAAGCGCGGATTTTGGTGCAGACCTAAAAGATGCAGTGCTTCCGGCAGAATGGGAATAATAGTATCGCAGCCGTTTTCACGGGCATGACAGCTTGCATCTAAAAGACCTGTTGCCATCATCAGCATTAAGCCCTTGCCTGTATATTCGGATGTAAGGAGCTTTTCAAGCTCCTTGCGTACACGCTCTAACGAAAGGCCGGCGCAGCGTTCAACCGGAAAGCTGTAGCCATGCGGCAGGTAGTAGGGCGTGTTCGGCGCACCGCAGGCAGGTAGTGCTTCGCAGCCTGCCTGCTCGTACGTAAAGCCAAGCTGTGCCACAAAGCGGCAGGCACGCAGCATACGCAGCGCATCCTCATGAAAGCGTTGCTTAGCGTCACCTACAGTGCGTAAAATCTTCTGCTGTAAATCCTGCTGACCGCCAAAGTAGTCATACAATGTGCCGTCCAGTGATAGCGCCATAGCGTTAACAGTAAAATCACGGCGGCTCAAATCCTCGCGCAGACTGCTGCAAAACCAGGTAGCGGCAGGGCGATGCATATCGTCATCATTATAGCGTTCGCCGCGGAAGGTTGTTACTTCGGTAGCAACGCCGTTGATAACGATGACTACGCAGCCGAAATTGTGACCTAATTGGTCAACAGTTTTCCAATCATGTTGCTTGCAAACTGCCAAAACCTGCTCAGGCAGAGCATTGGTAGTAATATCGTAATCGTCCGGTGACTTGCCCAAAAGCAGGTCACGCACAGCGCCGCCGACGAGATATGCTTCATAGCCGGCAGCGTTCAAAGCAGACAGTATTTTTTTTGTATAACTGGGAAAAAATAAATCAGGCATTTTACAAATCTCCTGCCGGCTTAGTATTCTATACCGTCATCCTTGAGCCGGTATTCTACATTAATACCGAAATATTCCCAAAGAATTTCCTTAAGCTCGGCACCGGTGTTAATTTTATAGCGGTATTTTACGCGACCGCCGAGGTAAAATTTCAAATAGTTGCCGCGAACGGTAATATTGCAGTCCTCGCGGAAAATAGACAGCTTTTTGCTTTTAATAAACGGTGAGTCTGGATGTGCGTCGCACCAGAAGCTGGCGGTAATAAAGTCTTTGTCTATCTGCGGCTCTTCGGTAAAGCCAAAGAGGCGTTTCCAGATTTTGCCGCGTTCCTTCTGCCAGAGCAGCCAGCCCCAAAATTCACTGCGGGTAAATTTGTATTGGCTGATGCCGTCGCTTTGAATCAGGCCTTCAGTAATTTCCAGCGGCACACGCGGGCTTTCGCTGTTCACACCGACATCGGTAAGATAACGCTTATCGCCTAAAGCTACATACATTACGCGGTGGCGGCGCAGCTGGTAGGTTTCCATTTTATCGATAAAGCGGGCGGAATAGCTGGTCACATCAAAGCCCAGGGATTCCAAAAGCCAGTTGTAAAGTCCGTTCAGCTCAAAGCAGATACCGCCGCGGTTGTGCATGATAACCTTATTGAACATATCCTGTCTTTTGAGCGAGGTAATTTTGCCGTTAAGACAGTCAAAATTTTCATAGGGGATATATTTGAGGTGCGCGTTCTGCAATTTAGTCAGGGTTGCTAAATTAACAGCCGGCTCGAAATCGTTGAGCTGCAGCTTGCGCAGATATTGTTGTATTTGCAGCTTCTTCATCGGCCGTCCGTTGATATCTGCATAATTTGGCAAAGCAATCATCTCCATAATGTAATTTTCACAGCGTTGTTATAGCTATGAAAATTGTCTAATCTTCTCTCAATTATTTATTGTAACATTTATTTTGCAGGAAATAAACTATTTTGCTTTAAAGAGTGGGAATAGCATAGTCTATATCTGCACAGAGGCGACAATAAAAAGACTATTCCTATATGGAATAATTTTAATGCCAAACAAGAATAAGATAAACAAAACTACCGTTTTACAAAGTAATTCCTAAGTGTTATTATATAAATGGCGATTCTGTTATATTTAATATTCCCGTTGTTACACTCTCAAATACACTCTCAAATAAATTTTTTGGAGGTTTCCGATGGCTCTGTTATCCTTGGGTTTTTTACTGCTGGCGATAATGCTTGGTTTTATCCGTAAAATGAATACGGGTCTTTTGTGCATAGCTTTTGCCTTGCTTTTGGGACGTATGGCAGGCATCAGTGATGCGGAAATTATTAAAGGCTTCAATGCTTCTTTGTTTCTGATGCTTTTGGGTGTAACTTATTTGTTCAGTCTGGCACAGATTAACGGCAGTCTGGATTTACTGGCACAAAAAGTTATTTCCTTGGCAGGTAAGCGTGTTTACCTGATTCCGATCATTATTTATGTATTCTCGATTATACTTGCTGCGCTTGGTCCCGGATCTGTACCGACTATGGCTATAATGATGGTATTTTCTATGTCCTTGGCAGCAGAAATGAAAATCAGTCCCGTGCTGCTTTCAACTTTAACGGTTTTAGGTTCTTGCGCCGGTGGTTTATCTCCTCTCGCTGCTACCGGTATTATCGGTGCGAATCTGTGCGCAGAGTTTGGCCTGACAGGTATTGAAAATGATTTTCTTATGAATGGCATTCTTTCCTTTACTATTTATGCTGTTATTGTCTATATTTTGTTGGGAGGCTATAAGCTGCGTTCTGCTGCTGTGGAGCAGAAAAAAGAAGTTCCCTGCTTTAACAAAAGGCAGCTGACGACTATTGCCGGTATTGTAGTGATGGTGCTTATGGTTATGCTTTTGCGTATTAATGTCGGACTGGTCAGCTTTGCAGTTGCTGCGGTATTGTCCTTTTTACGTGTTTCCGATGAGAGCAAAGCTATCAGGCACATTCCTTGGAATACGCTGCTGCTGATTACCGGTGTCGGTGTTTTGATGCAGCTGATTATAGATCTCGGCGGTATTGAGGTGCTTTCCAATGTGCTTGTTTCGCTGATGAGCGCTAAAAGTGCTGCCGCTGTTATGGGACTTACCTCCGGTATTATGAGCTGGTTCAGCTCAAGCAGCGGTGTTGTTATGCCTACGCTGCTGCCGACTGTGCCGCATGTTGCCCAGCAGCTTGGCGGGGTGAATGAGTTCGAATTGGCTTCCTCGATTACAACGATTTCACATGTCGCTGCCATCAGTCCGCTTTCTACAGGTGGTGCGTTGGCTCTGGCAGCTTATGCTTCGGCTGCCAATGCTAATCAGAAGCAGCAGCAGAATCTGTTTATGAAAATGTTCGGCGTTTCTGCGCTGGGCGTTTCCGTGTTGTGTGTTTTCTCTTATTTCGGCATGTTCCATTGGCTGCTGTGAGGTAAAAATTTTATAATAATCTTTTGGTCTTCGTGCATATTTAGATATGTGCGAAGACTTTTTTGTTGCAGCGTGCATAAAAAATGTACGTTGATTACAGTAATCAAAAAAAGCCGTCGGCTTGGATAGAAATCTCCTAAGCCGACGGCTTTTTACGCCTTACGGTACCATGATAAATTCTACGATAAACACCACTGCGCAGCAGCAGCAAGCCACATGAAAAAGGCTCATGCCGCGCCAGGCGGTGGCAACGCCGACGCCTAGGGCAAGCGCACCTGCAGCAGGTGTCTGCGTTTCCTGTAGGATTGCAGGAAAGGTCATTACTGCGAGCGTCGTGTAGGGGACATAATATAAAAAGGAACGGATGAAGGGATTTTTGATTTCCTTACGGATGAGTGTGAGCGGAAGCACGCGGATAGCGTAGGTAACAAGTGCCATTACGGCAATATAAATGTAAATATTATGTTCCATCTGCTAGTCCTCCTTTTGCTGGGACTGTACCGGCCTGAACCAGGCTGCAGCCGCTGCGATGACTACAGTGAGGATAATGGTACGTGTACCGCCGGTAAGCTGTGCCAACGGCTGCAGATATGCTGCTGCGAAGCTGGCGACGAAGCTTGTGATTACAACAGTGAGAATGATACGGCTTTCGCGTGCCGGCGGAATGATAATAGCAAGGAACATGCCAAACAGCGCAACGCTCAGTGCACTTACAATGCGATCAGGCAGCGCAGCACCGGCGATAATGCCGCAGGCTGTGCCAATCGACCAGCCCGGAATGGCTATTGCCATTCCTCCATAGTAATAGTATGGATTTAAAACACCGGGACGGGAGATAGCTATACCGAAAAGCTCATCTGTTACAGCGAAGGCAATGACCAGACGATGTAGAAAGCTTTGTGCACTGCTGAGCCTTTGGCTCAGCGCGCAGCTCATCAGCATGTAGCGTGCATTGGCGATAAGGGTTACAAGCGCTATTTCGGTATAGCTGGCGTTTTGACCTATGAGGGTAATAGCGGCAAATTCACCGGCTGAAGTGTTGTTGAGCAGGCTTGTCAGAAAGCCTTGGAATACAGAAAGCCCGGATGTGCGGCAAATAATTCCTAGAGAAAAGGCAACGGCAAAATAACCCAATCCTATGGGGATACCATCGTGCAAGCCTTGACGGAAGGCTGTAGCATTGCTTGAAACACTATTAGTGTATACGGAATCGATATTTTCAGTTGAAGTTTGCATCATAATACACCACAATAATCATAAAAAAATAAAAAAACAAAAAAATCAAAATATAATAATGCCAAGTGTTGGAAATTATACCCGTAAGCCCCAAACGGAAGGCTTACGGGTATAAATACTTTGGTAAACGCTGAGGGGATGGCGTTTGCCGATATTTTTATTTGAGCAGCTCATGAGCAACAAGGTGGCCCATTTCAGAGGTAGAGACCTTCTTCAGGCCTTCTGCATAAAGGTCTGGAGTGCGGTAGCCTTGCTCCATAACTGCGTCAACAGCTGCTTCCATAGCGTCTGCTGCTTCGTTTTGGTTCAGGGAGTAACGCAGCATCATAGCAACACTGAGGATGGTTGCCAGCGGGTTAGCAATGCCTTGGCCGGCAATATCAGGTGCGCTGCCGTGGATAGGCTCGTACATGCCGGTGCCGTCGCCGAGGCTGGCGCTCGGAAGCAGGCCGATGCTGCCTGCGATGGTGCTTGCTTCATCACTGAGAATATCGCCAAAGATATTGTTGGTCAAAATAACGTCAAACTGCTTCGGATTCAGCACTAACTGCATAGCGCAGTTGTCAACATAGAAGTTGTTCAGCTCGACTTCAGGATAATCCTTAGCCTGCATTTCGGCAACAATTTTACGCCACATGCGGCTGGAGCCCAATACATTGGCTTTATCAACGCTGGTTACTTTACTGCGGCGTTTTTTGGCAGCTTCAAAAGCAAAGCGGGCAATGCGTTCTACCTCCGGACGGGTGTAAAGCTCAATATCGCTTGCTTCCTCAACGCCGTCAGCATTGAGGTGCGCTTCGTTGTGTTCACCGAAGTAGATGCCGCCGGTAAGCTCGCGCACGATTAAAAGATCGGCACCTTCTGCACGTTCCGTTTTCAGCGGAGAAAGATGCGCGGTGAATTTGGAAACGGTCATCGGGCGCAAGTTGCAGTACAGGCCCAAAGCCTTGCGGATACCAAGCAGGCCTTTTTCCGGGCGGATATCCGGAGCAACATTATCCCATTTCGGTCCGCCGACAGCACCGAGCAGTACAGCGTCAGCAGCCTTAGCGCTGGCGATAGTTGCTTCCGGCAGGGGAACGCCGGTTGCGTCGATTGCGCAGCCGCCGATGAGCTGCTTGTCATATTCAATTTCAAAGCCAAATTTTTTGGCAGCAGCGTCGAGAACCTCTACAGCTGCATCAACTATTTCTACACCAATGCCGTCACCTGGCAGTAAGCAAATCTTCATTATTTGTTTTCTCCTTTAATATAATTAATCAGGCCGCCGCAGTCTGCGATATGCTGGATGAATTCCGGCAGCGGTTTTGTTTTGATCGTAATATTTTTGTTGAGGATTTTGATTTCACCCTTGTTTACATCAACGTCGATTTCATCGCCGGGTTCAATCTTTTCTACGTCGGCGCCTATTTCCAGCACCGGCAGGCCTATGTTAATCGCATTGCGGTAGAAGATACGGGCAAAGCTGTCTGCTACAATGCATTTGATGCCCTTAACCTTTAATACTACAGGGGCATGCTCACGGGAGGAGCCGCAGCCGAAGTTTTTGCCTGCTACGATGTAATCGCCGGGTTGTACGTTGGCAGCGAAGTTAATTTCCAGGTTTTCCTTCGCATCCTCCATAGCGTGTTCTGCTAATTCCTTGAAGTCGGCAATGTTCAGATATCTTGCCGGAATAATAACGTCTGTATCGATGTGGTCGCCGTAACGCCAAACTTTGCTCATTTTACTACCTCCTCGGGGCTGGTGATATAACCGGTGATGGCACTGGCTGCAGCGGTATAGGGGCTTGCCAGATAAACCTCGCTGTCGACATGGCCCATGCGGCCGCGGAAGTTACGGTTGGTGGTGGAAACAGCGCGCTCGCCTGCAGCGAGGATGCCCATGTAACCGCCCAGGCAGGGACCGCAGGTCGGAGTGGAAACGGCAGCGCCGGCATCAATAAAGGTATCAATGTAACCGCGGTGCATAGCCTCCTGATAAATCTGTTGGGTTGCCGGGATGATAATCATACGCACATGGTCGCATACCTTGTGGCCTTTGAGAATTTCGGCAGCCTGTTCAAGATCCTCCAGACGGCCGTTGGTGCAGGAGCCGATGACAACCTGGTCGATTTTGATTGCATGACCTTCCTTGGCAGGATGGGTGTTTTCCGGCAGATGCGGGTAAGCAACAACAGGAACAAGCTCGTCGAGCTTAATATCGAGTACGCGGGCATATTCAGCGTCTTCGTCGGCAGTAACTGCTTCCCATTCACGGGTTACGCCGCGTTCCTTTAAGAATTCAATGGTTTTTTCATCAACGGGGAAAATACCGTTTTTGCCGCCGGCCTCAATAGCCATGTTGCAGATAGTCAGGCGGTCGGCCATCGAAAGCTCGCTGACACCTTCACCAGTGAATTCCAAAGATTGGTAACGGGCACCGTCAACGCCAATCATACCGATGATGGTCAGGATGATGTCTTTGCCTTTAACGTATTTCGGCAGCTTGCCGGTCAGGTTGACTTTGATAGCCTGCGGAACCTTGAACCAGGAGGTACCGCTGGCCATAGCGCAGCCGATATCAGTCTGGCCCATACCGGTGCTCAGTGCGTTGAGCGCGCCGTAGGTGCAGGTATGGGAATCGGCACCAATGATGATTTCGCCGGGAGCAACAAGGCCTTTATCCGGAAGCAGTGCATGCTCGATACCCATCTGGCCTACTTCAAAGTAGTTTTTGATTTCGTGCTTGCGGGCGAAGTCACGCATACGCTTGCACATGGTTGCGGATTTGATATCCTTGCAGGGGGAGAAATGGTCCGGAACCAGAGCAATTTTGTTTTTATCAAATACCGGTTTACCGATTTTTTCAAATTCGTTGATAGCCGGAGGACCGGTGATATCATTAGCTAATACTAAATCTACTTGAGAAACAAGCAGGTCGCCGGCGCTTACGCTGTCGCGGTGAGCGTGCTTGGCTAAGATTTTTTGCGTCATTGTCATTCCCATAAGATAGTCCTTCTTTCTTTAGGGGCTGCCTATAAGGGGCCATCTGCTTCAGAAGCGCTCCTAGTAGTACTGGTATGTACGCCGTCGTCGCGCTTCTTCGCATCTGACACTCTTCTAGACAGCCTGTAAAATTTTTAAGTTAGAAAGAGTGTACAATGAAATAAAATAACCCCTATCTGCGCTTGCAGATAGGGGCGAAGTTTTTTTCGCGGTACCACCCTAAGTTGTACTTAATTTTCCCGATTAGCGAATCGGCAGCGTAACGTGCTGGAAACGTCTGCTCCTACTTGGTTCAGAGAAGCTGCTCGCGGGTGAGCTTCTTTGCCTGCTTGTTGGCGGCTTGCACCATACGCCGTCTCTCTGGATGCTGGGGCAGGTAAATTTTCCCGTTCATTGCATTTTTGTTTTTGAAATTAAAATATACACATCGCTGTGTTCTTCACATTATCGCAACAATTTCACGGTTTGTCAAGTACAAAGTTAAAAATGTCTAGAAAAACAATCCATGTGTAATAGAAAGAGAAAAAAGTGTACTAAATGTTACGGAAGATGATATTCTTAAGAAAAAGAATTCTGATGTGAATTATAAAAAGTTTTCTGATATAAATAGAGGAATAAAAAGATATGTGTCTAATATTAAAAATAGACTTAAATTAACAACTTTGGCAAAATATAGATGCTGAGCAAAGATAAGGAGCAATTATATGGATGCGTATTTTTCAAAAGACGGTCGTATGCAAAAAGATATAAAGGCAGGAGTGAGAGAAGCTGAAAATGAGGTGCTTTCCGTAGCTTCTTCTTCAGAAGATATAGCTATAGAAATTAATGATGGGTGCCAAGGTACACTTGTCTTTAATTATGCTCTTCAGCAAAATGGAGAAAAGCTTATTAAAAATCTTCAAATAGCGAATAATACTACATTTGATTTCAATGGCGCTGTTATCCGAATAAGCTTTGATCCCGACTATGCCTATGTTGTGGAAGGTGCTGTAGATCTGCCGGCAGGTGAAGTATGTGAATTCGTACCTGCTATCAGCTTTAAAACCAGCTATTTGCTTAAGCTGACGGAAAAGCAGCTTGGTATGCTCAATATAGAGATTATATATCAGGGAGAAATTGTGGCACAAAAACGTTGGCCTGTAGAATTATTGGCCTGTGATGAATGGGCAGGCTCTAAATTCAGCAGTGAAACGCTGGCGGCGTTTGTTTTGCCTAATCATCCTGCAGTTTCTGCTGTACTTACAAAGGCGGCTAAGGTGCTGTCTGACTGGGGCGAAGCATCGTCTTTTGAAGGCTATCAGTCTGGTGATCCTCAAAGGGTCATGAATATGATGGCGGCAATTTATGAGGCTTTACGCCAAAGCGGTATTGTATATAACAATCCACCGGCAAGCTTTGATATGGCACAGAGGGTGCGGCTGCCGCATAAAGTGCTGGAGGAGCATAAGGGAACCTGTCTGGATTTATCTGTTTTATATGCTTCCTGTCTGGAGGCAGCAGGTCTGCATCCTTTACTCATACTCGTACATGGGCATGCCTTTGCCGGCTGTTGGCTGGGAGAAACTGCTGAGGACAGATTTGCCGGCGGTTATACGAACAGCTATCAATTGATGCTGGAAAAAACTGCTAAGGGAAATCCAAGAATTTTTTTGGTAAATTGTGTTAATTTTTGCGTTGATGGAATGAATTTTGAAGGTGCAATGAAAGAAGCCAAATCTTACCTGGATGAGCCTGAGAAATTCAATTATGCTTTGGATATTGATAGCTTGCGTAAGCGCAATGAAAACCCTGTCAGACCGATTGCTTTGGCTGTCAGTGCAGAAGAGCAGCCGGCGCCGGATGTTAATGAATTTGTATTACAGAAGGCTGAAAAGCCTGAGATTAGGCTTCAGGCAGTGAAGCAGCTAGAGCCTGAGGACAGCAAGGCCTACGCGAAGCAACGCTATTGGGAAAAGAAACTGCTTGATGTATCGCTGACGAATCCTTTAATTAGTATATATAAACGACGCTATGTTAATATGCAGGATGAGCAGGGCAATGCTTTCAGAATACCGAAGCTTTACAGTAATAATTTGCCTATAGCTTGGCATGATATTGGCAGACTTGAGGATAGACTTGCTGACGGACTTGCTTTCCATTTGCGTTATGATTTTGCGGATATACTTGAAAATCCTCTTGCTGAAAAAGAAATAAATGTAAGTTTTGAGAAAAAGTTAGCAGAGTTTGGTATCAAAAAAGAGATGTTGAAGGATAATAAAGAAGCTGTTAATAGAGCTTTAAATTATGCTGTTGGTTCTTTTATAGATACCAGCTTTACACGAGAGCAGCTGTTTTTGAAAGCCGGCGATGTAGCAGAGTTGGCAAAGCGCTTGAAAAATACGGTTAAAACCGCCAAACGCAGTATAGAAGAAAATGGTGCTAATACCTTGTATCTTGTATTAGGTGAGTTGCGTTGGTTTGCGGAAGAAATGAAAATTCCGAAGCAGGGTTTTGAAAATGATGAAGACTTGTGTGCTTGTATTGATAACTATATAAGCAATGAGGCGTTGTATGCTCCTTTAATCCTTGTTCCTGTTGATTTAATTCGTAACAGTGCTGACGACAGTTATATATTACGCAGCAGGCAGGAAGAAACTCAGATTAATGTTACTTTGCTGGAATTTTTAAAGCAAAATTTTGGCATAGAAATTGAGGGGTTAGACCCGTTGCCGCTGGATGCACATGGCGTAGACATTGAGCTGATATTGAACAAAATCAAATTGGCAGTCAAGGATAAATTCCAATGGGATGTTGATATGGATACATCTTTAGGACATTTTTCCTTTGCCAAATTTGTAATGTGGAGTGATATTCATAACCATGCTGCTGAGCTGGCACAAAACAAGGTTATTGACAGCCTGTTGCATGGTGGACGTAAATGGACTCCTAAAAATGAAGAAATTACAGAAGCTAATATTGAACAGGTTGCGGAAAAGTATAATATGCTGGTGCCTTCGAGTGCCGATTCGTCGCAGCTGGTTGCTATAGCCAAGGCTTTGAGCGGTGAAAGCTTTGTTCTGCAGGGACCTCCTGGTACCGGTAAATCACAGACTATCACCAATCTTATAGCTAATGCTTTATATAACGATAAAAAAGTACTGTTTGTTGCTGAAAAGAAGGCAGCGTTGGATGTAGTCAAAAAACGTTTAGATGAGCTGGGACTGGCGCATTTTTGTTTATCACTGCATTCTGAGGATGCTAATAAGCTTTCGGTGCTTGCACGTCTGGAAAAAACGCTGGAGATTACAGACGGTGCTGTCAGCAGTCGGGAATATGCTTTAGCAATAGCGGAAATCCGTAAGCTGCGCACCAATCTGAATGCGATTATTAATGCTATGCATGGACAGCGTGAGTATGGCATATCCTTGTATCAGGCAATAACAATTTTGAAGCAGAATGTTGCAGAAAAAGGGAAAATCCGTCTTGAACGCGTTCCGAAACTTCCGGCTCATGCGCAGGTGCTGCAATGGCAGAATTTAGTGCGCGAATATAAAGGCGCTATGCTGGAAATGGGTGGCATCTATGACAGTGCTTTGGATGGCTATAACGGTACTGCGTATTCCATGCTGTTAAGGCAGGAATTCAGCAAACAGATTGATGACTTACATGCGGAAATACCGAAAGCAAAAAGTGCTTTGCAATCATTTTTTGCTGCTATAGGAATGGAAATCAATGAGATAGATTTTCATGATTTATTAAAGCGTCTGCATAGTTGGCAAGCTTTGGTTTTACCACAGAATCTGCTGCCTGCCATGGCTACGAGCGAGACACCTGAACAGGCAGTTTCTAAACTTCAGGAATTTTTACGTCATTTGGAGGCCTATAAAAAAGATTTGGCTGCTTGTGAGCAATATTTTGACTTACAGGTATTGCAAATGGATATTAGGGGAGCCAAAACAGCATGGGAATTTGCTGTGAAGATGGGCGATTTAGAAGGCAAATGTAATCGTCTTTTGGCTGATTTGCAGCATTTTGCTAAGCCTGGCGTGGTTATCAAGCGTGAGGTAATGCAATATAATTACAATTATCTTAGCGGCCTTGTTGATAAAGGGAATGCGGTATTGCTTTTGGGAGAGCGCGTGAAAGCTTATCTTGGCAGTATGTATAACGGTGTTAATACCGACAGCGCTGCTGTTGAAAGCGCTATCACCGCAACTATGGCTTTTATACAGCAATATAATGAGCGCAAGAATGAGCTTAAGCTTCCTTTAAGTATTTTTATTCATGCAGCAGAAAGCTGTGAGCTGCAAATGCAGGTGCAAAAGCTGGTTGATTTTGCCGATAGTCTGGAGTATTTTGTCAGAGAGTATGATGTGTCCGAGGCTGTATGGAATAAGCAGTTTTTTGAGCTTGACAATCTGGAGAAAATGCTGGAAAGATTTGCTGCAAACGTTGGCAGGCTGAGAAGCAGAAGTGCTTATAATGCTGTTGCTGTCAAATTAAAAGCTGCGGGGCTTGATGGTGTTGTAGAGGCCTTTGAGCATGGCAAAATCACAGACAGAGATATTGAGGCTGCTTTTGCTTATTCTCTTTACTATAATCTGGTGATGCAAACATTAGCTGAGGATGAGCGCCTTGCTGATTTTTATGGCGTAAAATATAACGAGATGATAAAGCGTTATCGTGAGGTTATTGAAACATATCAAAATGCATGCATTGATGAAATTGAATTAAAGTTGCGTCACAAGGTTGCTTCTGTAGTGAATGACAATAGCTATGCTGAGCAAATAGGCGTACTTAAGAAAGCTATTAAGGGAAAAGGCAGAAATAAGCCGATTCGTAAGCTGTTCAGCGAGATAAAAACTCTGCTGCCGGAGATAGCACCATGTATGTTGATGAATCCGATTTCTGTCGCCCAATATTTAGCCATCGATTTTCCAAAATTTGATCTGGTAATTTTTGACGAGGCTTCACAGATACCGACAAGTGAAGCAGTAGGTGCTATTGCTCGTGGCATAGACGCTATAGTTGTAGGTGATCCAAAGCAAATGCCGCCGACAACCTTTTTTGCTGCCGGGATTACAGAGGTTGATGAAGATGTAGAGGATATGGAAAGCCTTCTGATAGACTGTCAGACTATTTCTATGCCTGTTACTGAACTGAAATGGCATTACCGTTCGCAGCATGAAAGTCTGATAGCTTTTAGTAATGCTAAATATTATGACAGCAGTCTTTATACCTTCCCGACGCCGGATGACCTTGTGTCTGAAGTAAAAATAGTGCATCCTGAGGGCTTTTATGATCGTAAATCAGGCTGCAATAAGGCTGAGGCACAGGCGATAGTAGCTGAAATTTTAAGACGCTACCGTGATCCGGAGCTGCGCAAGCGCAGTATAGGTGTTATCACCTTTAATATCAAACAGCAGACCTATATTGAGGATATGCTGGAGAAAACGTTGCATCTGCCGGAAAATGAGGACTTGTCAGCCTATAATATTTTACAAGAAGTTTTCATCAAAAACCTTGAGAATGTACAGGGTGATGAAGCAGATGTTATCATGTTTTCTATTGGATATGCGCCGGATAAAGATGGCAAGCTGACAATGAATTTCGGCCCGTTGAATCGTGATGGCGGTTGGCGCCGTCTGAATGTTGCAGTTTCCCGTTCGCGTCATGAAATGATTATTTTTTCTGTTTTGAGGCCGGAGCAAATACGTAATGATGTAACAGCTCAGGGCGTGCGCAATCTTAAGGAATTTCTTGATTATGCCGAAAACCGCAAAACACTTCGGATGAATAAAAAGGCGATTACGCAAGCAGAAAATGCTGAGTATGTTGTTGCAGAAATTGCCGAGGCTATAAAAGCTATGGGTTATGAGATTAGCTGTGACATTGGCAATTCCGAATTTAAAATGGATATCGGTGTTATTAATCCTTATAATTCTGAGGTGTATTTGCTGGGAATTTTACTGGATAGTGAAAACTGCAAGGAGGCAGCAACCGCGAGAGATCGCTTTGTATTGCAGCCAAGTATTCTGCAACGTTTGGGCTGGAAGCTGTTGCGTTTGTGGGTTCTTGATTGGCTGGATGACCCGGAACTGGTAAAGCGGAAAATCCAGGCATTGCTTAGTGATGAGCGTGAGGCAGCTCGCAAGGATTTTGAAGCTTCACAGCAAAGCATAAAAGATCAGCAAGCGGATGCTGTACGGGAGCAGGCTGCTGTCGCTGAACTGGAGCCTGAAGAAGATGAGGATTCAGATATTGTTTCTACACAGTCAGAAATCGGTACTGCAGTAATGTCTCAGGCAGTACCTGTTCCGTCTGCAACAAAGCCTGCGGAAACTTCTGCGGCTCAACAGCCGGACCAGCCGGTGCTTGCCGTAGTAGAAAATACTGAAGTGGAGTCTGCAGAACATGCATCCGGAGAAAATGCTTCAGCAGAGCCTGTGGAAGCTGAAACTGCGAATGCTAATATTACAGAGGATGTGGGTACTGCTGAGAACACAAGGACTGAAGGTAGTACAGATGCTTCTCAGACTGATGGGCAGATGCTGAAGAGAAAGCTGTCAAGACGCGGACCGAAAGAATATAAGCTGGCTAATATCAAGCTACAGGGAGAACAAAATGATTTTTACCAGGCTGCCAATAGAGAAATGGTAAAAAATGTTATTCTCAAGCTTCTTGCTAAGGAAGCTCCCATTGAATTTACTGCTTTACGGGAAAGGGTTATGAAGCTTTGGAGCTTTAATAAAGCTAGTCAGAAGTTTAATAATCTGTTTACGGAAATAATTACAGAGATGAATGTTAGTGTTGTGCGTGACAGAGATAAAGACTTCGTGTGGAATGTGCAGCAGGAGCCTGAACTCTATAATATTTATCGTAAAATTGGCGAACGTAATTTGCAGCAGGTTTGCACAGAAGAGCTGATTAATGGGCTTTATGTTGCCATCCGTGAAAATGGCAGTATGCAAAGAGAAGAATTAGCAAGAGAAGGCGCCAGAAGATTTGGCTGCAGTAAGTTTACCAAGGTAGTGGAGGAAACATTTGCCTATGCTTTGGATAAGGCACTCAAAGAGGATATATTGAGAGTTCTTAACAATGGTAAGATAGCAATTTCCAGACGCTGAGGTTAAGCATTTAATAATGCAGTGTCATTGATATTGCTTATGACAGAAAAGATGAAAAAGCTTGGAAAGTACTTTTAGTTGTGCTTTTCAGGCTTTTTCTATTGTATTAAAAGTTCCACTAGCGTAGATTGATTGTAATTTTAATTTTTTGATAACTACGGCAGCACAATAAAAACATAAAATCTACCTCTTTCAGAAAATTACCTTTTGCAGAACTTTTGTTATACAAACAAATATACATGTATACAATTTGCAATAGTAATAACGTGGTATTATAATAAAAATTACAGTAGTTGTAGTGGCCTTCAATAGAAACACTAATAGAACTGTTAATAGATTTATTGATAAAATGCTTTGAGAGGGGAATTTATTATAAATACTTCGCTGCCAAAGAAACAGGGATTGTACGATCCTTGGTTTGAACACGATGCCTGCGGTGTTGGCTTAGTTGCCAATATTAAGGGCAAGAAGTCTAATAAAATTTTACGACAGGCTTTGGTGCTTCTGCATAACATGGACCATCGCGGCGGTCAGGGAGCAGATATGAACTCCGGTGACGGTGCCGGTGTACTGCTGCAGATTCCGCATAACTTTTTTGTCAAAGAATGCGCCAAACAGTACTCAGCGAAAAGCCGCAGCTTTTATATAACTACTTTAAACAGCTCTTTGCGCAGGTAATCCGCCGATTGATGCCATTCGTGAGGAGGTTTTTACGGATACAACAGCGGTATCGGTCCGGAACTGACTCTGATTGATCCACAGCCGGAAAGCTGCCACCCTGAAGGTATTTGAGGAGGTGAAGGCATAATGGGTAAGCCGACCGGATTTATGGATTATAAGCGTACGGAGCTTGCTTTGCGTGCCCCCGAAGAAAGAATTAAGGATTGGCAGGAAATTAAGATGAGCAGCCTGCCGCATAAGGAAGCACTGCGCTGCCAGGCAGCGCGCTGTATGGATTGCGGTGTTCCTTTCTGCCATAGCGGTGTGATGATTAACCGCATGGTTTCAGGCTGTCCGCTGCATAATCTGATGCCGGAATTCAATGATCTTGTTTATCACGGGATGGATGATTATGCCTATGCCCGTCTGAATAAAACCAATAATTTCCCGGAATTTACATCTCACGTCTGCCCTGCTCCCTGTGAGGGTGCCTGCACAGCTGGTGCTTCTGGCTATGGGCTTTGTGGGCAGCGAAGAGCGACTGTTTGAGGAATTTAAGCTGGCGAAGGCACCTAACGGCAGCATAGCGGCTGATGACAGCAGCTATGCGACCAATGTGCCCGGTGTTTTCGCAGCCGGTGACGCGCGTCGCGGACAGAGCCTGGTGGTGTGGGCTATTGCCGAAGGGCGTGGTGCCGCACATGCAGTTGATAAATTCTTGCAGAAATAAGCAATACGGTTCTCCTTTTCTTTTATAGATGTGCTTGCAGCTTTTGTGTATATAAAAAATAGCTGCAGGCACATTTTTTATTAGCTGTAGCCTTGAAATAGGTAACGGCTACAGCAATGCACCATCTGCGTCATATAAATCAGAAGTGAAATCTTCGCAAACTCAAAGCTTTTCTGCGGATTTGATTGTTACCACGTTGCACTTTCCCTGCAAGATAAGCTATAATATAGATAAATATACCTAGCAATAGCTAAATTTACGATATAGGAGAAAACAAAATGTTTATTGACAGAGCGAGAATTTATGTAGAAGCAGGCGATGGCGGCGACGGCATGAGCAGCTTCCGCAGAGAAAAATTTGTAGAAAAGGGTGGCCCGAACGGCGGTAACGGCGGTCGCGGCGGTGACGTTGTCCTGATTGCGGACAAAAATCTCAATACCCTGATTGATTTCCGTTACAAGAGAAAATATGTTGCTAAGCGCGGCGGTCAGGGTGGTACTAAAAACTGCACCGGTGTACGCGCCGATACTGTTTTCGTGAAGGTTCCGATGGGTACTTTGGTACGTGATGATGCAACCGGCGCCGTTATGGCAGACCTTGTTGAGGACGGCCAGACTTATACGGCTGCTAAAGGCGGCCGCGGCGGCAAGGGCAATGCCTGTTATGTTACCAGCACTAACCGTGCTCCGACCTTTGCCGAAAAGGGCGAACCCGGTGAAAACCGTTGGCTGAAGCTGGAGCTGAAGCTGTTGGCTGACGTTGGTCTGGTAGGCTATCCCAGCGTAGGTAAATCCAGCATTATCGCGCAGGTGAGCGCTGCCCGCCCCGAGATTGCTGCCTACCATTTTACAACCCTGTCCCCGGTTTTGGGCGTGGTTCGTCTGGATGAGGAGCGCAGCTTTGTGCTGGCGGATATACCCGGCCTGATTGAAGGTGCGCATGAGGGTGTAGGCCTTGGCCATGACTTCCTGCGTCATGTAGAGCGTACTAAGGTACTGCTGCATATTGTTGACGTGGCAGGCGTTGACGGCCGTGATCCGATTGAGGACTTTGACAAAATCAATACAGAGCTGGCAGAATACAGCGAGCGTCTGGCACGCCGCAAGCAATTGGTTGTTGCCAATAAAATGGACCTGCCGGAGGCTCAGGAAAACTTTGAGCGCTTAAAGGAATATGTTGAAGCCAAAGGTTACGAAATCTGCAAGGCCAGTGCTGCTACCGGCGAAGGTCTGCGTGAGCTGATGTTTAAGGCTTACGACCTGCTGCTGCAGTATGTTCCGGAAGAGGATGAAGAAGACCTGGCACGCTTTGACGAGATTGATCCGGACAGCTACGAAATTGTTGTCGGCAACGATACCGACTGGGAAGTTCGCGGCAAGAACATCGAGCGTCTTGTTGCTATGACTAACTTTGATAATGACGAGGCACTTTACCGCTTCCAGCTGATCTGGAAACGTCTTGGTATTGACGAGGCGCTGAAAGAGAAAGGTGTACAGGAAGGACAGAGTGTGCGTATTAGGGATATGGTCTTTGATTATAAAGACTGAGACTGCGGATAATGTACAAAATAAAAAAATAGAACTGCAGGTGAGGGGAAATGTTAAACAATGAAGCAAGCCGTGAGGCTTTAAAAAAGGCTAAGCGTATTGTCATCAAGGTTGGTACGAGTACGATTACCTATGCCAACGGCAAGCGCAATTTTAGTCAGATTGATCGTCTGGCGCGCGAAATCAGCGATTTGCAGAATCAGGGCAAGGAAATGATTTTGGTTACCAGCGGTGCTGTGGCTGTGGGCGTGGACCGTATGGGTTTGCCCGGAAAACCCAAAACTATTCCCGGCAAGCAGGCTGCTGCTGCCGTAGGTCAGGGCGTTCTGATGCACACCTATGAAAAATTCTTTGCCGATTACGGTCAGATTGTGGCGCAGGTGCTGATTACCAAAACGGAGGCGATTGACCGCCACCGTTACACCAATACGCGTAACACCTTTATGGAGCTGATGCGTCAGCGTGTTATCCCTATCGTCAACGAAAATGACGTTGTGGCACTTGATGAGCTGAAAATTGGCGATAACGATAATATGTCTGCCCTTGTTGCAGGCATTGTGGATGCTGACCTTGTTATCATTCTGTCGGATGTGGACGGCCTGTATACCGCTAATCCGCAAACGCATCCCGACGCTGTTATTGTGCCCGAAGTTGCGGAAATCACTCCTGAGATTGAGGCAAGTGCCGGCGGTGTAGGCTCTTCACGTGGTACCGGCGGCATGGCTACTAAGATTCAGGCTGCCAAGGCTGCGACGAGCAGTGGTATTCATCTGGTGATTGCCAGCGGTACCGAAAAGAATGCCATTACCCGTGTGCTGCAGGGCGAAGAGCTGGGAACCTTGTTCGTGAGCCGTGAAAACCGTCTGCAGTTCCGCAAGCGCTGGCTGGCCTTTGGTGCCAAGATTGCCGGCAGCATTGTTGTGGATGACGGCTGCGCCAAGGCTATCCGCAAGGCCGGCGGCTGCAGTATTCTGCCGGCAGGCGTGTTTGCCGTGCAGGGTGAATTTTTGCCGGGCAGTACGGTGAGCGTTATCGATAAGGATGCGCACGAGTTGGCGCGTGGTTTAGTGCATTATTCTTCTGCCGAGCTGGAGCAGATTAAGGGCTGCAATTCCGGCGAGATTGCAAATATTCTTGGACATAAAAATTTTGATGAGGTTATCCACCGCGATGACTTGGTTATTTTATAAGGCAGGGTGAGGATTATGGCAACGTATGAATTGGTGAAGGCTAAGGCGCAGGCTGCAAAGCAGGCTGCAGCAAAGCTTGCCGTTACTTCTACCGCAGTTAAGAATGCGGCACTTTTGGCGATGGCTGCTGCGCTGGAAACGCAGCAGGCTGAGATTTTGGCTGCAAATGAGCGTGATATGGCTGCAGCCGCAGCCAAGGGCATGAAAAGCTCAATGCTGGACCGTCTGAAGCTGACTGCCGAGCGCATCGGCGGTATGGCTGACGGCTTGCGTCAGGTAGCAGGCCTGGCTGATCCCGTGGGTAATGTTATTGACGGCAAAACCTTGCCTAACGGTCTGCATATTACCAAAATTCGCGTTCCCTTGGGCGTTATCGGTATTATTTACGAGGCGCGTCCCAATGTTACGGCAGATGCCGCGGGCCTGTGCCTGAAATCCGGCAATGCGGTTATTCTTAAGGGCGGCAGTGAGGCTATGGAGTCCAACAAGACTGTGGCTGCGATTCTGGCGCAGGCTGCTGAGGGTGCAGGCATTCCTGCGGGCTCTATTCAGTTTATTGATACCAGTGACAGACAGGCTGTGCAGGATTTGATTCATATGAACGGTCTTGTGGACGTGGTTATTCCGCGCGGCGGTGCCGGTCTGATTCAGGCGGTAGTGCGTAATGCCAGCGTGCCGGTTATCGAAACAGGTGCGGGCGTATGCCATACCTATGTGGACAAGGATGCTAATGTGGAGATGGCGATGAAGATTGCCTTCAATGCCAAGGTACAGCGTCCTTCCGTGTGCAATGCAATGGAAACACTGCTGGTGCATAAGGATATTGCGGATAAATTCTTGCCTATGATGCTGATGATGTATAATTCCTCTGCCGTAGAAATACGCGGTGACGAGGCTGTGCAGGAGTACAGCGGTCAGGTGCATCCGGCGACGGAGGAGGACTGGTCTACGGAATACGGCGATTTGCGCCTTTCCGTAAAGATTGTAGACAGCATCGAGGAGGCTATGGCGCATATTGCCAAATACGGTACCGGTCACAGTGAGTGTATTGTTACCGATAATTATCAGGCGGCACAGCTTTTCCAGTATACTGTGGATGCTGCTGCTGTTTACGTCAATGCTTCTACCCGTTTTACCGACGGCAACGAATTCGGCTTCGGTGCGGAAATCGGCATCAGCACACAAAAGCTGCATGCTCGCGGACCTATGGCGCTGCCGGAGCTTACGAGTACGAAGTATCTGATTAACGGTAACGGTCAGGTGCGCAAATAAGCTCATATGTAACGGTGTTGCTGAATGGTTAGCAATGAAAAACTTCAGTCATGTTTTTAATTACTAGGGGCTGACGCAATGCCGGCCGCTGAATCTTAATAAAGCATAATACTTACCGAAAACCCGCTTCAATGGCGTAAGCCGGCGAAGCGGTGTTTTGCTTTTGCAGGAAAGCTGTCGGATGCAGGTAAAATTCACATTTTTGCACTGATTTTTATTGCCTGAGGTATATGCTTTAAGTGTAAAATTTGATATAATTAATTGGATAAGATTGCTTTGTTGCTATTGCACAATTTAGGAAGCTGGAGGGAACTCTTTTGGAAGAATTGTATCGTGAAGAATCCGGAACAAGTACGCAAAGAAAAATCTTTGCAGTGATTGCCTTGCTTATGATTGCGAGCCTTTATTGGCATGAATGGACCTGGCTGCAGGAACATAGACGCTTTGATATGTTAGGCTGGGGTATGGACACCGTGCTTTTGGCTCTGTGGATTTGGCGTGTAGCCTTTGGCTATACCCTGATACTCTACAAGGATATGAAGCTTGAGGTAATCAGCCACGGCTTAGGCTTTATTAAACGCAGTTATGTTGTTGACCTGACCCGTACAGAAAGCTTTACCGATAAATATGTAAAGAGCTTTTTCCGCAAAACAGCTATTAAGCATTATATCCATCGCTATAATTCACTTGATGAAAATCCGCAGCGCTTGCTGGTATTTACCGAAGGCAAGAAAAATAAGCTGGCGGGTTTGCTGTTTAAATCCAGTGATGAGTTTGTCCGTGTATTGCGTAAAGAAATGCCGGATAAATTCATTCAGCTTTAATTGATGATTGTTTTGGTATAGGAGGCTTTGACAGATGGAAACAATAGCTAACGTAGAACCGGTGGCAGTCTGCGCCCGCGTTATGCAAATATTTTTTGGTTCTTTTATTTACATTTATCTGATTGCCAAGCTGGTTGGCCCCGATAACAAATTGGCCTGGTTCAGAAAACGTAAAAAATATACCTTCTTTAACCGCCGTGGTATTTTCGGTGAGGATATTAACTTCGGTTATCCTGTATGCTGGCAAGGCGTTCTTGTTTTCCTGGCGATTTACGGCGTAGTTTTCGGTTTTGGATATTGGTATATTTTCGTACACGCTTATTAAGCTAAATATTTGGTAGAGGAAGGATTTGCTTCAATGGCAGAAATTAGAGGTATTATTGTTAAAAAGCAGGGCGAGCGCGCTGAGGTAAAGGTTGATAAAGCTGAAAGCGAACTGACAGGCCTGCCTAAATATATAGATTGCTGGAATCCGGTTGGTGCCAAGGCCGGCGATGTGGTTGGTGCGGAATACCGTGACTTTGATCAACGCAAGGCTAAGCTGGTTATTTACGGACTGCCGGTAGCAGGTATTCTTGCAGGTGTTGCCTGCGGACACAGCATGGCTACATTCTTCCATATGGATGAATTGCCGTTTATCGCTGCCTGCATTGTTTTGTGGCTTTTGGTAACCGTAAACTATGCACGTATTTTTAAACGTGATGCGGTACGCGAAGGCAAGCAGGCTGTTATTTTTGAAATCCAGCAGCCGAAGATTGTTATTGATATGGGTAAAAAGGAATAGGCTGAAGCATGAAGGTTATTTTGGCATCAGCCTCTCCGCGCAGACAGGCGCTGCTGCAGCAAATAGGTATTACTCCGCTGGTTTGTCCTGCGGATTTTGCCGAAGGCAGCGGCACTGCCAGCCAGGCGCAGGAAGTTGCTTTGCATAATGCAGCAGGCAAATGCGCCGCTGTAGCAGCAAAAATGGGAGATGAGCTTCCCGTTATTGCTGCAGATACAATCGTAGTAATCGATAATGTTATTTTGGGCAAGCCACAGGATGCAGCAGCTGCCAAGGCTATGCTGCAGCGTTTGTCCGGACGTACACATCAGGTTATGACAGGCGTTGCTGTGCGCTATAAGGGACAGCAAATGTCCGAGGTGTGCGTTACTGATGTAAGCTTTCGTCAGCTGACTGCTGAAGAAATAGATGCTTATATTGCTACAGGCGAGCCTATGGACAAGGCCGGAGCCTATGGCATTCAGGGCAGAGGTGCTGTCCTGGTGGAAAAAATCAATGGCTGCTATAACAATGTTGTAGGTCTGCCGTTGTCATTGTTGTACTTAATGATGCAAAGATTGGGAGTATGAGGAGCTATGAAGAGTGACTAATCCTGCAGTAAGCAGGACCTGCGATTTTTGCAGTGATTTTAGTAGTATCGACAAAACAACAAACACAGAGAGTATTAAAAATCTTCCCTTAGAGGACAGACCACGGGAAAAGCTTTTTCTGCGTGGGGTGGAGGCGCTGACTGATGCAGAGCTGCTGGCGATATTGCTGCGCACAGGCACTGCTCAAAAATCAGCGTTGGAGATTGCTAAGGAGCTCACGGCTGACGGAGGTCTGTACAGGCGTCTGGCAGGAGTGAGGGACTTAAATGAGCTTATGCAAATCAAGGGTATGGGGCAGGCCAAGGCAGCAACAGTTTTGGCAGCTCTGGAAATAGGCAGACGTATTGCGTCGGCCCGCCCTTTGGATAAAATCCATTTTGGCTGTCCGCAGGATGGTGCGGCGTTTTTAATGCCACGCCTGCGTTATGCCACAAAGGAACAATTTTTAGTAATTTTGTTGAACAGTAAGAATAAAGTAATAGGCACAGAGCTGGTATCAGAAGGTTCGCTGACCAACTCGGTGGTGCATCCGCGTGAGGTATTCCTGCCGGCGATTCTGCAGCATGCAGCCTCTATTTGTGTGGCACATAATCATCCTTCGGGTGATCCGATGCCAAGCATTGAGGACAGGCAGCTGACAGCTGTTTTGCTGGCGGCAGGACAAACGCTGGGGATTCCGCTTCTGGATCATCTGATTATCGGGGATGGTGCTTATTACAGCTTTCAGGAAGATGGAGCATTAGAAGTTTAGGAGGATAGTCGGAAATGAAGTTTACTTTCCCTAATATCAGTATTTTTAACAATATGTCGGATGACATGGGGATAGATTTGGGCACTGCGAATACGTTGGTGCATTGCAAGGATAAGGGTATTATTATCCGCGAGCCGTCTGTAGTAGCTGTAGAAAAGGATACTAACGAGGTATTGGCAATCGGTGCGGAGGCCAAGAGAATGATTGGCCGTACTCCCGGTAACATTGTCGCTATCCGTCCTATGAAGGATGGCGTTATTGCCGACTATGAAATTACTCAGTCTATGCTGAAGTATTTTATTAAGCAGGCTATGGGCAACCGTACTTTTGTACGTCCTCGTATCCTGGTTGGTGTGCCTTCCGGTGTTACGGAAGTAGAAAAGCGTGCCGTTGTTGATGCTACTATTGAAGCAGGTGCGCGTGAGGCTTATCTGATTGAAGAACCGATGGCTGCAGCAATCGGTGCCGGCCTGCCTGTACAGGAAGCAACCGGCAGCATGGTTGTAGATATCGGCGGCGGTACCTGCGAGGTTGCCGTAATTTCTCTGGGCGGCATTGTTGTCAGCAAGAGCGTACGCTGCGGCGGCGATGCTATTGACAGTGCTATTGTGCGTTATATCCGCAAAGCCTTTAATATGTTTATCGGCGAGCGTACAGCAGAAAATATTAAAATTGAAATCGGTACCGCAATGAAGGTTGATGAGCCTGCTGTTATGGAGGTTCGCGGCCGTGACTTGCTCAGCGGTCTGCCTAAGAGCATTGAGGTTAATGCTAACCATGTATGCGAGGCTGTAAACGAGCCTGTAAGCATGATTGTGGATGCTGTTCGTAACACCTTGGAGCGTACACCGCCTGAACTGTCTGCTGATATTATGGACCGTGGCATTGTTATGACCGGCGGCAGCTCCATGCTGCGCAATCTGGACAGACTGATTTCTCAGGAAACCGGTATGCCGGTATTCGTATCTGATGAAGCTTTGAACTGTGTTGCTCTCGGCACCGGTATTGCTGTAGAAAATATTGATATTTACCGCAAAGGCTTTATGACCTCTAAATAAGTAGGAATGCAGCATGAATAAGAAGGTTATGTTGGTAGCTCTGTTTGTTCTGGTCCTGTTTTCCATGCTGGCGATGGCCGTAGCAGGCAGAAGCCGTTTTCCTTTGGTCAACAGAGCGGTGGCAGCAGTAGTGCTGCCGGTAGAAAGTATGCTGACCGGGTTAGGCAATGCCGGCGATGGCGTGCGTGGCTATTGGAAGGCATTGACAGAAATGCAGAGCGAAAATGCAAAGCTGAAACAAGAAAATATTGAGCTGCGTAATGCCAATATCCAGATGGCTTCGATGTATGCCGAAAACCAACAGCTGAGAGGCTTGCTGGAGTATAAGGAGCAGCACAAATCGCAGAAGGTTGTAGCAGCAAAGGTAATTGCCCGCAGCTTCGGCGATTTACGTGACTGCATATATATCGCTGCCGGTAAGGACAGAGGCCTGGCACCTGATATGGCTGTTGTAAACGGCGGCCTGGTAGGCGTGGTTGACGAGGTATATGATGATTATGCCCGTGTGCTTTTGCTCACATCTCCGCGCTGTCGTGTAGGTGCTAGGGTATTGCGCGCTGATTCCCGTGCTGTCGGTGTAGCCGGCGGTGTCAGCGGCAAGGATAAGCTGCTGTTGGAGCATATTTACCGCGAAGCAAGCCTGCGTGAGGGTGATATCATTGTTACTAGCGGTTACAGCGGCACTCATCCTGCGGATATTCTTATCGGTAAGGTTACATCTACTCATATGGATAGTGTAGGTCTGCTGCAGGAAGCAGATATTGTACCTGCTGCTGATATTGCAGATGTGGAACAGGTATTGGTTATTGTTGGCTTTACGCCGGAAGCGAAAATCGTATTACAGGGAGGACAGGCAAAATGAGGAGACTGATTTGGCCCGTCCTGTTTCTGTTCTTAATGCTGCTGCAGGGTTCGATGTCTGTGTACTATACGGGCTGGCTTTCCTGTGATCTGCTGCTTTTGGCGGTATATGCTTATGCGATGCTGCGCGGCGAAAAAGCGGGAGCAGTAGCCGGTGGTATCATCGGACTGCTGCAGGATGCAATGACGGTGGGTGTTTTTGGCTTCCATATTTTCAGTCGTATCTGTGTAGGTTATATAGTAGGCCTGACCAAGGAAAAGGTATTTAAGGATAATTATCTTTATCATATGAGCGCTATTGCGACGATTACTTTTATCTTGCGTTTTGTTTACTGGTGGCTGGAACTTTTGCGCACTGGCGGACGCTGGAGCATCTTTTTTGCATATTTGTGGGATTCTCTGGGCTATATTATAGGCAATGCGCTGTTGGTATGGCCTGTTGTAATTATAATGAAGATGATTTATGAATGGATCAGAAAAGAAGATATATCTTATTAAACAGGAAGTGGGAAAGGAGACAGACGTAGCCTATGGAAGATAGAAACCGGATAACCAGATTGCACACTTTGCTGGTTGTGTGTCTGGTATTATTTGCTGTGCTGCTGGGACGAATGGTTTATTTGCAGCTGTGGCGCGGTGATTACTACGCCAAGCAATCTGACGGCAACAGGCTGCGCCAGTCGCGTATTCTTGCTCCCCGTGGAATTATTTATGATAGCGAAGGCAAAGAGCTGGTAAACAATTTGCCCGGTTATGCTGTAGTATTGCAAAAGCAGTCCAGCTATAAACCTGAAACACTGCAGCGCCTCAGCAATTTGCTGCAGATGCCGGTAGAAGAAATTAACGCTAAAATTAAGGCTAGCGAAAATTTTTATGAACCTATTATGCTGAAAAATAATCTTGATCAGCAGATGGTAACGAAAATAGAGGAACAGCGCCGCTATATGCCGGAGGTTATGCTTTCCGTGCAGCCTATCCGCAATTACCCTTATCATGAGCTTGCCGTACATGCTTTGGGTTATGTAGGTGAGGTAAGCTCCTATGAAATTGAGCAGGGGCTGTTTAAGAATATTACTCAAGGCAGTCTTGTCGGTAAGGCCGGACTGGAAAAGACTTATGATAAATATCTTCGCGGTGAGGATGGCGCCTTTATGGAGGAGGTTGACGTTGCCGGCAACGTTGTCAAGCATTACGATTCCGTGCAGCCTATTCCCGGCAAAAATCTGAAGCTGACGATAGATTACGAGCTACAAAAGGAGCTGGAAGCTTTTACCGATAAGCATCTTGCTTTTCTGCGCAGCTCCGGTATTGCTCCCGGAGCGAGAGCAGCGGCGGTAGTAGCTATCGACCCGCGTAACGGTGCGGTAAGGGCTATGGTAAGCCGTCCCGGCTATGACCCCAACTGGTTTGTGCATGGAATTTCCTCAAAGAATTGGAATTCTATTAATAACGATCCCAATTACCCGATGAATAACAAGGTTATTACCGGTGAATATCCGCCTGGTTCTACCTTTAAGATTGTTACCGGCAGTGCTGCCTTTGAACTGAAAAAGGTTGGCTTGAACGAGCCCATTTTCGACGGTGGTTTTCATCCGATGGTTCCTACTATGGGTAACGCCGGCGGCGAGGTTTTAGGATGGCTGACATTTATCAAAGCGTTGGCGATGAGTGATAACGTTTATTTTTACGAGCTCGGTTATCGCGTCGGCATTGATAATATTGAAAAATATGCGCATATCTTTGGCTTTGGCGAACGCACAGGTATTGACCTGGAAGGCGAAAGCAAGGGCCTTGTTGCCTCTAAGAAAGTTAAGCGTGAAATCTGGGACGAGGACTGGCGCTTAGGTGATACCTTCAATGCTGCCATCGGTCAGGGCTTCAATCTGACGACACCGATTCAGCTTTCTGTTATGCTCAGTATTGTTGCTAATGGCGGTACTAAGTATCAGCCGTATTTGGTTGACAGTATTATAAACAGTGACGGCAGTCTTTTTGAAAAATCTAAACGCGCTGAAGGCAAGCATATCGATGTATCGCAGCAGACGATTGATTATATCCGTATGGGCATGAGTGCTACTACGCAGGAGGGTGGTACGGCATCGTACTTTGCCGGCCTGCCTAAGCCAATTGCCGGTAAAACCGGTACTGCCGAAAACTCTCATGGACGTGACCATGGTTTGTTTGTAGCCTATGGACCGGTAGATGATCCCGAGCTTGTTGTAGTCTGCATTGTGGAACAGGGTGGTTTTGGCTCTGTTGCTGCAGGTCCTATTGTTTATAAAGCATTTGAAGAATTTTTCCAGGAAAGGGGTTATATGCCCCGCCCTGATAAGGCTGCCCCGAAGAAGGACACCATCCAATAATGCAGGAAGGAGTACATTGTGGATTTAAAACGTATCCTGAAAAATCTTGACTGGTGGCTGATTGCTGCTGTGCTGATTCTTATGGGCTGTGGCTTGGGACTTATCGACAGTGCTACCCATTCCTTTGCTGTCAGCACCGGTAAGGCCTGGCATGTGCAACGCCAAAGTATGTTTATGGTCTTTGGCCTGGCTATTGTTACTGTATCGTTGGCTTTTGATTACCGTGTTCTCAAAAATTATGCCACCAAGCTATATATAATTAATATCATACTGCTTTTAGCGGTAATGTTTGTAGGACAAAGTCAATTGGGCGCACAGCGCTGGATTCAAATAGGCTCAATGTCCTTTCAGCCCAGTGAATTTGCTAAGGTCTTTCTCATTATCTGCTTAGCAACCTTTATGGATAAGCGTATTGAATGGCTGGAGGAATTTAAGGATTACCTGCCGGTTTTTGCTTATATTCTGGTGCCGTTTATACTTGTTATGCGTCAGCCGGACTTAGGAACATCGTTGACTTTTATAGCTATTTTAATAGGTATGATTTTTGTCAGCGGCTTTAAGTATAAGTGGTTCTTCCGCATGGGGCTGGCTTTTATGGCCTTGCTGCCGGCATTTTGGATGATTCTGAAGGATTATCAGAAGAACCGTATCCGCGTTTTTCTGAATCCGGAGCTTGATCCTTTCGGTAGCGGTTATCATGTTATTCAGTCCAAAATTGCTATCGGCAGTGGCGGCTTTCTTGGCAAAGGCTGGTTGGCCGGAACGCAGAGCCAGCTGAACTTTTTGCCGGAAAACCATACGGACTTTATTTTTGCTGTTGCCGGTGAAGAGTTTGGCTTTATCGGAACGGTGTTTATCATTTCTATGTATATGATTATTATCTGGCGCGGTATTGCGATTGCGCTTGATGCAGATGATACCTTCGGCATGCTTCTGGCAACCGGTGTAACGTCTATGTTTATGTTCCATGTTATGGTAAACATTGGTATGACTGCCGGTATTATGCCTGTAACCGGTGTACCTTTGCCGTTCTTGAGCTATGGCGTCAGCTCGCTTACGACGAACCTTATGTTGGTGGCGATTTTGTTGAATATTAAGGTGAAAAAACAGAACTTACAGTTCTGAAGATAATGATATCAACCTTTTTATAAAATATTATAGGAATCGGTAGACGCTAAAGCGCCATATGCTTAGCAACGACTCCTAGGAGTACGTTTAGTACGCCGTCGTCGCCGTCGCTTCGCTTCTGATACTTTCTCGTCAACCTTTTTATAAAAACTAGAGGGAGCGGTCGACGCTAAAGCATCATATCAGATAAATATTGACGAAAACTGTTTTGAATAAACCCTTCAATCATTAAATATAGAGGAGAAAATGAATTTGAAAAAGGATTTAACTATTGATATTTTAAGCAGTGTGCAAAAGCCTGCGCGCTACACCGGCGGCGAGTACGCCAGCATTGTTAAGCCTGCAGAAGAAGTAGAGGCAACTATTGCTCTGGCCTTCCCGGATGTATACGAAGTAGGTATGAGTTACCTTGGCTTTAAAATTTTATACCATCTGCTGAACAAGGAAGACGGAATTGCAGCAGAACGCGTTTATGCGCCTTGGATTGACCTGGAGGCGAAGATGCGTGAGCGTGAAATTGTGCTTTGCACTCTGGAAACCAAAAAGGCTTTGAGGGAATGTGATATTTTAGGCTTTACTTTGCAATACGAGCTTTCCTATACCAATATCTTAAATATGCTTGATTTGGGTGGCGTGCCGCTGCTGGCTAAGGATCGTACTGATGCAGACCCCTTCGTTATTGTAGGCGGCCCCTGTGTGTACAACCCTGAGCCTTTGGCTGATTTCTTCGATTTTGCTGTTATCGGTGAAGGCGAAGAGGTTTTGATTGAGGTAATGCGTTGCTACAAGGAGTGGAAGCGTGAAGGCAAACCCGGAGGCAGACAAGAATTTCTGCAGCGTGCGGTAAAAATCAAGGGCATTTATGTACCTTCCTTCTATGAAGCGGAATATAACGAAGATGGTACTTTTAAGGTAATTAAGCCGCTGCGCGAGGATATTCCTGCTGTTATCCAAAAGCGTGTTATAGAGGATATGAACAGCGTAGATTTCCCGACCTCTCCGATTGTTCCTTTCGGTGAAATCGTTCATGACCGCATCATGCTGGAGGTTTTCCGTGGCTGCAGCCGTGGTTGCCGTTTCTGCCACGCAGGTATGGTTTACCGTCCGGTGCGCGAGCGCAAGCCTGAGGTGCTGATGGACCTGTCGCGTAAGTTGGTAGATAACACAGGCTATAACGAAATCAGCCTGGTATCCCTGTCCAGCGCCGATTATTCCTGCCTGGCACCGCTCGTACATAAGATGATTGGCGAATTTAAGGATGAACGCGTCAGCGTTTCTCTGCCTTCTCTGCGTATTGACAGCTTCTGTGTTGCTATAGCTAAGGAGGTACAGGCAGTGCGTAAGAGCGGTCTGACCTTTGCTCCGGAAGCAGGCAGCCAAAAGATGCGTGACGTTATCAATAAGGGCGTTACCGAAGAGGATTTGATGAATGCAGTCGGTGCAGCATTTGAATCCGGTTGGAACAGCGTTAAGCTGTACTTTATGATCGGTCTGCCCTATGAAACAGATGAGGACGTACTGGCGATTGCCGATTTGGCACGCAAGGTACAGTATAAATATTTCCAGATTACCGGTAAGCGTGGCTGCAAGGTTACTGTAAGTGCTTCTTCCTTCGTACCTAAACCGTACACTGCTTTCCAATGGTTCGCCCAGAATGATTTGGAAGAAATCCGCCGTAAGCAGTTCCTGTTGAAGGATGAAATCAAAAAATATAAGAATATCACCTTAAATTATCATGATGCCAAAACCGGTACGATTGAGGCAGTTTTTGCCCGCGGCGACCGTCGTGTCGGCAAGGCGCTGCTGCTGGCATGGCAGAAGGGCGCGCGTTTTGATGGCTGGAGCGACTGCTTCTCCTACGAGCGTTGGCTGGAGGCTATCAGCGATGCAGGTTTAGACAAAGACTTTTATGCTGCACGCGAGCGCGGTGAGAACGAGGCTTTCCCGTGGGAGCATATTTCTCCGGGTGTAAGCCGCCGCTTCCTGTGGAACGAATGGCGTAAGGCTTATGCTCAGCAGCTTACGCACGACTGCCGTCGCACCAGCTGCACCGGCTGTGGCGTGTGCCAGGCATTGGGCGTAAAAATCGTTGACTATAAAGAAGAGTATCAAAACAACGGGGAGGTACAGGCATAATGAAACTGCGTATGCAAATTACCAAGGATAAGGATATCCGCTTTATCTCCCATCTGGAATATGTGCGTACCATCGGCCGTGCTATCCGCCGTGCTAAGCTGCCGGCTGCCTATTCCGAAGGCTTTAATCCGCATCTGAAATTTAGTCTGGCTTCTGCGCTGGGTGTAGGCGTTGTAAGCTATACAGAGTTCGTAGAAATCGAGCTTGCCGAGCCGATGGAGGTAGAAAAGGCTGCGTTGGCTTTGGATGCTGCCTTGCCGCGCGGTATCCGCGTGCTGGCGGCTGATGCTGTTGATACGCATCACGCTGCCCTGATGAGTCAGGCGGCAGGTGCAAGCTATCGTGTAACGCTGCCCTATAGCGGTGATGTGAGCGCTGCTGTTGCATCCTTCAATGCTGCACCGGAGCTGCTGTTCAAAAAAGCGGCTCCTAAGACTAAGGCTAAGTTTAAAGAAATCGATGTTAAGTTTTACATCCCTCAGCTTACTGCGGAGCAGACCGAAACAGAAACAATCTTCAGTTTCGACTGCAAGATTACACCGACTGGCAGCATGAAGGCAGTTGATTTGCTGAATACACTGAATGAGCAGTATGGTTTGGCGCTGCCTGTTGAGATGGCCGATATTGAGCGTCTCAGACTGTACCGTAATAATAAAAACGGCAAGCCTATTCCTATGCTGAACAGTGATGCCGTAACCTTAGGCTGATTTTAGCTTAAGGCTGTAAAAATAAAAAAGAGCAAAGCTTGCTCAGAGCTTTGCTGATTAGAAAACCCCGTGGCGACTGCCGCGGGGTTTTTGTGCGCTATAAATAATTATTTTATCTGTCTAAATTGCAATAAGAAGTTGCACACTTTTTGAAAATTAAGATGCATAGATCTTATCCAACTCAAAGTCAAACAGTTCATCTGGAGTTTTATATCCAAGAATCTTCCTTGGAAGTGAATTACACCAATCAGCGATAAACATAATATCTTCGTAGCTATAATTGTCCATCCTCTTTCCTTTTCGGATGAATCTTCTGAGCAAACCATTATGGCGCTCATTACTGCCTCTTTCCCAAGAACTGTAAGGATGTGCGAAGTATATTTTTATAGAAGTGTCATTCTCTATTTGCGAGAGTTCTGCAAACTCGCTTCCATTATCGCTAGTAATTGTCTTAAACACCTGACTGAATTTAGTACCATAGTATTCCTTTAGGTAAGCAATGCCTTCGTTAACAGCAAAGGATGTTTTACTGGTTATTTTCAGTGCGATATACTTGCGTGTTATACGTTCCACAAGAGTCAACACCACGTTGTCACTCTTGCTTTTACTTCCTATAACAGTATCTATTTCCCAATGACCGAATTCATTGCGTTCATCCACATTAGAATCCCTCTCGTCTATGCTGCGACCCATATGCTTCAGATTTTTCTTTATGCTGCGGGTTGTTCTACGTCTTCTTACCTTTAATGGAAGGTCAATGTTGCGCAATCTAAGCAGCATGGAATCTACATAGTTATAGAGAGTCTTTACGCACACAATTTCTTTGAGAGGAAATAGCTGATTGTTCAGGGCATAGCCATGGCAGGCATCCAAAGACCAGTGTTCTTGCAATACTTTTCGAACAGTCCAAGTAACAAAATTACTTGTAAGAAATCTTTTAGACCTGCAAATACTGTTGCTATGGCTAGCAATATAGGCACGTTGAGCACGAGCAGCTCCATATCTACCGGTATGAGGATGAGCACCACGCTTGAGTTCATTCCTGATAGTATTTGGAGCACAGTTAAAATACTTTGCCAGCTGACGAAGAGAATACTGTTTAGAGCTGTCAGACAGAATTCCTTGTAATTCCCTGCGGTCTCCTAAAGAAAAGTGTTTACCTTTTTGATGATTTGTGATATCTTTGGTGTAGTCCATTGTGATTACTCCTTAGTTAGTTTTTGTGTAGCAACTTAATCTTAACACAAAGGTATCACAATGGACTATTTTTTATTCGATTTTTCAGGTGTGCAATTTCATTATACAATGAGCCAATTATTTTATCTGCAGCTCCAGCTTGTAAATATATTTATCCATATCGCCTGTCAACCAGTAGTCGCATAGAGATGTGACATAAAGCGGTGATATCGGCGTAAGCTGATGCTCCTTGCAATATTCTGCCAGCATTTGCAGATACTTTTTGTTGTTGAACATGTAGACGCCTTGAAAATATAGCGTCAGATAATCGCCTGCGGGCTTTTGATAACAATGCGGTGTAGGGAGCTTGTCATGAAGCGTATAAAAATAATGCTTCAGATGCTTGCTTGCGAAATCCTGCAAAATTTCCGTATCGTAAATATAACCAAAGCCGTTGGTTGTTAAGGCAGTATCATTTCGCAGATGGGTGAACATTCTGGCGATATGCGAAGAACGCTTTTTAAAGCATTCATTTTCTTCGGTAGCATTGCTCAGATAAAGATAATGTGCCTGATCATGGACAAGCATAATTTTATCCAGAGTAATGTCCGCAATATGGTCGAGCTTGCCTAATTCGCTCTGCAGCTCTGTTTTCATGGCTTGCAGACGGGCGATTTCCTGCGTGAAGAAATCTATGCGCTCATTAAATAAATCACGATAGTTTTGCGGCGAGCGGTTGGCAAGATAATCCTTGATGCGTGCAATCGGTACCTCAAGCTGGCGTAGCGTAAGAATCAGCTGCAGCAAAAACAGCTGACTGCGCTTGTAATAGCGGTAACCGTTTTCATCGACAAGTTCTGGGGTAATCAATCCCAGCTTGTCATAGTAAAGCAGTGTCTTGCGGGGAATTTTGCAAAGCTGTGATAATTCACCGGTCGTAAAGTAATTTTGTAGATTTTTTGACATTTTTAGCATTTCCCCCTTGACTGTCTAGCTGCTATACACAGTATTATAACATATAAAAGAGAGATTGCATATTAATACTTCGTTCAAATAATTTCAAGTGCTTAATACGCAACTCGTTGTTTTTTTTGATGAGTGAATGGAGGTATATCTGTGAAAAAACTGGCTAGTAAAGGTTTATTGATGAGCGCATTGATTTGCGGTAATGTACTCTGGGGGGGGTACAACGGTACTTGCTAATGAGGTTCAGGAGTATGATCTGGATGCGGTGGTTGTAACGGCGACGAGAACAGCGCAAGAGAACATAAAAGTTCCTGCTCAGGTTAATGTTATTACTGCTGAAGACATTAAAAAAAGAAATGTCTTAACGATTACTGATGCATTGAAATCTATACCTGGTTTATACGATGCTAGAGTCGGTGGTATGTCTAATACTGCAAATGGTATTCAACTACGTGGATTTGATGAGGAAAGTGTACTCGTTTTATATGATGGCATGCCAATGAATGACGGTTACTCGGCAAAGGTTGCTTGGAGTGCAATATCCATTGATAATGTTGAGCGTATAGAAGTAGTACAAGGTGCAGCTTCTTCTCTTTATGGTGGTAGAGCTGTTGGCGGTGTTATTAATATTATAAGTAAAGATTCTGATAAGGATACAGCGCATGTATATGCTAACTATGGTTCCGATAATACTTGGAAACGGGGAGTTAATTTCACAAAAAAATTAGATGATAAATGGTCTTTGGGATTTGGTTATGAAAATCGTAGAACAGATGGCTATGATAGAAAGCCGGTATTCTTGTATGATTCTAAAGCAAAAACTACTCATACAAATAAAGAACTAGCTACTGGCTCTAATAGTACTATCAGAAATGACGGCAGACAGGTTCAAATCATAGGTACACCTGGCAAACAAGCAAGCAAAGACGATAATTTTAATTTCAAACTCAAACATAAATTTAATGATAAACAGTCTTTGACATATAAATATTCTCGTGATAAATTTAAGTCGTTTAGCAGCGATGCTAAAACGTATATGCGTGATTCTTCTGGTAATCTGATTTACAAAGGCTATATTCAACTCCCTAATGGCAAATACCTTGATTTCAATGAATCAGATTTTACAGATAGCATAAACTATAAAAAAGTTGATATACATGCTCTTTCCTATCAAGATGATATTAATAATATTAAATTTAATGTTGGTTTAACTAATATTAAAGATAATGGTTATTCTTCAGGAAATGACTTGGCTGGTGAAGGAAGCGGTACTAAGCGTATATATCCTACGAAAGCATATAAGGTTGATTTTCAGAAGGTATGGGATAAGGAAAAACATACTATTGTAACGGGATTTGATATTCAAAAAGATACAATGGATTCATATACCTATAAATTAGCAAAATGGTCAGATAGAGATTCAACTATTGGTTCTTCTACAGAAACGTTAGGTGGTACAAATTTAGTTGAAGCTCTCTTCATTCAAGATCAATATAAATTCACTGATGCCTTCAATATGACCGTAGGTTTAAGATTGGATAGATATGAAAAGAAAGATGGATACTACAAAAACAAAAGAATAGATGAAAAATCTTATACTGAGTTAAGTCCTAAGCTGGCACTGACGTATACACCAGATGATGATACTACATATTATGTATCTTATGGACATTCTTTCAATCAGCCTACATTATATAAATTATATAGAGAAACAACTTCGATTATGGCAAATCCTTATTTAAAACCAGAGACAAGTGACACTTTGGAAATTGGCTTGAAAAAGAATCTTAGTGAAAAAGCATATATGGGGATTAGTTTGTATAACACAAAAACCCAAGATATGTTAGCTTACGCTCAGAGTCCTGATCCTAACAAGAGATGGTATATTAATATTGACGAAGCTAAACGTATGGGTGCTGAATTTGATTTTAAATTTAAGCATGATGATAAAATCAGCTCTTATTTAAATGTCACCATGCAAAATGCTAAAGATGATAATGATAAACGAATCTCTTCTATTCCTAAACGCATTGTTAATCTTGGGTTAGATTATAATTATGATAAATGGAGTGCTTATATCGAAGGTCAGTATTCCAGTGATAGATTGGATGACGGCGATATCGGTGGTAAATTGTATTCTGAAGATCCTTTCTTTATTGCTAATGCAGGTGTAAGTTATAAATTTATGAAAAATGCTGTTGTAAGTTTAGCTGTTAGAAATCTGTTTGATCGTGATTATTGGCAATGGTATAAGGCACCAGGTAGAACTTGGAATGTTGGTGTAGACTTTACATTCTAATCTCCTCGTTCAACTCTCATCAATTACATAAAGCAATAAGGATAGGGTAAAGTGTACGCCCTATCCTTATTTGCGCCTTTACCGAGAGGCAATCTATGTAAAAATTCTAAAGGAAGGTTGTGGATACATGGCTTATAACCTTAAACGTTTAACCGGCTATGCTCTTGGCTTTGTACTTTTTTACGCGCCGGTGGCGCTCTTCCAACGCTGCCTGTTCTATTGGCTTTACGGCAGCTGGCAGCCGCAAAGTATTCACGGCCTTTGCTTTCGTATACCGATAGAGCATATTCTTGACGGAATCATCTGGCGGCTGACGCCGATAAGCATGCTGAGCACATTACTGCTTTTGGCAGCAGCCTTCTTCCTGGGGCCTGTTTTTTGCGGCAGGCTTTGTCCTGCAGGAGCGTTTACTGAATATCTGTCGAAGCTGGTGCCGTCCAAATTTCAGATCAGTTGGCATCGTTATACAGAAATTGCCCCCATCCGTTACGGTATGCTGGCAGGCTTTTGCCTTGTGCCCTTTTTCGGTGGCATTTTGGCCTGCTCCTATTGCAACTTCTTTTTGTTTGATTTACTTGCCAACTACTATACGCAGGGTTACTTTATTTCGCTGACCTCCAGTCTGCTGCTGACAGCAATTATGTGGGTGCTTGTCTTTGGTATCTTCACTAAAGGCGGACGCGGCTTCTGCAATTTTTTGTGTCCGGTGGGAGCGGCACAGGGACTGATGCATGCCATAGGCTGCAAGCTGCCGTTTGTACTGCGCATGCGTGTAGATAAAAACCAATGCATAGGCTGTGGTTTATGCGAAAAGAAGTGCCCGATGGAATCTGCGGAGCTTGTGGATAGCAAAGCGCAGATTAACCAGCATAACTGCATCTGCTGCGGTGTATGTCAGCATGCTTGCCCGGTGCAGGCTATCAGCTACGGGAGGAAACGCGTATGAAAAATAAGCTGATAAATTTTATTGTGGCAATGGGCATTCCTGTAAGCGGCATTACCACGCAAGGGGCAGGTTGTACAGGGATTTGCGGCAGCTGCAGCTTGAATTGCGCGCCGGGAATTGTTGCTTTACTGCTTTTGGCAGGCAAGGCAATTTACAAACATTATCATGGTGGGGTGGTGCAGCATGAATAAGCAAATGTTGAAGCGTGCAGCTGCCTTTCTTTTGATGGCGGCTGTAATGGTAGGCCTGGTGTTTTTCCGCAGTGAAAATAATTACGACAAGCACTATTTCCGTGCTAAGCTGGCACGGGGGCAGGAGGTGCATTGCCGGATAGACTTGGGCAAGGAGGGCGAGCTGAAATATTTGCTGCAGCCTAATATCTATACCTTATATTTACGCCTGCTGCCGGAGGATAAGCAAGCGCAGCTGCGCTGCGAGGGCGAGGGCCTGCAGCTGCTGCTGTCGCGCAGCAGCAAGAAAGGCTTGTGGAAAAAGCTGGCGCCTGATGAGATGATAAAGCAGTACAAGGGGCAGATGTCAGTGAGTGCGGAGCTTTATTTTTCGCCGGAGCAGTTAAAGCAGCGTCATGTGCAGAGTGGCAAAATCAGGTTTTATGATGCACAGGGCTTGTATGGAACTGTTGTTGTTGACGTAATCAATTCACGGGTGAAATGAGATTAATATGTTTTTTAAGCTGCGGGTAGAAGTTCTGCCTGCAGTTTTTTGTTCTAAATACAATAAAGATATATTCTTAAATTTTCTTGCAATCAATTAAGAATGGTGCTAGAATAGCAGATGAAAAAAGTAGTTAAATGATATATATAATTAATTGCTTTGAAGACTGTTGTTTTGGTGCGCAAAAGCAGTTATGATAGCTGCTGATGTCAAAAGGAGGCTTATATTATGGCTGAAGAGTTTAAGAAAAATCAACAAGAAGTGAAAAACGAGATTCGTAAAGGAATAGTTGAGCGTCTGCTCGGCAGCAAGCTGCATACAGAAAATGCAGAAATGCCGATAAGGTCAAGCTTCGTGAATTATAACCAGGATGATTACGGTATTATAGATGCACATTATCAAGCCTTAAAAGAAGAAGTTTTACATGAGCTGGGAGCGTATCTTTTACACAATAAAAGCACTAATGAGAATGATGAAATGCCTATCAGAGCAAGCTATGTTAATCACACACCTGCAGATACCCGTATTCTCGATGGTCATTACCAAAAGCTGAAGGATGAAATCTGCCATGAAATTGCTCAACAGGTTGTCGGTGACAAGGTTGCTGTCGAAAAGGATGCTATGGCAATTCGTGCAAGCTATCTGCATGAGTTGCAGGAGCAGGGAAGCCTGAATGAAGCTATTGCCAAACGCCTGCTGGCTAAAGGCATGAGCGTGGCTGATGTTGCTGAGGCTATGCAGATGCCTGAGGAAAGTGTTGCTAAGCTGCAGAAAAAATAGGAAAGACGTAACAGTTAACAGATTTTTCAAAAGCAGATAAATTGTATTTTCATCTGTTGACATTGTACAAGCTGTTTCTTGCCAACCCTCCTCAATAATGATAAAATCAAATCAACAGCAAGGCTATAAATGCCTGCAAGTTATTTTTTTGAAGGAATATATTATGAAGAAAATAGCAATTCTGCGCTGCCTGATAACCTCCGCTTCCTGTGCGGGAGCAGGCTGTCTGCGTGCTCTGTATGAAAAGGATAAAGCATTTGCGCAGTCTGCTGCTGTCGCGTAGCAGCAAGAAAGGCTTGTGGAAAAAGCTGGCGCCTGATGAGATGATAAAGCAGTACAAGGGGCAGATGTCAGTGAGTGCGGAGCTTTATTTTTCGCCGGAGCAGTTAAAGCAGCGTCATGTGCAGAGTGGCAAAATCAGGTTTTATGATGCACAGGGCTTGTATGGAACTGTTGTTGTTGACGTAATCAATTCACGGGTGAAGTGAGATTAATATGTTTTTTAAGCTGCGGGTAGAATTTCTGCCTGCAGCTTTTTTATAGAAATATCTGTGAGTTTTTGAGTAACAAAATGATTCATTATTCTTCTCTTCACTACGCCCGTCAAGTGCAATAAAATTGAAAATTTCTTCAGACAATAAGTCTTGACGGGGGGGGACATCTGTATTATAATGGAATCAGCAGCAAGAGTTTGCAGATCGCTTTATGACAGTACTAAGGATTTTGCAATCTGCATTTCCTCCTCTTGCTGTGTTGAATACGTTTATAAATTGCCCGCGGTGGATACCGGCAAAGAAGTACAGAGGAAACAAGGCAACTCTTGCACAGACTTTACTGAAGTTTCCCTTAGGGTGATTTGTAAAAATAAAAATTGGCAGTCGACTATACTGCCGGATTTCCTAAAGGAGGAAAAGAAAATGAAAAAATCTTTAGTTCTCGCAATGGCAATGGCTCTTGGCGTAACCGCTTCTGCTTACGCTGCTAACCCCTTCTCTGACGTACCTGCTGGCCACTGGGCTTATGACAGCATCAACAAACTGGCTG
>ENA-ORSO01000199-ORSO01000199.1-human-gut-metagenome-genome-assembly--contig:-NODE-199-length-55740-cov-29.926210_pt1 | contig 55740 bp, 44 predicted proteins | sample MGYA00241902_ERZ509168 | MGnify/ENA primary metagenome ERZ509168 (study PRJEB26280, sample SAMEA2338806) | human gut metagenome | biome: human gut; feature: human-associated habitat; material: faeces... | reverse complement strand
GAGATCTCCGTTTATGTCTCTTTTTATATGTCCGAATTCATTATACAATCAACCCATAAATCGTGAAAATGTCCATCAAGTCAAGACATTCCCCTTACAAAGAAGACGGCCTCAGCGGACAGTATCGCAATGGTCCTTGGTCACGTCTTTGATGTAGCGCTTGAGATCGGCGCCGGTGCACTTACCGGTGCCGTTCGGTACGTCAGCATCATCACAGAGTCCGGCAGGTTCTGAAGCATCTTTCTCGCTATCTGCTGTCTCCGCTTCTTCCGGTCGTAAAAATACTACGGTCTCAGACACGCTTTCTTCTTCAGCTTCGGCTTCAGCAACGTCACTTTCGACTAAAGCAGGCGATTCCCGCAAGGACACATCATTGGCCAGTCCTGACAGGCCCGTCGCAAACCACTGCCGATTCCCGGCTTGGAATACCTGTTGCGATTCATCATAGGTCAGTTCTTCCTGCTGTAAATGGTCGGCTAAAACATCTTTCCAGTCGCGGGCATCCCAGCAGTTGTCGGCACCGACAGCCAGCTTATAAGCAGCATCCAAGCGGGAATGAAGGACCTTTCGGATTTCCTTAACGGCAATCGGGTCTTCACAAAGGACTAGCACGGCCAGCGTATCGTCCCGGGTAACGCCGCTTTCCTGCTGGAACCACTGCCAAAATCCGTCGAAATCTTTCGCAGACCGGACATCGTAGCCATATTCATCCTGATGCCGGTGCCAATCGATGGAAATCCGATTAGCTGCCTCGTCATAGACCAGTGCGCCCATTTCAATGTTGTTCCCTGTCATGATGAATATGAATTGTTTCATGATACCTATTTCCCTTCTTTTTCCATAGTCTCCGGCCAAGCTTCAAACAGCCGGTCAAGCCGCTTCTCAGTTTTATTAATGGTCTTCTCTGCTGCATTAAAAGCCGCTTTCGCCCGACCTTTTTCTGACTCAAAATTTGCTTTACCGCCATCCATCGCCAATTGCCAAGAAGATATCTGTTTCTCCATAGTTTCTATGTTTTCTCGTTTCAACTCCCTCAGTTGCGTCCGGAGTGGTTTTTGAGAAAGCATTCGACGAAAAGCTGTATATTCCGCGACAATTTCAATGTATCTTTTATCGAGTTCCATGCGGGTGCGGTCTATCTTTTCTCGTATGTTATTACTCATGTTTCTTACCTCAATCTTTAGTATAAGACGAGTCCGACTGAAAATCAATATCTTCGACAGCGACACCCCGGTCAGCCTGGTCCATAACCGAATCAACCCGGTCCTTATACGTTTCGTAGACGGACTGATCATCACGGAGAGCCTGACGCCATTCGTGGATGCGCATACGGACGTCGTCTCCGGTCTTATCAGGATAGATTTCCTGATAGGCAGCGATGACGGCATCGCGCAGTTGATTTATTTTATCGAGGCTCATTCCCTGAGCCTTCAAGAAATCATTGAAGCGGACCGACGTAAATCCCAGGGCCTTAAAGGCATTGACCACGGCCTGAACTTCGCCCTGCGTCATATTTGCCCTTCCGATGGTGACGATGAAGTCTGACGGAATCTCGATACTGGCGACTTTTCCCCAACCTTCGGTGAGCCCTGCCGTCCCGACCGTCAGATAACGAAGACGATTCTCTTTCAGCTTGCCATAGTCGATGGCTTCATCGGGAATCATCACTTTGAGATAGGCATAGTAGTCATGGAGATTGTCAAAATCTTCCAGCCGTTTCCAATCGGGATGCTTCAACTGCCCTTGTTCGTCGATGGCGCAGGCCTCTTCCAACCGATAGCCGATTTCTTCTACCTTATCGTCTTCTTTAATAATGCCCAAAGCTTTGGCAATCTTGGCGATGACCTTAGCTGCTGCTTCAATGACGATTTGGGCCACGATAGGTCCTAACACAGGTCCTAAGGGACCGACAACGATAGATGCCACCGCCCCGATGACACGAACAGCTACATCGAATATTTTGCCTAAATTTCCTCCAATGGCCCCTGCCATATGAGCCAAGGCCCTGCCGGCTGTTTTGAGAGCACCGCTGACACAGCTTCCAATGGCTCGGACGGCACCGGTAAAGGCCCTTCCGATTCCTCCGACAAAAGAACTCCAAAATCCCATACACCTCACCCTTTCTTACAAGCAATCAAATCCAGTCGATCAAGTCCAAGCGGTCAAGGGCCTCATATTTACCAAGCTCTTTTCCGTCGAGGACGTCCTGAATCCACTCATCCAGCACGTTTTTCCACTCTGTCGATTGTTTATCGATTGGCAGTACATGGCAAAGATACGCCAAAAGTATGTCGTTTCCGCATTTTTGGCCTTCGCGCCGTATTTCGTTGTTCAAGGCATCGACCTTGTCCCAAGACGATTGAGAATTTTCATGAAGGAGGCTAAAAATGGCATCATTCTTCATCAATTCCAAATAATGTTCTACATCCGTTTTTGTAACCTCCGACAATTGTTCCAACCCCGGCAGAATTCCCTTGCGGTAATGCCGTTGATAGTAGCCGACAGCGATGTCGTGAATAGCCTTCGGCTGTATTTCCTGATAGCCCGTCGTATCGGCCATTTTATCGACCTGCACTTGAACGGCCTTGGTCCAATCCTGAGAAAAGACGACGGCCCGGCCGGTGACCAAGTTAGATAAAAAGGCTTTCTGAGCCTGATCCAGGGCCATCGTATTGCCGATCGTATCCTTATCGTCTTGAGCGAAGATTTTATGGACGATCTTGGTATTCGTATTCTTGAGCACTTCCGGCGTCATCTGGTCAGGAATCTGATCGGCAATAATCAGGGATTCACCGTACTTCCGGACTTCAGCCAGCATATCCGTAAAGACCATGACGCCCTGCTTCTTGTTCTGACTGTCTCCGGGCTGGTAGCGGCTGAGCAGACGGTGGGCTTCTTCAATCAAGGTAATATGCTGGAAAGACTCATTTTTTTGACTGGCTTCAAAATGAGCTGCCTTGACGGCCTGCAGCAGATTGGTCATGATGAGGCCCATGATCAGGGATTTTTCCGAAGCATTCTTGATTTCTTCCAATTCAATGACGACGTTTCGTTTGATGAGGTCGCGGAAATCAACGGACCTCGGCGTATTGAACATCATGCCCTTGGAGCCGACCAACAGTCCTTGAATATAAGCATGGACCGTACCGAGATACTCCGTAAACAATCGTTCATCAAAGCCTTGCTCGCGGATGATGGTCGGCATGATATCATAAAAGTCCTGCAAGGTCGGAAAAGCATAGACTCCATCGGCAAAGGGACCGTCCGCATCGTCAGGACCTTTTCCCTTCCAGCGGTTGGTACCGATACTCCAGCCCTTATCTTCATAGATACGGTAAATCGCCGCTTCCAAGAGCTGCGGTATGGCGGCCTGCATCTCAAAGGTCGCTTCAAAGGTAGCCTTGATCATATCGGCTCGCGACGTAATCGACTCTCCGGGAAAGAGTTCAAAAGGATTTAAGAAAAAGGGAGCCACATCCTGGGCGCCGGGCGTAAAGAAGGTAATGTCCAGTTCAGGATGGACAACCTGCATCAACCGGTATTCCGTCTTAGCCGGTTCGACGACCAAGAACGGAAGGCCGCTCTGAAGGAGGATATTCTGACAAGTCGTCGTCTTGCCGCTGCCCGTCACGCCAGTAATGAAAGTGTGCATGCTGAGGCTTTTCCGAGACAGCATGACCGGAATCTGTTCCTGCACACGACCGCATTGAACCAGTTTCCCTAAGGGCAGGTTGTCATCGGGCCGCTTATGTTGAACAGCATTGAGGCCGAATTCTACTTCCTTACGGAGTTTTAACCCGGTAACTTCTTTCTGCGGCACACCGGCCATAATACTGAGCTGGTCGGCCGACAACCAGTTACCACAGTACAGTTTATCTTCGACGCAGGCCTTAGAAAAAGCACTGTACAAATAGGCCTTGCCTGCGTCTCCTGTAAATCGATAGGGAATCTGTAAGTTCTCCAATCGGTTCCGATAAAAAGCGTCTTCTTCGCCAAACTCACGGAAGGTCAAGGGCATGCGATTCCCCTTTGGACCGCTGTATAAAGAACCGATTGTATTAGCCAGTCGGTATAAGGTCGTCCGTTTATCGCTGCACAAATAGGCGCAGGATAGGAAGAGCCCCTTCCCGCGGCCATCGTCGACGCGGGGCATCAAGACCTCGTCAATATACTTCAGCCAATCGACGGCGGTCTTCTGTTCCAATTCCATCTGGTACGATTGACTGGAATTTTGGACCTTGCCTCGCATCGTCCCCTGCACCGTATTGCGACCATAAGACAGGGACACATTTCGCTGATCCATGCCGCTGTCACTTTCCGTCTTATTCGTCGTTCGATGGTAGCCTTCACTTTCAGTCATGCTGTTAGAATGCATTTCGTTTTTCTGATAGCTCGTTCCTTGAGACTTCGCATTTTGTTTGCCTGAGCCATTACCCTCGTCGGTAGAACTGGAACTGCCGCCGCTATGAGAATTGAATGATTCATTCCAAGACTTTGTATCCTGCGTACTTTCACTACCGGACGCCGTCGTACCGACTTGTAAATTTTCTATCTCATCCTTGCGCTTGTCACAACTCTCACTGCTTCCTGTGCTGTGACTCACCGTAGACTGATTAGTAGTCCCACGGCTGACGCCTTTGTTCCAAGACTTGCTGACCTGCTCACTTTCATTGTCCGTATGGCTGTGATCATAGCGCCATTGGCAGCGTGCCAGAGGGTTCAATTTATCGGCTACGACGGAAAGCTGACGAGCCACGGCCTCTATTTCGCCCTCCTCATAGGGTCTGGCCAAAACGACTAAAGCAAATCGTTCCTGCCCTGCCATGACGTCGACCAGCCGTTCGACGCCTTGGAAGTTTTCACTCTTCTCATCGATGGTCGGAACCCCTTCGAGAATACCGCTATACGGGCTTTGGGCCAATACGTCGAGGATGTCTTGTTTCTCGTCGTTATCGCTGATCAGCTTCAATTGGCAGCCGCGGAAATTCCCGCGCAAAGCAGGCTGAAGAATCTCATTGCCTACGTCGCTAATGCTTTGAAACGTCGGATTCTGACAAGATAAGTCTCCGGCGACGCCGAGGTAAAATCGGACCCCTTCGGGCGTGCCTAAAATTAAATAGACAAAGTGGATGCCCTTCATATGGCGGAAGGTTCCGATGACATTTTCCATGGCCTCCCGGCGGGGCGCCTTTTCTTCATAAGTAATTTCATCTAATCTGAATAAGGACAGCTTGGGAAGGCTCAAAGCCGGCCCCAATGATTTCGGAACATTCCCTTCTTCACCCAGATCTACAAGGCCCTGATCCAAAAAAGCCTTTACTTGACGAGATGAGTTCAAGACTGTTTCTATTTGATTTCGATCTACTCCATCTCTTATTTTCCCTGATTTCATTGGGTTCACCTCAATGTCTGACGAATTATATGTTTCTGTGCCACGCAGTCGGCATCTTCAAATTCTGCTTTTGTTCCCACAGCGTATTCGACAGCGTCAGGCCCTACTTTCCGCAGGAAGATCATGCGGTCGTCGTCATCGGACACGTCGGCCTTATCGATGCGGCAGCGGACGTATTTTACAGCCTTTTGCGGCAGCTTTCCTTCCAAGGCCTGGGGCTCTGCCGTGTAATAGATTTCAAAGTACGCTTCATCGGCATAGCAAAATTCTGCCCAAGAGTGATAAGGCACACCCTGACCGACGCGAACGCAGAAGTTTCCGTCAACGTCGATATCGCCTAAGAAATACGGGAAAAGGGCTTCGCCGCTGTCATCGACGTTGTCATTGACGATTTTGACGTCCTTGCCGCCCTTTCGGCTTCGCAGGAGTCCAAAGGCGACGCCGGTCTTGCCGGTCAGCTTTTGGTCGAGTTCAGCCGTATTCCCGTCGTCTTGATCATCGAAGCCTAAGGGCATGTGAAGGATCAGCATTCCTTTGGCATCTTTGCCGCCAGCATGGGCCGAAACTTCTGCTTCCTCTTTTTTGATCTGTTCTTCAAAGAGTTCTTTTACGATGGACGAACGGCAGGAATTGCCGGCCAATAAGATATGGAGAGTATCGGGCTCTTCGGTCTGATGCTTAAAAGCCGTTTTCCAGGCTTCGAAGAAGTTAGTGACTCCACGTGAAATGAGTTTGCGAATGACGTCTTTTAATTTGTCGACATTGACCGTAAGCTCGACGTTGACCCGGTTCTTATCTTCTTCCTGTTCCTTCTGTTTGCTTTCGCTGTCGTCTTTCTTTTCTTTGCGGCCTGCCTGGCTGCCGTCAGTAAACAACTTTTCACTCCAGGTCTCCCCTTGACCGTCTTCATCTTCCCGAGGCCGTTCTTCCCAAATGGGACGCAGAGCTTCGGCCAGACATTTGCGGTTCATATAGGAAATCTGCGTCGCTTCCCGTTCGGCCAAGATGAGGGTCTCTGTCCCGGCCGGAGCCGTGCAGCCGTGAGGCAAGGCGATGGGAATAGCCTTTTCACGCATGAGCTTCAAGTTATCGCAATATACCTCAAAAGCCAGGACGTTAAGGATATTTTCACCGCCCAAGTAGGGGTCACCGCCGCGGCCGAATTGATGGATTTCGAATTTATGACGGCGCGGGTTGGCAGCCATCTTTTCGATGCCGAAATCAAAGTCCGTCGTGCCGCCGCCAAAGTCAAAGACGCCGTAAGCCGTGATATCGCCTTTTTTAGCAGGTTCCAGACCGTAAGCCTGCAGCGCTGCCGCCGCGTAAGCCGCCGGTTCACTGGCCCCGGCGTAGACTAAGAACCAATCCATGCATTCCTCATCTGCTAAGATTGCCGGCGGAAGGGATTTCTTTAAACCTCTTTCAAAGCTCTTCAGCAATTTAGTTCGGACGGCCAGGTCGTAGTTGACAGGGAAGGACAGGATATAGTCCAAATAGATGCCGTGGCGCATATTGTTGATGTAGAGGCCTAAGTAATAGGCGTAGATTTCGATGGGATCGAGGTCGTCGTCATTCAGTTCCAAGTAAGGTTTGAGCTTCCAAACCTTACCCTTTCGGTCCTTCAAGAGCAGGCGACGGTCTTTTTCATGGGCCCACTGTTTCAGTTCACTGAATACAGCGTAATAAACCGAGCTGTCCACATCCTGCTGCAGCAAGGCCTGTTCGGCCTGATGAGCGACGGTCACGTCTGCCCACTTCGTGAAGGGACGGCCCGATCGCTTATGGTAAGCCGTTGCAAAGCTCTCTAAATCGCGGAGTTCGACGACGGTCGGATTTTCATAGTCCGAGGCCTTGACGGCCTTGGAAAGGGTGCCAGTTCCGACGCGCAGGAGACGGGCCCCGCCTTCACCGCGGCAGACGACGACGGAACTCTTGGTACCGAAGTCGATGGCGCAGGTTCCATTGGCCACGACGTCGAGCTGGGGCGGCCGTGCCGTCCAAACCTGATTCGTTGCAGGCGATAGGGGAATCGCATCGGCCGCTGGAGCTTCAAAGAGTTCCCAATGGCCCTTATTGATGTCCGACAAGGCTGTATCGGCATAAGGTTCCAAGTTCGCCCTCCAATAGTCGCATTCCAAAACTTTCTTTCGCAACGACAATAACTTACCTTGATATTGATTCTTGCCTGTTTTTAGATTATCTATAAGTTGCAGTAAGTCAAATGAGCGTTGAAAGATAGTCTCTCGAAAACGATTATGGCGAACATTATCCATAAAGGAGTCCCGACGGAAAGAAATATGATTACCTTCAGAATCCCAGTCAAGGTAGGCATCGAGAAGTTTATATGACGTCAATAATTGGTTATAGTTTTTCTCATCTTCCCCACTAAGGCCTTCCGGTACGAGGCCCTGTTGCAACCAAGCAAATAGAGTCTTGACCGGGCTCAAGCCCGAACTATTCTTGCCACCCAAGCGAGAAATCATAATCATCAAAATTCCCGTTGAATGATGTAGAAGCTGAAAATCATAAAGTAAACCGTCAATACCAGTTGGCGAAGAAACAATTCCTCCATCGGTATCGTGCCATTGTAGGCTGTATTCATCCTTATAATAGTCATCCATTATAAAAACATTGTACTTTTTATCCGGCCGATTCCGAGTATCGTGATAATCAGAAAGTATCCCATATTTTTTTTTATAATTAGATATTTCTCCCGACGGTTTAAGATAAGGATTGCCGTTCCCTTTTCGAAATGTTTTGTTCCCTTCTTGTGGTGAAGCCAAGACAAAATCAACACCGTCGACAATCAGTATCTTAGATTTGTAATCAAAATTCTCAACACCCTCATAGACATTTATTTTTTTATCATACAATTTCGCTAAGCAATAAGGCATATCCACTTGTTCAAGCTTGGGATATAATGCTGCTACGTCACGGTCATACCAAACGCGCTTATTCTTCATTTTTACAAAACGCTTATCAATCAGTTTCCGGCAGGCTTGAAGGACATCATTAAGGGTCTTTTCGATATCGTCGCACCGGAGACGGACGTCTTCCATAAAGGAGTCTTCAAAATCGCTTTGTCTCACGTATATTTTGCTGAGTTGGGTCGGCCGTTTAGTAGATAATATCGTCCCTGTCGTTTCGCTTTTATGAGATGATGTTACGACGATCGTCGTCCCCTCCTTTAAGGTCGTCTGCTGGACGGTCTTGCTGTCAGGAGATTTTGTCGTCTGAGTTTTTCTCTTATGGGATGAGGACACAACGGTCGTCGTTTTTTCATCCGACGATGTCGTCCCCTGTCGGCTCATTCTCGTGATTGATTTCGTCGTTTTGCTTTTATTCGATGGCTCCATGGACATAATACCTCTTTTCGTGAATAGTTTTAAGCTTCGATACAAGGCCATCCGAGAGCAAACAGAAATTTCTCTCTGCCCCGGATGACAAGCCTTACCGCAGGGTTTGACGAATTGCACGGCTTTCCTCAATGGTAACATTCTTCCCCGACGCAGCCTTGATGCCGACGGCGTATTCGATAGCATCGGGAGCGACTTTTCGCAGAAAAATCATATGGTTATCGTCGTCGGAAACGTCGGCCTCATCGATGCGACAGTTAACGTATTTCACGGCGTCCTGCGATAACTGTCCTTCCAGGGCCTGAGGCTCTGCCGTATAATAGATTTCAAAGTCTTCTTCATCAGCATAGCAAAACTCTACCCAGTGATGATAAGGCACGCTCTTTCCGATACGTACGCAGAAATGCCCGTCCGTGTCAATATCGCCTAAGAAGTACGGAAACAGGGCTTCTCCGCTTTCATCGACGTTGTCATTGATGATTTTGATGTCCTAGCCGCCCTTACGGCTCCGCAGGAGACCAAAGGCGACGCCGGTCTTGCCGGTCATCTTCTGGTCCAGTTTTCCCCTGTCTTCGGTTGTTTTTTCTGTTGCGTTTTCTAATCTTTCTTCTGAGTGTGCTTCTCTCAGAGCTTGTTCGGTGTCTGCCATTTTGTTTTCTTCCATCCCCAAGGGCATATGGAGGACTAATATCCCTTTTGCGTCTTTGCCGCCGGCATGGGCCGAAACTTCTGCCTCTTCTTTTTTGATTTGTTCTTCAAAGAGTTCTTTTACGATGGACGAACGGCAAGAATTGCCGGCCAATAAGATATGAAGAGTATCGGGCTCTTCGGTCTGATGTTTAAAGGCCGTCTTCCAGGCTTCGAAGAAATTGGTCACGCCACGCGAAATGAGTTTGCGAATGACTTCTTTTAATTTGTCGACATCGACCGTAAGATTGACGTTGATCCGGTTCTTATTTTCTTCCCGTTCCGTCTCTTTGCTTTCGCTGTCGTCTTTCTTTTCTTTTCGTCCCACCTTGCTGCCGTCAGTAAACAGCTTTTCACTCCATGTCGTCCCTTGACCGTCTTCATCTTCCCGAGGCCGTTCTTCCCAAATAGGACGCAGGGCTTCGGCCAGACATTTGCGGTTCATATAGGAAATCTGCGTCGCTTCCCGTTCGGCCAAGATGAGGGTTTCCGTTCCGGCCGGAGCCGTGCAGCCGTGAGGCAAGGCGATGGGAATAGCCTTTTCGCGCATGGTATCCAAGTTGTCGCAATACACCTCAAAGGCCAGGACGTTAAGGATATTTTCACCGCCCAAATAGGGGTCACCGCCGCGGCCGAACTGATGGAGTTCGAACTTATGGCGCCGCGGATTGCCCGATTTCTTTTCGATGCCGAAGTCAAAATCCGTCGTGCCACCGCCAAAGTCAAAGACGCCGTAAGCCGTCATGTCTCCCTGTTCAGCCGGTTCCAGTCCATAGGCCTGCAGGGCTGCCGCAGCGTAGGCTGCCGGTTCGCTGGCCCCGGCATAGACCCGGAAGCGCCGCATGCAATCTTCATCGGCCAAGATAGCCGGCGGCAGGGATTTTTTCAGACCCTTCTCGAAGCTTTTCAGCAGCTACGTGCGGACAGCCAAATCGTAGTTAACCGGGAAGGACAGGATGTAATCCAAATAGATGCCGTGGCGCATATTGTTGATGTAGAGCCCTAAATAATAGGCGTAGATTTCGATGGGATCGAGGGCTTCGTCGTCCAATTCCAAGTAGGGATTCAGTTTCCAAACCTTGCCCTTGCGGTCCTTCAACAGTAGGCGGCGGTCTTTTTCATGGGCCCACTGCTTCAGTTCACTGAATACAGCATAATAAACCGAGCTATCCACATCCTGCTGGAGCAAAGCCTCTTCGGCTTGATGGGCAACGGTCACCTCTGCCCACTTCGTGAAGGGACGGCCCGATCGATTGCGGTAGGCCCCTGCGAAACTCTCTAAATCGCGGAGTTCGACAACCGTCGGATTCTCGTAATCTGTTTCCTTGACAGCCTTAGAAAAATTTCCGGTACCGATGCGCAGGAGACGAGCCCCACCTTCACCGCGGCAGACGACGACGGAACTCTTGGTACCGAAGTCGATGGCACAGGTCCCATTGGCCACGACGTCGAGCTGGGGCGGACGAGCCATCCATACCTGATCTTCCTTTGGAGAGATGGGAATAGTCCCTTCTTCCGGTGCTTCAAAGAGTTCCCAATGACCCTTATTGATGTCGGAAAGGACGCTGTCGGCATAGGGTTCCAGGTTGGCCCGCTGGTAATCGCATTCCAAAAGCAGCTTTCGCAGCGACAGAAAATTACCTGCATTTTTCCCTTGACCTGCCTTGAGTTCCGCCATAGTTCCAGAAAAATCAAAGTTCAATTTAAAAACATTCTTTCGAAAGCGGCCGTGGCGGACGTCGTCTATAAAGGCGTCCCGTCGGAAAGAAATACGGTCGTCCTCAGAAGTCCAATCTAAGTAAGTGTCGAGGTCTTGATAGGATGATGAAAGTTTATTATAGGCACTTTCTTCTTCCCTACTAAGACCTTCTGGTACGAGGCCATGCTGCAGCCAAGCATATAAAGTTTTAACAAGATTCAATCCCGGACTGTTTTTTCGATTTAAGCGGGCAATCATAATCATCAATATCCCACTCAAATACCATTTCATTTCATCGCCCAAGAAGGAGAATTCCAAAATCTCATCCAGCAAAACGGTAGGTTTACCATCCGTATAATGCCATTGTAGAAACTTTCCATTGTCACAATAGTCATCAGTTAAAAAGGCATTGTACTTTTTAACTCGTTCTGCACCCTCTACCTGTAACGTCGCTAGAAACGCCTCCATGGGACCTTCATCATTATAAATGATTCCATAGTCTTTTTTATAATTAAAGATTTTCCCAGACTTATCTACATAAGGATTGCCATTTCCCCTTTGAAAGGTCATCATTCCTTCTTGTGGTGAAGCCAAGACAAAATCAATGCCGTCGATAGTTAATACTTTCGAGTGGTAATTAAAATTCTTAACGCCCTCATAAACATTTAAATTACCATTATCCAAAATTATTTTGCAATAAGGCATATCCACTTCGTCAAGCTTAGGATATAGTGCTGCTACATCGCGGTCGTACCAAACGCGCTTATTCTTCATCTTGACGAAGCGCTTGTCGATTAATTTTTGGCATGCTTTAAGAACATCGTTAATTTTCTTTTCGATATCATCGCACTGAATCCGGACATCGTCCATAAAGGAGTTTTCAAGGTCACTTTGGCACACGTAGATTTTACTGACCTGAGTTGGTCTTTTGTTCGATAACTCCATAAATGGGCTCCTCCTAAATCTTTACCTGGCTTTTGTGGACGATTTTACCCGTAGATACATTCCGATAGCCGGGCAGGAATACCTTCGACAGGCAGCCTTGATTCCGGCTGTCTACGGTCAGGGCATGTCGGTCAATATCGTAGAAATCACCGACTTCTACGTCTTCGATGGCGTAGAGATCTTGCGACCGCCCTTGATTGACTAAATCCATGCTGTATTGGAAAAGTCGCCAGAGTGTCTTTGCCGTTTCCTCGTCATGGCCTTTCATGACGGCTTCGCGGGTCACGTCCCAAATTTTCTGCAAGGACCGGTCCTGTGACAAGCCGACGATGAAGGCTTCAAAGCCGGGACGAGCCATGACGTCGCTGAGGAGTCCTTGATAATAGTCATCGACGTCTTGGTAGGCCTCATAGAGCTGCCAGCCTTGGGCAAAGCGTTGAGTCAATTTCTGTTCGGCCTGCTGCAAAGCATCTTTTAAATCTTCCCGTTCTTCCCGAGTCCGATTCAAATCTGCCGTAAGGGAGCTGATGCTGCTCTTGGACTCGTCCAGTCGTTCCTGCAAAAAGGTAATCTCAGCCTGAAGTTTAGAAACGATACGCCGCGCTTCTTCTACCTTACGATCCGATTCCTCCAGAGCGCGGACGGCTTGATTCCGCAGCCGATCAGCTTCTTCCATAGCACGAAAGGCTTGTTCTTTTTCGCGGACAGCCTTGTCCTTTTCATCCGCGGCCAACTGCGCCTCTTGCTGCCAGCGGTCTCGCTCTTTCCGAGCCTCTTCCAACTCTTTTCGTAGTTCCTGTTTCTTAGGACTAAAAGATACTTCCATCGGCGCTTCCTGCCCTTCTCCTACTTCGGGCTGCACTAAGGTAATCTGCCGAATCAAATATCGTATTCCTTCATCTTCCTTCAGCAATTTCACAAGATTATCTCTATTAAATCCCAGTCCCATATCTATACCTCCAGTATATAATAATGTCATGAACTCATAAGTCACGACAACTATGCCATATCATCATACATAGTATTATGTTACCATGAATAAAAAAAGAGTACAAGAAAGGCGTTGTTATTTTCGACAAATATTACAAATTCACGAATTCTTTGCAACACGATAGTCTTGTCGCTGATTATAGTCTACCATATAGTATGGACAGATTATGTCATAGCCATCGGTTTTATCCCATAAAATCACTCATTTTCAGACCTTCTTTTCTCCTTTCCAATCATGACGAAACAAGGGGCTTCAGCACTTGTCAAACAGGCCCCTTTCGCTTATACTATACGAAAAAGGTTGTATTTAATAATAAAGCTGAAAAGTAAAGGAGACTTGCTTATGAAAAAATATGATGTCATCCTCATTGGAACCGGGTCGGCCAACATCATTGCCGACGCTGCCATTGCACAGGGTTTGTCCGTTGCCATCGTCGAACGGGGCAGTTTCGGCGGTACCTGCCTGAACCGCGGCTGCATCCCGACCAAGGTCATGGTCACGGCAGCCAGCCGCATCCGTGAAATCCGCGAAGGCGGCCGCATCGGCGTCTTTGCCGACAATGCCCGCCTGGACTGGGATATTTTAGCAAAGCGGCTGTGGGAAAAAATCGATGAAAGTAAATCCATCCAGGGCTACTACGATAAGTTCCCCAACGTCGATACGTATAACGGCACGGCGGCCTTCGTCGACAACCATACCCTCGACGTCACCTTAAATGACGGCACGGACGCGAAAATCCAGGGCGACAAGATTTTCATCGCCACCGGCGGCCGGACCAACATCCCCCGCATCCAAGGACTCGAAGACGTCGGCTACTTGACGTCGGAATCCTTCTTCGGCGAATCCTTCCCCAAGAAGCCTTATAAGAGCCTGATTATCATCGGCGGCGGCCCCATCGGCTGTGAATTTGCCCACGTCTTCGACGCAGCCGGCACGAAGATCACCATCGTCCAGCACAACGCCCGCCTGCTGCCGAAAGAAGATGAAGCCATTTCTGAATTCATCCTCAAACAGTCCCGCCGCTACGGCATGGACGTCCGCCTCAAACAGGACACGCTGAGCGTCAGCCTGCGCGACGGCCTCAAAGTCCTCAAGATCCGCGACATCGACAGCGGTGAAGAAGCCGAAGTGGCTGCCGAAGAAATCTTGGTAGCCCCCGGTATCAAGCCGACGACGGATCTCCTCCACCTCGAAAACACCGACGTCCGCCTCGATAAACGCGGCTACATCGAAACCAATGAATTCTTAGAAACGACGGCCGACGGCATCTGGGCCCTCGGCGACATCAACGGCATGGCTCCCTTCCGCCATAAAGCCAATTACGAAGCGGAAATCATCGCCCACAACCTCTTCTCGGGCAATGAACCGGAAAATTGGCGCTGGGCCAGCTACGACATCATCCCGGCCGTCACCTACACCTATCCCGAAGTGGCCCAAGTCGGCCTGAGCGAAGAAAATGCCAAAAAGAAGGGCTACGACGTCGAAACGGCCATCAACCACTACTCGGCTTCGGCCAAGGGCTACGCCATGGGCTTTGAACCGGGCCAGGACGACGACGGCTTCGTAAAATTAGTCGTCGACAAAAAGACGAAATTCATCCTCGGCGCCCACATCGTAGGCCCGGAAGCCTCGATCCTCATTCAGCCTTTCATCAACAACCTCATGAGCGGCGAACACACCATCCAGCCCGTCCACGAAGACATCGCTTCGGACACGGCCAAGAAACTGCGGGCCCTGCCCTTGACGCGGACCCTGACGCCGAAATCGGTCTACACCTTCAGCGAAACCATGACGCCCCACCCGTCTCTTTCGGAAGTCGTCATGTGGACCCGCTACTATTACGAAGGCAAGTAACTCCTCCTCCCCTTAACATACAGCATAGGCAAGAAAAAGGACGCTATGAAAAAATTCATAGCGTCCTTTTCTGTGTGTCCATATTCAATTTACTTGGTCGCCATGGCAATGCGGACCAAGGTCAACATAATCGGCACTTCGGTCAAGACACCGACCGTCGTCGCCAATGCAGCCGGACTGGTCACGCCAAAGAGGGCAATGGCCACGGCTACAGACAATTCAAAGAAGTTGGATGCTCCGATGAAGCCTGCCGGTGCCGCAATGTCGAAGGGCAGTTTCAGCAGGCGGCAGGCACCGTAGGCAATGAAGAAAATAAAGAAGGTCTGCAGCGTAAGGGGTACGGCGATGAGCAGGATGTGCATGGGATTCGACAAGATGACCTGGGCCTGGGAGCTGAAGATGATGACTAAGGTCAAGAGCAGTCCCCATGTCGTCACGGAATCGAATTTATGGATGAAGGTCTGCTCAAAATACTCAATGCCCTTCTCCTTGACGACCAAGACCCGGGTCGCAATGCCCCCGGCCAAGGGAATGACGACAAAGAGAAAGACACTCATAAAGAGGACCCCATAGGGAACGACGACCTGCGACACGCCTAAGAGGAACTTGACGATAGGCACGAAAGCCAGGAGAACGATCAAATCGTTGGTCGCAACTTGAACAACCGTATAGCCGGGATTTCCCTTAGCCAGGGCACTCCACACAAAGACCATGGCCGTACACGGTGCCGCTCCGAGAAGGACGGCGCCGGCCAAATAGCCCTGAGCCAAATAGGAAGGAATCCAGGAAGCAAAGACGATGTACAAGAAGAAGTAGGAAATGGCGTACATCGTAAAGGGCTTGATGAGCCAGTTGGCCGCCCAGGTGACGAAGAGCCCTTTCGGCTCGCGGCCAATGGCCTGTATCTGTTTAAAATCGACGCTCATCATCATCGGATAAATCATAACCCAAATCAATACGGCAATGGGAATGGAAATGCCCATGACCTGCAGGGTATCCAAGAAAGCCGGTACGGCCGGCATGGTGTAACCGATAAAGACGCCGGCAACCATGCAGAGGAATACCCAAATCGTTAAATATCGCTGGAAAAAGCTGATGCTTCCAGCCTGTTCATGACTCATGACAATGCCTCCATCGCTGACAAGGGGCGTAACGCCTGCCTGCCAGCTTGATTATAGTTTTTCTAACGTTTGGCCGCGCACCTCATCGGGCCGCCAGGGAATCAGGGCCGTCAACCCTTTTGTGTGGTCATGGACGGTATTGATCCAGGGAATCTCATGGGCCGCCTTAGCGCGGAGCAAGGGACTCGTCGTTTTCGCCCGGCAAAAAGCCTTGTTGATGACCCACCAGCGGCAGTGAAGTTCCGTCCGCTTTAGGTCACCTTCAAGGCGCAGGGCCTCGTAGACCGGTGTCGCTTCCGGCAGGGTGACGATGACCACTTCCGTTTCATCACTCTTGAGGCGCGGCAGTAAGTGCTGCACCGACGGCGGCGTTATACCGCGGGTCCGGCGGATTTCCTTATCGTAGTTTTCTGTCGATTCGAGGAGGAGCAGGGTATGGCCTGTCGGTGCCGTATCGATGACGACGATTTGCTCTCCGCCTTGGTCGACGATGTCGGCAAAGGCATGGAATACGGCGATTTCTTGGGTACACGGTGAGCGCAGGTCTTCTTCGATGTAGGCCAGGTCAGCCTGACTGAGGCCGTTGGCTTTGGCTTGGGCCAAGACGGCGTCCCGATACTGCTGCAAGGCTGCCCCTTCATCGATGCGGCTGACCGTCAGTCCCTCCGCCTGACCGACGATATCAGCGGCGTGAGCTGCCGGGTCGGTCGTCGTCAAGTGAACCTTATGCCCTCGACGGGCGAGGCCCATGGCGATGGCTGCCGCTGCTGTCGTCTTGCCGACGCCGCCCTTGCCCATTGTGAAAATAATTTTTCGGCCATGCTTTTCTAAGTCGTCGATGACATCTGACAAGGTTTTAACCGGTTTCATCGCCTCAGCAGACGAGGTGCCCTCAGGGATATCCCCGGTTAAGAGGGCTCGTACATGGTCGAGGCCGGTAACGTTATAAGAACGCAGGGGGATTTCAAAGAAGGGCCGTCCTTCAAGGGTTTCCGGCAGGGATTGCAAGGCCGATTCCTGTTTTTCATATAAGCCTTTTGTCAGGTCATCATCCCAGGCATCCAGTTTGCCGTTGATGACGACGAGCTGACGGGCAATGCCCAAGGCGGCCAGTTCCTGTGAGGCCCGGCCCGCTTCTTTTAAAGGCAGGATATCCGGGCGGGCGACGAGAATCATTGTCGTATGTTCCCCGTCGGCCAAGGTCCGAACGGCCTGTTTATATACTTCTTTTTTCGATTCCAGGCCGGCCAACTGTCCCAAACAGGAGGCGCCGTGCTTGCTCTTTTGAATGAACTGGCTCCACGCCGACGGCAGCTGCAGCATCCGCAGGGTATGGCCGGTCGGTGCCGTATCGAAGATGATGTGCTCATATTGGCTGCTTACGGCCTCGTCGGTGAGAAAATGAGTAAACTCATTGAAGGCGGCAATTTCGACGGTACACGAGCCGGACAGCTGCTCTTCCATATTGCGCAAGGCCGCTTCCGGCAAGAGGCCGCGGTAAGGGCCGACGACACTTTCCCGATACGCCGCTGCCGCCTGAATGGGGTCTAAGTTGGCAACGGACAGATTGGCCGCTTCCGGAATGGGTGTCGCCTTATCGCTCAGCTCCATGGAAAATACGTCCTGCAGGTTCGACGCCGGATCGGTACTGATGAGCAGGACCTTGTGGCCGGCATCGGCCAGGGCTACGGCCGTCGCACAGGCCACAGACGTCTTGCCGACGCCGCCCTTTCCGGTCAGAAAAAGGTATTTAGTGCGAACGGCGTCTAAGGGATCATATAATTTCATCAGGCTTCACCTCAGCAGCAAGAACTGCCGTCACCGCAGCCGCAGGAGGACGTATCGCTGCTCGTATCATCCCCGCAGCAAGCATCGCCTGTATCTTCCCCGCAGCAGCAAGGCGATGCGTCGCCACAGGTCGTGTCCGGAGCGGCCTGAGCCGCGTCTTTCAAAATATCGATATCAAATCCGATGAGGGACGCAAATTCCTCATTCGTCGGATAGCGGCCCGAAAACTGAACGGCGCCGTCGACGAGGATGAGAGGCAGGTCTTCCGGCCCGTGTCCTTGGAGAAAATCGGTAACAGCCTTAGTCTGGACGAATTTCAAGGGGTTATTCGATAAATTATAGCGGCCGACGTCGATGCCCTTCCCTTTCAACGTATCAAGAACCGTCGACAGCCGTAACAATTCCGGATCGATGGACGGGCCGCAGAGACCGGTCGGGCAGCACATCGCTTGTTCAAAAATTTCCATTTTCTTCATGGTAAAACCTCCTCAATTCATTTATACATTTACATTCATCAATATATCAGGTAAAAGAAAGCCGGCCAGTTCAGCAGCAGCGGCCGGCATCGTCGGGAGCCGTATCGCCAGAAGGCGTCATCAAATCGCGGATCATCTGCTGCAGGACATCCCCTTGGTGAACATTCAAGGAATAATAGACCCACTTCCCTTCTCTGCGGCCGGTGACGAGGTTGGCATCACAGAGAATCTTCATGTGATGTGACAGCGTCGGCTGAGACAGGTTCAAGTCCTCCAGGAGGACACAGGCACAGCGTTCACCCTGCCGCAATAGCGACAAAATGCGCAGTCGCTTTTCATCCCCTAAGGCTTTAAATGTGCGAATCGCTTCTTTTTCTTCCATGCCCTTCTCCTTTTCATATTGATAGTTATCAATCTATGGACAGTATAATCCTCATATTGATACTTGTCAATCTATAGACAAAAAAGAAGCCGCCCGAAGGCAGCTTCTCTTGGATTATATGGTAAAAAACTTATTTGCTGACTAAGTCTTCTTCTACCTGAATATGAAGTTCATGCAGCTGTTTCAGTGCAACCGTCGACGGAGCTTCGCTCATGGGGTCGATGGCGTTCTGGGTCTTCGGGAAGGCGATGACGTCGCGGATGGACTTGCGTTTGAGCATGAGCATGATCATGCGGTCCAAACCGAAGGCCAGGCCGCCGTGGGGCGGTGCACCGTATTCGAAGGCCCGGAGAAGGAAGCCGAATTTCTGTTCTGCTTCTTCCGGCGTAAGGCCGATGGCTTTAAAGACGCGCTGCTGGACGTCAGGCTGGTAGATACGGAGGGAGCCGCCGCCGAGTTCGATGCCGTTGAGGACGAGGTCATAGGCCTTGGCATAGACGTGGCCCGGGTCGGTTTCGAGTTTATCCATATCTTCATCGCGCATGGCCGTGAACGGATGGTGCATGGCGACGTAGCGTTTTTCTTCTTCGCTGTATTCAAACATCGGGAAGTCGACGACCCACGTGAAGGCGAATTCGTTTTCGTCGATGAGGTTCATGCGGCGGGCCATTTCTTTACGCAGTTCACCGAGGGCGGCTGCGACGACTTTCGGTTTGTCGGCAATCATGAGGACCAAGTCGCCCTTTTCAGCGCCGCAGGCTTTACCGATTTCAAGGAGCTTGTCTTCGCCGAAGAATTTCTTAATCTGCGATTTCAAGGTGCCGTCTTCAAGGAAGCCGATCCAAGCGAGGCCCTTAGCACCGTAGTGGCTGACGTATTCGACGAGGCCGTCCAGTTCGCGGCGGGGAATGTCGGCGTCGCCTTTGACGTTGATGGCTTTAACCTGGCCGCCGTTGTCGATGACGCTGCGGAAAACTTTGAAGTCCGTGTCTTTCACGAGTTCCGTGACGTCGGTGAACTTCATGTCAAAGCGCAGGTCCGGTTTGTCGGAGCCGTAGTTTTCCATGGCGTAGTCCCAAGTCATGCGGTGAATCGGGAGCCTGACGTCGTGGCCGAGGGTTTCTTTGAAAATGTAGTGTACCATTTCTTCGACGAGGGTCAGGATTTCTTCCTGGTCCATGAAGGACATTTCCATGTCGAGCTGGGTGAATTCCGGCTGGCGGTCGGCACGCAAATCTTCGTCGCGGAAGCAGCGGGCGATCTGGTAGTAACGGTCCATACCGGAGATCATGAGCAGCTGCTTGAAGATCTGGGGCGACTGGGGCAGTGCATAGAACTTGCCTTCGTTGACGCGGCTCGGTACGAGGTAGTCACGAGCCCCTTCGGGCGTGCTCTTGCACAGTTCCGGCGTTTCGATATCGATGAAGCCGTGGCCGTTCAAGAAGGTACGCATGGCATGCTTTACTTTATGGCGCATGATGAGGTTGTTCTGCATTTCCGGACGGCGAAGGTCGAGGTAGCGGTATTTCAGGCGAATCTTTTCATCGACGTCGATGTTGTCTTCAATGTAGAACGGCGGCGTCTTCGACGAATTGAGGATGCGCAGTTCTTCGCAGCGGATTTCGATCGTACCGGTCTTCATCTTGGGGTTGACCGTATCGGCGTCACGCATGCGGACGACGCCGCGGACGACGAGAACGTATTCCGTGCGGACCTGTTCTGCCTTATCGAAAGAGGCCTGTTCGTAATCCGGAGAGGCGACGACCTGTACGATGCCCGTGCGGTCGCGGAGGTCGATGAAAATCAATCCGCCGTGGTCGCGGCGGCGTTCAACCCAGCCGGTTAAGACGACTTCTTTGCCCTTATCCGCTTCACTTACTTCAGCGCAGTAGTGGGAGCGATGTAAACCTTCCATTGTATCCATGAGTAAATCATCCCTTCTTGTGTGTTTCCATATATGCAACAATCCCATCAAGGGGAACGCTGACTTGTTCTTTGCTGGCCATATCGCGGACCATAGCGGCGCCGTTGGCCAATTCATCGTCACCGATGATGACCGTGTAATCGGCATTGAGCTTATTGGCCGACTTCATCTGGCCTTTCATGCTGCGGCCCAAGAGGTCGATTTCAGCATAGAAGCCTTTTTGGCGGAGAGCCTGCTGGAGTTCGAAGGCCTTGGTCTTCGCCGCATCGCCGAGGGCGACGATGAATACCGGCTTTTTGGCATCCATCGGCGGCATGAGGCCCTGTTCCTTTAAGGTCAAGAGCAATCGTTCCATGCCGATGGCAAAGCCGATGCCCGGCGTCGACGGACCGCCTACTTCTTCGATGAGGCCGTCGTAGCGGCCGCCGCCGCAGACCGTGCTCTGTGCGCCCAGAGGAGCGTACATGATTTCAAAGGCCGTATTGGTGTAATAGTCGAGGCCGCGGACGAGGCGCGGATCGAGGGTAAAGGGAATGCCGATGGCCGTCAGATATTCCTGGACTTTGTGGAAGTGTTCCTTACATTCGTCGCAGAGATTATCCGTAATCAAAGGCACGCCCATTTTCATCATCTTTTCGCCGTCTTCCTTGCAGTCGAGGACGCGGAGGGGATTCTTTTCCAGCCGCGAATTGCAGTCGTCACAGAGCTGATCCTTCTTATCGGCGAAGAAATCGAGCAGTTTCTGACGGTAAACGGGACGGCACTTCGGGCAGCCTACGGAATTGAGGTGCAGGACGAGGTCCGTCAGGCCCAGTTCCCGGAAGAGCTGGAAGGCCATGGCGATGATTTCTGCATCGACGGCCGGATCCTTGGAGCCGATTTCTTCGACGCCAAACTGAGTAAACTGGCGGTAACGGCCGGCCTGGGGGCGGTCATGACGGAACATGGGCCCCATATAGTACAATTTATGGACCTGCGGTTCGCCGTAGAGCTTGTGCTCGAGAAAGGCCCGGACGACGGATGCCGTATTTTCCGGACGCAGGGTCATACTGCGGCCGCCGCGGTCTTCAAAGGTATACATTTCTTTGGTAACGACGTCTGTCGTTTCCCCGATACCCCGTAAAAATAATTCGGTACTTTCAAACATAGGCGTACGGATTTCGCCAAAACCATAGAGCGAGCAGATCTGCCGGATTCTTGCTTCCAGCCACTGCCATTCCGCCGTCTGTTCCGGCAGGAAATCCTGCGTACCTCTCGGTGCAGTAATAGCCATTTTAAATATCCTCTCCTCCGTATACGATAGCACACAAACGGCGGCGCCGAGCCATTTTATCGTCCAGCGCCTGAATGTATGTATTGACATCTTTCGGCATATATACTTTTTCCAGCGTATGACCGTCGCGGCCGAGGAACTTCGTCGCCCCGCCCGGTCCGGCTGCCAAGACAGACTGCCGTTCCTCCATCATTTCGATATTATAAGCACTGACCGTGCCCGGCAAGGCGTAGCCGACATTGGCAAAGCTGGCGGCCATGTATTTCTGGCGGTACATATAATAAGGGACGTAGCCTCCGCCTGCCAAAACAGACTGACAAAGGCTGACCATGCGGCCCGTCACGTCAGCCGGCGGAATCTTTTCCCGCAGGTCGTGATGGAATAGAGGTGCCCGTTTTTTTAATGCTAACGTATGAATTGTAACATTTTCCGGGTGCAGTTTGCAAACTATTTCCATATTTTCCTGCATATCCCCCAGGCTTTGCCCCGGAAGTCCTGCGATAAAATCCATGTTGATGACGGAAAATCCGACCTTGCGGCAAGTCTCATACATGGTATAAATATCGTCTACGCTGTGGCGGCGCCCCAAGGCATCGAGGAGGTGCTGCTGCATCGTCTGGGGATTGACGCTGATGCGGTTGACGCCGCAGTCCTTGAGCATTGTAAGGACGCTCTCTTCGGCCGTGTCGGGTCTTCCGGCTTCGACGGTCCATTCTTCGGCGTGCGGGAAATTCTGAGCCAGCCGCTCCATGAGGGGCTGTAGAATCCGCGTCGGAAGACAGGTCGGCGTCCCGCCGCCGACGTAGAGGGACGTCACCTCGAGGTCATAGTCCCGGCAAAGGGCTGCCAAATCGTCGAAGTCGCGCAGCATAGCGTCGCGAAAAGCCGTAAGACCGTCCTCCCCTTCCCCGCCGATGAGGCGTGACGGAAAGGAGCAGTAGAGGCAGTGACTGGGGCAGTACGGGATGCCGACGTAGAGGGCCAATTTACGGCCGCGGTCGGTCACATAAGGCCGCTGGAGGGATGCCATAGCGACGAGGTTCCTGGCCGTCTTTTCGGCCACGTCATAGGTGCCGGTCAGCACCGTTTCGGCTTCCTTTTCATCAAGGCCCTGATCAAAGAGATGGTGAACGAGTTTCGTCGGCCGCACGCCGATGAGGGTTCCCCACGGACCGGGGCCGTGACCGGTAAAACGCTGGTGCCAGTGAAGGAGACAGTCTTTGACGTCCCTTCGCAGGCTCTCTTTCGACAAGAGCCCGATTTCAGACGACCACGACCGCCCTTCCTCGGTAAAGGTACAGCCGACATAAAGATGGCTGCCATCGTCCCTAAAGGTGATGGCAGCTCCGACGTCGCGGCTTTCCCGACCGCCGACATAGCCCAGGGAGGCCATGACCTGGCCGACGAGGGAATGCAAGCTTTCGGGACCGCAGTACGTATAGGTCTTTACAGACATCTTATTCCGCTTCTTTCGCAGCGGCTTCCGCCTCTGCTTCGGCGTCGCGTTTCTTCTGGCATTCTTCACAATAGCCGTAGACTTTGAGCTGATGGTCGACGGTATGGAAGTGAAGCTGTTTTTCCAAAATCGTTTCCAGCGTTTCCAGAAGGTCGTCTTCGCATTCCCACACCTTCCCGCAGCCGAGGCAGATGAGGTGGTGATGGTAATGGCCTTCATTGTCGCGGTCGTTCAATTCGTAACGGCTGCAGCCGTCGTCGAAGTCGAGCTTTTTGAGGAGGTCCATCTGGGTGAAGAGATCAAGGGTCCGGTAGACCGTCGCCAAGCCGATATCGGGGGCCTTCTTTTTGACCAGTTCAAAGACTTCTTCGGCGCTCATATGACGGATCGGGCTTTCGACGAAGGTCCGAAGGATGATCTGGCGCTGAGACGTCATTTTATATTTTTTGAATTTAATCTTGTCTTTCATGCGTTTCATCATGGTATCCATGATTTCTTTTTTATTGGTTTCCATTTTTATTCATCGCCTTTTCTCTATAGGTATTGTAAAACCACAGATGTTTGCAGAGAATCTGTAAAACTGCCGTCACCGGGACGGTAAGGATCATGCCGGCTATGCCAAAGAGGGTCCCGCCGATGAGCAGGGCTATGACAATGACCACGGGATGCAGTTTGATAACGGCACCCATGACCTGAGGCATGATGAGGTGGCTGTCGATCTGTTGAATGACGACGTAGAAGATGAGAACCTTCAAGGCCAGGGACAGGTCTATTAAAGCCCCCAAGAGGATGGCCGGTGCCGCGCCGACGATCGGCCCGACGATGGGTATCCATTCGGTAATGGCCGCCAAGAGGGCGATGACCATCGGATAGGGCACCCCCAGGACCCACATGCCGATAAACGTCAGGACGGCAATGATGCAGCTCATGAGGATCTGGCCGCGGATGTAGCGGCTCAGGACGTGCTGGATTTCTAGAAAGAGAGACGCCAAGTGATCGCGGTAGCCTGCCGGAAAGATGCCGACAAAGGTCCGGACCATACGGCTGCCGTCCTTCATGAAGTAGAAGGTAATGATAGGGACGACGAAGAATTCGACGACCGTCCCGGCAATGACGAAGACCGACTGCAGGAGATTGGTAATGCCGTCGATACCGTAATTGCTGACCTTGGCGAAGGCATCGTTGATGATCCTTTTAACCTGGTCCGGAATGTAAAGCTGGGTCTGTTCATTTTCAAGCTGCATGACCAGATCTGCCGTCCGATTGACTAAGTTGCTGAAGTTGGCAGCCAACAAATTCGTCTGGACCACTAAAGGCTTGACGATGATGTTGGTAATGACCGTCACCAGGAAGATGAAGACCACAAAGGAGATAAGGATGGCAATGCTCACCGGCATCTTGCGCCCGGTAAGGCGCAGAAAGACTTTGATGATGCCATCGCGTATGGGCATAAGGATAAAAGTCAGAATGAGAGACACGATGGCCTGCCAGTAGATGGCATGGACCGTTAAAAAGAGGGCCAATGCCAGGACGGCCAGGGTAACGCGCATCCAAAATTCTGCTTCCTTATAGGTAATCATGGCTTACCAGCCTCCATCCAAGAAGGGATTGCCCATCCGTTCGTCGCCGACCGTCGTCGCCGGGCCGTGGCCGGGCAGGACGATGGTATCGTCAGGAAGGGTCAAGAGTTTCTTTTCAATGCTGTCCAGTAAGATATCGGACGAGCCGCCGTATAAGTCGGTCCGGCCGACGGAATAGCGGAACAAGGTGTCACCGGAAAAGACGACGCCTTCCCCATAGAGGCTGAGCCCGCCCGGCGTATGGCCCGGCGTTTCGAGGACCTTGAAGCGCAGCGTCCCCAGGCTGATGACGTCCCCGTCTTTGGCTAAGTGATCGGCAGACGTGCATTCAATGGGCTGTCCCATGAACATGGACAGGTTGTGATGCGAATTAGAGATGAGCCCGGCATCGCCGGCACCGACGTAGACCGGTACGTTCTTGCGCTGGCGCAGCTCCTGTAAGGCTCCGATGTGGTCGGCATGACCATGGGTCAGGAAGATGAATTTCAGATCCAGCTCATAGCGGGACAAGGCCCGGTCGATGGCGTTGTAATCCCAGGCCGGATCGACGACCATGGCCTCTTTCGTGTCGCTGTCATAGACGACGTAGCAGTTGGTCATGATCGGTCCGAGTTCCATGCTGATATATTGCATACTCATGTCGATTCCTCCTTAAAAAGTTTTTTTGCTGTCCAATAAAATGGTAACCGGCCCGTCGTTCTCGAGGGATACGACCATGTGGGTACGGAAGCGTCCCGTCGCCGTCTCTACGCCAAGGGCGCGGACAGCTTCGACGAATCGGGTGTATAAGGCTTCGGCTTGTTCCGGTTTGGCAGCTTCTGTATAACTTGGGCGGCGGCCGTGGCGGGCATCTCCATAGAGGGTAAACTGGGAGATGACCAGCATGTCACCGCCTTTATCGAGAAGGGAGTCGTTCAGTTTCCCCGCTTCATCTTCAAAGATTCGCAGGTGAACGATCTTATCGGCCAGGTACAGGGCGTCCTTTTCAGTATCCTCGACGGAGACGCCGAGGAGGACCGTAAGGCCTTCGGCAGCCTGGCCGACGAGGACGCCGTCTGAGGTGACCGATGATGTCAGCGTCTTTTGTACGACGGCTCTCATTGCATGCTTCCTCCTGTATAACGTTCTACCGCATAGACATCCTTCAAGCGGCGGATCTTGGTGGTAATGAATTCAAACTGGGCCAAGTCCTTGATGCTGATGCCCATGTGGATGACGACGTTTTTCGTATCGCTGGTCTTGGCATTGATGCTTAAGATGGAAATCTTCATTTCTGCCAGGGCCGCCATGATTTCGGCCATGATGCCCGTGCGGTCGTAGGCGACGATTTCCATGTTGACTTCAAAGCGTTCATCGCCTTCGTAATCCCACTCGACATCGATCAAGCGGTCGACGTCACTCTGGCCGTGGGTGACGTTGGGACAATCGGCCCGGTGGACCGACACGCCGCGGCCGCGGGTGATGAATCCGATGATGGGATCGCCGGGGACCGGGCTGCAGCATTTGGCAAGGCGCACGAGAAGCCCCGGCTCCCCTTTTACCAAGATGCCCGTGCCGCTGTGTTTGACCGGCTTGCGGGGTTTCAGTTTTTCCAGCATGACCAGGCTGCTGTTCTGTTCTTCCTGCTTCTGTAAATCTTTCTTCTGCAGTTCCAGGAGCTTGATGAGGACCGTATTGACGGCAAAACCGCCGTAACCGACAGCCGCTGCCAAATCGTCTTCCGAGCCGGCGTTCATCTGCTTGGCCACCCGGCCCAGCCGTCCGCCGACGTTTAAGGTCTTCCAGTCATGATTGAGGCGTTTGCATTCCCGCTCTAAGGCTTCGAGCCCCTTTTCGATATTTTCCTCCCGGTTTTCTTTCTTGAACCAGTTGCGGATCTTCGAACGGCTTTCAGAACTGCCGACGATATTGAGCCAGTCCAGGCTCGGTTTTCCCGTCTTGGACGTGATGATCTCAACGATATCGCCGTTTTTCAGACGGTAATCGAGGGGTACGATTTTCCCGTTGATCTTAGCGCCGACGCAGCGGTGGCCGACATCGGTGTGGATGCGGTAGGCAAAGTCGATGGGAATAGCCCCCTGAGGCAGGTCGATGACGTCACCTCGCGGGGAAAAGACGAAGACTTCGTCCGAAAAGGCATCGAGCTTGAGGGCATTGACGAATTCCTGAGGGTTGCTCGTGTCCTGCCATTCCAAGAGGTTGCGCAGCCAGCCCATCTTTTCATCGAAGGCATCCTTATTCGCCGTCTGGTTGCCTTCTTTATAACGCCAATGAGCGGCGACGCCGTATTCGGCGATGTGGTGCATTTCCCAGGTTCGAATCTGTATTTCAACGGGCTGTCCCCGGGTCCCGATAACCGTCGTGTGCAGGGACTGGTAGTTATTGGGCTTGGGCATGGCAATGTAGTCCTTGAAGCGGTACGGCAAGGGCTTCCACAAGCTGTGGACGATACCCAGGACACCGTAGCAGTCCTTGACGTCGTCGACGATGACCCGGATGGCGAAGAGATCATAGACCTGGCTCAAGTCGCGGTTATCTTTTTTCATTTTCTTATAAATGCTGTAAAAATGCTTGGGCCGGCCGTTGATTTCGCAGTGGATGTGCGCGTCGTCAAGGGCTTTTCGCAGGACGTCGATGGCTTCGTTGACGATTTCTTCGCGGACGTGCCGCTTCTGTTTCATCTGATCGACGAGGTCGTAGTATTTATCCGGTTCAAGGTAGCGAAAAGACAGATCCTCCAGCTCCCATTTGATGTTGAAAATGCCGAGGCGGTGCGCTAAGGGCGCGAAGATTTCCAGGGTTTCCTGGGCAATCCGCTTCTGCTTGTCGCTGCGCATGTAGCGCAGGGTCCGCATATTGTGCAGGCGGTCGGCGAGCTTGATGACGACGACGCGGACGTCTTTGGCCATGGCCAAAAACATCTTGCGCATGCTGTTGAGCTGCTGATCTTCCTTCGTCCGGTAATTGAGGCGACTTAACTTGGTGACGCCGTCGACGAGGAAGGCGACTTCGCGGCCGAACTCATTGCGCAGGTCTTCAAGGGTACAGGCTGTGTCTTCTACGACGTCATGGAGCAAAGCTGCCGTGATCGTCGTCGTATCTATTTTCATATCGGCCAAAATTTGGGCCACGGCCAGGGGGTGCAGGATATAGGGTTCCCCACTGACGCGATGCTGTTCCTTATGGGCTTCTTCTGCCGCGTGATATGCTTTCGTTACATCTTCGCAGTCTGCCTGTGGCAAATACGAGTGTATCGTATCGATGAGGTGCCTGAATTCGGCATCTTGAATTCTTTCTCCCATAAAAAACCTCCTTACTCCCTGCAATACAATTCATACGTCGGTGACATATGAAGATTCATTTTCCCTGCAAGGATAGGAAAATAATAGACCGGGCCGTCGTCATCTTGGCGCACTTTGAGGACGCCGATTTCCCGAAGGACGACGATGGCCGCATAAATGGTATGGACGTCGTAGCGGTCGGCCTGAGAGGCTGCCATGCGGCGCCGGACCTGCCAAACGGGCATGCCCCATTCGGGCAGGAGTTTTTTCAAAGCCATGTAGATGTCTACCATGACCGTCCGGTTGAGGGTGACCTCCTTATTCAAGACGTGGACGTCCTGAACGACCAGCTGAGGCGACGACGTTCCGTTAAAATCATTGCGTTCGAGCTGGAAGGCGACGTCGATGATATCGCCTTCGACGATGGCATCGCACAGGTCCGGCCGGGACCAGGCAACGCCGCTCAGACGAATCTTATGAGGACCGCAGACAACGATGCGAACGTGCTGCTTGTCCCGTCCGATGGGCCGGATTTCTTCGACGGTCAGATGCCGCAGGGAAAAGACGGGCCGGCTGTTCCCCATGCCGTACGGCTCTAACGAAGACAGCTCGGCAATCATATCCAGCGAGACGTCCGGTGTCTCCAGCTCTTTATCTAAATGGACCAGGGGAATGTAGTCGTCAGCCGTCATGTGCTCTTTTGCATAAGCCAGCAGCCGCTTCCGCAGGCCTTCGATGTTTTCGGCCTTGATGGAAAAACCGGCTGCCATCGTATGACCGCCAAATTGGATGAGCAGGTCTTTCGCCGACTGCAGGGCTTCGTACATATTGAAGCCGCTGATGCTCCGGCACGAGCCCTTGCCGATGCCGTCGCTGACGGTAATGACTAAGGCCGGACGGTAGTACTTTTCGACGAGGCGCGATGCGGCAATGCCGATGACGCCGACGTGCCAGCCTTCATGACTGGCAATGAGGACGCCGTCCCGTCCCTGCTGCCGGCTTTCGATCTGGGCGACGGCCTCTTTGGCAATGGTGTGCTCGATGTCCTGGCGCTCGGCATTGAGTTCACTGAGCTCAGAAGCTGCCAAGGCCGCTTTTTCGGCGTCGGTCTCTAAGAGCAGTTCGACGCCCTTCGTCGCATGACTGATGCGGCCGGCAGCGTTCAGTCTCGGCGCTGCCGTAAAGGCGATGCGGCCGGCTGTGATTTCTTTATCGACAAGGCCCGAAGCCCGGAGCAAGGCGTACAATCCCGTGCGCTGCCCTTTTTTCATCAATTCCAACCCCTGGCGGACGATGATACGGTTTTCCCCGATTAAGGGCACGAGATCGGCAATGGTTCCCAAGGCCGAAAGATCCGAATAGCCTGAAAGATCTTCCCCACAGCAGCGCTGCCAAAGGGCCCGGCAAAGGACGTAGGCCACGCCGGCACCGGCCAGTTCCTTAAAGGGATAGGGACAGCCGGGCTTCTTCGGATTGAGAACGGCCAAGGCCGGCGGTATCTTTTCCGGCGGCTCGTGATGATCGGTAATGATGATATCAAGATGAGGTGAAAACTCACGAACCAGCTCATACGATGAAATACCGCAGTCGACGGTAATGAGAACATCGGCTTCATGCTCTAAGTGCTGCAGGGCCTCTTCGTTAAGGCCATAGCCTTCACTCTGCCGCTCGGGGATATAGAACTGCGGCGACGCCCCCAGATCCCGAAGGACTGAATAAACAAGTGACGTCGACGTAATCCCGTCGACGTCATAGTCACCATAGATGACGATGCGCTCTTTATCTTCTACGGCCTGCTTCAGCCGACGGACGGCTGTTTCCATCCCGTCCATCAAGAACGGGTCGGCCATGTCGATCAACGTGTCCTGGAGAAAGTGACGCCCTTCTTCGACATCGGCAATGCCGCGATTGGCCAGTATTTGGGCTAAAATCGGCGATATATGCAGTTGTTCGGTTAAGGCGGACGTAAGGCCCTCTTCCACAGGGGCAAGCTGCCATCGTTTCTCCATTTGCATCACAACTCATTCTCAGGAATAATCACTATCAATAAATCAATTATTATTTTATCACTTTCTATTCTCAAAATAAAGACTAAATTAATATGCACTTAGCAAGATCCTCATCTTAGAAATGGATTTTACCGTTTCTTTACAGACTCCCCTTTCGCCTTCTTTTCGGGGGGTAGCGAAAGAGGACTATTCATGAAAAGTCACGAATAGCCCTCTGTATCACGCCGATATCGAAAACAGCGAGTTTACGACGGCAGTGCTTCGGAAGTCTTCACGGATTTAACCGTATCCCCTTCCTTCTCGGTGGGATTGATGTCGTCTTGAGAAATAGTCAGGCGATGGCGGGCAGCCTCTAAGATGAGGTCGGCCGTCTTCACGATGCCGTAGTCGCTGGATTTGAGACTCAAATCGTAGTTGGCCCCGTAACCCCAATAGGAATCGGTGCAGTACATGCAATGATCCCGCCGTTCACGATTGACGTGGTTGCGGAGTTTACGCGCCCGGTCGGCGTCGATGTGTTCCCGGAGCATGATGCGCTGGACGGCCCAATCCGGATCGGAAGAAATGAAGACATTGAAGGTGTTGGGCCGTTTGCGCAGGACGTAGTTTGCCAGGCGACCGACGATGACGCAGGAGTGACCCGTCGTCAGGGCTTCAATGACTTCAGCTTCATCGCGGAACATTTCCATCTGATTCGATTCATAGCCCGATGCATAGTGGACGTAATCTTCGTAGACCTTGGAAAGGAGCGGCCCCAAGCGGCGCTTCTGATCCTTGCACCAGGCGATGACCGTCTGCGGATGTTCTTTCTGGGTCCGATTGAAAATTTCCGTATCGTAGTACGGAACGCCTAATTTACGGGCCACGAGTTTCCCGATATTCCGGCCGCCGCTGCCGAATTCACGAGAAATGGTAATGACTAAGGGGCTGTCCGTATCTTCCCTCATCCAAGCCGGATGGTTGGTACGACCGGCGATTTCGCCGATAGCCCGATGGGAAAAGATAAGGCGTTCGATAGGCCCTGCCATGGTACAGCCTAAAAGAATCAGTACCAAGCCGATGACGGCGTTGGCTGTAATCGGTTCCGATAAGATAATCGAGGCCAAGATGAGGGCGATGATAGGCTTAATGAAAAAAGCAAAGGACGCATTGGACGGACCCGTAAGTTCAATGGCCTTCATGAAGAACAGGTAGCCAAAGCCGGTGACGACCAAGGAACAGTACAGGAGCGGCCAAATAGTGCGGGAGTTGATACCGGCAATAATCGGATCGCCGTGGAAAATCAGGATGACCAAAAGGAAGAGGCAGCCGATGAGAAAACTGAAGGCGTTTTCGACGTTGCCGCCGAGCTTCCCGATCCGCATTTTCCCCAAGGTCGTGTAAAAGGCAAAGGAAATAGCCGCTGCCAAGGACACCAGAAGTCCTACATTTCCGTTCTGGATGATGTCCACGGGATTCGCGACGATGATCAGGCCGATGAGACTCAACACCAAGGTGATGGCCTTTTTGCGCGTAAAGGCTTCGTGGATGAGAAAATAGGAAAAGATCATGACGAAGATAGGATTGCTGGAAAAGACGATGGCCGCCAGGCTGGCATTGGCCATGTTGACACCGATCTGGAAGAGAATCATGCTGAAGCAGATATTAACCAGTCCCAAGACGGCTAAATATCCCCAATCCGTCTGTCCGAGACGAATCTGATGCTTCTTCATATCGCGAATGGCCAGCGGCATGAGCAGGATGCCGCCTACGAGAAAGCGGAGAAATGTCAGCTGGAAAGGCGTAAAAGCCGTACCGGCGATCTTCAACGAAATTTCCATGGTCCCAAAAGCAAGGGCTGCCAGGACAATACAAAGCGTACCCATTTTAGATGACATGAAAGAGGCCCCCTAGTTCATCTAATTATTATGATAGAGAATAAAAAAACTAATAATCCAATCACGATTCATTATACACTACTTACCCATAAATAACAAACAACAAAAAGGCCCTGCATGGTGGAAACCACCGTGCAGAGCCTTTCCGCTATTTATCTATGCAGCAAGTGCATTTAAATTAGTCTTCAAAACCCTTCTGCAGACGGACGTAGGAATGACGACGATTCTTAGCGTCAGCTTCAGTCTTAGCATAGAGAGCTTCGGCTTCTTCCGGGAAGCTCTTCTTGAGGGATGCGTAACGAACTTCACCCTGCAAGAATTCCTGGAATTTGCCATAATCCGGTTCTTTGGAATCGAGGCTGAACGGGTTCTTGCCCTGTTCTTTGAGTTCCGGATTGTAACGGAACAGATCCCAGTAGCCGCATTCGACAGCGAGTTTTTCTTCTGTCTGGCTCTTGCCCATGCCCTTACGGATACCATGGTTGATGCAAGGAGCGTAGCAGATAACCAAGGACGGGCCATGGTAAGCTTCAGCTTCGGTGATAGCTTTGAGGAGCTGGTTCTTATCAGCACCCATAGCTACCTGAGCTACGTAAACATAGCCGTAGGAAATAGCCATCATGCCGAGGTCCTTCTTCTTGGTGCGTTTGCCGGCAGCAGCGAACTGTGCGATAGCTGCAGTCGGAGTAGCTTTAGAGGACTGACCGCCCGTGTTGGAGTAAACTTCCGTATCGAGAACGAGGACGTTGATGTCGTTGTCCGAAGCGAGGACATGGTCAACACCGCCGTAACCGATATCGTAGGACCAACCGTCACCACCGATGATCCACTGGCTGCGTTTTACGAAGAACTGTTTCTTAGCGAGGAAGTCTTCGAGAACCGGTTTGCCGGCAGCTTCTTTTTCGAGGAGAGCCGTCAATTTATCAGCGCGTTCACGAGTGCCTTCGCCTTCGTATGCATGAGCAGCCCAATCGCTGAGTGCTTCCTGGAGTTCCGGAGAAGCGACAGCTTTTGCAGCGTCGAGGCTTTCGACCAAGTCTTTACGGACTTTGTCTACGCCGAGGAACATGCCGAGGCCGAATTCAGCAGCATCTTCGAAGAGGCTGTTTGCCCAGGACGGACCGTGGCCGGCAGCGTTCATGGTGTACGGGGAAACAGGAGCCGATGCACCCCAAATGGAGGAGCAGCCTGTTGCGTTAGCGATCATCATGCGGTCGCCGAAGAGCTGTGTAACGAGTTTGACATACGGTGTTTCACCGCAGCCTGCGCAAGCGCCGGAGAATTCGAGGAGCGGCTGTTCGAACTGAGAACCGATAACGGTCTTCTTGTTCTGCGGGTTAGCTTTCGGAGCAACCTTTTCCGTAGCATAGTACCAGAATTCCATCTTCTTGCGTTCTTCGTCGGTGTTCGGAACCATGGTCAGAGCCTGAACCGGGCAGACGTTTACGCAGGAACCGCATTCGAGGCAGTCGAGCTGGTCGACGACGATAGCCAAATCGTATTCTTTACCGGATTTAGCTTTAACAGCGACTTTGTAACCAGCCGGAGCAGCAGCCGTTTCTTCTTTGGTCGTCAAGCACGGACGAACCGTAGCGTGCGGGCAAACGAAGGAACACTGGAGGCAGCCGATACATTTTTCGTTATCCCAGGAAGGAACGTGCAGAGCCGGGCCTGCTTTTTCGAATTTAGAGGTGCCGGAAGGCATGGTGCCATCTTCGCGGCCGACAAATGCGGAAACCGGGAGATCGTCGCCAACCTGTTCGAGCATCGGTTTTGCAACTTCCGTGAAGTATTTCGTAGCCGGACGGCCTTCGACGACTTCGTCAACGGCATCAGCCCAGGAAGCCGGATAGTTAACTTCATGGAATTCTTTGATACCAGCATCAACGGCGCCATTGTTCATGTCGATGATCTTCTGGCCTTTTTTGCCGTAGTTCTTGATGATGGAGTCTTTCAAGTATTTAACAGCGTCTTCTACAGGGATGATCTTAGCGAGGGCAAAGAAAGCAGCCTGCATGACCATGTTGATACGAGTGCCGAGGCCGAGTTTCTGGCCGATAGCGTCACCGTTCAAGGTGTAGAATTTAACGTGATGTTTAGCGATAGCGCGTTTGATGCGAGCCGGAAGTTCGTGTTCCAGTTCTTCATCGGTCCAAGTGCAGTTCAGCATGAACGTGCCGCCGTCTTTGATGCCGCGGAGAACATCGAAACGACCTACATAGGACTGACGGTGACAAGCGATGTAGTCAGCTGCGTCGATGAGGTACGGCATGTCGATCGGACGAGTACCGAAACGCAGGTGAGAAATCGTTACGCCGCCGGATTTCTTGGAGTCATAAGCGAAGTATGCCTGTGCATACATATCCGTGTGGTCACCGATGATCTTGATAGCCGATTTGTTAGCACCGACAGTACCGTCAGAACCGAAGCCCCAGAATTTGCAGGACGTAAGGCCCGTCGTATCAACCGGCATTTTCGGTTCGCGTGCAAGGCTGAGGTTGGTAACGTCGTCGACGATGCCAAGGGTGAAGCCGTTGAGCGGATGATCTTTCTTCAATTCTTTGAAGACAGCGAGGAAGTCTTCCGGAAGAACGTCTTTGGAGCCCATACCGGTGCGGCCGCCGATGACGTCAATGTTAAGACCTTCTTCTTTTACGAAGCCCGTGATATCGAGGTAAAGCGGTTCGCCGAGGGAACCCGGTTCTTTCGTGCGGTCGATGACAGCAATCTTCTTGACCGTTTTCGGAAGAACGTTGAGCAGGTATTTGTTGGAGAACGGACGATAGAGGTGAACGTTGATAGCGCCGACTTTTTCGCCCTGGCTCTGCAAGTATTCGACCGTCTGTTTAGCGACGTCGGAGAGAGAACCCATGGAAACGACGACGTATTCAGCGTCGGAAGCACCGTAGTAGTTGAACGGTTTGTAGGAGCGGCCAGTGATTTCAGAAATCTTGTCCATGTAATCAGCTACGATATCCGGCATAGCATCATAGAATTTGTTGGCAGCTTCTGTATGCTGGAAGTATACGTCCGGGTTTTCAGCCGTGCCGCGAACCTGCGGGTTATCCGGGTTAAGAGCACGTTTACGGAATTTGTCGATAGCTTCCCAGTCAACGAGTTTTCTGTAGTTTTCGAAATCCATGACTTCAACTTTCTGAATTTCGTGAGACGTACGGAAACCGTCGAAGAAGTTGATGAACGGCAAGGAACCTTTAATTGCCGATAAATGAGCGACACCAGCGAGGTCCATGACTTCCTGAACATTGGATTCGGCCAAGAGACAGCAGCCCGTTGCACGAGCAGCCATGACGTCCTGATGGTCACCGAAGATGCTCAGTGCATGGTTAGCCAAAGCACGCGCAGCTACGTGGAATACGCCCGGAAGGAGTTCGCCGGCAACTTTGTACATGTTCGGCATCATGAGGAGGAAGCCCTGAGATGCAGTGTACGTAGTGGTCAAAGCACCAGCCTGTAAGGAACCGTGGAATGCGCCGGCAGCGCCAGCTTCGGACTGCATTTCAACAACGTGAACTTTGTGACCGAAGAGGTTTTTCATGCCAGTGGCGGACCAATCATCGACATGTTCTGCCATAGGAGAAGACGGCGTGATCGGATAAATTGCGGCAACTTCAGTAAATGCATAGGACACCCATGCAGCTGCTTCGTTACCATCCATGGTTTTAAATTTGCTCATAGATAAAACACGCTCCTTAATTGAATGTTATACACAATATGGAAGATTCCATACTGATAGGCTTAAGATAGCTATAAAGACGTCCTGCTGTATCTCATACAGAAGGCGTGAACAGCACACAAAGGTTCCAATGATGCATTCTGTTCACGTATCGACTATACACGTCCCATAATTGAAAAAAATGCAATAAAACGCGGGAAGGTCCGACAATATTCAAAAAAAGTATTGCTAATATTCTCAATCTGTACTACTATTATAGTGGTATTACAGATTTGCACATTACCATATCTCTTTTCAGAAATTGCTGACCATCACAAACCGAACGACTTTGTAACTTTTTCTTACAAGTTAATTATATGCCTAAGCAATGTTAAATTCAATAGGAATGTGATGCTAGTTTATGCATCGTTCAGTGCCATTTTGTAAACGTATACCGAAGTAGTGTATATTGTAGCGTTATTTTTGATATACACGATTAGTTAGTGGAGGTGTTAGCATGGATTTTCATCATCTTAAATACTTTGTCGAAGTAGCCGACAAGAAGTCATTCAGCAAAGCAGCGCGAACACTGCATATTTCTCAGTCCGCCATCAGCCGTACCATCAAAGCCCTGGAAGAAGAACTGGGCGTCGTCCTTTTCATGCGAAATGCGAAGGCCGTCGAACTGACCGATGCCGGCACGATTTTCCTGTCCCATGCCAAACGGGTCGTCTTCATGTTCGAACATTTGAAGACCGACTTCGAAAATGAATTCAAATTGGAACAGGGCACGATTCTCATCGGCCTGCCCCCCATTACCGGGGCGCCGATCTTCGCCAACCTCTTAGGGGCTTTCAAGCAGGAATATCCTCAAATTGAACTGGACTTGTACGAACACGGCTCGAAGAAGGTCGAAATCAGCGTTCAGGAAGGTCTCATCGACCTCGGCATCGTCTGCACCCAGCCGAAGGAAAAGGATTTTGAATCGTTCTTCCTCACCCAGGATCCGATGAACGTCATCATTCACCGCGACAACATCCTGTCCAAGGAAAAGACGATCCCCTTGAAGAAACTGGCCAACGAATCGCTGGTCCTCTACCGCGATGACTTCAACCTGCACGACGAAATCATCCAACACTGTAAGAAAATCGGCTTCCAGCCGAAAATCATCTTTGAAACGAGCCAGCGTGACCTCATGATCCAGACCGTCGTCGCCAACCTCGGCGTCGCCCTCCTGCCGAGCCGCCTGTGCCCGACGAAGGAAGCCAACCCCCGCGTCTCGGAATCGGTCGTCGTCCGTCCTCTGGTCGAACCGGAAATCATGCACGTCCTCTATGTCATCTGGAAACGCGGCCACTACCTGTCCCATGCGGCTCAATTATGGCTTGACTTCGTCCGCAATAAGGCCCGCGTCATTTCCAACTTATAATGGCCGGGGAAAGACAAGGCCCCGCCGCTCCTGCCGGTTCCCTGAAAAGCCGGATACAGCGCAGCAGAAACGGTTTTCTCAATCAGTATCGCCGCCTGTTAAAGACCTGGCAGGGTCTGTCTAAGACGCAAAGATACCTGACTGCCGCTGCGGTTCTTCTCTTGGCATGGAACCTGGTGCTGCAGGTCCAGATTCTTACCCTGTCTAAGACCGTCGCTCTCCAACAAGTCCGCATCTCCCAGCTGGAGAAACAGGCTCAAAGACAGAATAACCTGCTCTACTCAGCATCGGTCACCTTAAACGATATAGAAAAGAAATGGCATTCGTTGAACTTCCGTGTCCTTGAAAACACGTGGCGCATCGAAGAACCGAAAAAAAACCCAGACTCTATGTGATGAGTCTGGGTTTCCTTTTTATTAGGGATTTATCATGCTTCAAGAAGCGCTTCAAAGGCTTCCGGTTCCGGAAGGGATGAAATGATTTTCCAAGGTTCACACTTGGCCAAATCATCGTAGGAATGCCTTCCGGTAGCAACGCTGATGGTCCGGGCGCCAATGGCTTTCCCGCACTGAATGTCATGAGGCGTGTCACCGATAACATACATGGCTTCAATGTCATCGCCCCAAGTCCGTTTGGCAATGGCCAGGGCATTGCGGGCCAAGTCGTCGCGGTAGTAGTAGTCGAAAGCAAATCCGGAATGGTCGAAATCAAAATACTGAGACAGACCGAAGAAATCCATCTTCAGGCTGGCACCGACGCGGCTGTTCCCCGTCAGGAGGAGCTGCCGGTAGCCTTCCCTTCCATGGAAGAAGGCCAGATTTTCTGCTGCATTCGGCAGGATGACCCCTTCATGAGCCTTGCGTTTCAGCCATTTCAAGAGCTTTTGCTCATAATTGCGGCAAAAGGCAAAGACTTCTTCATCGGTCGGCATGACGCCCGTCGATTTATAGAGCAGCTGCTGACAAATATAGTTATCGGTCCTGCCGCCGGCATCGATTTTCGGCACCGGTGTATCCTCCCCTTTTAAATCGTGGAGGACTTCTTTAATGGCATTCAATCCGGCATGACCGGTATTCAATAAGGTTCCGTCAATATCCCAGTATAATAATTTCACGGTCTTCACTCCATCCGAGGCACTATTACTGCTTGGATACGATGTCCTTCGTATCGCGGGCAATCATGATTTCTTCATTCGTCGGAATGACATACATCTTAACTGTCGAATCGTCGGTGCTGATCAAAGCGTCTTCACCGCGGACGTCGTTGCGCTGAGGATCGAGTTTGGCGCCGAGGTATTCGAGGCCTTCGGCAATGGCGGCACGGTCTTCAATCCCGTTTTCGCCGACACCGGCCGTAAAGGTGATGACATCGACACCACCCATGGCAGCTGCGAAAGCACCGATTTCCTTGCGGACCTGATAGTGGAACATATCGAGAGCGAGCTGAGCGCGTTCGTTGCCTTCACCGGCAGCTTTGCCGAGGTCGCGGAAGTCGCTGGAAACGCCGGAAATACCGAGGACACCGGACTGTTTGTTCATCAATTTGTCCATATCTTTCGTCGAAAGGTTATGGTTGTCCATGACGTTGAGGACGATAGCCGGGTCGATATCACCGCAGCGCGTGCCCATGAGGACGCCGGCCAAGGGAGTAAAGCCCATCGTCGTGTCGACGCATTTGCCGTATTTGATGGCAGCTAAGGACGAGCCGTTGCCGAGGTGGCAGTTGATGATGCGCAGTTCTTCAACGGGTTTGCCCATGACTTTAGCGACTTCACCGGCGACATAGCGATGGCTCGTGCCGTGGAAGCCGTAACGGCGGATATGATCTTCCTTATAGAGTTCGTACGGGAGGCCGTACATGAAGGCTTTCGCCGGCATGGTCTGGTGGAAGGCCGTATCGAAGACGCCGACCTGAGGTACACCGGGCATAATGGCCTTGCAGGCATTGATGCCGATGATGTTCGGCGGATTGTGAAGCGGAGCCATGGCCGAGCATTTTTCCAAGGCTTTCATGACTTCGTCCGTAATGAGCGTAGAAGCAGCGAATTCTTCACCGCCATGGACGACGCGGTGGCCGACAGCGTCGATCGCATCCATCGATTTGATGACGCCGCATTCAGCGTCGGTCAAGATGTCGAGGACTAACTTGACGGCTACTTGGTGATCCGGAATGGACTGTTTGATTTCTTTTTTCTGACCATTCCATTTGTGGGTCAGCTGCGAATCGGTGAGGCCGATTTTTTCGACCAACCCTTTTGCCATTACTTCTTCATTATCCATGTTGACGAGCTGATACTTCAAAGATGAGCTTCCGCAGTTTACAACCAATACGATCATGAAATTTTACCCTCTTTCGTGTGTTTTAAAATTACTTGAGCTGGCCAAATACGTGGTCAACTACTTCCTTCGCCAGGTCGTCACCGTCTTTGTACATGTACATGACGTGCCAAATCTGGCCATTATCTTCAAAGAAGAAACTCCGCACGGTGAGCTTCGCCGGCTGGCCGTTCAAGGGCTCCGTATAGGAGGCGTCGACGACGGTAGCCTTGCGTCCGCTCTCTTCGGCTTCAGTAATCTTCGTTTGCAGATCAGATACATCCGGTGTCTGTTTCAGCATGGCAACGTACTTGTCAGCCATGGCAACAGGCGTCGTTTCGCCGGCTGTTTCAGAAACAGCGACGACATTGATGTGTTTGTCATTGTTAATATACATCATGCCTTCGCCGTCCTGGCGATTCACATGTGCCAGGTCAAACGGGGTCATGACGTACACTTCCGAATTTCCGGCCTTTAACTGGACATAGCCGAAACTGTATTCTTCAAGCATCGTATTGCTGCCACAGCCGGCTAACAATACGGCAGCTGAGACCATGGCCGCAGCTGCAAGTCCTTTCAATCCCTTCATACAATCACCTATTTATGCTTTCTACAGACTAGGTTCATTATAGCATAAAAGCCTTATAGCGTCATCTAAAAAAAGCAGGAATTGGAAATACTTTGGCTATCCGCTCAAACAGCCAAAAAGAATGGCCGTCCCTCATTGACGATTTTCTTTACCTTCCGTATACTTATAAACAACTTATACTGTGTTTCTTCGTGAAATACGGCCTTTTCCGGACGGTGCCGCCAGAGGCTGCGCCCTCGTCCCGTTCAGATATTGTGAAATTTAGAACGTAAAGGAGACTGCTATGGAAGCCATTGCCGTCATCGCCGAATTTAATCCCTTTCACACCGGCCACGCCTACTTACTGTCGGAAATCCGACGCCAGAGCCCGGCCGATACGGCCGTCATCGTCATCATGAGCGGCGCCTTCGTCCAGCGCGGCGAACCGGCCCTCTTTGACAAGTGGCACCGCGCCTGTTGGGCCGTCCGCAGCGGAGCCGATGCCGTCTTTGAACTGCCTGCCGTCTATGCCCTTTCGAGCGCCGCCGGCTTTGCCTCAGGCGGCGTCCGTTTAGCCTGTCGACTTGGCTGTACGTCCCTTGCCTGCGGCGTCGAAGCGGGCACGGCTGCCGACTTTCTCCGCCTGGGAAAAACCGCTTTGAGCCTTTCGTACGATGAATCGACAAAGACGGCTACGGCCGGCCGTAATCAGACAGACGACCTGGAAAATGCCCTGCCGGAACTGGCCGACCTTTTGGAACAGCCCAATTCCCTCTTGGCCCTTGAATATGCCAAAGCCATCCTCGCCCTGCCGTCGCCCCTTGCGATGCAAACCATCCCCCGCCGCGGAAGCCATGCCGAAAACAGCTTCGATGGCTCTTTCACCAGTGCCTCGGCCATCCGCCGGGAACTGAAAAAAGGCGTTTCGGCCCGCGTCGCAGCCTATCTGCCTCCGGCCAACCGAAGCGATATCGAAGCCCTATTGAAAGCCGGTTCCTTTACGGATTACGACCGCTACGGCGATTTCGTCAGCCTTGAAGGGCGCCTCCTGACGCCGGAGCAGCTCTGCCGCCTGCCGGCCTTTACCGAAGGCCTCGAAAACCGCTGGCATAAAGCCTTTTCTACCCTTTCGACATATGATGAAGCCCTGTCGGCCATCAAGACCAAGCGCTATGCCTTCAGCCGCCTATGCCGCATGGGAGCCTACACGGTTCTCCAGCCGTCACAGGACTTCTTCAACGAATCTTACCAAGAAGGACCGCAATACGGCCGCATCCTGGCCTTCAACGAACGCGGCGCTGCCTTCTTAAAACAGGCTAAAGAAACGTTTCCCATCATGACCAGACCGGCGCAGGCAAAAAAAATCCTGTCCCCTTTAGGACAGGCACAGCTTACCTTCGATATCCGGGCCGACGACATTCAAGCCCTCTCCTTCCGCAACGCCGCTTACCGCCAAGGACGAAGGGACTATTATACCGCTCCCCGCTATCTCCCCCAAGCGAATCATGAACGGTAATATCCGGTTATTTTTATCCGCATATTTGTTTTACAGCCCGAAATCTGTTATCATAAGTACTGTATTTTTTATTTTTTCATAACCTATTTCATCGATTCTGCCCATAATCGGTAAAATATGAAGGGGGCTTATTTGTGGCTGTAAATCTTAATATTTATCAAACATTAGCCGCAGCGATTGTCGTTTACTATACAGGCGTATTCTTGCGTGCAAAATTCGACGTCCTGCGCAAGTACTGTATCCCCGCTCCGGTCGTCGGAGGCATCTTATTCGCTATCATCAACTGCATTCTCTATACCCAGGGCCTTTGGCAGTACGAGCAGGATACGATCATGCAAAACATCTGTATGATGCTCTTTTTCACCAGCGTCGGCTACACGGCCAGCATCAGCCTCATCAAACGAGGCGGCATCATGGTCTTTAAAATGGCCATCGTCACGACGATTCTCATTACCGCCCAGAATATCATCGGGGTGAGCCTCGCGACACTCTTCGACCTCAGTCCCCTCATGGGACTGGCAACGGGCTCGGTTCCCATGGTCGGCGGTCACGGCACGGCAGCAGCCTTCGGTCCTTTGCTGGAAGACATCGGCCTTGACAGCGGCGTCACCATTTCCGTCGCCGCCGCTACCTTCGGTCTCGTCGCCGGCGGTGTCATCGGCGGCCCGATTGGGGAAGGACTGATTCACAAACACCATCTGGTCAGCTCGGCTGAATCAGAACGGTTTGATCCCTCGGCCAACGCCGACGCCGTATCGCGGTTAAAAGCCGTGGCCGGCGATAAGGAACGGGCCGAAAACGCCATCAAGATTGAAAACAAAATAGGCCAGACCATCGACAACTACCGCTTCATGAACGCCATGGCCCACCTCTTTTTGGCCATGGGTCTCGGAACGATCGTCAGCGGTTTCTTCAGCAGCATCGGCCTGGTCTTCCCGGGCTATATCGGCTCGATGATCGTCGCTGCCGTCATCCGCAACATCGCCGACTTCACGCACAGCTTCAAAGTCTACCAGCACGAAAGTGAAGTCCTGGGCAACCTCAGCCTGACCGTCTTTTTGACCTGCGTCCTCATGAGCCTCAAGCTCTGGCAGCTGGCAGACCTCGCCGTACCTTTAGTCGTCATGCTCCTCAGCCAGGCCTTGTTCATGGCACTCTTTGCCTACTTCATCGTCTTCCGCATCATGGGCCGCGACTACGAAGCCGCCGTCATGACCAGCGGCGTCTGCGGCTTCGGTTTAGGCGCTACACCCAACGCCATCGCCAACATGACGGCTATGACGGAAATCTTCGGCCCGGCACCGACAGCCTTTTTCGTTATCCCCCTCATCGGGTCCTTAATCATTGACCCGGTCAATGCCACGATCATTACGGTATTTATCAATATCCTCCATTAATCGTCCTGACTTTTGTTTCGCCAATACACAGCTTCATCATGATCCATTTCTACGCCATCGCCCCTTTCCAGGGCGGTGGCGTAATTTTTCATGCCCTCTTTATAGCCGGATGCGGCAGACTGGGCAAACCAATAGGCTGCCTGAATGCTGTCATGGGCGACACCGTGGCCGTCGCGGTAGAGGACGCCCAAATTATTCTGCGCCGGCCCGTCACCGGCCATGGCTGCTTCATAGTACCAGTGCGCAGCCAGTTCCCAGTCTTGAGGAACGCCGTACCCCTTTTCATAGAGATAGCCGAGATTGTTTCCGGCAATGACATTTCCCTGATCCGCCGCCTTGGCATACCAATAGGCGGCTTTTTCATAATCCGGTTCCCCGGTGTAGCCGAACTGATACATGATGGCCGCATTGCACTGGCCGTCGTCGTCGTCGTGTTCAGCCGCCCGCCGATACCAATACAAGGCCTTTTCGTAATCCTGAGGGAGATCCTCCCCGGTTTCATAGAGATGGCCTAAATTATTCTCAGCCGCCCCATAACCCCGGCTGGCTGCCGCACCGTACCAAAGGACAGCCTGTTCGATATCGCGCTCCGTGCCTAACCCATGCTCATACTGATAGCCCAAGTTATACTGACCGGCAGCATGGCCGCCCTTAGCCGATCGACTGTACCAGTAAAAAGCCTTCTTATATAAATCATCTTTATCTTCTATATCGGCGTCAAAAGCGTCAAAGAAATAATCGTCTCCCATGGCACATTGGGCGGCTGCATCGCCGCGAAAGGCCAGTCGTTCTCTTTCGTCCATCGTCAGACTCCTTTCATCTGTCTCCCTTGACGGAGGACAATCTTTATACTGCCTCGATTGTAGGGGAAAGGCCGAAGGCTGTCAACAAAGTCTTTTCCAAAACATTTACAAATTTTTCTTTTTGACATATTGACTTTTTGACTTTTATAGCTATAATGATACTAGAAGCTAGCGAAAAGCTCCTAATCCTGAATACAATCGCCATAATAAGGAGGTCTTACTTATGGGAAACGAAAAATATACACAGAAAGTCATGGAAGCCTTCCAGTCTGCCCAGCAGATTGCCGCCCTCCATTATAACCAAGAAATTTCTTCGGTCCACATGCTCATGGGCCTGCTTAAAGAGCCGGAAGGCCTGCTGAGCACCATCCTTACGGAATGTCAGACCGACGTCCCCATGCTCCAGGCACGGTTGGAACAGCTGCTGAAGAAAATCCCCTCCGTCCAGGGTTCGAGCCAGATGTCCATGTCGACGGAAATGGTCCGGGTCATCGGCAAAGCCCAGCAATTAGCCGACGCCATGCACGATGACTATATCAGCACGGAACACCTGCTCCTCGGTATCGTCAGCGAAAGCAGCAGCGACGTCCAGGAACTGTGCCGTGAATTCGGCCTGCACCAGGACAAGATCATGAGTACCATCAAGGCCAACCGCAAGGCCAACGTCAACACCGACAATCCTGAAGGCAACTACAAGGCCTTAGAAAAATACGGCCGCGACCTGACGGCAGCTGCCCGTCAAAACAAGCTCGACCCGGTCATCGGCCGTGACGACGAAATCCGCCGGACCATCGAAATCTTGTCGCGGCGCCGCAAGAACAACCCGGTACTCATCGGGGAACCGGGCGTCGGCAAAACGGCCATCGTCGAAGGGTTGGCCCGCCGCATCGTCAGCGGCGACATTCCGGAATCGCTGAAGAACAAGACCCTCTACTCCCTCGACATGGGTTCCCTCATCGCCGGGGCCAAATACCGCGGCGAATTTGAAGAACGACTGAAATCCGTCCTCAATGAAATCGCGAAATCAGACGGTCAGATTCTCCTCTTCATCGATGAAATCCACACCGTCGTCGGCGCCGGCGCGTCCGAAGGATCGATGGACGCCGGCAATATCCTGAAACCGATGCTGGCCCGCGGCGACCTGCGCTGCATCGGGGCTACGACCCTCAACGAATATCAGAAATACATCGAAAAGGACGCCGCCCTCGAACGGCGTTTCCAGCCGGTCATGGTCGACCAGCCGTCTGTCGAAGATACGATCACCATTCTCCGCGGCCTGAAAGAACGCTATGAAGTTCATCACGGCGTCCGCATCCGCGATAAGGCACTGGTTGCAGCTGCCGTCCTCTCGGACCGCTACATCTCGGACCGCTTCCTGCCCGACAAGGCCATCGACCTCGTCGACGAAGCTGCCGCCAAACTGCGCACGGAAATCGAATCCATGCCGACGCCGATCGACGAATTGAGCCATAAGATCATGCAGCTTGAAATCGAAGAACAGTCCCTCACCAAGGAAACGGACGACGCTTCCAAAGAACGACTGGCTAAGATCACGGCCATGAAGCAGGAATTGAAAGAAAAGGAAAATCAGCTCAAATCCCAATGGGATACGGAGAAACAGTCCATCCTGCACACACAGGAACTGAAAAAAGAAATCGACGCCGTCAAAGGCGAAATGGCTCAGGCCGAACGCAACTACGACTTGGCAAAAGCGTCAGAACTGAAGTACGGCAAACTGCCGGAACTGGAAAAACAACTGGCGGAACAGGAAGCTCACCTGGCCCAGAAACAGGATTCACAGCTCCTGAAAGAAGAAGTCGGCGAAGAAGACATCGCCCAAGTCGTCAGCCGCTGGACGGGGATTCCCGTCACTAAGATGATGACCGGCGAACGGGAAAAACTGCTTCACCTCGACGAAACGCTCCATGAACGCGTCGTCGGCCAGGACGAAGCCGTCCGCGTCGTCAGTGACGCCATCATCCGCGCCCGGGCCGGCATCAAAGACCCGAACCGTCCTATCGGTTCCTTCATCTTCCTGGGACCGACCGGCGTCGGCAAGACCGAACTGGCCAAGACCTTAGCAGAATCCCTCTTCGATGACGAACGGAACATCATCCGCATCGACATGTCGGAATACATGGAAAAACATACCGTCTCGCGCCTGATCGGGGCGCCTCCGGGATACGTCGGTTATGACGAAGGCGGTCAGCTCACCGAAGCCGTTCGCCGCCGTCCCTACAGCGTCATCCTCCTCGACGAAATCGAAAAGGCTCATCCCGACATCTTCAACGTCCTCCTGCAAATCCTCGATGACGGCCGCCTGACCGACGGCAAGGGCCGAGTCGTCAACTTCAAGAACACCATCATCATCATGACCAGTAACCTCGGTTCTCATGAAATTTTGGAAACGCCGGACTACGAACAGGCCAACCAGAAAGTCCGCGACCTGCTCAAACAGTACTTCCGTCCGGAATTCCTCAACCGTGTCGACGACATCGTCGTCTTCAAGGCCCTGCAGAAAGACCAGGTACAGAGTATCGCAGCCATCCTCTTGGAACGCCTCGGTCAGCGTCTGGAAAAACAGATTAAGATCAAACTCACCTGGACGGATGAAGCCCTGCAGGAACTGGCCGACAAAGGATTCGATCCTCAGTTCGGTGCCCGTCCCCTGCGCCGCTTGATCACCCATACGGTCGAAACGTCCTTGAGCCGCAGCATCATCGCCGGCACCATCCGCGAAGGCGATACGGTCAGCATCGGCTTTGACGGAACGGATTTTACCTTCACGCCCATTCGTGAGCACAAAGCATAACTAAAACGAGCCTCATGGGGTTTTAACATATCCCATGAGGCCCTTTTTAGTTTACAAGTTCCCAAAAACAGTATATAATTAATTGTAACTAAGTAACGGGTGGAGATTTATGAATAATACATTAGGAAATCATGTACTGATCGATTTTTATAACTGCAAAGCTTCTTTCACCGAAGCCGAAGACTTGCAGCCCTTGGTAGAACGCGCATTCCATTTGGTCGGCGCACCTGCTGAGGGCATTACCTTCTTCCATATTGATGACGAACTGACGTGCATGGCTGTCTCGGGCAACGCCCATATCAGCATCCACGCCTATCCTCTCCTCTCCTACGTGGCAGTAGATATCTACAGTTTTAACATCGACCTTAAGACGAGCCAAATCATGAACGCATTAAAAGTAAACCTCCGTTCCGACCGCATCAAGGCGACGAGTATCCGCCGCGGTGATTTCGGCTCAATCCGCGACATGCGCCCGAAACGCAAGTCCAAGATTACGACAGCACGGCGTATGAAAAATACAGGCGCGCGCATCAAAAAAACGAGTGCCAAAATGTTCAATATCCTTCGTCATCCAAAAAAAGTACGCCAGTCGAATCGGACGACGAACGAATAGTATGGTTGCAGATGAAAGGGTTTGTTTGTCATGTATATGGTATCGTTAAATCAAGCAGCGGGCATTGCCCGTGAAGAAATGACGTCACTGGACGGCATTACGGCAGAGTTGCTCAACTTCATACAGTTAAAGAGTCAGCGCTTATATATGCACTCCCTGCAAGTTGCCAACTACAGCGTCAGTATCGCCGCCAAGCTCATGCTTCCCAAGAGCGAAATCGAACAGATAAAATATGCGGCTCTGCTCCATGACGTCGGTCTTTTGGTCGTATCTAATACGCTTTTAGTCAAGATACCCTATCTCAACCGCTCGGAAATGGCACAGTACAAGCGCCATGCAGCGTCCGGCGGCAATATGTTGGAAAACATCCCCTGCTGCCAGGACATCGTCCCTTACATCCGCTATCACCATGAGCACTGGGACGGTTCCGGCTTTCCCAAACACCTGCGCGGAGCAAACATCCCCTTAGGGGCGCGAATCATCGCCGTGGCCGACTACTACGACATGATCATCAACCCGTCGACAGAGTTTTGGGCGAAAACCAAAAAACAGGCCGTCCGCGAACTCTTCAGTTCATCGGGCCTCCTCTTCGACCCGGAAGTAGTCAAGGCCTTCATTGAAATCTTAGGCTGATAAAAAAGCATATTCAAGCGCCGCCGGCGACAGAATCCCTGTCATACCGGCGGTGCTTTTTATCGTCCTGCAGCCTCGTTTTAGAAGAAAAAATCCGTTCTGTCCGCTGTAAAAAGCCGGCAAAAGAACGATCTGACAGATGTTCTGCCATTCAATATATGGTATAATTAAATGTAATTATGAAGCTTATTGATAAGCAAATTTTCCAAAGGATGTGATGGTATTGAACCTGGCACCCCGACGTGCTGACCGTGGAACGCATGTAATGATTCTACTGATTACCTGGCTTTATGTTTTCATCAATATGATGACTCGTGACTTCGAAATCCCGTCCATTATAGCCGTCGTCGTCTTATTCATCGCTTTTACCTGGCGGCGCATCATGTACATCGTCATCACGGCGGCCGTTACGATGCTCCTCATCAGTATTTTTCCCTTTTTGGCCCCTATTGCCTTTATTATCATGGTGGTCATCTTCTGCCTGCGCCTGAAATATATTGCAGCCAATTGGCGGGCCGTTCTGGCCGGATTCTATATGTACGGCGTAGGCTTCTATTTTGCCTTTCTTCGCAGCACGACCGTCGAAACGATTCCGGCCCTGCTCACGGGCTTCGTCGCCGCTGCCGGCTTCCACCTCATCCTGACCTGGCTCTATACTCATCAGTATACACTGGAACGGGCCCTGCCCATCATGGGCGTCGCGCCGCTGCTCATCATCCTCATCTGCCTGCCCTTCATCAAGGCCTTCGGCGGCTTTGACGCCATCTCCGATGCTGCCGACACGGCTGTCGATACGGCCCACCACGGCGGCGACATGCACGGCGGTTCCGATGCCGTCACACCGGCACCGGGCCATCACTATACCCACGATTATTACCGCACCGGCCCTGACGGCACCATGCAGCACGTCCGAGGCTACGAAGCGACCAATCCCGACGGCATCGTCACCAACAACTATTCCTATCACGGCCAATCCGTACCCCATTCCGGACACGCTTACGGAGGTCATGGCACAGGACCTGCCGGAGAAGCTCCTGCAACGCCGACGGATCCCATTGCCGACAGCACTATCGTCGCCGATCCCGGTCCGAAACGGACAGAGCCTAAGGAAGAAGAGGATTGACGCAAAATAATACTTCAACAGCACGAAAAAGCCTGATTTCTTGTTACGAGAAGTCAGGCTTTTCAGCATGTAACCAGCCGGCTGCGTCACAAAACGTAAACGGCTGTACTATTATTCAATTAATATGATATTCCTGATAAAATTTTTCTCTGGTCTTTTCATCATCGATAGCCAATTCCAGATCCTGCAGACGGCCATCGGCTTTCAGCAGTTTCAACAGCGTCGTAAGCCGGCTTTCGCCTTCTCGACGCCCTTCCTGACGCCCTTCCTGACGTTCTTCAAGGCTCCATTTTTCAAGTTCTGCGCACATAACAGCCACCTCCTCCGGGTTGTTTTTGTAACGATGGACCGTTTCTTTCAACGGTTCCAACATCATGTCTTCCACATTTTCACTGCGAAAATCATGCATCAGCCTGCCGATATCATCATTTCCCTTGTAATCGCCATTGACGTAGATGATGTGACTGCCGTCCTCAAACAGCTGATTCAATTCTTCGATAATCCGGTTGACATGGTAGCGGGCCAATCCATGCTGCCAGACATCGTTTTCGGTAATGAAGATGACGTAGCTTTCCGGCAGCTGTTCATAGTCGCTGCCTTTTCTCAAGCTGTTGAGATCGAGCAGGCTGCTGTTAAAACGAGCCCGCTTTGTTCCCGCACCTTTATCGGCACGCTGCACTTCGATATCGTATTCCGTTCCTGTCGAATCAGTCGCATGTACATCCATCCGTATCCCATGGCCGGAAAGATTAGGAATCGTATCCTCAATCTGCACCGTTTCTACCTGTAAATCAGGCCTCTCCATGATGATACGCAAGATACATTCGACAGCCGGAATGTTATCCTTGAAGCAACGCTTCATGAAATCGTCATCCATAAGCCGCCATCGCTTGATAATGTTTAATGCCCGCTGATGGCGTTTGGCCTGTTGCGCCACGGTACTCTGTCCATTCGTAGACATTTAAGCATCACCTTTCTTTTCAATTTCATTATACTAAGTTTCCCCTTTTTCGACAACAGATACCATTCCGGCATACCGTAACCTCCCCTTTTCAGAAGGAAATCCTTATGGTGAAATAGGTTAGCGGCGTATAGTATAGAACGAACGATTGTCGCCATAGCCCTAAAACTCCTTGAAAGGAAAGAAGATAGGTATTCCATTACGGATACACCGTCCCAGCAAAGTACGTCTGCGCAAAAAAAGGCCTGACTTCTGGAAATCAGGCCTTTCACTTACGATGATATTATTTTAAATGATCTTTGAAGAACTGTTCGAATTTATCAAAGGGGATTTTCTGGGTATTATCATAGAGGTCCGTATGGTTGGCACCGGGAACGATATAGAGTTCCTTATCCTTTGAACCGACGGCCTTATAAGCATCTTCGCTGAAATAACGGGAATGGGCTTTTTCACCGGCCACGATCAGCGTCGGCGTACGCATTTCTTTGGCGTATTCCATGATGGGCATATTGATGAGGCCCAGAGGCATGAGCGTCGTCCAGGAACCATTGGGGTTAGAGTTTACCGAACGCGGATGATAGCCGCGGCTTGTCCGATAGAAATCAGCATATTCGGCGATAAACTTCGGCGTTTCCGACGTAATATCTTTTTCCGGGTCCAGATTATTGGCCGGAGCTAAATCGGTATAATCATGTTTCAAGCTTTCCCAGCGAGCATTATTCAGCTGTTCTTTCATCTGGTACCGTGCGTCGGCACTTTGCGGAGCTACACGATCGTATTGCCCTTGGGGATCCATCGTAATTTCATAGCCATTGGCCATGACCTGAGTCATATTATACATCGTGCTGACAGCAACGGCTTTGACGCGGGTATCCTGAATGGCATCATTCAAGGCAAAGCCGCCCCAACCGCAAACGCCCAAGATACCAATCTTGTCACGGTCTACCATATCCAAGGATCCCAGATAATCTACCGCAGCGCTGAAATCTTCTGTGTTAATATCGGACGATGCCGTATTGCGCGGATTACCGGAGCTTTCACCGGTAAAGGACGGGTCAAAAGCCAGGGTCACAAAACCGCGTTCTGCCAAGGTCTGTGCATAGAGGCCGCTGACCTGTTCTTTTACGGCACCGAAAGGCCCGCTTACGGCAATGGCGGCTAATTTCCCTTGGGCGTTTTTCGGCACATACAAATCCCCTACCAGGGTAAATCCATAGCGGTTTTTAAAGGTTACTTTGCGGTGATCCACCTTATCAGACTGGGGAAATATCTTATCCCATTTCTGTTCCAACTGGATCGTTTGGCCCGGTACAGAAACAGCAGTCGCATTGTCAGGTAAGGCTGCCAAAGAAGTAGCCGTAATAGCAGCAGCCAACAGAGCTGCCATCGAAGTCGTTTGAATTACTTTTTTCAACATAGTCTTGTCTCCTTTATCATCAAAAGTTAGTTTTATGCTTCATTTATTATTCAAATGGGATATCCTGACTCCATTATAATGGGAGCCATCATAACATAACAAATATATTTATATTATGTCTTGTCATGTTTTTTAATTATATCTGCATTTATGATACATCGATTCCTATGACCGGATTCATACGGCGCTTCCGACATTGCCCCCAAAAAAGAAGGGCGGCTGCAGCCAGAAAAAGCAAGCCTCCGTAAATGACGAATTTCGTGCCAAAAGAATCAATAAACATGCCGCTTACCGTCGTAGCTGCCATGGTTCCGAGATTAACGGCCGTAAGGAAGAGGCCGTTGGCAAAATCAGGAGCCTCCGGCGCCGCGTGAGAGAGCCAGAATTGGTTGATGTTGGCGTTGATACCGGCCAGGACTCCCCAGAAAATCGTAAGGACGGCCACCATCAGTCCGCCGTCCCCTCCCGTAAGGAACAGGAGATACACGGCTCCCAGCAAGAAGGGAAAAAATTTCACCGTATCTTCGGCCCGGCTGGAAAGAAGGTGTCCGGCCGCCATGCTGCCAAAGATGTTGCAAAGGCCGTAGCCAAACAGGAGCAAACTGACAAGGTTCGGCGCCAGCCCGACGACATTGGCCAAGTAGGCTGCCCAGTAATTGAAAACGCCAAAGACAGAGCCGTTCAGGAAGAGGATAGCAAAAATAGAGGCCCAAACCATGGGCTTTTTCAACACGGCCAACTGTTCTCCATAAGACAACCGCCCGTCTGCCGGCATGGAAGGCACAAAGAAGACCGTCGCCATCATGACGAAAAACGTCGTAATGGCAAAGAAAGACATGGAAACGGATAGAGAAATATGTTCCGCCAGGAAATTACTGATCGGGACGCCGACGACCATGCCCGCCGACACCCCAATATTTATTTTTGCCACCGCCTTCGGCGCCGCTTTCACACCGGCCACTTCGGCTGCCATCGTAAAAGCCATGGAGCAGTAGACCGGATGGAAAAAAGCAGGAATGACCCGCACGGCCAAAAGCAGATTGAAATTATCCGCAAAAACAGAAATGGTGTTGCATATCGTAAACAATCCCAACACCAACAGCATGACATACTTGCGGTTAAACCGGGAGAAAATAAGAGGCATAACGGGGCCGGAAAGGGCCACGCCCAAAGCAAAGAGGCTGATGAGCAGCCCTGCGTGGACAATCGTCACATCGTAACGCTGCGCAATATAGGGCAGAATCCCGATAAAGCCCATCTCCGTATTAAGGATTCCGAACACCCCTGCCATTAGAATAAATATCAAAAGACGCTTGTTCACTTGCAAAGCATCACTCCTTTCTCGTTGATGGATTAAGGATATCACAGAAAATCACAAATAACTAATACCTATAACATTTATCTGGACATAATTGGATTACATATCTGACTCTGTTATAATGGTAGCAGAGGTGATGGAAATGGAATTTCGTGTCCTAAAATACTTTTTGGCAGTCGCCAGAACGGAAAATATCTCTCACGCCGCAGAAGCCATGCACGTGTCCCAACCGGCATTGTCCCGGCAGCTCATGGATTTAGAAGAAGAGCTCGGCGTGAAGCTCTTAGTCCGGGGCAATCGGAACACTACGCTGACAGAGGCCGGTTTCCTGCTCAAAAAACGAGCTGAAGAAATTGCTCAGCTCGTCGATAAAACCGTAGATGAACTGTCCCATGCGCAAGAAGGCGTAAGCGGCAGCGTCCGCATCGGCTGCGGCGAAACAGCCGGCATGAGGGTCGTAGCCCGCGCAATCCAGTCTTTACGAAAAGAGTATCCCAACATCCACTATCAGTTTCAAAGCATGGACGGCATGGTCGTAAAAGAGCAGCTAAAGAGAGGGACCTTGGATTTTGGCGTATTGATACAACCTGAGGCCCCACAGGATTATCCCCATATCGAGCTGGCCCACGAAGATGTCTGGGGTGTACTGATGCGAAAAGACAGCCCGCTGGCCGCACACACGACCATTCGAGCCGCTGACCTGGAAGGACTCCCCTTAATCGCTTCCCGACAGGCCCTTACCGCAAGGGAACTTAGCCTATGGTTTGACAAGGATGAAAGCGAACTCAATATCATCGCCACGTACACCTTGATTTACAACGCCTCTCTCTTGGCCGAGGAAGGCGTCGGCTACGTGCTGTGCCTGGACCGCCTCATCCAACTCCCGAAAGACGGAAATCTCGTATTCCGGCCGTTAGAACCCCAAAACATCTGCCGCATCTTCTTTATCTGGAAAAAGAATCAACTCTTTTCAGAAGCCGCCCGATTATTAAAAGAAAAAGTGATGGAATTGTCCGAAACATAGTCTGCTCTAAAAAGCCCACTTCCATCAAGATATGAGTTTCCAACTACAATATCATCATCGCAGCAAAACAAAACCGACCGCCTAAAGTCAGACTAAAGATCTAACCTTAGGCAGTCGCTTAATTTATGCGAATGAACGATACAAGAAATTTTGCTCCCGTATGCATAGTCAAATGCCTCTTCTTCTTACAAATTGCCATCATCATGATATACTAGGAGAAAAGAGATTTACCAACAGGGAGTTGATACTATGGGCATATTCACTATTTTCAAGAAACTATTCTCTAATTCCACCGATAAAGTTCCCGTAACAAATCAAACGTCTTTCCAGGACAACTGCACTCCTGTGAAAATCAACATTTCAAAAGAAGACTTTGATGACAATCCATCGCCGGATATAGTGCCGATAAGTGTACTTCTAAAAAAAGCAGTTCCTACAAAACGCGGGCTTTATCCGCATGAAATCCTGATGCTTGACTATGCCCATACCTACCGTAACAACTTAAAGCACCAGCATTTCCAAAATTTCTGGTATTATGAATGTTCAGTAGAACATCCTGGTGAGGTCTTGAAATCACTTGAAAAAAGAGGCTTTATCCAACCAGGAGATTTACAAACTACCCTCCAGAATTTGACGGTTCCAAAGATAAAAAATGAACTGAAAGCAATCGGTCAAAAAGTGAGTGGAAAGAAAGCCGATCTAATTGACCGTCTATTGACAGCCGCTTCCCACGAAGAGCTAGACAAAAAGTTCCCCATACGTTTCTATGAACTGACGGAAGCAGGTCAACAGGAGATTACAGAAAACAAATATGTCCCCTACCTTCACCGACACAGATACATGTCAATTTGGGAAATGAACGACCGTCTGAACCATCAGAATCCACATCACCTTGGGTATCGCGACCTTATCTGGCAGTTTTTTAATGAGGAATCGTTTAAACATCTGCACGAAGGTGATATGGGCCTTTATCGCAATACCCGACTTGATATGTATAGATTTCTCTTCGAAGAACAGAAGTATGAACAAGCCTTCAACCTGTTATGCGAGGTAATCGCTTATGATCTGAGCGGTATGGGAAATAATGAATTCGACGGCCTCGATAAAAAATTTAGGTTACAACTTACTTTAGAATATAATTTTCCCTATGCCAAATCATCTGCAACTTTGCCTCCTGCAATAAAACGCTGGCTTGCAAATTTACAGGGACGCTTAGAACTTTCTGATGAAGAGCTTCGTCATAAGCTATTACAGAAATTTGAAGCTATCAGCCTATATCAGCGTATCTTCACAAATCAAGAATGCACTGACATCGTTATGGCTGAACTCACTGAGGATGTAGATACATTAGATTCTATTTACAACAATGCTGAAAAAAGACTTCGGGATATACTAGCAAGTTTTTGATAAATCCATCCACTTTCTGCTTTCTTGCCTTGCGTTACTTCATAGCGGTACAAGTCTGATCATACGTCTGCTTGGTTTCCTCCTAGCAATGAATTAACTCATGATTTCATCCCGGCAGACAGTCATCTTATCTGGCCGCAAGGGATATAATCCCCGTACACGCCCGAGTCTGTCACGAATAATCCGGGCATAGGCATTGCCCCAGATTAAAAGATGGCTCATCAGCGCTTCCCGGAAGATGAAAGATATCATTTCCGGGTTCGGTTCATCATGTAGGAGATGATAGAGCGGATGATCGTAGACCCGTTCTTTACCGCCCGGTGTGTAATGATAAAGTTGTATCTGCAATGCCGACAGGGTTTCCGACAAGATACGGACGCGGGCATAGATGGCAGTTGTCTGCATAGCCATAAATTCATTAACGTTTTTTCCACTTGTTGACGTCCCAAAGAGATAGAGGAAGTCCGTACCGATGTAATAGTTCTGCGGTTTATCCCGCGATTTGAAAAGTTGAGATAAAAAGGGAATGTGCATTGAGCCCTCCTAGCTAACTCTATTAGAAATACACCAAAAACGGTATAATAAAAAAGGTTAATTGCAATACCAACTAGGACACTCGAGATAATTCAATCTGAAATTT